>Ga0247827_10001194_pt1 | contig 11235 bp, 11 predicted proteins | sample 12C_Control_Day2_FD_194414 | JGI IMG/M metagenome (GOLD analysis project Ga0247827, IMG submission 194414) | Soil microbial communities from agricultural site in Penn Yan, New York, United States - 12C_Control_Day2 | ecosystem: Environmental > Terrestrial > Soil > Agricultural land | place... | reverse complement strand
ACGCGCAACTGCGAGGAGAGTCCCCGTGAGCCATGACAACGACGACGAAGCGGTCCCATGGATGCAGCAACTGCTGGACAACCCGTTCCTGCTGCTGTTCCTGGGCGTGCTGATCCCGATGGTGGTCTACACGCTGTGGGGGGTCATCGACATCCTGACGATTCCCCTGGCCAAGTGAAGGAACAGCCATGAGCGCCATCCTCCCGCCGGCCGATCGCCTCTGGTGGAAGCATCCGCTGGACCGTGTCGAGGGCACCTGGATCGCCATCGCCTTCGTCTGGTGCATGGTGATGTTCTTCATGATGATCTACTGGCACGCCTACGGCAACCAGAACCTCTCCACCGAAACCTACAAGACCACGCCGGAGAAGTTCTCGGCCAAGGCGCAGGCGGTGGTCGACAAGTACACGGTGCGCACCGAGACCGACCAGAAGATCCCGGTGGTGGCGCCGCCCGCGGGCGGTGACGTGTACCTGGTGGCGCGCCTGTGGTCCTGGTGGCCGATCATCGAGCTGGAGAAGGGCAAGACCTACCGCCTGCACCTGACGGCCATGGACTACAACCACGGCTTCTCGCTGCAGCCCGCCAACATCAACATCCAGGTGGTGCCGGGCTACGAGCACGTGGTGAAGGTCACCCCCAACCAGTCGGGCACCTTCTCGGTCGTGTGCAACGAGTTCTGCGGCATCAACCACCACACGATGGTGGGCCGCATCTACGTGAAATAGGGGTCGCCATGTCCGCCGTCCTTCCCGTGCCGGCCTCCCCCGGGGCCACCACCACCTACCGCACCTGCCCGCGCAGCGGCCTGCAGTTCGAGGCGCGCGCCGAGTGGCTGATGATCGCCAACGCCGTCACCGCCGTGGTGGCCCTGCTGATCGGCGGCCTGCTCGCCATCGGCGTCGTGCTCACGCGCTGGCCCGCCGTCCACTGGCTGGCGCCCGACACCTTCTACATGGTGCTCACCGCGCACGGCATCGACATGCTGATCTTCTGGATCATCTTCTTCGAGATCGCGGTGCTGTACTTCTGCTCGTCGACGCTGCTGCGCTGCCGGATCGCCACGCCCAACATCGCCTGGCTCGGCTTCGCGCTGATGCTGATCGGCGCCGTCACCAACAACGTGGCGGTGTTCCAGGGCAGCTCCAGCGTGATGATGACCTCGTACGTGCCGATGATGGCGACGCCGGCGTTCTACCTGGGCCTGATCCTGTTCGCCGTCGGCGCGCTGATCGGCTGCTTCGTGTTCTTCGGCACGCTGGTCATCGCCAAGCGCGAGAAGACCTATGAAGGCTCGGTGCCGCTGGTGACCTTCGGCGCGATCACCGCCGCCATCATCGCGGTTTTCACCATCGCCTCCGGCGCGATCATCCTGATCCCGACCTTCCTGATGTCCGTCGGGCTGGTGAAGGAAGTCGACCCGCTGGTGTACCGCACCATCTGGTGGGCCTTCGGCCACTCCTCGCAGCAGATCAACGTGGCCGCGCACATCTCCATCTGGTACGCGGTGGCGGCGATCGCCTTCGGCGCCAAGCCGATGTCGGAGCGGGTGAGCCGCGGCGCCTTCCTGCTGTACATCCTGTTCCTGCAGCTGGCGAGCGCCCACCACCTGCTGGCCGACCCCGGCCTGTCCACCGGCTGGAAGGTCGTGAACACCAGCTACTTCATGTACTTCGCGGTGCTGGCCTCCATGATCCACGGCCTGACCATCCCCGGCGCGATCGAGGTGGCGCAGCGGCAGAAGGGCTACACGCGCGGCCTGTTCGAGTGGCTGCGCAAGGCGCCCTGGGGCAACCCGGTGTTTTCCGGCATGTTCATCGCCCTGATCGGCTTCGGCTTCCTGGGCGGCATCTCGGGCGTGATGATGGGCACGGAGCAGCTGAACATGCTGATCCACAACACCATCTACGTGCCGGGGCACTTCCACGCGACGGTGGTGGTGGGAACCACGCTGTCGTTCATGGCGCTCACCTACTTCCTGATCCCCGTGCTGTTCAAGCGCGAGATGATCCTGCCGCAGCTGGCGAAGATCCAGCCCTACCTGTTCGGGCTGTCGATGTACTTCTTCTGCCTGGTGATGATGGGCGCCGGCACGCTGGGCGTGTCGCGGCGGCACTGGGACATGGCCTTCCAGGGCGCCGCGCTCGGCTACGAGTGGCCAGGCGCGGCCTACCTGATGATGGGACTGGTGGGTATCGGTGGCATTGCGGCCATCGCCGGCGGCGGCATCTACATCCTGGTGACCGTGGGCTCGATCCTGTTCGGCAGGAAGCTGGAAAGCGGCGCCAGCAGCAACGTGGGAACGCCGGTGCCGCGCGCCGCGCCCACGGTGGTGGCGCAGACCTACGGGTCCGCGGGCTTCGCCGCTCCCGGCACCTTCGTGCTGGCCATGCTGTTCCTGGTGGCCTTCGTGCTGTACTACTTCATCAACTGGAAGTACCTCGGCCAGCTCTGGGGCCTGAGCTGAGGAGGGCCGCGCCATGTCCACGAGCGCCATCGCTTCCGCACCGCGCGGCCTCGTGCTGGCGCGCGCCGTGCTCTCGCTGTTCAAGCTGCGCATCGGCGTGCTGATCATGGTGACGGCGCTGGTGGGACTGGCGGTCACGCCCGGCGCCGCGCTCAACTTCGCGCAGGTGCTGACGCTGGCGCTGTCGGTGCTGGTGGCCTCCGCCAGCGCCGGCGCCTTCAATCAGTACGCCGAGCACGAAGCCGACCGCCTGATGGTGCGCACGCGCGGCCGCGCCTTTGCCGCCGGCGTGCTGCCGCACCACCCGGCCTGGCTCGCGCTGATGGCGCTGCTGCTGGTGGCGGCGGTGGGCGCGGCCTGGGCGATGCTCAATGCAGCGGCGGCCGCCTATGTGTTCCTGGGCGCCTTCTTCTATGGCGTGGTCTACACGCTGTGGCTGAAGCGGCGCACCGCCTGGAACATCGTGATCGGCGGCCTGGCCGGCAGCTTCGCGGTGCTGGCCGGCGCGGCGGCCGCGGACCCGGTGCCGGGGGCGCAGGGCTGGCTGCTGGCGCTGGTGCTGTTCCTGTGGACGCCGCCGCACTTCTGGAGCCTGGCCATCGCCAATCGCGCGGACTACCAGCAGGCCGGCGTGCCCATGCTGCCGGTGGTGGTGGGGGATCGTCGCGCGGCCTGGATCGTGTTCGCCAGCGCCGTCGCGCTGGTCGCCGCGTCGCTCGCGCCGCTGGCCTGCGGGGCCGGCTGGATCTACGCGCTGGGTGCCGTCGCCGGCGGCGCGCACTTCCTGCGCAAGACCTGGCAGCTGGCGCGCAAGCCCACCCGGCAAAGCGCGATCGGTGCCTTCCTGGCATCGCTGGTGCAGCTGAGCGCGTTGTTGGCGGGAGCCACGCTCGACGCCTTGCTGCGCTAGAAAGTCGCCGGTCCGACCATGGCGATCCTGACCCGCTCTGGTCTGCGCCGCATCGCTGCAGCCTGCTGCCTGGCGCCGCTGCTGGCGTTGGCGCAGGAGGCGCCGGTGCTGGATCCGGCCGAGGCGATGCGCGCCAGCCAGGCAGCCATTGGCCGCACCGTCGCGGACCACACCCTGCTCGATCGTGAAGGCCGGCCGGTGCGGCTGGCGTCCTTCCGCGGCAAGCCGCTGCTGGTGAGTTTCGTCTACACCGGCTGCTTCCAGGTGTGCCCGGCCACCACCCGCGCGCTGGAAGAGTCCGTGGAGGCCCTGAGCACGCGTTTCGGCGGGCGGCAGTTCAACGTGGTGAGCATCGGCTTCAACCAGCCGGCCGATTCGCCGCAGGCGATGAAGGCATTCGCCGCCCAGCAGCGCATCACGCGCGCCAACTGGGACTTCCTGAGCGCGCCCGCGCGCAGCGTGGAGCCGCTCGCGCGCGAGTTCGGCTTCCTCTATGCGCCCACGCCCGCCGGATTCGACCACGTGCTGCAGGTGACGCTGCTGGATGCGCAAGGGCGCATCGTGCGCCAGGTGTATGGCGACCGGCCCGCCGTCGATGCGCTGGGCGAAGCGCTGAAGCAGCTGATCGCGGGCCAGCCGCTTGCGCCCGACGCCGGCATCGTCGCCGACGTGATCGATCGCATCCGCATCCTGTGCACCGTGTACGACCCGAAGACCGGAAGCTACCGCGTGGACTACAGCCTGGCGCTCGAGATCGCCGGCGGGCTGACCTTCATCCTTTCGATGGCGCTGTACATGCTCAACGAGTGGCGGGTGCGGCGAAGGGAGCGCCGGCATGCGCCGCTGGGTCCTCGCGCTTGACCATCGCTTCGACGCCGCCTTCGGCGCCGCAGCCAACCCGCTGAAGCAACTGGGCGCGCTCGCCTTCCTGCTGCTGTGGCTGCTGGCACTGTCGGGGATCGTGCTGTACGCGTTGCTCGACACCTCGGCCGAAGGCGCCTACCGCTCCATCGAGGAACTGTCGCGTGAACCGGGGAGCCTCGGCAGTGCCCTGCGCGGGCTGCACCGCTACGGCTCCGACGCTTTCGTGCTGGTCACGCTGCTGCACCTGCTGCGTGAATGGGCGCTGGGCCACCATGCGGGCTTCCGCGCCTGGTCCTGGTTGACCGGCGTGCTGCTGCTGCCGCTGGCCTACGCCAGCGCCATCGGCGGCTTCTGGATCCACTGGGACCGCCTCGGGCAGTTCTCGGCGATCGCCACCGCCGAGTGGCTCGATGCCTTGCCCTTCCTCGGGGCGCCGCTGGCGCGCAACTTCCTGCAGGGCGGCGTCAGCGATCGGCTGTTCTCGCTGTTCGTGTTCGTGCACCTGGGGCTGCCGCTGTTGCTGGTGTTCGCCTGCTGGGCGCACGTGCAGCGCATCAGCCGGGCGGCGGTGTTCCCGCGGCGCGGCGTTGCAGTGGGCACCACCACGCTGCTGCTGGCGCTCGCGCTCGCCGTGCCGGTGCGGGGCCAGGGACCGGCCGACCTCGGGAATGCGCCGCAGCAGCTGAGCTTCGATTGGCTGCTGCTGTTCCTGCATCCGCTGGTGGATGCGACTTCGGCCGAGTTCGCCTGGGCGCTGCTGGCCGCGGTGCTGGCGGCGCTGCTCGCCCTGCCGCTGGTGCGCGCGCGGCCGGCGCCACCCGTGGCGGTGGTGGACCCGGCCAACTGCAACGGCTGCGGCCGCTGCGCCGACGACTGCCCGTACGCTGCGATCACCCTGGTGCCGCACCCGCGCCGCCGTGCCGGCGTGCAGCTGGCGCAGGTGAAGACGCAGCTGTGCGCCAGTTGCGGAATCTGCGCCGGCGCCTGCCCTTCGTCGACGCCGTTTCGCAAGACCCAGGCCTTCGTCACCGGCATCGACATGCCGCAGGGCCCGGTGGTGCAGCTGCGCGAGCGCCTGCAGCAGGGGCTGGCGGCAGGACGGCGCCGCGTGGTGTTCGGCTGCGACCACGGCGCGCGGGTGGACACGCTGCAGGCACCGTCCGTTCTCGCCCTGAGCCTGCCGTGCGTGGCCAACCTGCCGCCGTCGTTCGTCGAATATGCGCTGCGCCAGGGCGCGAGCGAAGTGGTCGTCGCCGGCTGCCGCGAAGGCGGCTGCGAATACCGGCTGGGTCCGCAGTGGATGGCGCAGCGCCTGCAAGGCGTGCGCGAGCCGCACCTGCGCCCCTCCGTCCCCGCGCGCTGGCGCACCGTGTGGGCGGATGCGGGCGAAGAGGCCCGGCTGCGCGAAGCCATGGAGACTCCCTCATGAAGAACTGGCGCGCATGGATCGGGCAAGCCGTGCTGTACGGCTTGTTCGCCCTGTTCATCGGCGTGTTCTCGCACTGGCCGCACTACCAGGCGCTGCCGGCCGGGCAGGCCGTGCTGAAGGTGAGCTTCATCCACCACGGCCAGCGCGTTGAACCCTGCCGGCCCTACAGCGCGGAGGAACTGGCCAAGCTGCCGCCCAACATGCGCACGCCGCTGAAATGCGAGCGGGAGCGCGTGCCGGTCGCCATCGAGGTGGACCTGGACGGCGCCACCGTGTACCGCCACGTCGCGCAGCCGTCCGGGCTGTCACGCGACGGCGCCTCCACGGTCTACCACCGCGTCGCCGTGCCCGCGGGCGAGCACCGCATCACCGTGCGGCTGCGCGACGGCCCCGGAACCGCCTTCGGCTACACGCGCGACACCACCCTGCGGCTGAAGGAAGCGCAGGTGCTGGTGATCGATTTCGATGCACAAAAGGGAGGCATCACGCTGACATGAACACCCTGCCCATCCTGCAGCCCGAGCCGCGCCCGCAGGCGGCGCCGCCACCCGCCCAGTCCCGCACCCACTACGCCTTCGCCGTCCCGACGGATGCCCGTGTTGCGCTCGCGCGCGGCTGGCTGCACCTGGGGCTGGCCGCGCTGATCGGCTCCGGCCTGTTCTCGATCCTGCTGGTGGTGTCGCGCACGCCCGGCCTGAACCGGCTGTTGCCGGTGGCGGACTTCTTCCATGTCGCGCTGGTGGTGCACGTGGACCTGTCCGTCCTGGTCTGGTTCGTGGCCCTGGCGGGGATGCTGTGGAGCCTCAATGCCTCCCCGCGCCACCTGCGCTGGGGACAGGCCGCGCTCGCGCTGGCCGCGCTGGGGGCGTTGGCCATGTCACTGGCGCCTTTCACCGGTGGCGGCGAAGCGGTGATGGCCAACTACATCCCGGTGCTGACGGCGCCGCTGTTCATCGCCGGGCTGCTGGTGTTCGCGGCGGGCGTGGGCCTGCTGGTGCTGCGCACCCTGGCCAACGCGCCGCGGCTCGGCCTGGCCTTCGACGGCCAGGGCGCGCTGCGCTTCGGCCTCAACGTGGCGGCGGTGGCCACGGCGGTGGCGCTGCTGTCCTTCGGCTGGTCGTACGCGGCGCTGCCCACGGCGCTGGCCGGCAAGGCCTACTACGAAATCCTGTTCTGGGGCGGCGGCCACGCGTTGCAGTTCACCTGGACCCTGCTGATGCTGGTGGCCTGGCTGTGGCTCGCCGGCGCCTGCGGCGCGCGCATGCCGCTCAGCCCGCGCGTCACGCTGCTGATGTTCGCGCTCGCGCTGGCAAGCGTGTTCGTGACGCCCTATGCCTACGTCGCGCACGACGTCACTTCGGTGGAGCATCGCGCGCTCCTCACCTGGGCGATGCGGCTGGGCGGCGGCGTGTCCATCCTGCCGGTCGCGCTGGCCGTGCTGGTCGGCCTGCACGCTGCGCCGCCGCTGGCGCACGAGGCGCGGCCCTGGCGTGCCGCGGTGCTGTCGTCGGTGCTGCTGTTCGGCGCCGGCGGGCTGATCGGCGTCTTCATCACCGGCAGCAACGTGCGCATCCCGGCCCACTACCACGGCTGCATCGTGGGCGTGACGCTGGCGCTGATGGGGCTGGTCTACCGCCTGCTGCCGGCGCTCGGCTACGCGGCGCCGCAGGGGCGGCTCGCGACCGCGCAGCCCTGGGTGTACGCGCTCGGGCAGCTGCTGCACATCATCGGCCTGGTGTGGTCCGGGGGCTACGGCGTGCAGCGCAAGGTAGCGGGGGCGGAGCAGGTGCTGCGCAGCCCGGGAGAGATCGCCGGCATGGGGCTGATGGGGCTGGGCGGCGCCGTCGCCATCATCGGCGGACTGCTGTTCCTGGTGGTGGTGCTGCGGGCGATGCGCCGCCGCCCGCTGGACGCAACAGCGCTGCAGGCGGTAGCCTGATGCGGCGCCTGCAGGCGCTGCTGCAATGGCTCTTCCTGCGGGTGGAGGGGCTGTTCAACGCCGCCTTCGGCGACCGGCTCAATCCGCTGTACCACCTGGGGTCCATCACCTTCTTCCTGTTCTGGGTGGTGGGCGCGAGCGGCCTGTACCTGTACGCCTTCTTCGCCACCGGGGTCGACGCCGCGCATGCCTCGATGGAGGCGATCACGCACCGCCAGTGGTTCGCCGGCGGCATCCTGCGCAGCCTGCACCGCTATGCCTCGGACGCCATGGTGCTGACCATGCTGCTGCACCTGCTGCGGCATTTCGCCTTCGACCGCTTCCGCGGCTACCGCTGGTTCTCCTGGCTGACCGGCGTGGCGCTCGTCTGGCTGGTCTACGCCTCCGGCATCAACGGCTACATGCTGCCTTGGGACCGGCTTGCGCAGTTCACGATCGTCGCCGTGTTCGAGTGGCTGGACTGGCTGCCCAGCTTCGGCGGCACGTTGATGCGCAACTTCATCTACAGCACCAGCGTGAGCGACCGCTTCTTCTCGCTGCTGTCTTTCCTGCACATCGGCCTGCCGCTGGTGGTATTGCTGCTGATGTGGATCCACGTGCAGCGCGTACCCAAGGCGCGCACCGCGCCGCCGCGGGCCATCGCTGTCGGACTGACCGGGGCGCTGCTGTTGCTGTCGCTGGTGCGGCCCGCTCTGAGCCAGGGCGGTGCCGCCGACATGGCGACGGCGGTCCTGTCCGTGCAGGTGGACTGGTTCTACCTGGCCTTGCTGCCGCTCATGGCCGCCTGGCCGCTCGGCCAGGTGTGGGCGCTGGCCGGCGCCGGCAGCGCGCTGCTGGCGCTGTTGCCCTGGTGGCCTTCGGGCCGCAGCGCCGCGCACGGCACGCACCAGCTGGTGGTGCACGGCGCCGCGGGCGAGCAGGCCCAGCTGCGGGTGCGCGCGGGCGAGACCCTGCTGGATGCCGGGCTGCGCGAGGGACTGGCCTTGCCCTACGAGTGCCGCAACGGTGGCTGCGGGGTGTGCCTGTGCACCATCGAATACGGCCAGGTGGAGCACCGGCCGTACCAGCGCAGCGTATTGCCGGACGAGGCCCGCGCGCGGGGCCAGGCCCTGCTGTGCTGCGCGGTGCCGCTGGAAGACGTGTGCATCGCGGTGGACACGCCGCTGCGGGCCGCGGGCGACGCGCCTGCCGTGCACAGCGCCCGCGTCGATGCCATGGAGCGCCTCGCACCGGAAGTGATGCGCGTGTGGCTCACGCTGCCGGCGGGCGAGCGCCTGCCCTTCGCTGCCGGGCAGTACATCAACATCGTGCTGGACGACGGCCAGCGGCGCGCCTTCTCCTTCGCGAACCCGCCGCACGAGGACGCGCGCATCGAACTGCACGTGCGCCGCATCCCCGGCGGCCGTTTCACCGGCCACGTGTTCGAGCACATGCGCGCCGGCGACACCGTGCGCTTCGAAGGCCCCCTGGGCAGCTTCACCTTGCACGAGGGCCGGCGGCCCATCGTGCTGGTGGCCGCGGCAACCGGCTTCGCCCCGATCAAGAGCATCGTGGAGGACGCCTACCACCGCGGGCTGCGGCGGCCCATGCACCTGTACTGGGGCGTGCGCCGGCCCGACGACCTGTACCTGCTGGACCTGCCGGGCAAGTGGGAGCGCGAGCACCCGGGCTTCCGCTTCATCCCCGTGGTGTCGGAACCGCAGCCGGCCGATGGCTGGCTCGGCCGCACCGGCCTGGTCCACGAGGCGATCCTGGCCGACTTTCCCGACCTGGCCGGCCACGAGGTGTACGTCTGCGGTTCCGTGCGCATGGTGGATGCGGCGGTCCAGGGCTTCCTGGCCGGCGGGCTGGAGGAGGGGGCCTGCTTTTCCGACGCCTTCCTGCCGGCGGTACAGGGTGCTTGATCTGCCTCAAGCACGGCGGACCGGCGGCTCGCGAGACTCGTGGCGTCGGGCGGCCCGTCGGCGGCCTGGAGGCTGCCGCCATGGACAACCGGGGTCAACCGAGTTTCGACCTGCCGCGCTACCTGGCGACGCTGCCGCTGTTCCATGAACTCGCGCCGGCCGAGCTGGCGCGGCTGGCCGAGGGCTGTACGCTCTTGCGCCTGGCGCGCGGCGAGGGGGTGTTTCGCGTCGGCGAGCCTTGCGAGGCCTTCCACGTCACGGTGCTGGGACAGGTGAAGCTGTTCGCCGTGTCGCCGGCCGGCCAGGAGAAGGTGATCGAGCTGATCGGCCCGGGCGGCACCTTCGGCGAGGCGCTGATGTTCACCGGCCAGCCCTACATCGTGAGCGCCGAGGCCGCCACCGACGCACTGGTCCTGAGCGTGGCCAAGCGGGCCGTGCTCGCCGAGATCGCCGCCGATCCGCGCTTCTGCCTGCGCATGCTGGCGGGCGTGTCGCGGCGGCTGCACGGCCTGGTGCGCGACCTGGAGGCCAATTCGCTGCACTCCGGCGCCCAGCGCGTCATCGGCTACCTGCTGCGCGGCGCCGGCAGCGAGCAGGACCCGGGCGAGCTGACCGTCACCTTGCCGGTCAGCAAGGCGATGGTGGCGTCGCTGCTGTCGCTCACGCCGGAGTACTTCTCGCGCGTGCTGCACGATCTGGAAGCGCAGGGGCTGATCGCGATCGACCGGCGCGACATCCGCATTCCGCAGCCCAGGCGGCTCGCGCAGTACCAGCTGCAGTAGCACCGACCTTCAGGGCAGCGCCGCACCGATGCGGCGGATCAGGCCGCGTGCGAGCATCCCGCGCAGCCGCTCCTGCACCTCGGCCGAAGAGATGCCCACCAGTGCGCCCACCGCCTCGTAGGGCTGCGGGACCAGCGGCAATCCGCTCTCGGTGACGTCGACCAGGTGCCGGTCCACGGGGTCCAGCCAGTCCGCGCGCTCGATTCGGTAGAGCGGACCCAGGCGCGCCAGCACGCCGTGGGACAGCAGCCTGCCCAGGCGCTCGAGCACCTCCTCCTCCGGCACGCCCAGGGTTGCGCCCACCAGGGCGAACGGATGGTCGGCGACCGGGAAGCCCTCGCGCAGCTGCTCGACCAGCCTGGCGTCCGTGGCGTCCAGCGGCGCGCGCATCCCGGGAGCGCCCGCGTTCATGCCGTCACCTGCAGGCGATGGCATGACGGCGCCGGGCGGCGAGCGCCTTCACGGCGGCCTCAGGTGGTCTTCAGGATCAATTCGACGGCGCTCTTGAGGTCGGCGTCGTTGATCTTCTCGGGCGGGTTGGGAGCCATGGGCACCGGCCCGAAGACGCCGCTGCCGCCCTTGCGCACCTTGTCCATCAGCTTGGTCGTGACGTCCTGTCCCTTGTACTTGGCGGCGATCTCCTGGAAGGACGGGCCGATCATCTTCTTGTCCTTGGCATGGCAGGCCAGGCACCCGGCCTTGTTCATCGCGTCTTCCGGCCCGGCCCAGGCGCCAACCGCCACCAGGGCCGCCGCCGCGATCAGGATCTGCTTTTTCATTCTTTCTCGCTCCTTCTTGGTCAAGATCGTGCCGCGCGGCTGCATGACCCGACATGCCGCTCAGCTTGCCGCCATGGTCCGCCGCGACGGCGCGGACATCCTTGATCTGCTTCAAGATCAGGACAGATGCGGACGCAGGCCTGCGGTGATCAGGGTGCTTT
>Ga0247827_10001190_pt1 | contig 11248 bp, 9 predicted proteins | sample 12C_Control_Day2_FD_194414 | JGI IMG/M metagenome (GOLD analysis project Ga0247827, IMG submission 194414) | Soil microbial communities from agricultural site in Penn Yan, New York, United States - 12C_Control_Day2 | ecosystem: Environmental > Terrestrial > Soil > Agricultural land | place: USA... | reverse complement strand
AATTAGAATCGAGAGGAGCTTCACAATGAACAAGTCCACCTTGGCTTTGGCCGTGGCCGTAGGGGTTTTGGCGCAGCAGGCAGGCGCCGCAGGTTTCATCGAAGACAGCAAGGCTTCCGTTAGCTCGCGTACTTATTATTTCGACGCCGATAACCGTGAAAATGCTCCCAACACCACTAACAAAACTGCTTCAAACAGACAGCGCGAGACTGCTCAAGGTCTGAAGTTCGATTATCAGTCGGGCTTCACCCAAGGTGTCGTAGGTTTCGGTATCGACGCCCAGGCGCTGGTCGGTATCCATCTGGACGGTGGTAAGGGCCATCACCCGGATAACAACTCGTTCAATCCTAGCGATACCGATGGTTCGGCAGAGAGCTCGTGGAGCCGTGCGGCGGCTAACGTAAAAGCACGCTTCTCGAAGACCGAGGCTCACCTGGGTGGCGCTCTGCAGCCAAACATGCCGATCCTGATCGCGAACGACAGCCGTGTGCTGCCGCAAACTTTTGAGGGTGGCACCATCTCCTCGAAGGAAATCGACAACGTGACCTTCAACGTGGGTCAGTTGGAGCACGCGACCGGTCGCGCCTCGAGCAACAGCACCGGCCTGGCCGTGGCGGGTGGTCTTCAGGACAGCAACCAGTTCCGCTACGCGGGTGCTGACTGGAAGGTCACCAAAGACCTGATGCTGCAGTACTACTACGCGAACCTGGAAGACTACTACAAGCAGAATTTCCTCGGCCTGGTGCACGTTTACCCGATCGCGCCGAATCAGTCGTTCAAGACTGACATTCGTTACTTCGACAGCAGTTCCGATGGTAAAAACGGCACTGCCGGCTACCAGTTCAACAACAACAGCGGTTACGCCAAGAATGCGGGCGAGGTCGACAACAAGACCTGGAGCGCCACGTTCACCTACACCTTGGGCGGCAGTGCGTTTCTGCTCGGCCATCAGCGTGTCAATGATGACGGCGGCTTTGTCTTCCTGAACCAGGGCAACGTGGTTGACGGTCGCGGCCGCAATGAAGGCGCCGGCGGCGCAAGCTTCTACTCCTTCACCGATGCCACCGTTGGCAGCTTCATCCGTGCCGGTGAAAACACCACCTACGGTCAGTACTCTTATGACTTCGCCTCGCTGGGCGTCCCAGGCCTGAAAGCCTCGATGGCTTACCTGTATGGCCAGGACATCAAGGCCACCAACGGTATTGGTGATGACCTGAATGAGCGTGAAGTCGATGCGCGCGTGGATTACGTGATCCAAACGGGTGTGCTTAAAGGCTTTGGTACGACTCTGCGTCACGGTACCTATCGTGGCAACACCAGCACCGCTGACCAAGACCAGACTCGTCTGATCTTCAACTACACCTACAGCTTCATGTAATAGCGTTTCCCCTTCAAAAAAGAACCTCACCCACCGGTGAGGTTTTTTTTGGGGCTAATTTCAATATTCCATAATGTTTGCTGATGCTTATTTTTTATTCTTTTTAGCTTTTTTCTCCAGCGCTTACAGTACGGCCATCCGACACGCACCGTAAGCCTCGGATCGAGCTTCAAATCCCCCTCGAGATAAAACGATTCAGGAATCGGTTTTTTCTGCCGATACCCCGGGTCTGTGTTGTCGGGGCTTATTTCCCAATGCGATTAAAACCAACTCAACGATTCTTTTAAGGATTATGAAGAGGTATCCTGCGCGCCCAAAAAATGACCGGTCAAAACGGTCAGGCGCGAACGACGCGTCTGCGGATCCAGGGCATTCGACCCAGGACCAGCAACACAAGAATTAGAAAACGATAGGAGCGAAACAATGAACAAGTCCACCTTGGCCCTGGCAGTGGCCGTAGGGGTTTTGGCGCAGCAGGCAAGCGCCGCCGGTTTCATCGAAGACAGCAAGGCAACATTGGGGCTGCGCAACTTCTACATCAACCAGGACTTCCGTGACGGGAGCGCCGAGCCGAACAAGAACGAAGAATGGGGCCAAGGCTTCGATCTGCGTTTCATCTCCGGTTACACCCAAGGCACCGTCGGTTTCGGTGTTGACGCGATCGGCCTGCTGGGCGTGCGCCTGGATTCGGGTGGCGGTACCAACGGTGGTAGCGGCAACGCTTACGGCGGCACAGTATTCCCAACCAAGTCCAATGGTGAAGCGGTTGATAACTTCTCCAGCCTGGGCCTGACCGCCAAGGCCAAGGTTTCCCAGACTGAACTGAAGCTGGGTACCCTGCAGCCGAAGCTGCCGGTGATCGTCACCAACGACGGTCGTCTGTTGCCACAGACCTGGCAGGGCGGTCAGATCACCTCGAACGACATCAAGGATTTGACCCTGGTCGGCGGTCAGATTGAGCAGGTTAAAGGTCGTAACTCGAGCAACAACCAGCAGTTGTCGATCTCTGGTGCCAACGGTCGTTCCGCAGCCGCGCGCGACAGCAACAAGTTCATCTATGCCGGTGGTGACTACAAACTCACCAAAGACCTGACTGCCCAGTATTACTACGGCAACCTGGAAGACTTCTACAAGCAGCACTTCCTGGGTCTGGTGCACAACTGGGCAATCGGCCCGGGCGTGTTGAAGTCCGATTTCCGTTACTTCAATAGCCGCAGCGACGGCGCCAACAGCAATGACAGAAACTACTTCACGACCGGCTACTACGGCAATGGCGTGACCAAGGGTAAAGTCGACAACAATTTGTACAGTGGCCTGTTCCTGTACACCGTTGCCGGTCACACCTTCGGTGGTGGTTATCAGGCTACTTCGGGCGACAGCGACTTCCCTTGGCTGAACCAGGGTGACGGCTCGTCCAACTACACCATCACCGACATGCAAATCCAGAAGTTCGGCCGTGCCGGCGAACGCACTTGGCAAGGTCGCTACTCCTATGACTTCGCCAAGCTCGGCGTACCAGGCCTGACCGCTGGTGTCGTTTACCTGCGTGGCGACAATATCGACAACGCAGCCGGTGACAAGTCCGAGTGGGAACGCGACTTTACCCTGGGTTACGTCGTTCAGTCGGGCGCGCTGAAGAACCTCGGTCTGACCTGGAAAAACGCCACCTGGCGCACCGACCTGCCGAACACCCGCTCCCAGGACGAAAACCGCCTGATCGTCAGTTACTCGATCCCGCTGTTGTAATAGCGCTCGGTAACCCAGGCAAAAAAAAGCCCCTCCCGGCATCACGCCGGGCGGGGCTTTTGCGTTTCAAGGCGGGGTCACCCCCGTAATCCCGCCTTGAAATTCCCTTCTTTTGCAGCAACTCAAGGCCTTCTCGAACCTTGTGGCCGATGTTCGGCGGGTTGCGCACGCACGTCCAGTGAACAGATCTTTAATATTTCTTTTGGGTCTAAATAAATCGATATTTATTCTTTTTAATAGATAAAAAACACAGGCACAGTGAGCTCAACCAGAACTCAAAAGGAGCAGCACCATGGGCCTCAGACTCGGCGATATCGCCCCCGATTTCGAACAGGATTCCAGCGCCGGTACCATCCGGTTCCACCAGTGGCTGGGCGATAGCTGGGGTGTGCTGTTTTCCCACCCGGCCGACTTCACGCCGGTGTGCACCACTGAGCTGGGCTTCACGGCCAAGTTGAAAGATGAATTCGCCAAGCGTGGGGTCAAGGCCATCGCCCTGTCGGTCGACCCGGTGGACTCTCACCACAAGTGGATCGCCGACATCAACGAAACCCAGAACACCGTCGTCAACTTTCCGATCCTCGACGATGCCGACCGCAAGGTCTCGGACCTCTACGACCTGATCCATCCGAACGCCAACGACACCCTGACGGTGCGCTCGCTGTTCGTGATTGACCCCAACAAGAAGGTTCGCCTGACCATCACTTACCCGGCGAGCACCGGCCGCAACTTCCATGAAATCCTGCGGGTGATTGATTCTCTGCAGCTGACCGACAACTACAAAGTCGCCACGCCGGCCAACTGGCAGGACGGCGACGAGGTGGTGATCGTGCCGTCGCTCAAGGATGAAGAAGAAATCAAACAGCGCTTTCCCAAGGGCTATCGCGCGGTGAAGCCGTACTTGCGCCTGACACCGCAGCCGAATCGTTGAAGATCAAAAGATCGCAGCCAGGCCGGTCCATGTAGGAGCTGCCGCAGGCTGCGATCTTTTGAAGGTATCCACAAAGCAGGGGTTTCAGGCCGTTTCGACGGCCTGTTTTTTTGCCTGGAAGAAACCGCCCTGTATATCTCTTTAAAGAATAACCAAATGAATAAATATGATTTATGGATATATAAATCACCTGTTAAGGTCACTCCATCAAAGCGAGATCGCAAGCCGCGAATCGCCTGCACCCTTTAAGGAATCGTCTGAATGCTGGTCGTCTCACTCGGTGGCAGTCCCAGTCAGCGCTCCCGTTCCGGGGTTCTGCTGGATCGCTCCCAACGTTGGCTACAAGAGCAGGGCGTGGAAGTGGTGAGTTACCAGGTACGGGACTTCCCGGCCGAGGACTTGCTGCATGCACGTTTCGACAGCCCCAAGGTGGTCGACCTGCTGCAACAGATTGAAAACGCCGATGGCCTGTTGATTGCCACCCCGGTGTACAAGGCTTCGTTTTCCGGCGCGCTGAAAACCGTACTGGATCTGCTGCCCGAACGTGCCTTGAGCCACAAGGTGGTGTTGCCAATGGCCACCGGCGGCAGCATCGCCCACATGCTCGCGGTGGATTACGCGCTCAAGCCGGTGCTGTCGGCATTGAAAGCCCAGGAAATGCTTCAGGGGATTTTCGCCGTCGACAGCCAGATCGCCTACGGCGAAGGCAGTGCCCTGGCGCAGTTGGCACCGGAGCTGGAACAAAGACTGAATGAATCGCTGGAGCTATTTTTCAGCGCCATGGCGCGACGGCCCAAACCGCTCGATCCAAACCTGTTGAATGAACGTTTGTTGAGTGCTCGCTGGAGCATTTAAGCCAAAACCCGAAATTGATCTACTGGCCTTACTCGCCCGCCAACGGGCAAGCAGGTGCAGCCAAAACCCAACTGCAAATAGGAGAGCGCCATGCGCCCTGTCATTTTGCGTCGTGGTCTGGTCGCTCTGTTTGCTGCGGCTGTCACCTTCGGCGCCATTACTCAAGCTCAAGCTGAAACGCTACGAATCGGCTATCAGAAATACGGCACCCTGGTGCTGCTCAAAGCCAAAGGCACCCTGGAAAAACGCCTCGCCGCCCAAGGCGTGGACGTGCAATGGACCGAATTCCCCGGTGGCCCGCAACTGCTCGAGGGCCTGAACGTCGGCTCGATCGACTTTGGCGTGACCGGCGAAACCCCTCCTGTATTTGCCCAAGCGGCAGGCGCTGATTTGCTCTACGTCGCCTACGAACCGCCTGCGCCTCACAGCGAAGCGATCCTGGTGCCGAAAGACTCGCCGATCAAATCGGTGGCAGAGCTCAAGGGCAAGAAAGTCGTGCTCAACAAAGGCTCCAACGTGCACTATCTGCTGGTGCGCGCGCTGGAAGACGCCGGCCTCAAGTACACCGATATCCAGACTGTATTCCTGCCACCGGCCGATGCACGTGCTGCCTTCGAGCGCGGCAGTGTCGATGCCTGGGTGATCTGGGACCCGTATCAGGCGGCCGCCGAACAACAACTGCAAGCGCGCACCCTGCGCGATGGCAAAGGCATCGTCGACAACCATCAGTTCTATCTGGCGACCAAGCCTTATGCGCAAAAAAATCCCGAGGTGATCAAGGCCCTCGTGGACGAAGTGCGCGCGGTGGGTGAGTGGTCCAAAGCCAACCCTGAAGACGTCACCAAACAAGTCTCGCCGCTGCTCGGCCTGCCGGCGGACATCACCCTGACCTCGGTGAAACGCCAAGGCTACGGTGCACTGTTCCTCACCCCGGAAGTGGTCGCGGCGCAACAGAAAATCGCCGACAGCTTCTACCAGCTCAAGCTGATTCCCAAGCCGCTGAGCATCAAAGACGTGATCTGGACGCCACCGGCGGCCGTTGCCAAAGCTCAATAACCAAAGCCCTGCAACATTCGATTCCCCAAGGAGACCACTCCATGAGCCTCAACATCTTCTGGTTCCTGCCTACCCACGGTGACGGCCATTACCTTGGCACCGCCGAAGGCGCTCGCGCCGTTGACCACGGTTACCTGCAACAAGTCGCGCAAGCGGCGGATCGACTGGGCTTTGGCGGCGTGCTGATTCCCACCGGCCGTTCCTGCGAAGACTCGTGGCTGGTGGCTGCGTCGCTGATTCCGGTGACCCAGCGTTTGAAGTTTCTGGTCGCCCTGCGCCCCGGGATCATTTCCCCGACGGTGGCGGCGCGTCAGGCGGCCACGCTGGATCGACTGTCCGGCGGGCGTGCGCTGTTCAACCTGGTGACGGGGGGTGATCCGGAAGAGTTGGCCGGTGACGGTCTGTTTCTTACTCATGAAGAGCGCTATCAGGCGTCGGTGGAATTCACCCGTATCTGGCGTCGCGTGCTGGAAGGCGAAACCGTCGATTACGATGGTCAGCACATCAGCGTGAAGGGCGCCAAGCTGCTCTATCCGCCGATCCAGCAGCCGCGTCCACCGCTGTATTTTGGCGGCTCGTCGGAAGCGGCGCAGGACCTCGCCGCCGAACAGGTCGAAATGGTTTTGACCTGGGGCGAACCACCGGCCGCGGTGGCCGAGAAGATCGCACAGGTTCGGGCCAAGGCCGCGAAACTCGGGCGTACCGTACGCTTCGGCATTCGCCTGCATGTGATCGTTCGTGAAACCAATGCGGAAGCCTGGCAAGCGGCGGACCGTCTGATTTCGCACCTGGACGACGAGACCATCGCCCGTGCCCAGGCATCCCTGGCGCGCTTCGATTCCGTCGGTCAACAACGCATGGCCGCGCTGCATGGCGGCAGCCGCGACAACCTGGAAGTCAGCCCGAATCTCTGGGCCGGTGTCGGCCTGGTGCGCGGGGGGGCCGGTACGGCGCTGGTGGGCGATGGACCGACCGTGGCGGCACGCGTGAAGGAGTACGCGGACCTGGGCATCGACACGTTCATCTTCTCCGGTTATCCACACCTGGAAGAGTCGTATCGCGTGGCCGAGTTGCTGTTTCCGCATCTGGACATCGAGCGTCCCGAATTGCCGAAAAGCGCCGGCTACGTCAGCCCGTTTGGTGAGATGGTCGCCAACGACATCCTCCCCAAAGCCGCGTCCCAGAGCTGAGGCGCGCCATGAAAAAAATTATCCACAGCCTCGCGCCCTGGGCGTTGCCGGTATTGCTGTTGGCGGTGTGGCAGTTGTCGGTGTCGGCGGGCTGGTTGTCGACACGGATTCTGCCGGCGCCAATCGCCGTGATCGAAGCCGGCGTGAGCCTGGTCCGCAGCGGCGAGATCTGGACGCACCTGGCCATCAGCGGCTGGCGCGCAGCGTTGGGCTTCGCCATTGGTGGCGGCATCGGCCTGACCTTGGGTTTTATTACCGGTCTGTCGAAATGGGGCGAACGCCTGCTCGACAGTTCGGTGCAGATGATCCGCAACGTGCCACACCTGGCGCTGATTCCGCTGGTGATCCTGTGGTTCGGCATCGATGAGTCAGCGAAGATTTTCCTGGTGGCGCTGGGCACATTGTTCCCGATTTACCTCAACACTTATCACGGCATCCGCAACGTCGACCCGGCGCTGGTGGAAATGTCGCGCAGCTACGGTTTGTCCGGTTTCAGCCTGTTCCGTCAGGTGATCCTGCCGGGGGCGCTGCCCTCGATTCTGGTCGGCGTGCGTTTCGCGTTGGGCTTCATGTGGCTGACGTTGATCGTGGCCGAAACCATTTCCGCCAGCTCCGGCATCGGCTATCTGGCGATGAATGCCCGGGAGTTCTTGCAGACCGACGTGGTGGTGCTGGCGATTCTGTTGTACGCGGTGCTCGGCAAACTGGCCGACCTCGCCGCCCGTGGACTTGAACGTGTGTGGCTGCGCTGGCATCCGGCCTATCAGGTTGTAAAAGGAGGTGCCGCATGACCGCTCAACAACCTCCACGCCTGCTGCGCGGGATTCCGCTGGCCGTGCGCAAACTGCAAAAAACCTTTGGTTCGCGGCAGGTGCTGCGCGAGATCGATCTGCATATTCCGGCGGGGCAGTTCGTTGCCGTGGTCGGTCGCAGCGGTTGCGGCAAAAGCACCTTGCTGCGCTTGCTGGCCGGTCTCGATCAGCCTACCGGCGGTGAACTGCTGGCCGGTTCGGCGCCGTTGAGCGAAGCGCGTGAAGACACTCGCCTGATGTTCCAGGAAGCGCGTTTGCTGCCGTGGAAAAAGATCATCGACAACGTCGGTCTGGGGCTCAAAGGCAACTGGCGTCCCAAGGCTTTGGAGGCGCTGGAAGCGGTGGGTCTGGCGGATCGCGCCAACGAGTGGCCGGCGGCGTTGTCCGGTGGGCAGAAGCAACGTGTGGCCCTGGCCCGTGCGCTGATTCATCAACCGCGCCTGCTGTTGCTCGACGAACCTTTGGGCGCGCTGGATGCCCTGACCCGAATCGAGATGCAGCAACTGATCGAACGGCTCTGGCAACAGCATGGCTTCACCGTATTGCTGGTGACCCACGACGTCAGTGAAGCGGTGGCGATTGCCGACCGGGTGATCCTGATCGAAGACGGCGAAGTCGGCCTCGATCTGCACGTTGAACTGCCGCGCCCTCGGGTTCGTGGCTCACATCGGCTGGCGGCGCTGGAAACCGAAGTCCTCAACCGCGTGCTGTCACTGCCCGGCCAACCGCCGGAACCGGAACCTGTTTCACCCTTGCCGACGCAATTGCGTTGGGCTCAGTAACTCAAGTCTTATTCAACGACAGGAATCAACATCATGACTATCAAAGCCATCAACGTACGTAACCAGTTCAAAGGCTCCATCAAGGAAATCGTCCTCGGTGACGTGCTCTCGGAAATCGACGTGCAGACCGCTTCGGGCATCGTCACTTCGGTGATCACCACGCGTTCGGTGAAAGAGCTGGAACTGGCGGTGGGCAGCGAAGTGATCGCGTTTGTGAAATCCACCGAGGTGTCGATCGCCAAGTTGTAAGCCATGCGGGCAAACAACAACCCCGAAGGGTTTTAGCCCTTCGGGGTTTTTTTGATTAGTCAGGATCAAAAGATCGCAGCCTTCGGCAGCTCCTACATTGGAATGTGTACAGCCGTAGGAGCTGCCGAAGGCTGCGATCTTTTAAAGCGCAGCGCGCTTGTGCAAATACGGCGGCAAATACAACCCAAGGTACGCATCAAACACCCGCATCCCTTCCTCGGCCATGCGCGGCGTGATCTGCCCATGCTGCTGCACCGAGCGCGCGTACACCCGGTCGCCCAGTTCCATGGCCAGGGCAAACACATCGACATCCTCCGGCAGCTTCGGCAGTTCGAAGTGGTGATCGAAGAGTTTGTGCATCAGGTCGCCCAGTTCGATGTCGTGCTGACGGTCGGCCTGAGTGACTTCGGTCAAACCATGCTGGGCAAGGATCAATTGGCGAGCGGCGGCATCCTCGCCGTAGATGTCGAGCATGCGCTGTTCCACCAGTCGCGACAGGTCACGCCAGCCGGTCAATGCGTCATGGTCGATGGGCGCTTGCAGGCAGGCGCGGAAGGCGGCGTGGACGTCGGCGGTCAGCGCTTCGAGCAGCGCCGGGACGCTGGCGAAGAAGTGGTAGACGGAGGAGGGCGGGATCTCCGCACGTTCGGCGACACTGTAGATCGACAGACTGGCCACGCCCTCGGCGGCCAGCAACGTGCGGGCGGCGTCGAGTATCGAATCGATCCGGGCCTGGCTGCGGGCGCGGGGTTTTCGGGGAGTGGCTACGCGTGTCATTGGAGTCTCCTGCGGGGCAGCGGGCATTGTACGAGCAGGTATCTGTGTTGTCTGCCAGGACGCCATCGCTAGCAGGCTAGCTCCCACAGGATTTTCGGTGTACACAGAATTTATGTTCACTGGAGATCAACTGTGGGAGCTAGCCTGCTAGCGATCCGCCGCAGGCGGCCATAAAAAAACGCCATTGGCCTTATCAGCCAATGGCGTTTTTTCTACTGCAACCGCTTAAACGGTATGCAGGTACCAGTTGTACTCAAGGTCGGAGATGGAGTGTTCGAACTCCTCCAGCTCGCTCTCTTTGCACGCGACGAAGATATCGATGTATTTCGGATCGATGTACTTGGCCATGACTTCGCTGTCGTCCAGCTCGCGCAGTGCATCGCGCAGGTTGTTCGGCAAGCTCTGCTCGTTCTGCTCGTAACTGTTGCCTTCGACCGGAGCGCCTGGCTCGATCTTGTTGGTCAAACCGTGATGCACGCCTGCCAGGACCGAAGCCATCAGCAGGTACGGGTTGGCGTCGGCACCGGCGACACGGTGCTCGATGCGCACGGCATCGGCAGAGCCGGTCGGTACGCGGATCGCCACGGTACGGTTGTCCAGGCCCCAGCACGGCGAGTTCGGCACGTAGAACTGTGCGCCGAAACGACGGTACGAGTTGACGTTCGGGCAGAGGAAAGCCATCTGCGCCGGTAGGGTCTCGAGCACACCGCCGATCGCGTGACGCAGTGCGGCGTTCTGCTCGGGATCCTCACTGGCAAAAATATTTTTGCCATCTTTGTCGAGAATCGAGATGTGGACGTGTAAACCATTGCCCGCCTGGCCCGGGTAAGGCTTGGCCATGAAGGTGGTGTCCATTTCATGGTCGTAGGCGATGTTCTTGATCAGGCGCTTGAGCAGGACTGCATAGTCGCAAGCCTTGATCGGGTCGGCCACGTGGTGCAGGTTCACTTCGAACTGCGCCGGGGCACTTTCCATGACGATGGCGTCGGCCGGGATGCCTTGCTCTTTGGCACCTTCCAGAATGTCCTGGAGGCAGTCGACGTATTCGTCGAGGTCGTCGATCAGGTAGACCTGTGTCGAGTGCGGGCGTTTGCCGGAAACCGGCGAGCGCGGCGGTTGCGGTCGACCGTTTACGTTCTCCTGGTCGATCAGATAGAACTCGAGTTCGAACGCGGCGCAGATGGTCAGGCCCATTTCGTCGAACTTGCGCACGACATTGGCCAGCACTTCTCGCGGGTCAGCGAAGAAAGGTTCGCCTTCGAGTTCGTGCATGGTCATCAACAGTTGCGCGGTTGGGCGCTTCTGCCATGGCTCGTTGCACAGGGTATCGGGAATTGGATAGCAGATTCGGTCAGCATCACCGATGTCCAGGCCCAGGCCGGTGCTTTCCACCGTTGAACCATTGATATCCAGAGCAAATAGAGAGGCCGGCAGGTTGATGCCTTTCTCGTAAACCTTGTGGAGGCTGGTGC
>Ga0247827_10001187_pt1 | contig 11274 bp, 10 predicted proteins | sample 12C_Control_Day2_FD_194414 | JGI IMG/M metagenome (GOLD analysis project Ga0247827, IMG submission 194414) | Soil microbial communities from agricultural site in Penn Yan, New York, United States - 12C_Control_Day2 | ecosystem: Environmental > Terrestrial > Soil > Agricultural land | place... | reverse complement strand
AATAGACCAGGGCGGCCTTGCCCTCGCTGAGGGCGATGCCGGCGTGGGCGTGCAGGGTCTGGGCGATGTGGCGGAAGTCCTCGGCGGTGAAGACGAACTCGCCTTCCACCAGGGACGCCCGCCCGGAGGCGGTGGTCATGCGGCTTCGACTTCGCTTTCGGCCGGCAGGACGTGCTCCAGGTCGATCAGGCTGATCATGCGGCCGCCCTCGACGGCGAAGATGCCCTTGACGAAGGTCTTCACGTGATCGCTGGCGACGTCGGGCGTCGGCTGGATGGTCGAGTCCGTCAGCTGCACGATGTCCGACACGGCGTCGACCAGCAGACCGACCAGTCGGTTGCCGATATGGGCCACCATGATGACGTGGCGGGCGGTCGGCTCGGCGGTTTTCAGGCCGAAGCGGGCGCCCAGGTCGATGATCGGCAGGACGATCCCGCGCAGGTTGATCACGCCCTTCATGTAGGAGGGCGAGCGCGGCAGCGGGGTCGCCGGGGTCCAGCCGCGAATCTCGCGGACGTTCATGATGTCGACGCAGAATTCCTGCTCGCCGATGCGGAAGGCGATCAGTTCGCGGTCGGCGCCGGCGACGTTGGAGGTGACTTCGGTCATGGGTCTCAGCTCGCCATCTTCAGTTCGGGGCGGTTGGATTTGCGGCGCCCGGCGATGACCAGGGCGTCGATGTCGAGGATCAGGGCGACGCTGCCGTCGCCCAGGATGGTCGCGGCGGAAACGCCGTCGACGTGGCGATAGTGGGTTTCCAGGCTCTTGATGACGACCTGGCGCTGGCCGTTGATGGCGTCCACGAGCAGGGCGGCGCGCGAGCCGGCCTCGGTCTCGACGATCATCACCACCCCGCCAGCCAGCGGCGTGGCGTCGTCGCGGAAGCCCATGACCCGTCCCACGTCCACCAGGGGCACGAACTCCTCGCGGAAGCGGATCACGGCGTCATGGCCGCCGACGTAATGGATATCCTCGACGCGCGGGGTCAAGCTTTCGACGATGGCCGACAGGGGTGCGACCAGGGTCTGATCGGCGGCCGACACCACCATGCCGTCCAGCACGGCCAGGGTCAGCGGCAGGCTGAGGGTGAAGGTCGAGCCCTTGCCCGGAACCGAGCTGATCGAGATGCGGCCGCCGAGCGCCTGGATCGAGCGCTTGACCACGTCCATGCCGACGCCCCGGCCCGAAACGTCGGTGACGGTCTCGGCGGTCGAGAAGCCCGGCAGGAAGATCAGGTTGTCGACCTCGTCGTCGGTCAGGACGGCGTCTTCGGCGATCAGGCCGCGCGCCACGGCGATGCCGCGCACGCGGGGACGGTTGATGCCTTTGCCGTCGTCGGCGATCTCGATGACGATCCGGCCCGAACGGTGCAGGGCGGCCAGACGCACCGTGCCCTCGGCGGGCTTGCCGGCGGCCTCGCGCTCCTCGGCGTTTTCCAGCCCGTGGTCGATGGCGTTGCGCAGCATGTGGGTGATGGGCTCGGCCAGACGTTCGACCACGGTCTTGTCGACCTCGGTGTCCTCGCCGGACGTGACCAGACGGACGCGCTTGCCGGTCATGTCGGCGACTTCGCGAACCAGACGAGGCATGCGCTGGAAGACCGATTTCACCGGCTGGGCGCGGATGGCCATGACGCTGTCCTGGATGTCCCGCGTCAGCAGTTCCAGGTCTTCCAGACCCAAGGCGATGTCGGACGACCGGGCCAGACCGCTCTCCATGACGCGCTGGGCCAGCATGGCCTGCTGGATGACCAGTTCGCCGACCACGTTGATCAGGCGATCGACCCGATCCAGATCGACGCGAATGGTCACCGGGGCGACGGCGGCCGGGGCCGAGGGCGTGGCGGCCAGAGTCGGAGCCGGAGCGGCGGGTGCGACCGGCTTGGGCGCGGCGGCGACAGGCGCGACAGGCGCGGGCGCAGGCGGGGGCGCGGCAGGCGCGACAGGGGCCGGGGCGGCGACGACCGGAGCGGGCGCGGGCGCCTCGACCGGCGCGGCGGCCTTGGCCAGCAGGGCGGCGATGTCGATCTCAGGCTCGGCGGGGCGCGCGTCCAGAACCGGCAGCGGCGGCAGCGAGGCCTCGACCGCAGGCTGGGCGCCGCCCAGGGCGGTGATGCTCAGGTCGCAGTCCATCTCGACGAAGTCGAAGACGTCGCGCACGGCCGCCTCGGCCACGTCGCCCGACAGCTCGATCGTCCAGATCAGGTGGGCGTCCTCGGCGTCCAGGGCGTCCAGCGACGGCAGCCCGCTGTCGTCCAGCTCGACCGAGGTCGGGCCCAGACGCGCCAGTTCGCGCAGCAGCAGGCTGACGTCGTTGGCGCTGGCGTAAAGACGCGGATGCGGACGGAAGACGATCCGCCAGCCGGCCGTCGCGACGGCGGCGCTCGCCGTCTCCAGCGAGGGCAGGCCCAGCGGCGGCAGGTCCAGAGACGGCAGCCCGGCCGGAGCGCCGAAGTCGGCCAGATCCAGCGTCAGGGGCGTGAAGCCGAAATCGTCTTCATCGGCGGCGACGACCGGCGCCGGGGCGACCGAGGCGGCCTGGCCGTGGGTCAGGACTTCCAGCTCGGCGACCAGGCCAGCGGAGCGCGCGGCGTCCACCGGCGCGCCGGTCCCCTGCGCGGCGGCGATATGGTCGGCCAGGACGTCGGAGGCGCGCAACAGGGTCTTGATCGTGACGTCGTCGCAATCCTTGCGGCCCGAGCGCAGCTCGTCCATCAGGGTCTCGAAGACGTGGGCGAAGCGGACCAGGTCTTCGAGACCAAAGGCCCCTGCCCCGCCCTTGACCGAGTGGACGGCGCGGAAGACGGCGTTGATCGTCTCGATGTCGCCGTCGCCGGTCTCCAGCGCCAGCAGATTGGCTTCCAGATCGCCCAGCAGCTCGCTGCATTCCTGGAAGAAGGTGACCTTGATGGTCTCGAACGGATCGTCGCTCATCCTGTAGTCCTCAATCCTCTAGGCTCAGGCCGCGACGCGACGAACAGCGTCGACCAGCTTGGCCGGGTCGAAGGGTTTGACGATCCAGCCGGTGGCCCCGGCCTCGCGGGCGCGCTGCTTCTTGGCGGCGTCGCTCTCGGTGGTCAGGACCAGAACCGGGGTGGCCTTGTGGTTGGGGTCGGCGCGCATGCCCTCGATGAAGCCGAAGCCGTCCATGCGGGGCATGTTGATGTCGGTGATGACGATGTCGGGGTTTTCGGCCCGCAGCACCTCCAGACCGTGGACCCCGTCCTCGGCCTGAACCACGCGATAGCCGGCGTCTTTCAGCGCCAGCATCAGCATGTCCCGCATGGTGCGGGAATCATCGACGGTCAGAATGGTCTTGGTCACGCGAGTTGTCCTTGCGGAGCGAGGTCCGCGGCGGAGGCCCCGAAGGCGCTCCATTGCGAGGCCAGGGCCTCGGAAACATTGATGAAGGTCAAGGCCTGACCGTCGGCGCGCCAGGTCGCCAGCGCCGACAGCAGGACCTGAAGGCAGAGGCCGCCCAGACGCTCGACGGCCGAGGCGTCCAGGGTCGCCTCCTGGCCGCGCACGGCCAGGAGTTGCGCCTTCAGGGGCTCGGCCGCGCGCAGGTCAAGCACGGCCGAAAGCGCGATCAGGTTCGACATCAGAACTCTTCCCAGCCGTCTTCGACCGGTTGCGCCTTGAGGGCGGCGCCGCCGCGACCGACGGTCTTGAGCGCGGCGATGGTCTGGGCCACCGGTTCCGGGGTGCGGACCGGAGCGGGAGCCGCGACCGGAGCCGGCTTGGGCGCGGCGACCGGCGCCGTCGCCTGACCGGTGCGGAAGCGCGACACCGAGGCGGCCAGGACGTCGGCCTCCTGGGCCAGGGAGTGGCTGGCCGCGGTCGATTCCTCGACCATGGCGGCGTTCTGCTGGGTCACCTGATCCATCTGGTTCACGGCGGTGTTGACCTGTTGCAGGCCGGTGGCCTGCTCCTGGGCCGAGGCCGAGATTTCGCTCACCAGACCGTCGATCTCCGCCACGCGGCTGACGATGCGCTGCAGGGCTTCGCCGGTCTGGCCGACCAGGGTCACCCCCGCCCCGACCTGCTGGCCCGAGGCCGAGATCAGGGTCTTGATCTCCTTGGCGGCTTCGGCCGAGCGCTGGGCCAGGGCCCGCACTTCCGAGGCGACCACGGCGAAGCCGCGACCAGCGTCGCCCGCACGGGCGGCTTCGACGCCCGCGTTCAGGGCCAGGAGGTTGGTCTGGAAGGCGATCTCGTCGATGACGCCGATGATGTCGCCGATCTGGTTGGACGAGGATTCGATCTGGCTCATGGCGGCGACGGCGTCGCGCACCACCTGACCGCTCTTCTCGGCGTCGCCGCGCGCGGCCTGGACCACGCCGGACGCCTGACGGGCGCCGTCGGCGGTCTTGTTCACCGTGGCGGTGATCTCATCCAGGGCGGCGGCGGTCTCTTCCAGCGAGGCGGCCTGCTGTTCGGTGCGACGCGACAGGTCGTCCGAGGCTTGGCTGATCTCGCTGGAGCCCGAACGGATGGCGGCGACGTTGGACACAACCACCGAAACAGCCTGCTCCAGCTGCGAGATGGCGGCGTTGAAGTCGCTCTTCAGCTGCTCGGCCTTGGGGGCGACCTGGGCCGTCATGCGGTGGGTCAGGTCGCCGCCGGCCATGGCCTGCAGGCCCTCGGCCAGGGCGGTGATGGCGACGCGGTCCTCCTCGGCGGCGCGGGCCTTCTCGGCTTCGACGCGGGCGCGCTCTTCCTCGGCGGCGGCGCGCTGGGCCACGGCCTCGGCTTCCAGACGGGCGTTGGCGATGGCCGCGTCCTTGAAGGCGACGACGGCGGCGGCCATCTGACCGACCTCGTCCTTGCGGCCCATGGCCGGGACGATGATCGAGGTGTCGCCGCCGGCCAGTCGACGCATGGCCGAGGTCATCGACAGCAGGGGCTTGCCGAGCAGGTTGGTCAGCATGAAGGCCATGGCGGCGGCGATGATCAGGGCCAGGACGACCCCGCCGATCAGCACCATTCGCACCGACTTGGCGACGGAATCCTGGATCTCGCCATAGACGCGGCTCTGTTGCGCCTTCTCTTCGACCAGGGTTTCCAGCGCGTCCTCCGCCGGGCTGATATACTTGTCCGCAGCGCCTTCACGGCCGACCATGGCCACGGCCTGGCCATAGGTCGCGGAGTCGGCGACCAGCACGCGTCCGGTCTCGACCACGTTCCGGGTCCATTCGGCGGCGGCGGCGCGGGCGGCGCGGACTTCATCCTCGCTGGCGCGGTCCAGCTGGGTGATCCGGTCCAGGCTCTTGCCGAAATTCTCGCCGTGAGCGGACAGACGCTCCAGGTAATAGGGATCACGCGACAGCAGGAAGCCGCGATAGCTGCTCTCCTGGCGCGCCAGATAGAATTTGGCGGACTCGGCCTCGCGCTGCACGGCGGAGGCGCGCACGCGGTCCATGCGCGCCTTCTCCAGCGCATTGACCTGCATGAAGACCGTGCCGCCCATGGCGACGATGGCCAGGATGACCACGGCGAAGGCCGCCATCAGTTTTCTTTCGATCTTCAGATCGTTCAACATGCTCATCTTCTCTTCCCCCCGGAATTCGGTTCAATCGGCTCAGAGCGCGAACGTCAGCGCGCCCACCAGGCGGCCGTCGTAGTTCTCGCCCAGGGCGTGGCTGTCGGTGTCGTACCAGCGCAGATCAGCCGACAGCTTGTCGGTCAGCTTGTGCTTCACGCCGATGTTCCATGCGGCGTATTCGGCCCCGCCGTCGGCGGTGCGGTCGGCGATGGCGACCGAGGCCCTGGTCCTGGGTCCGACCGAAACCGTGCCCTGTAGTTCGACCCACCAGGCTTCCTTGGTCCCGGCGAAGCCGTCGAGCGTATAGTTGACGCGCAGGCGGGTGTTGACCGGTCCCAGCTTGCGCGAGGCGTCGGCCTGATATTCCCAGTAGTTGGCGTCGACGCCGGCGCGGGTGCCGGGCAGGTCGCGGTTCACCACCGAGAAGTCGAACTTGTAGCCGGCCGCCTCGGGGCGCCAACCGATGGCGCTGACGATCTCGGCGTCCGAGCCTTGCGACAGCTTGGCGCTGGAAACAAAGACGCTGGCGTAGAAGTCGCCGCTGGACGCTTCAACCGAGCCGTTGAAGCTGGGGTCGCCGGCGCTCTTGCCCAGGCCCTTGCCGACATATTGGCTGGCGACGCCGATCTGGGCTTCGAATTCGGGCGGCTGAATGGATTGCGCCTGCACGGCGCCGGCGCCCATCGCCACGGCGAAGCCGGCAATGAGCGGAATGATGGCGGCGCCGTTCTGGCGCGTTACGCAACGCTGTTCGAGCATTTTTACCTCAATGATCCTGAGGTTCTGTTTGACCGAACAAGCGTAGATTTTTGTAAATCAGCGACTACGTAGAAATCCGCACATCGTCAGATGTCGGACGGGCCGTCGCGCCGACGCCGGCTCCCGGCCCAGGGACGCAGAAGCAGACGCTTCAGAGTTAACGACAGAAAATCTACGCTTTAGTAATGGACATTTTTTCGCCACTATATAATCCGGCGACAAAGATCGAACATCAACACGCTTGCCCAAAGGTCGTAGTTAACGTCGTGTTGCGAAACGTCCCGCCTGTGTATAGAAGGCCCGCCGCGGCCGGATACGCACAATGACGGATCGCAGCCCTCTCTGTCAGTATTCCAAAAGTCCGAGGACCACCCCCCATTCAACCGGTGATGGAAAGCCTGCTATCTGCCGCCAGCGCCGTGTCGCGCCGGCGTTGGAGCGGTGTCTTGCTGGCGATCGTCGCGGTCAGCGGCGCCGTCGGCTTCCGAAGCCTGCTGGAGGGGCTGGGTCAGTTCTACTATCTGCCCATGGTCCCGGCCGTCATGATCACGGCCCTGCTGGCGCGACGACCGGCCACGGCCCTGGCCGTCGCCCTGTCCATCGCCGTCAACCTGGTCCTGGTGCCGCGCGAGAGTCTGACCGATGCGGCGACCAACGCCGTCCTGTTCGCCAGCGTCTCCTGGATTCTGGCGGAACTGTGCTGGGCCTTTCGGGCGCAGGACGGCCAGCGCCGCGATCTGGCGCGGGAGTTGGCCGCCAAGGACGCCATCCTGAACACCGCCCTGGCCTCGGTGCCGGTGGTGATGCTGACCGCCAATGGCGCGATCCAGCGCCTGAACCCCGCCGCCGCCGCGCTGTTCGCCCTTGACGACAAGGCCGCGCGCGGGCGTCCGTTCAGCGAACTGGCGCCCGGCTTCGACCTGACCGCCATCCTGACGGACAAGAAGGCCGGCGGTTCGCTGGAGGCCAAGGACGGTCACTGGACCGGTCTGCGTCCCGACGGCGCCAGCTTTCCGCTGAGCATCCAGTACGGTCTGGTGCCGGCCTCGACCGGGGGCGAACTGGTCGCCCTGTGCCTGACCGACCTCAGCCGCTGGCACGCCGCCGACGCCCAGGCCCGTGAACTGCACGCCCAGTTGAACAAGGTCTGGCGCCTCAACTCCCTGGGTGAAATGGCCGCCACCCTGGCCCACGAACTGAACCAGCCCTTGAGCGCCGCCGCCACCTATCTGCACGCCAGCCAGGTGGACATGGAAAGGGCCGGCGCCCTCGGCGACAGCGCCCTGCGCACCGTCGAACTGGCCAAGGGCCAGCTTTTGCGAGCCGGCAAGATCATCCGCCGCATGCGCGAGCTGCTGACGCTGGAAGCGCGCAAGCTGGACAGCGAACGCGCCTCGTCCATGGTCGAGGACCTGAACCCTATTCTGACCATGATCGGATCCGCCCGAGGCGTCGCCATTCGCCTGGACATGGCCGCCGAGGACGACCGGGTTCTGGCCGAGCGCATCCAGTTCCAGCAGGCCATGGTCAATCTGACCCGCAACGCGGTTGAAGCGGTCGGCGACCGTCCGTCGCCGGAAGTGCTCATCATCGGCCGCGCGATCTCGGACACCCATTATAGCGTCAGCGTCGAAGACAACGGCCCCGGAATTCCCGACGACCAGATCGAGCGCATCTTCCAGCCGCTCACCACCACCAAGACCGGCGGCATGGGCCTGGGCCTGTCCGTCACCCGCACCATAGTCGAAAGCCACGGCGGACGACTGCAAGTCGCGAGAAGCGCGCTGGGGGGCGCCGCCTTCTCGTTCAACCTCAACCGAGAATCGAGCGTCGAGAACGCATGAGCCTCCACTCCGTCTTCATCATCGACGACGACGCCGCCGTCCGCGATTCCCTGCTGATGCTGCTGCGCGGCGAAGGCATCCGGGCCCGCGGTTTCGCCAGCGGCGTCGACTTCTTCAACAACCTGCCCGAGGACGCCACCGCCTGCGTCATCACCGATGTGCGCATGCCGGACATGGACGGCGACGAGGTCGTCCGTCGCCTGGCCCAGTTGCGCGGCCACGCCTGGCCCGTCATCGTCATAACCGGCCACGCCGACGTGCCCATGGCGGTGCAGATGATGAAGGCCGGCATCGTCGACTTCATCGAAAAGCCCTTTGACCCGCGCCGACTGATCGAAACCGTGCGCGGCTGCCTGGCCCGACTGAACGACGTCGGCCATGAACAGGCCGCTCGCGTGGCCGCCGAACAGCGACTGACCCGCCTGACCCCGCGCGAACGCCAGGTCTTCGACGCCCTGATCCACGGCCACTCGAACAAGGCCATCGCCCTGGAGCTGGACATCAGTCCGCGCACCGTCGAGGTCTTCCGCGCCAAGGTCATGACCAAGATGGAGGCCGACAGCCTGTCCGCCCTGGTCCGTCTGGGGATGACCCTGGGCTAGGCGACCGCCTTGCTCCGGCCCTTGGACATTTCATCGTCTTGCAGCTGCGGGCTTTGCGGCGCGTTATGACGGCTCCCCTCTCGTCAGGAGCCGCCCCATGTCCGATCCCGCCCGCTTGATCCGCACCCAGGCCTATGTCGACGGCCGCTGGATCGACGCCGACGGCGGCGGAACCTTTGAGGTGACCAACCCGGCCACGGGCGAGGTGCTGGCCACGGTTCCAGACATGGGCGCACACGAGACTCGCAGCGCCGTCGCCGCCGCCGAGGCCGCGATGAAGCCCTGGGCCGCGAAGACAGCGGGGGAACGCGCCCGCATCCTGCGCCGCTGGTTCGACCTGATGATGAGCGAACAGGACGCCCTGGGCCGCCTGCTGACCCGCGAACAGGGCAAGAGCCTGACCGAGGCCAGGGGCGAGATCGCCTACGCCGCCAGCTTCATCGAATGGTTCGCCGAGGAGGGAAAGCGGACCTATGGCGAAGTCATCCCGACCCATGACGCCGGCAAGCGGCTGATGACCCTGCGCCAGCCGGTCGGGGTGGTGGGGGCCATCACGCCGTGGAACTTCCCCGCCGCCATGATCACCCGCAAGGTCGGCCCGGCCCTGGCCGCCGGCTGCGCCGTGGTGCTGAAGCCCGCCAGCCAGACGCCGCTGACCGCCCTGGCCCTGGCCGTGCTGGCGGAAGAGGCGGGCCTGCCGGCCGGCCTGTTCAACGTCGTCACCGGCTCGGCCTCGGCCATCGGCGGCGAACTGACGTCCAACCAGGCGGTGCGCAAGATCAGCTTCACGGGGTCCACGGAAATCGGCCGCCTGCTGATGCAGCAGTCGTCGCAGACCATCAAGAAGATGAGCCTGGAGCTGGGCGGCAACGCCCCCTTCCTGGTCTTCGACGACGCCGATGTGGACGCCGCCGTGGCGGGCGCCGTGGCCTCGAAGTACCGCAACGCGGGCCAGACCTGCGTCTGCACCAACCGCTTCTATGTCCAGGCCGCCGTCCACGACGAATTCGTCGCCAAGCTGACCCGGGCCACGCAGGCGCTGAAGGTCGGAAACGGCCTGGACGACGGCGTCCAGATCGGCCCCCTGATCGACGAGAAGGCGGTGAAGAAGGTCGAGGAGCACGTCGCCGACGCCCTGGCCAAGGGCGCAAGCCTGCTGACCGGCGGCCAGCGTCACGCCCTGGGCATGACCTTCTTCCAGCCGACGGTCCTGTCGGGCGTGACCCAGGACATGCAGATGTGCCGCGAGGAGACCTTCGGCCCCGTCTCGGGCGTGGTCCGCTTCGAGACGGAAGAGCAAGGGATCGCCCTGGCCAACGACACCATCTTCGGTCTGGCCGGCTATTTCTACGCCCGCGACCTGAGTCGCGTCTGGCGCGTGGCCGAGGCGCTGGAGACCGGCATGATCGGCGTCAACACCGGCCTGATCTCGACCGAGGTCGCGCCCTTTGGCGGCATCAAGCAGTCGGGCCTGGGGCGCGAAGGCTCCAGCCACGGCATCGAGGACTACCTGGAGATCAAATACCTCTGCATGGGGCTGTAAGCCCGATCAGTCCTCGGACGGTTCGGTCTCGCCGCCCTCGGCGCGGCCGGCCGCCTTGGCGGCGCGCTTGGCGGCTTTCGCCGCCGCCTTGGCCTCGGCCTTCTTGGCCTCCGCGCGTTCGCGTTCCTGTCGTTCGAAGCTGTAGTTGGGCTTGCGGGCCATGGATGTCCTCTCGCGCCAAGGTCGCCGAACAGCGACGCCAAGTCTTCATGTGATGCCTGTCGCGGCCCGGGACAACACGGAAACGCCCGCGCGCCACGGATTTCGCATCCCACACGGACGATAGACGCCGTTCGACCAAAGTCGCTCTCTCCAAAACCCGCGACCTGCTGTCACTCTCCCTTTCGACGATCCGGCCACAGGATCGCGAGGAAACGGCCGCGCCACGCGGCCATACAGGAAGGGACTGCCCATGACCGACCGCACCGTGGGTGCGGCGGAGGGCGCGGAGCACACGGTCGACAAGAACGACCGGCTGGTGATCCTTGCGTCGTCCGTCGGCACCGTCATCGAATGGTACGACTTCTATCTCTACGGCTCTCTGGCCGCGATCATCTCGGCCCAGTTCTTCTCGGGCGTGAACGAGACCACCGGCTTCATCTTCGCCCTGATGGCCTTCGCCGCAGGCTTCGCGGTGCGTCCGTTCGGGGCCATCGTCTTCGGGCGCATGGGCGACCTGTGGGGACGCAAGAACACCTTCCTGGTCACCATGCTGCTGATGGGCCTGTCGACCTTCGTCGTCGGCCTGCTGCCGCCCTATGCGGCCATCGGCATCGCCGCACCGATCATTCTGGTGCTGATGCGTCTGATCCAGGGTCTGGCGCTCGGCGGCGAATACGGCGGGGCCGCCACCTACGTCGCCGAGCACGCCCCGCACGGCAAGCGCGGCTTCTACACCTCCTTCATCCAGATCACCGCCACCGTGGGCCTGCTGCTCAGCCTGATGGTCATTCTGGGCGTCCGCTTCGCCGTGGGCGAGGAA
>Ga0247827_10001185_pt1 | contig 11293 bp, 7 predicted proteins | sample 12C_Control_Day2_FD_194414 | JGI IMG/M metagenome (GOLD analysis project Ga0247827, IMG submission 194414) | Soil microbial communities from agricultural site in Penn Yan, New York, United States - 12C_Control_Day2 | ecosystem: Environmental > Terrestrial > Soil > Agricultural land | place: USA... | reverse complement strand
CCAACAACGACGGGGAGAGACGACGATGCGCAAGGTATTGCTGCTGTTGATCCTGCTGACCGGACTGGCGCCCACCGCCTGGGCTGCCACGGTCAAGACCACCCACCGCACCCTTCCCAGCTGGGACGGCACGCCCCTCGGGGTCTTTGTCATCGAACCCCAGGACGCAGGTGGCGGCAAGTACCCGCTGCTGGTGATGCCCAGCAGCTGGGCCGTTCCCAGCGTGGAGTACGTGGGGGTGGCACAGTCGCTGGCCAAGCGCGGCTACGTGGTCATCAGTTACAGCTCGCGCGGCTTCTGGGAGTCCGGCGGGGCCATCGATATTGCCGGGCCGGCCACGGTCGAGGATGTCAGCGCATTGATCGACTGGGCGCTGGACAACACCCAGGCCGACCCGGCGCGGATCGGCGTCTCGGGCATCTCCTACGGCGCCGGCACCAGCTTGCTGGCGGCCGCACGCGATCCGCGCATCAAGGCGGTGGCCGCCCTCAGCGGATGGGCCGACCTGCAGGCGTCGCTGTACGCCAACGACACCCCCAGCGCACAGGGAATCGCGCTGCTGGTGGCCGCCGGCCTGGTCACCGGCCGCCCCGGGTCAGAGCTGGCCACGATCAACCGCAACGTGGTGGTCGGCAACTATCAGGGCGCCGTGGAATCACTGCTGCCCGTGGCCGCGATCCGCAGCCCCGCTGCGAGCATCAACGAGATCAACGCCAACCAGCCGGCCGTATTCCTGGCCAACGCCTTCAACGACAGCCTGTTCCCGCCGGGTCAGCTGGTGGATTTCTTCAACCAGCTGAAGGGTCCCAAGCAGCTGCAGCTGCGTCACGGCGACCACGCCCTCAACGAGGCCTTGGGCGCACTGGGCATTCCCAACGAGGTCTACGACTCGGTGGGCGACTGGTTCGACCATTACCTCAAGGGCGTGGCCAACGGCATCGACCGCGAGCCGGCGGTGCAGCTGAAGTCACAGAAGGGAAGCTGGAGCAGCTACCCGAACTGGCAGGCTACCAACAGCGGTGCAGTCAGCTATGCGTTGACCGCACCCGGCGGCCTGCTTCTGCCCACCGGAGGCCTGGCTGAAAACGGGCGCAGCAATGGCTGGAACTACCGCATCGGCAGCGGCCTGCCTACCGCCGCCAATTCCGGCGTGGCGATGGTGTCGGGCTCGTTGCAGATGATCAACCTTCCGCCGGGTGCATACGTGCCTTTCATCGGGCGCAACGCAGCCGCTGTCTGGCAAGGGCCGATCTACTGGAACGCACGCCGCCTGGACGGTGCGCCGGAAGTGCGCGTGACCGTCACCCCCAGCCGCGCCAACACCACGCTGTATGCCTATCTGTACGCGGAGGATGTGCTGGGCAATGGTCAGCTGATCAGCCACAAGCCGTACACCCTGCGCGGCGTTGCGCCGGGCCAGGCGACCACCCTCGATCTTCGGTTGGAAGCGAGCAGCTGGAACATTCCCGCCGGCAGTCGCCTGACGCTGGTGGTCGATACGGTGGACCTGCGCTATGCAGGCATCAGCCAGTTGGGCGGGGCGGTGACCTTCAGTTCGCCGACGTCCGCGCCATCGGTGCTGAAGGTGCCGTTGCATTGAATCCATGCCGCGCCCGCCACCGCGGGCGCGGTGCGTGGCGCGGAATCAGTGCGGACGTGAGGCCGGCAGCTCGCCCTGCATCCGCCCGCAACGCTTGCGTGTTCTGCTTGCAGAAGAGCTTCCGCGTCAGCGGCGCTCATCAACCGGCGTCATGTCATGCAGCCCACGCAGCTTTTTCTTGTTGATCTTGCCCACGCTGGTGCGTTCCAGCGAATCAACGAAGCTGACGCGGTCGGGGATCGCGTAGCGGGAGATATCGCCTGAGCGGCTGCGTGCGGCGACCAGTTCGATGATCTCAGCCTCGGTCACATCGCTGCCGTCCTGCCGGACCACCAACGGCAGCGGCCGCTCGCCCCATTTTGTATCGCTGATGCCGATCACGGCGACCTCGTTGACCGCCGGATGGAGGGCGATGATGTCTTCCAGGGCCAGCGAGGAGATCCACTCGCCGCCGGTCTTGATCACATCCTTGATGCGGTCGGCCACGCGCAGGTAGCCGCCGCCATCGATGTTGCCGATGTCCCCGGTATGCAGGTAACCGCCCGCCCACAACGCCGTTGAAGCGTCCGGGTTGTGCAGATAACCCTGGGTGAGCCAGGGCGTGCGTACCACCACCTCACCGGTAGCGACGCCATCGTGGGCAACGTCGTTCATGTCTTCGTCCACGATGCGCAGATCCACCAATGGCACCGGGATGCCGGCCTTGGTACGCAGTGACAGTTCCTCATCCGGGTCGTCCAGGGCGTGGGCATCGATCTGCGCGATGGTGAGCAGGGGGCAGGTCTCGGACATGCCGTAGCCGCCGAAGATATCGATGCCACGGGCCAGTGCCTGCTGCGCCAGTGCCCGCGGCAGCGCCGCACCGCCGATGATCACCTTCCAGCCGCGCAGATCGGTATCGGCCGCCGTTGCATCGCCCAGCAGCATATGCAGGATGGTCGGCACGCAGTGCGAGAACGTCACCTTCTCGCGCGCGATCAACGCCAGCAGCTTGCCCGGCAGATAGCGTCCGGGGTAGACCTGCTTGATGCCCAGCAGCGTGGCCACGTACGGCATGCCCCAGGCGTGGACATGGAACATCGGGGTGATCGGCATGTAGACATCGTCGCGGTGCAGCCGCCCCTGGCTGGACGCGCTGCCGAGCGCGGCCATCGCCGCAAGCGAGTGCAGCACCAGTTGCCGATGGCTGAAGTACACGCCCTTGGGTAAGCCCGTGGTGCCGGTGGTATAGAACGTCGTGGCGCGGGTGTTCTCGTCGAAGTCCGGGAAGCGGGTGATGGGCGTGGCCTGACGCAGCCCGGCTTCATACTCGGTCACGAAACCCGTTGGCAGCGGGCCCTGCTCATCTTCCAGCAGGACGCGCGTGCGCAGATCCGGCAGCTGTTCGTCGATGGCGCCCAGCACCGGCAGGAACTCGCGGTTGGCCAGGATCACCCGCGCGCCGCTGTGGTTGAGCGTATAGGCGATCTGCTCAGGCGCCAGGCGGATGTTCACCATCATCAGCACCGCTCCGATCATCGGCACGGCGAAGTAGCTCTCGAGATAGCGGTTGCTGTCCCAGTCCATCACTGCCACGGTATCGCCGCGGTTTACCCCCAGCGAGGTCAGCAGCCCGGCCAACTGGCCGATGCGCGCCTGCAGGGTGCGGTAGTCGAAGCGGACCTTGTCGCCGTAGACGATCTCCTGCTGTGGTCGCACCGCCAGCGGCGTGAGCAGCAACTGCTTGATCAGCAGGGGATAGGCATTGGCCTCGGCGGCGGGCGCGTCTGTAGCGGTGGCGGACGACATGGGGGGCTTCCTGGTGGACGGCGTGTCAGCGGCTGGAGATGGCCGGGACCGCGGGAATGGACAGCTGCTCGCGCAGCAAGGGCGCTTCCGCGCGTGGGGTCGGCTGGATGAGCGCATCCTTTGGCAGCGCATGGGCTGGATCCTCAAGATGACCCCACACCTGGTCCAGCGCCGCGAACAGGTAGGGCAGCAGCGGTACGTAGCGCTTGCGGTAGTCCGGGAAGGCCAGCAGCGAGTCGAAGTGCTGTGCGTTGTTTACCCGCCAATAGGCAATCTGCGCACCCGCCTTGCGCGCAAGTGGCACATACCGATCACTGGTCATGCTGATCGGCACCAGCCCATCGTCCAGGCCATGGATCACCACGATCGGCACACCGCGACGCGGCGCCTTGGCGGTGGCCGCAGCAATGCCGGCGCGCACCCGCTGCGCATCGGTGCTGTCGCCCTTGCCGAGCGCGCGCAGGCAATTCAGGCCGCGCAGTGGATCAGCTTCCACCCCGGTGGCATTGCCATCCACCAGCACCACGCCGTTGCCCGGCGGAATGCCGCTGCCCTCACTCCACCAGGTTGCCCGGGACTCGGCGGTGGCCGCGCCGGGCCTGCCATCCGCCCCAGCGGCGGAGAAGCTGTACGCGCAGGGATGTTCGCCGGCGCCGTAGCGTCCATAGGCTGACGAATAGGTGACCGCGATGGCGCGCCACAGATCGAACCCGGTCGAGAACGCGCCAGCACGAAGTGCATCGGCGCTCAAGCCAGCGTCGAGCAGCTGCTGCCGTGCCGACCGTGCCTGTGCCGTCGTGTCATCACCTTGCACCAAGCCGGCGGATGTCAGCGTGGCACATCGCTGGGTCCACACCGGCACGGCCTGCGCCCGCATCGGCGGCTGCGGCAGATCGTTCTCTGCCAGCACAGCACAGGGCATCAGCAACGCGGCCTGGGTGACGAAGTCGTACAGCGGCGGTGTGCCTGCCACCGAGACATTGGGTTCGCCAGCCACCAGCGCATCGAACCAGTCGCCTTCGATCTCCGCTGCACGCAGCACGGCGCCACCGCCATTGGATACACCCACGCCCAGCGTGCGTGTGTTGGCCGGCGTGAACGGGGCCGATTCGGGGTAGGCGCGGTCCAGTACCTGCAGGCCGAACTGCAACGCCTGCAGCAGATGTCGGCCCCAGTCTGCTTCCGGGTTGTCACCCGAATGAGCATGTTTGAAGGCGATTCCATGCGTGGCTGCCGCACCCGCAGGATCAAAGGCCAACGCGCCTTGGTTGGCGGACGTGCCGCCTGCCTCGAAGCCGGCCCTGGCGTCCAGGTCGTAGTAGTCGCTGCCTGCGCCCTTGTCGGTATAGGCAACGGCGCAGCCGTGGGCCAGGCCCCAGCTGCCGGCCACCGCAATCGCGCCATGGATGCCACGCGAGCCGGACGACGCAGCGACGACCAGGCAGCGTCGCGTGGCGTCGAAGTTGTCGGGCACCTGCACCAGCACGCGATGGGGCTGGCGCGCGCCAGGAATGCGCGCGTAGGCCGAGAACTCGCGACCGGGTGCCGCCTGCAGGTTGCCGTAGACATCTCCGAAACCACCGCCGGGAGTCAGGTCGGCAATACCACGCCAACTGCTCCAGATCGCGCGGCGTCGGGCTTCCTCGGCCGTGGGCCGGGCCGGGTTGCTGAAGGCGGGTGCGGTGGCCGAGCGCAGGGCGTCGATGCCCAGGCCCGCGGTCAGCAGTTCATCGTTGCCGCGATGGAGGGTTTCCCGCCACTGCTCGAACCGGAACAGCAGCGGCGGCGCGGGGCGGGGCGGCATGGGCGCTGGCGATGCTGCCCACAAGCAGTGGCAGCGTGGCGCACAGCAGCGTAACGGGGCGGTGGTTGTTCATTGCTCCACCCTAACGATCCGGCCGGCGCACGCCAGCGTACCTTGGTACCCGTGCCCAACCGCAGGCGATTTGCTAACCTCGGCTGGACATGCCGACCCTGCTCATCGCCGACGACCACCCCTTGTTCCGCGCGGCGCTGCATCGCGCGGCCGAGGAGGCGGTGGCTGATCTGCAGATCAGCGAGGCCGATTCGCTGCACAGCGTGCTCGAGGCGATAGAGAGCCAGCAGATCGACCTGATGCTGCTGGATCTGCACATGCCAGGCAACCATGGTCTTGCCGGTCTGGCGACCATACGTGCGCTGCAACCGGGGCTGGCGATCATCATCGTTTCGGCCAATGAAGAGCCGCACGTGATCCGTCGCGCCATCGATCTGGGCGCAGCCGGCTATCTGCCCAAGAGCTCAGGGCTGACCGACCTGCAGTCCGCGCTGCAGACCGTGCTGGAAGGTGAACGCTGGATTCCGGCGCTGCTGCGCGAGCCGGTGGCACGGGTGGCGCCCTTCAACAAGGACGCCGATCTTGCCGCGCGCTTGTCCAGCCTGTCCGCGCATCAGTACAAGGTGCTGAGCCTGGTGGCCGAAGGGCTGCTCAACAAGCAGATCGCCGACCGGCTGGGCGTGCAGCTGCGCACGGTCAAGGCGCACATGACCCGCATCATGGGCCGGCTGGGGGTGCGTAATCGTGCGCAGGCCATCCGTGTGCTGCACGAGATGGGGCTGAGCGATCCCTCGCGGCAGATCGAAGAGACGCAGGGCAGTTGACCCTTGGTCAGGGAGTTGCCGTAGCGGCCGTTGCCAGCAGATGGTTGATCGCCCAGCGCAGTGCCAGCGGTTTGAACGGTTTGTTGAGCAGCGACAGGCCCACGCTGCGCACCGCCTCGCGGGTTTCGCTGCCGGTGTCGGCGCTGAGAATCACCGTCGGCCGCGTCCCGTGAACGGCCACAAGGCGCTTCCACAGCGCGACACCGGTATCGCCATCATCAAGGTGGTAGTCGAACAACCACAGTGCCGCCTCCTGTGCTGAAGCACCCAGCGCATTGACATCGCGCGCCGCGATGACATCGCAGCCCCAGGAAAGCAGCATCTGTCGCATTGCCTCCAGGGCCTGCGGATCGTTATCGACCACCAGCACGCGGATGCCCTTGATGCTGCTGTTGCCAGCGGCGTGTTCAGTGCGCGGGGCCGCAGGCGGCACTGCCCGCGCCACGGTGATGGAGAAGGTCGAGCCGCGTCCGAGCGCGCTGTGCAGTTGCAGCGGTGCATGCAGCAGGTCGGCGATGCGGCTCGCAATGGTCAGGCCCAGACCGAGGCCCTGGCCGTTGCTGCGGTCGCCACGATGGAATTCCTCGAACACCACCGCTTGTTGCTCCGGGGCGATGCCCGGGCCGCTGTCATGCACGCCGATCGACAGGGTCTGTCCATGCCGGCGAACGCCCAGCAGCACGCCGCCACGGCGGGTGTAGCGGATGGCATTGGCCAGGAAGTTCTGCAGCACCCGGCGCAGCAGCAACGGGTCGCTGTGCACCCACACGCGGGTGCGCACATGGCGGAACTGCAGGCCGCGTGCCGCCGCCAGCACGGCGAATTCCTGTGCAAGCGGGTCCAGTACGGTCGACAACGCGAACGGACGCGGATCGGCGACCAGGCCGCCGGCTTCCAGCCGCGAAATATCGAGGAGGCCCGACAGCAGATCGTCGGTGGAGTCCAGCGCGCCACGGATCTGGCGCAGGAAGCTGTCAAGGAACTCCGATTCGATGTGCTGCGACATGGCATCGGTCAGCAGCTGCGCCGCATGCAGGGGCTGGATCAGGTCGTGGCCGACGGCGGTGAGGAAGCGTGTCTTGGCCACGTTGGCTCGTTCGGCTTCGTGCACGGCCTGCTCCAGCCGGGCGGTGCGGTCCTGCACGCGCAGCTCGAGGGTTTCGTTGCTGCGCTTGAGCGCGTCCTCTGCACGCCGGAAAGCGGTGACATCGGTGAAGGTGGCCACGTAGCCGCCACCGGGCATCGGGTTTCCGCGGATTTCAACGATGGTGTTGTCCGGGAAGATCCGCTCGGAAAGGTGCGGCGTGCCGCGCCGCATGTGCACCACCCGCCGCTGCAACGCCTTGTCGCGCGAATCGCCGGGGCTGTCGCCGATCTTCAGCTGCCCCAACGCCCACGCCGTCAGGTTCGACACCGGCTGTCCCACCTGCAGCAGTTCCGGCGGGAACTTGAACAGCGCGGCATAACGGCTGTTCCAGGCCACCAGCTGCAACTGTGCATCGACCACGCTGATGCCCTGGCTCATGTTTTCCAAGGCGGCTTCCAGCAGGCGCTGGTTGAAGCGCAGCACCTGGGTGGCTTCGCCGACCGCACGGGTAACGGCGTCCAGCGGTGCGGCACCACCATCGCGGGCGGCCTCCACCAGCAGGCGCGCCATGCCCGCACCGACCACGGCGGTCAGCTCGCGCTCGATGGCGGTGACCCGCTCGTCATCCAGCATCTGCCCGGCGTGTCCGTCCATCAGTTGCCGCGCCCGTTCCTGGCCGAGGAAGCGACCGGCGGTCTTGCGCAGCGACGCGGCGGCGACCGCGTCGCGCTGCCGTGGCATCGAGGGACGCACCGCACGCGACACCAGCACAACGGTCGCCAGGTTGACCGCCAGGCTCGCCCCCATGCTGATGGCGATATGGCCCGGCTGCATGCGCAGCGAGAACATCGCCAGCCAGTGCAGCCCATCGGGGCTGGCCGACGACGGCGGGGCGGGGATCACCATCGGCAGCAGTACCAGCCACAGCCAGACCAGTGAACCCAGCACGATGCCGGCGATGATGGCCGGGGAGGGCGTGCGCGGCCGGTACACCGCCAGCAGCACGGCCGGTGCCAGCTGCGAGAGCGCGGTGAACGACATCAGGCCGAAATCGCTGAGCGCCTCGGTGCCGCTCATCGCGCGGCTGTACAGCCACGACATCAGGAACACGGCAAGGATGCCGGCGCGACGGAAGGCCAGCACCCGCGGTCGCAGATCGGCGCCGCTGTTGAAGCCGTTCACCCCGCTCAGCAGCCGTGAACCCACGCCGTGGTTGCCGAGCATGATCGACAGGGTCAGCCCGGACAGGATCATCATGCCGGTGGCCGCGCTCAGGCTGCCCAGGTAAGCCAGCAGTGCCAGAAGATGGTGGCCGCGCTCCTGCGGCAGCGCCAGTACATACAGGTCGGGCGACAGCGAAGACGGCAACTGTGCGGCACCGGCCAACGCCATCGGCACCGACGGCAGGCCGATCAACAGCAGGTACACCGGGAACAGCCAGCGCGCCGTCTTCAGGTCCGACGACTGCCGCAGTTCGACCACGCCCACGTGGAACTGGTGGGGCAGGGTGAATGCAGCCATCGCGCCGAGCGCCACCATGGTCAGGTAGTCCGGCACCACTGCCGGCGGCGGCAGGTGCGCCATCTTCTCCAGCAGCGGCGTGCCTGCCTTGTGCACCGAGAGAGCTGCATACAGACCGATGGCCAGCAGTGCCGTCAGCTTCAACAGCGACTCCAGGCCCAGCGCGACCACGATTCCGCGATTGTGTTCAGTGGCTGACGCCTTGCGTGCACCGAACAACGTGGTGAACGCCGCCATCGTCAATGCGAACCAGAACGACATGTCCAGTTGCCAGCCCACCGGCGCGAACTGATCACCGAGCAGTGCGGCCAGCCCCTGGCTGACCGCTTTCAACTGCAGCGCGATGTAGGGAATGATGCCGAACAGCGCGACCAGGGTAATGGTGATGCCCAGCCCTTGATCGGCACGCAGGCGCGCCACCACCAGGTCGGCGATGGTGGCACTGTTGTGCTGCTTGGCCAGTCGCCCCAGGCGCACCAGGAACGGCAGGCCGAAGGCAAAAATGAGGGCCATGCCGACCAGTGTGGGCGGGATCGGAAAGCCCCACTGCACGCCCTGCGAGGCGGCCCCGTAATAGGTCCACGCCGTGCAGTGCACGCCCAGCGACAGCGCGTAGATGGCCGGCCAGACCTTCGACAGCCGATGCCCTTGGCGCTCCCCCCACAGGGCGACGCCGAACAGCAGTACGGTCCACGCGATGCAGGCGAACAGGACGATGGAGGGCGTCAACATCGCTCCAGTGTAGAGAGAACCGTGGCCGGCGGGCAGCCGGCCCAGCGCTAGTCGGCGAGCACGAGCAGCGACAGCTGTTCGGCGACCACGGCGACCTCGCCGGCCGGGATCACTTCCACCGTCTTCTGCTGGGTCAGCAGCCACTGCCCGGGCCTGCGTGCCTCCAGTGACAGCAGCTGCGAGCGCACCCGCACCTCGGAACCGCTGGGTACCGGCGCCAGGAAGCGGACCTTGTTCAAACCGTAGTTGAGTACGTGGCCGATGCCGGGAAAGCCGGCCAGGGCCGCCACGTCGTCTTCGACGGTGAGCGAGAGCAGAAGGAAACCATGCGCGATGGTCTGCCCACCCGGTAGGCCGGTCTGAGCGCGGGCCGGGTCGGTGTGGATCCAGTTGTGGTCGCCAGTCGCGTCGGCGAAGGCATCGATGCGCGATTGCGTGATGCGCGTGCTGCCGCTCAGCCGTTCGCTTGCTGCCCAGTGCCGCAGCGCCTGCAGGGCGGCAGGCAGCTCATCCGTCGATACGCTGGAACTCATCGCACACGCTCCAGCAATGCCAGAATCGCATCGCGCGCCTCGGGCTCGGACAGCATCGGCGCATGGCCTGCCTCCGGTACTTCAACGAGGCGGGCGTTGGGCGATGTGGCTGCCATCTGCCGTGCGACATCGGCAGGCAGGATGTCCGACAACGCCCCGCGCACCACCAGCACAGGCACCCGCGACGTCAGGCCACGCACCGCACGCCACAGCACCGGTCGCAGCAGCCACAGCAGCCACGGCCGTGTGGTACGGATCACCGCCGGGTCGTAGTCCAGCACCATCAGGCCATCGCTGCGCTGGCGGAAGGTGCGCACGGCCATCGCCCTCCAATCGTCCGTCGTGAAGCGCGGGAACGCGGCCTTGCCGATGGATTCCACGTAGGTCGTAGCGTCTGCCAGGTCCATCGGTGGCACCGGCTTGCCGGCGTACTTGCCGATCCGCGCCAAGGCTTCGCGCGGCACCTTGGGGCCGGCATCGTTCAGCACCGCCGCGGCGATCAGCCCGGGGGCACGCGAGGCCAGGGTGATGGTCACCAGCACCCCCAGCGAGGTGCCGACGAACACCGCCTTGTCGATGTTCTGTGACCGCAGCAGCGCCGCCATGTCATCGGCATAGGCGCGCGGGTTGTAGCTGGACGGGTCCGGCGCACGTTCCGAACCCGCACGTCCGCGCAGGTCGACCGCGATCACCCGCCAGCCGACGGCGGTCAGGGACTGCGCAAGGGCATCGAAGTCGGCGCCGTTGCGGGTCAATCCCGGGATGCAGACCACCGTGCCACGGGGCGGTGGTCCCGCGCCCGGTGCATGATCGCGCGCATGCAGGCGCAGGCCATCGTCACTTTTCCAGTACAGATCATCGTAAGACGGTGTCATGCAGACGCTTCCTAGAAATCGTAACGGACGCTGAGGCTATATTGGCGCGGCGGCCCATAGAAGCCAATCAGCGTGCCGACCGCCGGAATGTTGTAACCGGTGGTGCGGTATTCCTTGTCGGCCAGGTTGGTGCCCTGCAGCGAGAACGTCCAGGCGTCGTCAAGCTTCCAGATTACGCCGGCGTTGACCAGCCCGTAGCCATCCTGGCGGATCACCGGGCTCAGGTCGGTGGTTGGCCACACTTCGCTCTGGTAGCTGTAGCTCACCCGAGCGGACAGGTTGCCCGCACTGGCCAGCTCGGTGCGGTATTCAACGTTCAGCGCGCCCGAGAAGTCCGGTGCGTTGGTGAACTTCATCTGCTTGGCCACGTTGACGCCACGATCCATGTACTCGTCATACTTGGCATCCAGCCAGGCCAGGTTGCCGGAGATCAGCCAGTGCTGGCTGGGCAGGTACTGGTACTCGATTTCCAGGCCGTTGATGGTGCCGGCGCCGGCATTGGTGAAGTCGCCGAAGA
>Ga0247827_10001182_pt1 | contig 11308 bp, 7 predicted proteins | sample 12C_Control_Day2_FD_194414 | JGI IMG/M metagenome (GOLD analysis project Ga0247827, IMG submission 194414) | Soil microbial communities from agricultural site in Penn Yan, New York, United States - 12C_Control_Day2 | ecosystem: Environmental > Terrestrial > Soil > Agricultural land | place: USA... | reverse complement strand
CCCGCATGCCGCCCTCCTCCGAATCGCTCCAGGCCCTGCTCGCCGGCCTCGAACATTCGGATCTGCTGGCCGGCCTGTTCGATCCCGAGGACCGGCTGCGCTGGGCCAACCGCGCCTACCACGACACCTTCCTGCGCGGGCTCGCGCTGCCGGTCGCCTTCGCCGACGTGCTGCGCCACGGCCACCATCGCGGCTTCGGCGTGCTGGTGTCCTGCGGCGACGTCGAGGCGTTCCTGGCCGACATCCTGCCGCGACGGCGCGCGCACGCCAGCCGAACGCTGCTCAGCGACACGGTCGACGGGCGCTGGCTGCAGTTCAGCGAGACGCTGCTCGCCGACGGCTGGCTGCTGACCGTGGCGGCCGACATCACCGCGCTGAAGCAGCAGGAGCGCCGCATCGCCCGGATGCACGCCGACGCGCTGCAGGCTTCGCTGACCGACCCGCTGACCGGCGTGTCGAACCGCCGCCACATCCTCGACCTGACCGCGCAGGCGCTGCAGGCGCGCGCCGAGCGCGGCACGCCGGTGAGCGTCGCGGTGATCGACATCGACCACTTCAAGCGCATCAACGACAGCCACGGCCACCAGGCCGGCGACGAGGTGCTGCGCGGCTTCGCGCATGAATGCCGCGCGCACCTGCGGCCGCACGACGGCGTGGGCCGCATCGGGGGCGAGGAGTTCATGCTGCTGCTGCCGGGCGCCGGCCTCGGCACCGCGCAGCGCATCGTCGAGCGCCTGCGCACGGCGATCCAGTGCGGACCGCGCGGCTGCACCTTCTCGGCCGGCCTCGCCGCGCCCCGCCCCGGCGAGGACGTGGACGCGCTGCTGCGGCGCGCCGACGCCGCGCTCTACGCGGCCAAGCGCGCCGGCCGCAACCGCTGCATCGTCGACGGCCTGGCGGAGGGCGCGGAGGCGCAGGACTCGCTGATCTGAGCGGCCGTGGCCTCGCCGGTGCGGCGTCGGCTTGCGCCGGTGCCGGCCGCGGTGCGCGCCACGGTCATCGTGCCGTCGCGTGCGCTGCCTAGCGTGCGGCTCCTTCGTCCACCGGGAGACCGCATGACCGACCTTCCCTCCTCCTCCTCGCGCCGTCGCTTCCTGCAGGCCGGCGCCACCACCCTCGGCGGGCTCGCCGCGCCGGCGCTCGTCGCGGCCGAATCGGCCCGTCCCGTCGCCGCGCAGGGCCTGCAGTTCGGCGACCCGCTCGACGGCTCGGCCGTCGTCTGGAGCCGCAGCGACCGCCCCGCGCGCATGGTCGTCGAGTGGTCGCTCGACGAGCGCTTCGCGAACGCCACGCGCATCGTCGGCCCGCACGCGCTCGAGGCGGGCGACTTCACGGCGCGCCAGGACCTGGTCGGCCTGCCGACGGGCCGCGACGTGTTCGTGCGCGTCGCCTTCCAGGGCCTCGACAACGCCCGCGCGCTGGGCGAGCCGGTCCTCGGCCGCCTGCGCACGCCGCCGGTCGACGGCGGCGACCTGCGCTTCGTGTGGGGCGGAGACACCGCCGGCCAGGGCTGGGGCATCAACCCTTCCTTCGGCGGCATGCGCATCTACGAGGCGATGCGCCGGCGCCAGCCGCACTTCTTCCTCCACAGCGGCGACACGATCTACGCCGACGGCCCGATCGCGGCGACCGCCGTCGCCGAGGGCGGCGCGACCTGGACCAACCTCGTGACGCCCGAGGTCGCCAAGGTGGCCGAGACGCTCGACGAGTTCCGCGGCCGCTACCGCTACAACCTGATGGACGACAACCTGCGCCGCTTCAACGCCGAGGTGGCGCAGATCTGGCAGTGGGACGACCACGAGGTCGCCAACAACTGGTCGGACGCCAAGAGCGTGGACGCCGACCCGCGCTACACCGAGAAGAACGTGCCGCTGCTGGTGGCGCGCGGCACGCGCGCCTTCCTCGACTACGCGCCGATCCGGCCGTTCGGCGCGCGCGAGTCGCAGCGCGTCTACCGCCGCTTCTCCTACGGGCCGCTGCTCGACGTGTTCGTGCTCGACATGCGCAGCTACCGCGGCCCCAACAGCGCCAACCGCCAGGGCATGCCGGGCGAGGCGACCGCCTTCCTCGGCGAGCGCCAGCTGCGCTGGCTGAAGGAGGGCCTCGCGCGCTCGCGCGCGGCGTGGAAGGTGGTGGCGGCCGACATGCCGCTCGGCCTGCTGGTGGGCGACGGCCGCGACGCGCAGGGCCGCGACCGCTTCGAGGCGGTGGCCAACGGCAACGGCCCGGTGCTCGGCCGCGAGTTCGAGATCGCCGACCTGCTGTCCCACCTGCGGCGCGAGAAAGTCGCCAACGTCGTGTGGCTCACGGCCGACGTGCACTACTGCGCCGCCCACCACTACGACCCGCGCCGCGCGGTGTTCCGCGACTTCGACCCGTTCTGGGAGTTCGTGGCCGGCCCGCTCAACGCGGGCACCTTCGGCCCCGGCGTGCTGGACGACACCTTCGGCCCGGAGGCGGTGTTCGTCAAGGCGCCGCCGCCCGGGCAGTCCAACCTCTCGCCGCTCGCCGGGCTGCAGTTCTTCGGCGAGGTGAACATCGACGCGCACGCGCGCCTCACGGTCGACCTGCGCGACCTGGAGGGCCGCTCGCTCTACTCCACCACCCTGCTGCCGCAGCCGGGCTGGCGGCGCGCCTGAGCACGCGCGGGTCGCCGCCGCGGCCCGCGCGACCTCACTCGCGAACCCACTCGAAGCCGACGAACTCGGCGTGCGACCAGCGCACGACGACGCGCAGCACCCTCGGCGCACCGGCCCGGTCCACCGGGGCGATCGTGCAGTGCAGGCTCACGTCGCCGTCCTCGCCGACGAGGTAGGTCTTGCTGCCGGGACCGCAGGCCTCGGCGGCGCCGTCGAGCGCGGCTTCCAGCGACGCGACCGTGTCGTCGTGTCCACCGGAGAAGCGGGCCAGGAAGCGGTACGAGGCCGCTTTCTCCGGGCGCTCGAGCCGGCATTCGACCTGCCGCGAGCCGCCGCCGCCGGCGGTGGACGCGCAGTCTCCCGTGCGGTCGGCGCGCTCCGCGGCGCTCGCCGGCGCGAGATGCAGCAGCAGACCGGCGGCGACGGCGCACCACGTCGCAAGGCGCGGCACCGCCGCAGCGTGCGACAGCGCCGAAAGACGTGAGTGAGGCATCTGGATTCCTGGAAAGCCGCCGGGCCGTCCTCTAGGCGAACAGCGCGAGGACGCGCTGGATCGACCAGCAGGCCGCCACCGCACCGATGGCATACAGCGCGGGCGTCCGGGCCAACGTGAACGCGCGCCGGTGCGTGAGCAGGCGCCAGACGCCGTACGCGAGCGCCACGACGAAGAGCTGGCCGATCTCGACGCCGATGTTGAAGGTCAGCAGGGCGGCCGCCAGGTGCTGCCCGGGAAGCCCGATCTGCTGCAACGCGCCGGCGAAGCCGAGCCCGTGCACCAGGCCGAACAGGAAGGCCACCAGCGCGGGCCAGCGGCGCGACAGCGTCGGCTCGGCATGAAGCGCCTCGCGCGCCACCAGGACGATCGACAGCGCGATCGTCGCCTCCACCGGCGGCGGCCGCAGGGTCAGCCAGCCCATGGCGCTCGAGACGAGGGTAAGGCTGTGCGCCAGCGTGAAGGCGGTGATGGTGCCGACCAGCCGCCGGCGGAAGCCGACGAGGAACAGCAGGGCGAAGACGAACAGCAGGTGGTCGAAGCCGGTGAGGATGTGCTCCACGCCCAGGACCGTGTAGGCGCGGGCGATCTCGACCCAGCCTCGCCGATCCTCGGCCGCGCCGTACAGGTGGACCCTCGGCTGGGCGGCCGTCAGGGTGTAGACGCGGCTCTGGCCTCCGAGCCAGATGACCTTCACCATCGCGGCCGAATAGCGCTGTCCCACGCCCTCCATGGCGAGCTCGCCCTGCAGGCCGTCCGGGCCGCAGCGCAGGAAGCTGCCGTCCGCGCGGCAACCGGTGGGCCACACCGGCGTGAGGTCGTCGCTCGCCGCGCGGTTGCTCGCGGTCCATTGCCACACGAAATCGCCGGGCGCCGTCTCGCGCAGTTCCATCTCGGCCATGCTCATCTCGTGGGCCGAGGCCAGCCCCGCGAGCAGGGCCAGCGCCAGCAGCACGGCGCGGCGCAGCCAGGCCGTCACCGCGCCACCTCGTAGCTCACGCGGTACTTCTTCGCGAGTTCGCGCACGGCCGCGGTCCGCTGCTCGGCCATGGTGGCGTCGGTCCAGTCCTGCAGCACCACGCCGTGCAGGACTTCGAACGCCGCCGGCCTGGCGGCCTGGACGGCGTCGAGCCGCATCGCCCGCCAGCCGTCGCGCGTCGCGAAGGCGCGCCACTGTCCCGGCGGCGATGCTTCGAGCGCACGGGCGAAGTCCGCACCGTAGCTCTGCACCAGGTTGTCGTGCGGCCGGCCCTTGAAGACGCGCAGTCCGGCTTCGACATCGGCGGGCGGGGCACCGCGGTTCAGGGCGTCGGCGAACGCGCGCACGGCCGATTCGCCCGTCTCGCCGGAGAGCACCGCCTCCTGGAAGTCGTAGCGCGCCGGCTCGTCGTACTGGCTGCGGTGGCTCTCGAACCACACGCGCACCCGCGGCTCGTCGAGCGGCGGCGCCTTCAGGTTCGCGTCGACGACGCTCAAGGCCTTGAAGATCACGCGCTCACGGATGGCCGTGTCGCCCCGGTCGACCTGCATCGCGAGGCCCTCGCGGTAGAGCACCTCGTTGTCGAGCCAGGCGCGGCGCAGCGCCGCCAGTTCCTGGGGATCGGGGTCGCGGCCGCGGGAGGCCTTGAACAGCTCGCGGGCCTCGCGGTCCACCGCGGCGCCCACGACGATGGCATGCGGATCGTCGCGACCGGTGTCGATCCACCGATCCAGCGCGAACAGCAGGACGCCCAGCAGGACGAAATGCAGCAGCGGCTCACGCAGCCAGGCCGGCGTCGCCTGGGCGCCGGACCGCGATGGCCGCTCGGAGGCCGGGCGAAGAAGCTTGGGGAGAAGGTAGGACATCATGGAGCGGTGCTCGAAGGCCGGAGCCGGGAAACGAAGAAGCGCCGCGCGGCGACGCGCGGCGCTCCAGTCCAGATCATGCGGCTCAGCGCACGCCCGCCACGACGGTGGACCCGGCCACCTCGATGAAGATCGGATTGCTGTAGAACCAGAGATCCGCCCACGCGGCGACGTCGTAGCTCACGTACTTCTGGCCGTTCACCGTCTCCAGGTGCGCCGGGCAGCCGTCGATTTCGCTGCCGGTGTAGACCTCGCCGTTGCCGGGCACGCGGCTGCCGACGGCCTTGCACGGAATGGCGAGCTTGCTCGGGTCGCTCGCATTGGTGTAGAGGTCGGGCAGCGGATTGCCGCTCGCGTCGGTCTCGTGCGGGACGCTGGCGGGCAGGTTGCTGCCTCGCACGCGCACGTACTGCGACGCCGCCACCGCGGGGATGCGGAAGCTCATCACCTTGAACTGCGCGTCGGAGGGCGCGCTCTTCCACGTCGTGCCGTTGAAGGTCTTGAGGACCGCCGCGCTGGTGTTCTTCGCGGCCGCCGGGACGTTGGCGAGCACCGGGTTGGCGATCCAGTCGTTGGGCCACGGGCCCGCGTAGTCGGCCGCGCCCGGTTGCCGGTAGCCGGTGACCAGGCCGCGGATCACGTCCACGTGATCGAGCACGGGCGCGTTCATCGGCTGCTGGATCCCGACCTGCGCCAGCGAGGGGTTGGCGAAGGTGTAGGGCGAGTAGTTCGTGCCGGACGGGTCACGCGCCACGACCGCCAAGATCACGTCGGCGCCGGGCGGCACGGCGAGCTTCTCGCCCATCGTGGCGCAGCCCTTGACGTCGAGGTCGGTGTTGTCGCGCGCGGCGTTGATGGCGAGCGCTTCCACCGCGGCGGCGCTGCGGCCGTGCGGGGCCGGGTTGCCGACGCAGGCCACGAAGGCGAGCCGGTCGATCAGCTGGCCGCTGGAGGTGAAGCTGTTGCCGCTGCGCAGGCCGTCGACAATGGCCTGCGGGCGCAGCTTCGCATCGCCGCCGTTGCGCACCATCACGAAGTCGCGCTGGTACTCCCCCGGGAAGAAGTCCTGGGTCGAGCGGCGGTCGTCGGGACCGAAGCTGCCGCGGTTGTGCCAGTCGGAGCTGGCGAAGAACCACCAGTTGCGGCCCTCGCCCAGCAGGGCGTCCCACACGCCGCCGACCTGGGCACCGTAGACGCCGGTGCCGCCCCAGGTCGTGCCGCCGACGGAGTCGACGCGCACGCCGTCGATGGTGTTGCGGCGCACGGCGTATTCGCCGCGGTCGGACGACGCGCCGTGGCCCGGCTGCGTCTCGAAACCGAAGGAGACCCGCGAGCCGGCGTTGTTGAAGTTGCGCAGGTGCTCGACGTTGTAGCCGTTGTTGCCGTTCGGGTTGAAGGGACCGGCCCGCTCGAGGTGGGCGGGGACGTAGTAGCTGCCGTCGGGATGGCTCTGCGCCATCCACTTGATCGCTTCCACCGTCTTCTGGTGGCCGCGCACGCCGGTGCCCGCGCCGGAGGCCGGCATGAGCTTCTGCGCGGTGGCGTTCCAGCTCGGGTCGGCTTCGTTCAGGCTGCCGGCGACGGCGCAGTTCCAGTTGTTGCCGACGCCGCTGCCCACGCTGGTGTCGCCGCGGCTGGTGTCGCTGTCGTTGCGGTCGAAGCAGTATTCCCACTGCGCGAGCGCCGTGGCATTGCCGAGCGGGGTGTAGCCCGGGCCCGCCGGCAGTGCCGCGGTGTCCAGGGCCATCGGCATCTGCCCGGTGATGACGGACATGGAGCTGTGCTCGTGTCCGGCGACGACGGACTCCACGCCCAGGAACAGCGGCTTGTTCTTCAGCGCCGACAGGTACTCGAGCAGCGGATACTGGAACTCCTGCAGGGTCTGCCAGCGCCACATGTTCTGGTTGGGGGCGCTGCCCGACACCGCGCCCTTGGGCTGCACGGACGGGTTGGACTTCTGCCACGTCGTCGTGGGGCCGAGCGGCACGTTGGGATCGGTCGCGGAGTGCACGATCGGGTACGCCGGCGTCGCGAGGCTCGGGTCCTCCGCGAGCGTGCAATTGCGGTTGCCGTTGCCGCCGTGGCCGGCCTGCACGAACCAGTCGAGCCCCCAGGGCGTATCGGCGGTGTCGGTGGCCTTCTTCACCAGCTTCTGCATCGAGATGGAGCCGTCCGAGCAGGTGGTGTGGTTGTGGAAGTCGCCGGTGACGTAGTGGCCGGTCGTCTTCGCCGCCAGCGCGGCGGTCGAGGCGGTGCCCAGCGCCGTGGCGCCCAGCGCGGCCATGGCGGCGAGGGCCACGGGGGCCTTGTGGAATCCGGATCTCATCGAGGTTGCTCCCTTTTGGTTCTGAGGTGAAGGCTCGGACGCGCGGAGGACGGGAAAGGGGCCGCCTTCGCGATCGCCGTGGATGCTAGGTAGCGCGGATGACGGCGCCGTGACCCTGCTGCACCTCGCGCCGCGGCGCGCTTGTCATCGGCCTGTCGTGAGCGGGCCCGAGACTCGCGCCCGAATGGATGAAGTCGTCGGGCTCTTTCCCACGCCGCTGCTGCGGGTCCGCGGGGTGCTGGACAGCCGCCTCGTGGCCGGGCTGGCGGAGCACTTCGTCGCCCGCGCCGACCGCGACAACAACGCGTCCCCGAACCTCGTGCACACGGCGATGCTGAGCCCGGGCGACTCGCCGCTGCTGGTCGAGGCGGCGGCCGCCATCACACCGAAGCTGGCCGACTTCGGCGTGCTGCTGTTCGGCGAACGCCTGGGCTGGTCGCTCAAGGAGATGTGGGTCAACGTGCTGGACACGGGCGGACGCCAGGCCATGCACAACCACGCCAACAGCTTCATCTCGGGCGTGGCCTACCTCACGCGCACGCATCCCGAGGCGTGCACCGTGTTCATGAAATCGCCCGGCGGCAGCGAGTTCGCGTTCCGCAACGACCACGCCGGCATGACGCCGGGCCCATACAGCGCCACGAAGTGGGTCAGCCCCGAGCCCGAGCCGGGCGACCTGGTGCTGTTTCCCAGCTATCTCATGCACGCGGTGCCGCCCAACCCCGGCGAGCGTCGCATCTCCCTCGCCTTCAATGCCATACCGACCCGCCTCGATTCCTGGGGCTACACCATCGCCTTCAGCGGCTGAACGCAGCGCCACGGCCTTCGCGGCGCTGGGCTTGATGGCGGCCTCGGGCTTCGCCGGGCTCGGCTACCAGATCGTCTGGACCCGCCAGCTGTCGCTCGGGCTGGGTCACGAGGCCGCGGCGGTGCTGGCGACGGTCACCGCCTTCTTCGGCGGCCTGGCCCTCGGTGCGTTCGCCCTGGGCCGGCGGATCGAGCGCAGCGGCCACCCGCTGCGCTGGTACGCAGTGTGCGAGGCCGTCGTGGGCGTCTGGGGGCTGGTGCTGGCAGTCCTCATGGCGCCGGCCTGCGGCTGGCTGCTCGAGCGCATCGGCGAGCGGCCGGCGCCACTCTGGCAGTGGTCGCTGAGCTTCCTCGGCAGCTTCCTGGTGCTGCTGCCGTCCACCGCGGCCATGGGGGCCACGCTGCCGGCCATGGAGCGGGCGACGGCGGCCCTGTCCCGACGCGGCGCGGGCATCGCTGCCCTGTATGCGGCCAACACCGCCGGCGCCGTGCTGGGCGTGCTGGCGACCGCCTTCTGGGCGGTGCCCGCGCTCGGCCTCGCGCGCACCGCCGTCGCCTGCGCGATGCTCAACCTGCTGTGCACCGCGGCGGCGGCCTGGCTGTCGTCGGGCCATCGCAGGGCGCCCGCGGAGCCCGCGCGGGACGCGCCGCAAAGGTCGCGACTGCCCTTGCTGCTGGCCGCCACCGGGCTGCTCGGCGTGGGCTACGAGGTGCTGGCCGTGCGGGTGCTGAGCCAGGTCGCGGAGGACACGGTCTTCACCTTCGCGACGCTGCTGGCCGTCTACCTGGTCGGCACGGCGCTCGGCGCGGCGGCCTGGCGGCGCGGGGCGCGTGGCGCGGGCGCGGCCGCGTTCGGCGCCACCGGCGACGCCGCCCACCGCGGCGGCCGGCTCCTCCTCGGCCTCGCGGCGGCCTGCCTCGCGGGCGCCCTGGGCCTGTGGAACGCCGAGGCCCTCCTGGCGGCGGCCACGCGGCTGTTCGGGGCCGGTCAGCCGGCGGCCCTGGCCGCCGAGGCGGCGGTGGCGGTCGCCGCCTTCCTGCCGCCGACCCTCGCCATGGGCGCCGTCTTCAGCGCGCTGGCCAGCGAGGCACGGGACGAAGGCTTCGGCTTCAGCCGCTGCCTCGCGGCCAACACGGTCGGCGCCGCGCTGGCGCCGCTGCTGGTCGGCGTGGTGCTGCTGCCGCTGCTCGGGGCCAAGTCGGTGATGGTGCTGATCGTCCTCGGCTACGTGGCGCTGGCGGCGGCGTCGGCCGGCGTCGGTGCGGCAAGCGGCAGCCTGGCCGCGGCGGCGCTCGCGGTGGCCGTCCTCGCCCCGCCGCTCGCCTTCGTCGACCTGCCGCCCGGAGGCCGCCTGCTGCGCTACCGCGAGGGCGCCATGGCGGCGGTGAGCGTGGTGGAAGACGCCGCGGGGGTGCGCCGGCTGCGCATCGACAACCGCGCGCAGGAGGGCAGCAGCGCGACCGTCCTCGCCGACGCGCGCCAGGCGCTGCTGCCCGTGCTGCTGCACGACGCGCCGCGCCGCGCGCTGTTCCTCGGACTGGGCACCGGCATCACCGCCACCGCGGCGTCCTGGGACCGCTCGCTGCAGGTCGACGCGGTCGAGCTGCTGCCGGAGGTGATCGACGCGTCCCCGCTCTTCCTCCGCGACCCGGACGGCGAGGCGACGCGGCTGCGCGTCGTCGCGGCCGATGCCCGACGCTTCGTGCGGGCCGCCACGCAGCGCTACGACGTCATCGTCGCCGACAACGTGCATCCCGCGCGCAGCGGGTCGGCGTCGCTCTACACCGCCGAGCACTTCGGCGCCGTGCGCTCCCGGCTCGCCCCGGGCGGCCTGTTCTGCCAGTGGCTGCCGCTGCACCAGCTGGACCTGGACACGCTGCGCACGATCGTCGCCTCGTTCAGGTCGGCGTTCCCCGAAGGCTGGGCACTGCTGGCGACCCACAGCCTCGAGACCCCGGTGCTCGGCCTGATGGCGCACGCCGACGGCGCGCGCTTCGACGCCCGCCGGATCGAGGAACGGCTGCGGCACGCGCAGCTGTCGCACCCGCCGGAGGCCTTCGGCTTGCAGGACCCGTTCGCGCTGCTCGGCGGCTTCGTCGCCGGGCCGCGCTCGCTCGCCCGGTTCTCGGCCGGAGCGCCGCTCAACACCGACGACCGGCCGGTCGTGGCCTACCTGGCGCCACGCATCACCTACGCGCCCGACGGGACGCCCGGCGACCGGCTGCTGGCGCTGCTGCGTTCGCTCGAGATCCACGCCTCCGAACTGGTCGGGGACGCCGAGGATCCGGACCAGTCCCGGCGCCTGGAGGCGTACTGGCGGGCGCGCGACGTCTTCCTCGCGGCAGGCCTGGGCGTCCAGCCCACCGCCGACGTGCGCAGCATGCTGTCCCGGGTTCGCGAGCCGCTGCTGGCGGCATTGCGCGCGAGTCCGGACTTCCGGCCGGCCTACGACCCCCTGCTGAGGATGGCGGGCGCGCTCGCCGCAGTCGATGCCGAAGCGGGCCGCGCGCTGCTGCAGGAGCTGGCGGTCCTGCAGCCGCAGCGGCCGGAAGCGGGCCAGGGGCTGCAGCGTCTGGCGTCGCCCGCGCCGTGACCGTCGGCGCTCCCGCGCCGTCGGCATGCGCGCCCCGTGGCGAGTCGCGGACCGTCGATCGGGTCGCACCGCCTGCGCGCCTCCGCGCGGCGCGCCGCGGCGAGTCGAGCGAGGTCCCGCTCGGGATCCGCAAACCGGTGCGGGCGGATGCGTCCGGAAAGGGTGCACGAGCGCCGGGAACCGCGGGGTGGCCCCCGGGTGCCGCACTGCACGCCGACGTGCGCTGACGTGCGCCGCCGACGCGCGGACCGGCGCCCGCACCGGCCGCCGCCGTACGCGCCGCGCCCCACGCGGATTGCGTGGCGCGGCTGCGGCGGCCCGCGATCGCCGCCTGAGTTGCCGAAGTCCCTCCGTGCCCGGGGCGCCGCATCCGCGCGCGGCGGCGGTGCGTAAGCCACCGCGGCCCTCTCCTCCTTCGCCCTCCTCCATGACGATTTCCCGCACCCTCGCCACGCTCGCCGGCGGCCTGCTGGCCGGCGCCGCCGGCGCACAGACCGCGCCCGCTGCGGGCCTCGATCCGAATGCCACCCCGGTGGCTCATGCCGCCCCGGCGCTCGAGCGCGTCACGGTGGAGGGGCACTACGACAACGCGGTCGGCACCTCG
>Ga0247827_10001179_pt1 | contig 11329 bp, 8 predicted proteins | sample 12C_Control_Day2_FD_194414 | JGI IMG/M metagenome (GOLD analysis project Ga0247827, IMG submission 194414) | Soil microbial communities from agricultural site in Penn Yan, New York, United States - 12C_Control_Day2 | ecosystem: Environmental > Terrestrial > Soil > Agricultural land | place: USA... | reverse complement strand
GTCGCGATCTCGCGCCGACGCCGCAGCCGGTCGTAGCAGAGATTCAGCCCCACCCGGTGCAGCCAGGTGTCGAACTTGGCCTGACCCGGCGTCCAGCGCGGCGCCTGTCGCCAGGCTCTCAGCATCGCTTCCTGGGCCACGTCCTCAGCCTCCGCCGCGTCGCCCAGCATCCGCTGCGCCAGCGTCAGCATGCGCGGCAGCTTGCGAGCGACCATGGCCTGGATCGCCGCGGGATCGCCCTGACCCACGCGCCGCACCAGTTCCTCGTCGGGGTCGGCGGTCTTCGCCAATCCAGCCTCTTTCGCCGTTCACGAAACGGGCCGACGGCTGCACCGCCTTCCCCGACATCACCCTACTCCGAAGCGGGCGTCGAAGGCGACGCCGCAGCGGCCGGGGCCGCCTGACGACGCTCCTGACGCTTCTCGCGCATCTCGGCGCGGCGCGCCTGCATGCCCGCACGGCGCTCCTCGACGGTCAGCGTCCCGTTGTGGTCAGCGTCCAGACGCGCGAAGGCCTGTGCGGCCTTTTGCTCCGCCTCGGCGATCACGATGGGGGCGCGGCCTTCGCCGTTGCGGCCCATCCGCTGAGCCCCGCCATGCATCCCGCCACGATGGCCGCGACCGGCGTGCTCGGCGCGCGGCCCGCGGTGGCCACGCTCGCCCCGACCGGCCCGTTGGCCCGCCCTCTGGCCGTCCGCGCGCGGCGCCTCGAACTCGGCCCGGCTGATCGAACCGTCCTTGTCAGCGTCCAGACGTTCGAACAGGGCGGTGCGGCGCTCGGCGCGCTTGGCCTGGGCGGCGGCGCGCATTTCTTCGGCCGTGACCGTGCCGTCCCGGTTGGCGTCGGCGGCGCGCAGGCGCTCCACGCGGCGCTGGACAAAGTCAGCCTGCGTCACCGGCTGGGCCATGGCCGCACGCGCGGGCCGTTGCGGCGCGGCGGTCTGGGCGACGGCCATGCCGCCGAAAGCGATCAGAAAGGCGACGGCGGCGACGCCGCCAAGGGTCTTGTTCATCTCGATGGTCTCCACGGGCCGAGGCCCGAAAAACTCCCTGTCGAGAAATGAAACGCCGTCCGGATCAGTTTCCGTCGCGACCGCCTTCCAGCCCCTGCGGCAGCGCCTCTTCAAACGCCCGCCGCGCCCGCAGACGCAGATCGATCAGCCGCGCCTTCAGCGTCTCGAAGTCCGGCGAGCCCACCGTCGCCGCCAGCCGCTTCTGGAACCCCGACGGCTCCGCATCGGGATCGCCCCGCCCGTCAAAGGCGCAGGCCATCAACTGCCCCAGCTGCTGATGCGTCCGCCAGGTCTCGGCCAAGACCGGATCGCCCTTCAGCGCCTCCAGCGTCGAGACCGTCAGCGGCTCGCCCGCCGCCGCCGCGCCCAACTGGCGATACTGGGCCACGAACTCCGCATCCACCTGCGCCCCCGCCGACAGCTTCAGGTCCCAGAAGCCCTTGGGCCGCCGCTCGCGATCCATCAGGTCGCGCATGGCCCGCACGTCGCGCGCCACATCGACGCCGGGCGGACGCGGCCGCCGCAGCGCCGCTTCCAGCGTCGCCTCGACCCGCGCCCCGAAGGCCGCGTCGCTGGCCCAGACCAGCCGCCCGCGCGTCAGGGCCATGAACTCCCAGGTCTCGGCCTCCTCGGCGTAATAGGCGTCCAGCGCCTCCAGCCGCACCGACACCGGCCCCTTGGACCCGGTCGGCCGCAGCCGCATGTCCACCTCATACAGCCCGCCCTCTGCGGTGTGGGCCGACAGGGCGGCGATCAGCCTCTGGGTGAACCGGCCGTAAAAGAGGTCCGCGCTCCACCCCTTGCCCGCCGACACGGCCTCGGGCGCCGCGGCATAGACCGTCATCAGATCCAGGTCCGACCCCGCCGTCATCTCGCGCGACCCGGCCTTGCCCAGGGCCACCACGGCGACCGCGCCGTCAAAGGCCCCGCCCATGCGCTCGGCCTCGGCCAGGGCCGCCGGCGCCAGCCCTCGCATGCAGGCGTCGGCCAGCGAGGTATTGGTCAGCCCCGCCTGCTCGGCCGTGGTCCGCCCGGTGATGACATGCATGCCGATGCGGAAGGTCTGCTCGCGGTGCAGGCGGCGCACCGCATTCATGGCCCCCTCGAAATCGCCCGCCTCATGCGCCTCGCGCACCACCTGATCGGCCAGACCGGTGTCGGTGCCCAAAGCCGTCATGAAGCGCGCGTCCAGCACCCCGTCCAGCGCCTGCGGCTGACGCCCCAGCGCCCGCGCCAGACGCGGCGCAAAGGCCATGACCCCGACCACCAGATCGAACAGCCTGGGCTGGTTCAGGAACAGGGCCTGGACCTGCACCCCGGCGCTCAGGCCCGAGAAGAAGACCGCGAACCGGCGAAACGCCGCATCCGGTGCCCCCGTCTTGGCCACCGCCGTCAGCAGTTGCGGCGCCAGACGCGTGAACAGCTCGCGCCCCCGCGCCGTCCGCGTCGCGGGAATGCGACCGTGGTGCCAGCTGCGAATGGTGTCGGACACGGTCGCGGGCTCGGAGAAGCCCATCCGCTTCAGGGTCTCCAGCGTGCCGGGATCATTCTCGACCCCGGTGAAGACCAGGCTGCCATAGGGCGACGACAGCTCCTCGCCCCCTTCAAACAGTTCGCCATAGCGTTGGTTGACCCCGACCAGCACGGCCTCGACCCCGGCGTCGAAGGCCGCCAGATCGCCCTGCCCCGCCAGCGCCGCCACATCGGCCCGGCGCTCGGGATCTAGCGGCAGGACATGGCTCTGCTCATCGGCCAGCATTTGCACCCGGTGTTCCAGCCCCCGCAGTTCGTCATAGGCCGCCGCCAGTTCGTCGCGCGCCTCGGGCGTCACATGGCCGCGCTCGGTCAGGGCGTCCAGCGCCTCCAGCGTGCGCGACGACCGCAGCCCCTTGTCGCGCCCGCCCAGGATCAGCTGCTGGGTCTGGACGTAGAACTCGATCTCGCGGATGCCGCCGCGCCCCAGCTTCAGATTGGCGCCCGCCGCCTCCAGACCCTCGCCGGTCTTGTGCACATGGATCTGTTTCTTGATCGACTGGATGTCGAGCACCGCCTGATAGTCCAGGCTGCGCCGCCAGATGTAGGGCACCAGGGCCTTCAGGAAATCCGCCCCCTCGACCGCGTCCCCGGCGCAGACCCGCGCCTTGATGAAAGCCGCCCGCTCCCAGTTCTGACCGACGGACTCATAATAGGCCAGGGCCATGGGCGCCGCGACCACCGGCGGGGTCGAGGACGGATCTGGCCTCAGCCGCAGATCAACGCGGAAGACATAGCCATCCGCCGTCCGCTCGGTCAGAAGGGTCGCCAGACCCTGGGCCAGTCGATTGACGAAGCCCTGCGCCTCCACGCCTTCGGCCAGCGCCCCTTCCAGCACCTCCGGCTCGAAGAAGAGCGACAGGTCGATGTCCGAGGAATAGTTGAGCTCGAACGCCCCGCCCTTGCCCATGGCCAGGACGAAGAGGCCGGGCACGGGCCCCCGCGGATCATCCGCCGCCGAAGTCAGCTTGCCGCGCCGTCTCTGGTCGTGGGCCACGCAGCGCAGCGCGGCCTGGGCCGCCGCATCGGCGAACCGCGACAGGGCGCCCGTCACCTGATCCAGACCCCAGACCCCGCCGAGGTCCGCCAGGGCGGTCAGCAGATGCAGCTCCGCCTTCAGCCAGCGCAGCGGCGCCCTGGCCTCGTCCGCCGGGCCGTCGACGGCGTCTGTCGCCGCCAGGATCTCGGCCAGCCGCGTCTCGGGCGCCGTCTCAAGGATTCGCCGCAGCCGCTCGGGCCAGCGCCGCGCCAGCCCGGCCAGATAGGGCGAGGCCGCAAAGACCGGCTCCAGCGCGCCCCAGGCCCCGTCCAGCGCCGCGCGCCAGCCGCCCTCATCCGCCGCCTCGACCAGCCGCTCGTGGATACGCCCCGCCGCCTCGGCGTCACGCACCGGCCCGCACGGCTTCAGCAAAGCCCCCAGGACGTCGCCCATCAGCCCGCCCCGCTCGCCGGCGGCAGGACCAGAGCCACCCGCAGGCCCGGCCCCTGCCCGCCATAGGCCCCCGGCCCCTCGTCCAGTTGCACCCGCCCGCCGTGGGCCTCGGCCACCGCCGTCACCAGCGACAGACCCAGGCCAGACCCCGGCTCGGTGCGGCTGTTGTCCAGTCGAACAAAGCGTTGCAGCACCCGCTCGCGGTCCTCGTCCGGCACGCCCGGCCCGGTGTCGGTGACGGAAAACTCGATCTCGCCGGACGAGCGCCGCCGGGCGCGGAACTTCACCGCCCCGCCTTCGGGCGTATATTTGATGGCGTTGTCGATGATGTTGGCCAGGGCCTGGGCCAGGAAGGGCTGATTGCCCTCGATCATCAGCCCCTTCTCGATCTCGGCCGAGAACTCCAGCCCCTTGTCCTCGCCGGAGGGCTCATAGAGCTCGGCCATGTCGGTCGCCAGTTCGGCGGCGTCGAACACCTTGGGATCGGGCGCCCCGCCCGCCTGCAGCCGCGCGATGGCCAGAACCGTGTTGAAGGTCTTCAGCAGCAGATCCGCCTCGTCCAGGGCGACGCCCAGGGCGTCCACGCCCGACACCTTGCCCGCCTCGGCGTCGATCAGCGCCACCTCCAGCTTGGCCCGCATCCGGGTCAGGGGCGAACGCAGGTCGTGGGCGATGGCGTCCCCCGCGTGGCGGATCGAGGCCATCGAGGCCTCCAGCCGGTCCAGCATGGTGTTCAGCCCCTGGCCCAGCTCGTCCAGTTCGTCGCCCGAATGGCGGATCGGCGCCCGCGCCTTCAGGTCGCCTTCCTGAACCGCCGTGACCACCCGGTTCAGGCCGCCCATGGCCCGCTCGACGCCCCGGCTGATCCACAATCCGCCGCCGACGCCCAGCACCAGAACCATGATCATGGCCCCCCACAGGGCCTGGGTCAGGCGCGACAGATAGGCCTCGATGTCGCCGATGTCCTCGCCGACGAACAACTGTTCGCCGCCCGACAGGGGCATCTCCACGCCGATGGCCTGACGCTTGCGGACCCGGCCTTCCTCATCGGTGTCGGTCAGGCGGAAATCGTCCCAGCGCCCGCCCTGCACCGCCGCGCCGGGCTCCAGGGGCGAGGTCGAGATATTGCCGGTGATCGTCTTCCGGTCCCTGTCCATCAGCAGATAGAGATAGGACCCGCCCCGCAGGGTGCGCTCGACCAGAGCCTGGTTCAGGGCGTCCACCCCGCGCGTGCGATAGACCGCCGTCAGGGCCTCGACCTCGCTGCGCACCCCCGCCTCGGCCCGCGCCCGCGCCTCCGACGCCGAGGCCACATAGACATAGGCCAGAACCGCGCTGGCCGTCGTCACGAACAGCGCCAGAAACAGCAGCGTCAGCCGAAACGGCGTCCGCCGGAAGAGGGAGGGGAGTTTCATGCTTCTCCACCCTCCCCTTCATGGGGAGGGTGGTCGCGCTGACCCAATCCTCCCCCGTTTACGGGGGAGGGGGACCGCGAAGCGGTGGAGGGGGCGGCTGCAAGCGCATCCTGTTCCATCCTTGCGCCGTCCATGCGTCAAATCCCAAGCGAGGCGTCTGCATTCGCCCCCTCCACCACGCTTCGCGCGGTCCCCCTCCCCCGCTGCGCGGGGGAGGATCAAAAACCAAGAGAGGCTTACGCCTCCAGCCGGTACCCCGCGCCGCGCACGGTCTGCAGCATGGCCTTGTCGAAGCCCTTGTCGATCTTGGAGCGCAGGCGGCTGATGTGGACGTCGATGACGTTGGTCTGGGGGTCGAAATGATATTCCCAGACCTTCTCCAGCAGCATGGTGCGCGTCACCGACTGGCCGGCGTGGCGCATCAGGAACTCCAGCAGCTGGAACTCGCGCGGCTGGAGGTCGATCTCCTTGCCTTCGCGATGCACGGTGCGGCCGATCAGGTTCATCTCCAGGTCGCCGACCTTGAGCACCGTCTGCACCCCGCCCGTCTCGCGACGGCGCGCCAGGGCCTCGACCCGCGCGATCAGTTCGGCGAAGGCATAGGGCTTCACCAGGTAATCATCGGCCCCGGCCTTCAGACCCGTCACCCGGTCCTCGACCTCGCCCAGGGCCGAGAGGAAGAGAACGGGGGTCTGATCCCCGCCCTTGCGCACGGTCTCGACCATGCCGACCCCGTCCAGACGCGGCATCATGCGGTCCACGACATAGACGTCGTAGCCGCCCTTCTGTGATTCCAGCAGGCCGAAAGCGCCGTCCACGGCGTGCGTCACCTCGTGCCCGGCCTCGGACAGGCCTCGCACCATCGCGGTCGCCGCCTCGGCGTCGTCCTCGACCACCAGAATACGCATGGGCCCCTCCAGAAAAAGATTCGGCGGCGATGTTAGCGCATCGCCGCCGATCCTGTGAGTTACGCCTTATTCAGACTTGGCGAAGGGCAGGACGATCGGCGCGTTTCCGGCCGTGGTCCGCACCAGCAGCAGGACGCCGGGGCGGTTCGCCGAACGGGCCGCCTCGACGGCGTCGCGCAGCTCACGAGCCGTGCTCACGTTCCGGCCGTTGGCCTGGACGATCACCATGCCGGGCTGGAAGCGCAGACGACCGGCCTCCGAGCGGGGCTCGACCGCCGTCACCACCACGCCGCGCACAGTCTCCGCCAGATCATAGCGGCTGCGCAGGGCGGCGCTGATCGGTGCCACAGTCAGACCCTCGACCTTTTCACCGGCCACGGCGGCCGGGGCGTCCGGAGCCGCCTCGTCGTCGGCTTCCGCTTCGGCCGCGCCCAGGTTGGCGGGGCGAGTGCCCGCGCGCACCGTGATGGTCTGACGGCGACCTTCGCGCAGCAGTTCCAGCCTCAGGGTTTCGCCCGGCTTCACCGCGCCGACAGCCCGCGTCAGCTCATTGCTGCCCTCAATAGCCCGCCCGTTCAGGCTGACGACCACGTCGCCCGCCTGCAGACCGCCCTGGTCGCCCGGCGCGCCGGCCGTCACGTCGGTGATGTAGGCGCCCTTGGTGCCCTCGGGCAGACCCAGGCTCTCGCGGTACTCATTGGTCAGATTGCCGATCGTCACGCCCAGATAGCCGCGCTCGATCTTCTCGCCGCGCATCAGGCGATCCGTCGTCTCCTTGGCGATGCCCGCCGGAATGGCGAAGCCGATGCCCACCGAGCCGCCCGTCGGCGAGAAGATCGCCGTGTTCACGCCGATGACCCGACCATAGATGTCGAAAGTCGGCCCACCCGAGTTGCCCCGGTTGATGGCGGCGTCGATCTGGATGAAGTCGGTGTAGGGGTTCTCATTGCCGCCGATGTCGCGCGCCTTGGCCGAGACGATGCCCGCCGTGGCGGTGCCCCCCAGGCCGAAGGGATTGCCCACGGCGATGACCCAGTCGCCGACGCGCGGCTCGGCCTTGTCTTCGAACGAGACGAAGGGGAAGCTCGAGCCTTCGACCTTGATCACCGCCAGATCGGTCAAGGGATCGCGGCCGATCAGGCGCGCCTTCAGCTCGCGTCCGTCGCTGAACTTGACCTTGATCTCCTCGGCGTTCTCGACGACGTGGTTGTTGGTCACGATGAAGCCGTCGGCCGAGATCAGGAAGCCCGAACCGGCGCCGAGCGCCGTGGTCGAATTGTCGTCCTCGCCTTCTTCGCCCGAGCCGCCGCCGCGCGGTCCGCCGGGGATGGGCACCGCGCCGAAGCCTGGAATCTGCAACACGCCTGCGGGACGCTGGACGCGCGTCTTGACGTCGATCTGCACCACGGCGGGCGCGACCTGCTGGAAGATGTCGGCGAAGCTGAGCGGCGCGCCCTGCGGCGGGGCGAAGGCCAGGCCCGCGGCCCCGGCCGAGGGGACCAGTCGTCCCGCTTGGGCAGCAGCAGGGGCGGCGTGCGCGCCCGGCCAGCTGATGACCCCGCCCGCCGTCGCGGCGGCGGCGAAGGTCAGGCCGACGGCGGCCCCCAGAATGAACTCCTTGCGCTTCAGCATCGTCGTCCTTGCAGTCCTGAAAGCCGGAGCTCCAGAAGCTCCGTTCGCCCATGGATATAGGGGCTTATGGCCAAAGCCAATGCACGCCCTCGCGATGGTTGTCCCTGATCCGCGTTCGCCGTGAGGCGCGCTTGCGTCAGGATCGCGGCGAAAGGCTCTCGGTTTCGTCAGGTTCGGCCGTCAGTTGCGCCAGCGCCCGTTCCTCGTCCGCCGTCAGAGGCTGGACCTCGACCCGGCGACGGCGCGCGCGCCACACGAAGACCGCCCCTGCGCCCAGCACCAGCGCGAAGGGCCCGAACCACAGCAGCCAGGTCCCCGCCCGCACCGGCGGCTGGAACAGGATGTAGTCGCCATAGCGTCGCACCAGATCCTGACGCACCGCCTGATCGCTCTTGCCCTCCGCGATCTCCTCGCGGACCAGACGGCGCATGTCGGCGGCGATGCCCGCCGGGCTGTCGGCGATGGATTCGTGCTGGCAGACGACGCAGCGGATGTCGGTGAACAGCGCACGCGCCCGCGCCTCCTGCGCCGCATCCGGCAAGGGACGGTCCGGCGCCGGGGGCGGCTCGGCCAATACCAGGGTCGGGGCAGCCCCCGCCAGCAGGCTCAACGCCCCGACCAGAGGAGCCAGCCGCCTCATGCCCTGGCCTCCACGGTCTTCTTGCGCGTTCCCGCGCCGACGCGCAGCCGCCGGTCCAGCAGGGACAGCACACCGCCCAGCGCCATAATCAACGGGCCCAGGAAGATCAGCCGCGCCCACGGATTGTAATAGACCCGCACCGTCCAGGCCTGCTCGTTGCTCTCGGTCGCCGCCCGCTCGCCCATGACCACATAGACGTCGTCCAGCCCGCGGAAATCCAGACCCACCTCGGTCGTCGTCTGCCCGCCCGCAGGGAAGAAGCGGCGCTCGGCGGTGACGACGCGTTCGACCGCGCCGCCCGACACCGGCATGACCGTCAGTCGCCCCTGCTCGGCCAGATAGTTCGGTCCCTCGATCACCTCGACCGCGTCCAGACGGACCCGCCAGGGCCCCGACGACACCACCCCGCCCAGAGGCACTGCGGCTGCGGCCTCGGCCTTGTAGCTGGTCTCGACCACGGCCCCCAGAATGAAGACGCCAAGCCCCGCATGGGCCAGCGTCATGCCCCAGGCCCCCAGCGGCAGCCCCTTGGCCCGGCGCAGGGTCTCCGCCAACGGCGCGCGAAACGCCTTGGTCCGCGTCGCCAGTTCCGCCAGCGCCCCGAAAATCAGCCAGGACCCGACGCCCAGCCCCGCCGCCGCCAGCGCCTTCTTCGGCTCGAACAGGGCGAAGGCCGCAAAGGCCGCCATCAGGGCCAGACCCGCCGCCAGCCACAGCCGCTGCAAGGCCCCCTTCAGATCGCCGCGCTTCCACGCCAGCAGAGGCCCGGCGGGCAGGATCAGACAGGCGACCACCAGCAGGGGAACGAAGGTCGCGTTGAAATAGGGCGGCCCCACCGAGATCGTCGCGCCCGAAATCCCCTCGAGGATCAGCGGATACAGGGTCCCCAGCAGCACCGTCGCCGCCGCCGCCGTCAGGAAGAGGTTGTTCAGCACCAGGGCGCCTTCACGGCTGATCGGCGCAAAGGCCGCGCCCGACCGGATCGCCGGGGCCCTGAGGGCGAACAGAAGGAAGGCCGCCCCCGCCGCCACGCCCAGAATGGCCAGCAGCATCATGCCCCGCTGCGGATCGACGGCGAAGGCGTGGACGCTGGTCAGCACGCCCGAGCGCACCAGGAAGGCCCCCAGCATGGAGAAGGTGAAGGCCAGAATGGCGAGGAAGACCGTCCAACCCGCCAGCGCCCCGCGCCGCTCGGTGACGATGGCCGAGTGCAGCAGGGCCGCGCCGGCCAGCCACGGCATGAAGCTGGCGTTCTCTACCGGGTCCCAGAACCACCAGCCGCCCCAGCCCAGTTCGTAATAGGCCCAGAAGGAGCCCAGCAGGATGCCGACCGTCAGAAAGGCCCAGGACGCCAGCGCCCACGGCCGCACCCAGCGGCCCCAGGCCGGATCGACCCGCTTCTCGATCAGGGCGGCGACCGCCAGAGAGAAGCAGACCGAAAAGCCCACATAGCCCGCGTAGAGCAGCGGCGGATGGAAGGCGAGCGCCGGGTCCTGCAGCAGGGGGTTCAGCGACGCCCCCTGCACCGGCGCCGGGTCCAGACGGGCGAAGGGGTTGGACGTGAAAACAGCGAAGGCCAGAAACATCGTCGACAGCGCGCCCTGCACCGCAACGCCCGAGGTCTTCAGCCCGAACGGCAGGCCACGCGCCAGCGCCAACGCCCCGCCGAAGCCGGTCATGACCAGGCACCACAGCACCAGCGACCCCTCGTGGCTGCCCCAGGCGGCGGCGACTTTATAGAGCATGGGCTTGTCGGTGTGGCTGTTCAAAGCCACGTTCGACACCGAGAAGTCCGACACCGCAAAGGCGTAGATCAGGGCCGCAAAGGCCAGCGCCGTCGCCGCCGCCGAGGCGATCAGCGCCCCGCCGCCCGCGCCCGCCAGCACGGGGCTCAGCCGCCACCGTCCCGCCGTCGCCAGCACCGTGGTCAGCGCCGCCAGAACCAGCGCCAGAATCAGCGCGAACGCCCCCAGTTCGACGATCACAGGCTGCGGCTCGCGTTGCTTGGCGGGGCTTCGCCGGTCTCGGGCCGCCACTCGCCCTTTTCCTTCAGGCGATCGGCGACTTCGCGCGGCATATAGGTCTCGTCGTGCTTGGCCAGCACCTGACTGGCTTCAAACACGCGGTCGGGCCGGAACGCCCCCTGCGCCACAATCCCCTGCCCCTCGCGGAACAGGTCGGGCAGGTCTCCGTGATAGCTGACCTTGCTGCGTCCAGCGTTGTCGGTGACGACGAAGACCACCGTCCCGTCCGCGCCCTTGACCACGCTGCCGGCCTCGACCAGCCCGCCCAGACGAATGATCCGGCCAGCCGGCGCGGCCTCCTCGGTCACTTCCGACGGCGAGAAGAAGTAGGTGACGTTGTCCTTCATGGCCCACAGCGACAGGCCGACCGCCAGGGCCAGCACGGGCGCCGCCGCAGCCACGATCAACAGACGCCGCCGCGCCTTGGGCGATTTGGGAAGCCAGCTCATCTCAGGACATCACAGAAGGGTTGCGACGCAAGCTCATCCGGCTCCGCCCAGTCTTTGTTGCAGTTCGGCCCGGCGCGGATCGTTTGACTCCAGCGCCGCAATCAGCGGCCCCCAGACCGCCGCCGCCCCGGCCTTGTCGCCGCGCTTCAGCGCCGCCTCGCCCAGGAAGTAGCGCGCGCCCAGTTGATCCGGATCGTGCTTCAGCGCCTCGCGGAAAGCCGCCTCGGCGTCGCCGCCGACCGCGCCCTCGTTGGCCCGCACCAGGCTCTCGCCCAGCCGCGCCC
>Ga0247827_10001177_pt1 | contig 11339 bp, 15 predicted proteins | sample 12C_Control_Day2_FD_194414 | JGI IMG/M metagenome (GOLD analysis project Ga0247827, IMG submission 194414) | Soil microbial communities from agricultural site in Penn Yan, New York, United States - 12C_Control_Day2 | ecosystem: Environmental > Terrestrial > Soil > Agricultural land | place... | reverse complement strand
CGCGGAACAGGTCGATCTCGGCGGTGGCCAGCTCGCGCCAGTCGCGTCCGTCGCGGGCGGCCCGTTCGAGCAGCGGGTCGTCGACGTCGGTGACGTTCTGGACGTAGTGGACCCGGTGGCCGGCGTCGCGCAGGGCCCGCCCGACGAGGTCGAAGGTGACGTAGGTGGCCGCGTGGCCCAGGTGGGTGGCGTCGTAGGGCGTGATGCCGCAGACGTAGAGCGAGGCCACGGGGCCGGCGTCGACCGGGCGCACGGAACCGCTCTGCGTGTCGAACAGCTGGAGCGGGTCACCGTGGCCGGGCACGGCGGGGACGAAAGGAGCGGGCCACGACTTCACCGGGCAAGACTACGTGGCAACGGTTACAGGGCCGGCCACGGGATCGCCGGCCAGCCGGGCTGCGGTACCGGGTGCCGGCGTGACCGCAGCAGCGCCTCCGTCCGCAGCCGCAGCGCGCGCACCTCGGCGCGGGTCAGCAGCGTCGCCAGCTCCTCGGCGAGCCCGTGCCCGAGGGCCTGCAGGAGCGTGTCGAGCCGGGCCAGGTCGACCTCCGGCACCGGCTCTCCCGCCCACCCCCACAGCACGGTGCGCAGCTTCGGCTCCACCCCCAGGCTGACCCCGTGGTCGCAACCGCGCACCACCGTGCCGTCGCGCAGCAGGTGTCCGCCCTTGCGGTCGGAGTTGTTGAGCACCGCGTCGAACACCGCCACGGTGCGCAGCGCGGGCTCGCGGCTGTGCGAGACGACCACCGGCCGGCCGCCCGGGGTCTCGCCTTCGAGCACCACGACCCACCCGTCGGGCACCTCGTGCGCGGGGGTGACGTCGACGAGCGGCGCGGGCTCCCCCTCGACCGGGCCGATCCACAGCTGCACGGAGCCCGGCCCCAGCGGGCCGTTGCGCAGCACCGTCGGCGGCACCACGTCGAAGCCGCCGGCGGCACTGACGAGGTACGCGGCCCGCTCGCGCGCGACCAGGGTGCCGTCGGGGTAGTCCCACAGCGGCCGCTCGCTCGCCTCCGGCTTGTGGATGACGAGCACGGGGTCCGGGTCAGCCCCTGGTGTGTCGCCGTCACCGGCCAGCTCGACCGAGCAGAGCAGGGCGCCGTTGGAGGAGTCGACGATCCGGCCGACCGGGGTGAGGACCCCGCTCGTCAGGAGGTCGACGAGGTCAGCGTCGGTACCCGTTGGCACGAGGGCAGATGTGACCGGTCGGGTCCAACGGCTGGCCGCAGAACGGGCAGGAGGGGCGCCCGGCGGAGACGACCGCACCGCACCGTCGGGCGAAGGCCCGGGCTCCCGGGGGGTCGAGCACGACGCGCAGCGACTGCACGGACTCCTCCTCGGCCTCCTCGGGGTCCTGGTCGTGGCACTCGATGACGACGACGTTCCGCGCGGGGTCCCAGGCCAGGGCCAGGGTGTCGACGCGGAACTCGTCCTCGATCGGGGTGGCGAGGGGGTCGGTGTCGCCGCCGCCGACCGGCTCGGTGGCGGTGCCCTCGGCGTGCGCGTCGAGCAGCTCGTTGACCCGGTCGGCGAGCACACTGACCTGGACCTTCTCGAGAGAGACCGACACGAGGCGCCCCTCGCCGCTCGCCTGGAGGAAGAACGTGCGGCCGCCGGGCGGCCCGACGGTCCCGGCGACGAATCGCTCGGGCGGGTCGAACACGGTTGCTGGCATGGGCACCACCCTAGATCGAGAACCCCACGGGCAGCTCCAGGCGGTGGCGCGCCATGAGCGTCGCGTCACCCAGGACCTCGCGGGTCGCACCGTCGGCCACGACCGTGCCCTGCGACAGCACGACCGAACGTTCACACAGCTCGACCGCGTACGGCAGGTCGTGGGTGACCATCAGCACGGTGACGTCGAGCGAGCGCAGGATGCCGGCCAGCTCGCGTCGCGACGCCGGGTCGAGGTTCGACGACGGCTCGTCGAGCACCAGGATCTCGGGTCGCATCGCCAGCACGGTCGCGATGGCGACCCGCCGGCGCTGGCCGAAGGACAGGTGGTGCGGTGCCCGGTCGGCGAGGTCGCCCACTCCGACGAGGTCGAGGGCCTCGACGACCCGCGCCTCGAGCTCGGCGCCGCGCAGGCCGAGGTTCGCCGGCCCGAACGCCACGTCGTCGCGCACGGTCGGCATGAACAGCTGGTCGTCGGGGTCCTGGAAGACGATGCCGACCCGGCGTCGCACCTCGAGCAGGTTCGCGTCGGTGACGGGCAGGCCCGAGACGGTGACGCTGCCGGCGCCCGGCGTCAGGATGCCGTTGAGGTGCAGCACCAACGTCGTCTTGCCGGCCCCATTGGGTCCGAGCAGGGCCACCCGCTCCCCCGGGTGCACGTGCAGGTCGACGCCGAACAGGGCCTGGTGGCCACCGGGGTACGCGTAGGCCACGCCGCGCAGGTCCAGGACGGGGACGCTCATCCGAGACGCACTCCCACCGTCACGGCGGCGGCGACCGCCGCGGGCGCCAGGGCGAGGGCCCACTGGCGCGGGCTCGCGAACAGGGGTGCGGTGACCGGCATCCGCCCCGACCAGCCGCGGCTGACCATGGCCAGGTGCACCCGCTCGCCGCGCTCGTAGCTGCGGATGAAGAGCGCCCCGGTGCTCGCCGCCAGCGGCGGCCAGGCGCGCAGCGAGCGGGCGGTGAAGCCCCGCGACGCCCGGGCCACGCGCATCCGGCGCATCTGGTCGCCGACCACGTCGACGTAGCGCACCATGAACCCCGCGATGGTCACGAGGGTGTCTGGCACCCGCAGGTGCTGCAGGGCCCGCACGAGGTCGCGCGGTGGGGTCGTCACGGCGAACGCGACGGCCACCACGACCCCGCAGGTGCCCTTGAGCAGCAGTGCCACAGCCGCGTCGAGGCCGCTCTGCGACACCGTGAACGGCCCGAGCTCGACCTGGGGGCCGAGGGCGACGAAGGGCAGCAGCAGCGCGAAGACCGCGAACGGCAGCTCGACGGCCAGTCGTGGCAGGAGGTGTCGCGCGGGCACCCTGGTGCTCCACAGCACGCCCACCGCCACGAGGAGCAGCCCGACCAGGGCGACCCGGTCCTGCGGCGGCACCGAGACCACCAGCAGCACGAAGGAGACCAGGCCGACCAGCTTGGCGTGTGCCGGCATCCCGTGCAGCGGCGTGGTGCCGTCCACGTGCAGGTGTGCCGAGGGACCCGAGCCCACCTCAGTCCTCGCTCCGCGGCGACCGACGCCGCAGGAGGAGCACGACCACACCCATGAGCACCCCGACCACGGCGACGCCGATGAGCCCCGCGAGCCCGCCGGACAGCCGGGCGTCGTCCACCCCCGCGACGGCATAGCCGGCCAGCGGAGAGCTCGACGTGGCCGAGCTGCGCGCCGTACCGGAGAAGCCGAGGGACTGCGCGACGTGGGTCAGTCCGTCGGGGTGGCCCGAGGCGTAGAACGACAGCACCCCGGCGACCAGGGCGCTCACGGCCAGCCCGAGCAGCACGAGGCGCCGGGTGCTCACGCGACGGGCTCCGGGGTGCGCAGCACGAGCACCGGCAGGCGACCCCGGGCGCCGTGGACGAGGTCGGGCCGCGCGGCGACGACGCTCGACACCGCGAGCACCGTGATGACCGCCTCGCCGAGGCCGATGACGACGTGCCAGCCGGTCATGACGGCGGCGAGCGAGGCGAGCGGGATCGGGGCGGCACCACCGACGGCGTAGAGGCCGACGAACGCCAGCGCGGCGCTCGGAACGCTGACGAACGCGCCGACGCCGGCCGCGAGGCTGACGCTGGAGAGCCGCCGCGGGAGGACGGCCAGGGCGACCCGGAAGGCCCCGTAGCCGACCCAGACCGCCACCACGCCCATCAGCAGCACGTTGGTGCCGAGCGCGCTCACGCCGCCGTCGGCGAAGAGGAACGCCTGCACGGTGACCACCACGGTCAGGCAGAGGGTCGCCGTGGCCGGGCCGACGAGCACCGCAGCCAGCACGCCCCCGAGGAGGTGGCCCGACGTGCCCGCCCCCACCGGGAAGGTGACCATCTGCGCGGCGAAGACGAAGACGGCGACCAGCCCGGCCAGCGGCGCCGAGCGGTCGGTCAGCTCGTGTCGGGCCGAGCGCACGAGGCAGCCGGCGACGACACCGGTGGCGACGACGGCCGTGCCGACCGACGTCGGGGCGTCGAGGAAGCCGTCGGGGACGTGCACGCGCTGCTCCTTGCCGGTCGAGGTCTTGTTGCACATTATTCGCAACAAGGGCGCCGGGCAATCAGCCGGCCCCGCCACCGACCTCGGAGTCGCCCGCCGGGGCGTGCGCCGGACGGGTGACGAGCGGTGCGAGATCGCCCTTCATCGTGTTGCTCGCGAGGAGCACCATCCGGTGCTCGGTGAGGTGCACGGCGGTCAGCGACCCGGGGTCGACCCGCACCCGCTGCAGGCCGGGCAGGCCGGCGCCCACCGCCTCCGCGACGACGGCCTTGATCGGGTCACCATGGCTGACGGCGACCCACACCGCATGGGGACCGTGCTCGGCCTCGACCTCGGCGTCGAGAGCGCGCACCCCACCGACCACGCGTTGCGCCATCTGGGTCAGCGACTCGGCGGCGTACACGTCATCCGGCGGGAAGGTCGCTGCCCCGGGGTCGTCCTGGACGACCCGCCACAGCGGCTCCTTGGCGGCCTCGGCGAGCGAGCGCCCGGTCCAGCCGCCGTAGTGACACTCCCCCAGCCGGTCGTCGCGACCGACGTCGTGACCGGCCAGCGCCACGGATGCCGTCTCGAGACACCGCTGCAGCGGGCTGGAGAAGGCGCGGGCGATCGTCAGGGGCGCGAGCCGCTCGGCCACCCTGGCGGCCTGCTCGCGACCGGTGTCGGTCAGGCCGACCCCCTCGGTCCACCCGGCGAGCACGCCCTGCGCGTTGGCGGTCGAGTGCCCGTGCCGCAGGAGCAGGACGATGGCCACGAGAGCCCACTGTAGGTGTCGGCGCGCGTCGCTCGCGGGCCGGGTGCCACCGCTCAGCGTGCCGCGGGGACACAATGGCGCTCGTGATCGTGGACCAGGCCATCTACGTCGATGGCGAACGTCGCCCGTGCGGCGACCTCAGTGACGAGCTCGCCGCGCTGCGCGAGCACGGCTCGCCGGGCAGCTTCCTGTGGATCGGGCTGAAGAACCCGACCCAGGCCGAGTTCGACGAGGTCAACACCGAGCTTCAGCTGCACCCGCTGGCCGTCGAGGACGCCATCCAGGGTCGGCAGCGCGCCAAGGTGGAGCTGTACGACACCAGCGTCTTCGTCGTGCTCAAGCCGCTGCGCTACGTGGAGCAGTCCTCCGACATCGAGACCGGTGAGCTGATGTGCTTCGTCGGCGACCGGTTCATCGTCACGGTGCGGCGTGGTGAGGCGGGGCCGCTCGCGGGGCTGCGCCACCGTCTCGAGGCCGAACCGGAGCTGCTGCAACGCGGCCCGATGGGCGTGCTGCACGGGATCGTCGACGGCGTCGTCGACAACTACACCCTCGTCGACGCCGAGGTGTCCTCCGACCTCGACGACATCGAGACCGCGGTCTTCTCCGGGGCCGACATGGACTCCTCGACGATCTACCGGCTCAAGCGCGAGGTGCTCGAGTTCCGACGGGCCGCGGCGCCGCTGGCCGCGCCGCTCATGGCACTGCACGGGGACGAGAGCGCGCACGTGACCGACCCCGAGCTGCGCCTGCAGTTCCGCGACGTCTCCGACCACCTGCAGGCCGTGATCGACCACGTGGAGTCCTACGACCGGCTGCTCACCGACGTGCTCGGCGCCCACCTCGCCCAGATCACGGTGCAGCAGAACACCGACATGCGGCGCATCTCGGCGTGGGTCGCCATCGCCGCGGTGCCGACGATGGTCGCCGGCATCTACGGCATGAACTTCGACTACATGCCCGAGCTCACCGCCAGCGTCCGCTTCGGTGACGGCGAGTTCCGCTACGGCTACTTCGTCGTCCTGGCCCTGATGGCCCTCGTGTGCGGCGGGCTGTACCGCGCGTTCAAGCGCAGCGGCTGGCTCTGATCCGTACCGCCGGTCAGGTCGCGGTGATCCACCCGGCGCTGAGGGCCACGATGACGGCCAGGCCGAGGGCGATCCGGTACCAGATGAACGGCCGCAGCGAGTTGCTCGCGACGAAGCGCAGCAGCCAGGCGATCGAGGCGTAGGCCGTGCCGAAGGCCACGACGATGCCGATCAGCATCGGGCCCAGACCGAGCCCGACGAGGTCGTCCTTGCCACGCGCCGCCTCGAACAGCCCGGCGGCGGTGAGGGCCGGGATCGCCATGAAGAAGGACAGCTCGGTGGCCGTGACCCGGTTGATGCCCCGCATCAGGCCGGCCGAGATCGTCGCACCCGAGCGGGACACCCCGGGGATGAGCGAGAAGACCTGCACGAGGCCGATGACCAGCCCGTCGATGACCGTGATGTCGTGCTCACCGCGCTGGATGCCGCGCTTCTCCAGCACGTCGTGCCGCTGCTCCGCGACCCAGATGACGGCGCTCCACAGGATCAGCGCACCGGCGACCACCCACAGGCTGCGCAGGGTGCTGGAGATGAAGTCGCGGGCCAGGAAGCCGACGACGCCCACGGGGAGCGAGCCGACGATGACGGCCCACGCGAGCGTGTAGTCCTTGTCCGCGCGCGCCTCGGCAGAGGTCAGGCCGCGCACCCAGGCCCGGAACAGACGGGCGATCTTCGCGCCGAAGTAGATGAACGTCGCGATGATCGCGCCGATCTGGATGATCGCGGTGTAGGCCGTGACCGCGGGGTCGTTGACCGGCAGACCCAGCAGCTGCTCGGCGATGGTGAGGTGGCCGGTGGAGCTGATCGGGAGGAACTCGGTGAGTCCTTCGACGACGCCGAGAACAACGGCCTGGACGTAGGTGAGTTCGACGGGCACGAGCCGACAGCCTAAGTGCCGGCGTCGGGATGTCAGGCCAGGGTGGCCAGCGCGTCCGCCACCGTGCGCAGCACCCCCGCGCGTTCCGCCGTGGTCGCCGCGTACGGCGCGACGCTGAGCGTGGTGACCCCGGCAGCCGCGTAGCGACCGATCCGCTCGGCGATCCGCCCGGGCGGTCCGATCAGCGCGGTGGAGTCGATCAGGTCGAACGGCACGGCATCCGCCGCGTCCCGCGGCCGACCGGCCAGGTAGAGGTCCTGGATGGTGTCCGCGGCCTCCTCGAACCCCATCCGCCGGGCCAGCGCGTTGTAGAAGTTCTGCTCACGGCTGCCCATCCCGCCGATGTACAGGGCGGTGTAGTCGGCCAGGGCCGCCCGGGCCGCCTCGAGGTCGTCGGTGACGACCACGGGCACCGACGCCACGACGTCGAAGCCGGCCATCGGGTCGCCGGGTGTGCCCGCGCCCACCGCCTCGCGGCCGGCTCGCACGGCGGCGAGCTGGTCGGCCGAGTGCTCCGGCGACAAGAAGATGCCGAGCCAGCCGTCGGCCACCTCACCGGCCAGGCGCAGGTTGCGCGGGCCCACGGCAGCGAGGTAGACCGGCAGGTCACCGCGAGGGGGCCGGATGGTGAGCCGCAACGCCTTCCCCGGGCCGTCCGGCAGCGGCAGCGTGAAGTGCGACCCGGCATACGCCACCTTCTCGCGGCGCAGCGCCATCCGCACGATGTCGACGTACTCGCGGGTGCGGGCCAGCGGTGCCGCGAAGCGGACCCCGTGCCAGCCCTCGCTGACCTGCGGACCGGACACGCCCAGGCCCAGGTGGAACCGTCCCCCGGACAGCGTGTCGAGCGTCGCGGCGGTCATCGCCGTCATCGCCGGCGTGCGCGCCGGGATCTGCATGACACCGGCCCCCAGCCCGATCGACGTGGTCTGTCCCGCCAGCCAGGCGAGCACCGTCGGCGCGTCGGACCCGTAGGCCTCCGCCACCCACGCCTGCACGTAGCCGAGGCGCTCCGCCTCCAGCACGAGGTCGAGCGTGTCCGTTCCGAGTCCCATGCCCGCGTAACCGCAGGAGATCGCCAGCCGCATGGCGCCCACGGTAGCGAGGGGGTCGGGCGATAGGGTCGCCGCCATGCTGACCCGCCGCCTCGGCACCTCAGGCCTGGCCGTCTCGCGGCTGGGCCTCGGCACCATGGCGTGGGGCACCCGCACCTCCCCCGAGGACGCTCGCGACCTGCTCACGGCCTTCCGATCCGCCGGCGGCACCCTGGTCGACACCGCGCACGGGTACGCCGGGGGCGCGGCGGAGGACCTGCTCGGCGACCTCCTCGAGGGACCCGACCGCGACGAGGTGGTGCTCGTCACCAAGTCGGGCATCAGCCGGTCGACCGGGAGCCGGGTCGTCGACTGCTCGCGCCGCGCGCTGATGCACCAGCTCGACACCTCGCTGCGCCGGATGCGCACCGACCACGTCGACGTGTGGCTCGCCCACACCTGGGACGAGCACACGCCCATCGAGGAGACGGTCAGCGCGCTGGTCTGGGCGGTGGAGTCCGGCCGGGCCCGGTACGTCGGGGTGTCCAACCACGTCGGCTGGCAGGCCGCGCGCACGATGTCGCTGCTCGCGTCATCCGGCGTCCCGTTGGTCGCGAACTCCGTCGAGTACAGCCTGGTCGCTCGAACACCCGAACGAGAGCTCGTGGATGCCGCGGCGGCCCTGGGCTTCGGGCTGCTCCCGTGGTCCCCGCTCGGTCGCGGGGTCCTGGCCGGGCGCTACCGCACCACCGTGGCCGCGGACTCGCGGCTGGCCTCCGAGGAGTTCGCGGGGTTCGCGGGGCGGCACGTCGGCGACCACACCCGGGGCGTCGTCGAGGCGGTGCACACCGCGGCCAGCGGGCTCGGCGTGGCCCCGGCCGTCGTCGCCCTCGCCTGGGTGCGGGACCGGCCGGGAGTCACCGCGCCGATCATCGGCCCCCGCACGCTGACCCAGCTGACGGCGCTGCTGGAGGCCGAGGACGTCGAGCTGCCCGAGCAGATCGTGCACGCCCTGGACGAGGTGTCGGTCGACCACACCTGACCGACGGGCTCAGCGTCGGGTTGTCTCGTCCGACTCGTCGGAGTCGTCGTCGTACTCGATGTCGTCGTCGAGGCCGGAGTAGAGGCGGGCGCCGTCGCCGTCCTCGTCGTCGTGGTCGTCGAGCTCGTCCTCGCCCGTGTCCCGGCTCTCGTCGTCATCGTCGTCATCGTCGTCGGGGCCGTCGTCGCCGCTGTAGATGTCGAGGGGCGTCATCTCGCCGTAGGCGTCGTAGAGCGCCCCGTCGTACGCCTCGAAGGCGTCGGCGAGGTCCTCGTAGGCGGCGACGACGGTGGGGTCGTCGTCACCGTGCCGGGTGCTGCTCGCCTCCAGGTGGCGCTCGAAGGCGGCGACGAGCTGGCTCAGGGCGGCACGCGGATCGGCGCTCATGGTGCTGACGCTACCGGTCCTTGGGCACAATATGGCGATGGTCGAGTACGAGTACCTCGTCCTCTCCTTCGGTAGGGAGGTCGGGCGCGGCGACATCCGGCGGCAGCTCACGGAGCACGCCGAGTACGGTCGCTGGGAGCTGGAGCGCAGCGTCACCTACTTCGGTGGTCGCACGCGGACCTGGTTGCGGCGCCGCATCATCCGGCCACGCCGGTCGATGAGCGCGTCAGTCTGAGCCCGGCGCGCCGGGCGTGTCGCCGGCCGTGCCGGACAGGTCGTCCCAGACGACGTCGAGCTCCTCGCGCTGCCCGAAGCGCTCGAGGTGGTCCTTGACGACCTGCGCGAAGCGGTCGGCGTCGGCGCCGTCGGGCACCGAGGCCTCGACACGCAGCAGCCCCGCGTCCGGCCGCATCCGCACGACCTGACCGGTCTCGAAGCGGATGACGGTCGCGCCGTCCTCGTTACCCGAGCTGCCCTTGCGGGCCCAGTGCCCCGCGAGCTGCTTGGCGTAGCGCTCAGGACGGTCGGTGGCCATCGTGCCGTGGCGGGTCTGCATGGTCTGTCTCCGTTCGGTCAGCAGGTCTCGAGCAGCCGCAGCAGCACCCGCGTGCCGAAGTGCAGCGATTCGACCGGCACGCGTTCGTCGATGCCGTGGAACATCGGCGCGAAGTCGAGGTCGGCGGGCAGCCGCAGCGGGGCGAAGCCGTAGCCGGTGACCCCGAGCAGCGAGAGCGCCTTGTTGTCGGTGCCGCCGGACAGGCAGTAGGGAAGCACCTCGGCGTCGGGGTCCTCGGTGCGCAGCGCCGCGACCATGGCCTCGACCAGGTCGCCCTCGAAGGGCGCGTCGAGGTCGACGTCCCGGTGCAGCACCTCGACGTCGACGTGCTCGCCGGCGAGGTCGCGGATCGTGGAGAGCAGCTCGTCCTCGTGCCCTGGCAGGAAGCGGCAGTCGACGTTGGCGGACGCGTGCTGCGGGATGACGTTGTGCTTGTAGCCGGCGTCGAGCATCGTCACGTTGCTGGTGTCCTGCAACGTCCCTCGCACGAAGCCCTGCGCGCCGCCGAGGTGCGCGAGCAGCTCGTCGAGGTCCTCGTCGGACCAGCTGGTGCCGGTGATCTCGGACAAGCCGTCGAGCAGGGTGCGCACCGAGGGGATGAACTCGCGAGGCCACTTGTGGGCGGCGATGCGGGAGATCGCCTCGGCGAGCCGCACGATGGCGTTCTCGTCGTTCGGCACCGAGCCGTGGCCGGCCCGCCCGTGAGCGGTGAGCCGCAGCCAGGCGATGCCCTTCTCGGCGGTCTGCAGCAGGTAGGTGCGCCGTTCCTCCCCGTCGCGGTCGGTGAGGGTGACGCTGTACCCACCGACCTCGGAGATGGCCTCGGTGACGCCGTCGAAGACCTCGGGGTGCTCGGCGACCATGAAGTGCGAGCCCTTCGTGCCGCCCGCCTCCTCGTCGGCGAAGAAGACCACGACCAGGTCGCGCGGCGGCACCGTGCCCGAGCGCGCGAGGTGGCGCACCGCCGCGAGCATCATCGCGTCCATGTCCTTCATGTCGACCGCTCCACGGCCCCAGATGCAGCCGTCGCGCTCCTCCCCCGCGAACGGGTCGACCGACCAGTCCGCGGCATTCGCCGGCACCACGTCGAGGTGACCGTGCACGCAGAGCGCTCCGCGGTCACGGTCGGCGCCGGGGATGCGCACGGCCACGCTGACCCGACCGGGGTCGCTCTCGAAGGTCTGCGGCTCGAGGCCCACCTCACGCAGCAGGTCGACGACGTAGGCCGCCGCCTGCGCCTCGCCCGGGCCGCTGCCGTCCCCGTAGTTGCTCGTGTCGATCCGGATGAGCTCCTGGCAGATCCGGACGACCTCGTCCTCCGGACGGCTCGCGGTGTCGGTCATGGGCAGCCACTCTAGATCGACGGGTCGGTGAACCAGCGCGCCTGCGGCGCCTCGTGCGTGGTCGGGTCGGTCCCCGCCGGATGCCGGGTG
>Ga0247827_10001176_pt1 | contig 11340 bp, 10 predicted proteins | sample 12C_Control_Day2_FD_194414 | JGI IMG/M metagenome (GOLD analysis project Ga0247827, IMG submission 194414) | Soil microbial communities from agricultural site in Penn Yan, New York, United States - 12C_Control_Day2 | ecosystem: Environmental > Terrestrial > Soil > Agricultural land | place... | reverse complement strand
CGGCCCGGGCGCTCGCGGCGTACGCGGTCATCGCGTACATGGACACCGTGGCCGGCGTCTGGTTCCCGAAGGGCGGCATGCACGCGCTCCCCCGGGCGATGGCCGACGCGGCGGCGGAGGCCGGCGCCGAGCTGCGCTGGTCGGCCGAGGTGAGCACGCTGGAGCGCTCGGCCGGCCGGGTGCGGGCCGTCCGCCTGGCCTCGGGTGAGCGGATCCCGTGCGACGCGGTGGTGCTGACCTGCGAACTGCCCACGGCCTACCGGCTGCTGGGGCGCCGGCCCCGGCGCCCGGCACGGCTCCGGCACTCGCCGTCCGCGGTGGTCCTGCACGCCGGGACCGACCGGACCTGGCCTCAGCTGGCCCATCACACGATCTCCTTCGGCGCCGCCTGGGAGCGCACCTTCGACGAGCTGACCCGCACCGGCGAGCTGATGAGCGACCCGTCGTTGCTGATCACCCGTCCGACCACCCACGACCCCGGCCTGGCGCCTCCCGGCGGCCACCTCCACTACGTCCTGGCCCCGTGTCCCAACACGGCGGTCGGCCCGGACGCCGCCGCCTGGCGGGACCTCGGCCCCCGCTACCGGGACAGTCTGGTGGCCGAGCTGGAGCGCCGGGGTCTGGACGGCTTCGGGGACAGCGTGCGGGAGGAGCTGCTGGTGACCCCGCTGGACTGGACGGCACAGGGCCATGCGGCGGGCAGCCCCTTCTCGGTGTCCCACACCTTCGCCCAGACCGGGCCCTTCCGGCCGCGCAACCTCGTGCGGGGGGTGGAGAACGTGGTCCTGGCTGGCTGCGGGACCACTCCGGGCGTCGGCGTGCCGACGGTGCTCATCAGCGGCAAGCTCGCCGCCGCCCGCGTCACCGGCGGGGCCGGCCGCCGGGCCGTGCGCCCCGGTGCTCCCCCGGCGGCCGTTCCCGTCACCGCGACTCCTACCCCTGCAGGTGCTGATGACCCGTCGTGAACTGGACGCGGCCGGGATCACCGATCCCGTGCTGCGCGCCGACTACGCCCAGTGCCGGCGGCTCAACGCCCGCCACGGCAAGACCTACTTCCTCGCCACCCGTCTGCTGCCGCTGGAACACCGCTCGGCGGTGCACGCCCTGTACGGCTTCGCCCGCTGGGCGGACGACATCGTGGACGACCTCGACCCGCACCGGACACCCGGGGAACGCGACCGGCTGCTGAGCCGTCTGGAGTCCGACCTGGCGAACGGGCTGCCGGCCGGCGGCGGGGACGAGCCCGTGGTCCGGGCCGTCGCCGACACCGCCGCCCGCTACGGCATCGAGCACGCGCTCTTCGCCGACTTCCTGTCCTCGATGCGTGCCGACCTGACGGTCACGGACTATCCGACCTACGCCGACCTGCAGGGCTATGTGCACGGTTCGGCCGCGGTGATCGGCCTGCAGATGCTGCCGGTGCTGGGCACGGTCGTGCCCCGCGAGGAGGCGGCGCCCTACGCGGCGGCCCTCGGGGTGGCGTTCCAGCTCACCAACTTCCTGCGGGACGTGGGCGAGGACCTGGACCGCGGCCGCGTCTATCTGCCCGGGGACCTGCTCGCCGAGCACGGAGTGGACCGGCCGCTGCTGGAGTGGAGCCGGCGCACCGGGCGCTCCGACCCGCGGATCCGCGCGGCCTTCGTCGCGGCGGAAGCCATGACGCGGGGCATGTACCGGGCGGCGGAACCGGGCATCGCCATGCTCGATCCGCGGGTGCGCCCGTGCATCCGCACCGCGTTCGTCCTGTACGGCGGCATCCTCGACGCGATCGCGGCGGAGGACTACACCGTGCTGCACCGCCGTGCGGTGGTGTCCCGGCGGCGGCGCGCGGCCACGGCCGCGGGCGGTGTGCTGGGGGTGGCCCGCGCGCGGTGGGCGGCCCGCGGCCCACGGCGGACGGCCGCGGCGGACGGCGGGGTGACACGGTGGAAGGAACCGGTGCGGTGAGCGGACGAGGGAACAGGGCACGCTGGACGCCGCCGTTGCGGCGCCGGAGCCGCGGCCCGGGCTGGGCCACGCAGCCGCCGACCTGGCGCCGGGCGCGTCCGGCGCTCATCGCCGACGCGCTGAAGCGCGCGTCCGCCCGCCCTTCCGGCAACTGGTTCGTGGCGGGTGCCTCCCGCACCATGCGCGCCCCGGACCGTCCGTACGGCCGGACGGTCGGGGGCGTGGAGGTCGTGCTGTGGCGCTCCGCGGACGGGGGGCTGCACGCGGGTGCGGGCATGTGCCCGCATCTGGGTGCTCCGCTGCGGGACAGCCGGGTGGTGTGCGGCACGCTGGTGTGCCACTGGCACGGACTGGCCCTGGACGGTGCGCCGTTCGCCGGGTGGCAGCCGTTCCCGGTGCACGACGACGGCGTGCTGGTCTGGGTGCGGCTGGACGAGGTGGGCGGTGAGGAGCCGACCGAGCGTCCCTTCGTACCCGAGCGGCCCGCGCCGGACAGCGGGGTGGACGCCGTGTTCACGGCGGTGGGCCGGTGCGAACCCCAGGACGTCGTGGCCAACCGGCTCGATCCGTGGCACGGCTCGTGGTTCCACCCCTATTCGTTCGTCGACCTGTCGGTGGTCCGGGAACCCCTCGGGGACGAGGACGACGCCTTCGTCGTGGACGTGTCCTTCCGGGTGGCGGGGCGTCTGGTGGTGCCGGTGCGGGCCGAGTTCACCGCGCCCGGGCCGCGCACGGTCCTCATGCGCATCACCGACGGCGAAGGGGCCACCTCCGTGGTGGAGACCCACGCGACGCCGCTGACCGGCGCCGGCGACGAACGGCCCCGGACGGCCGTGGTCGAGGCGGTCGTCGCCGCCTCGGACCGGCGCGGCTTCGCGCTGGCCAGGGCCGCCGCGCCCGTGCTGCGTCCCCTGATGCGGCGTACGGCCGGACGTCTGTGGCGCGACGACCTGGCGTACGCGGAACGCCGCTGGGCGCTGCGCAGCACCGGACGGTTTCCCGGGTGACGCGTGCCGGGGGCCTTCGGGCCCCCGGCACGCCGCGGTCACCGGCGGACCGTGGTCCGGGGGGCCGGGCGGCGTTCCGCGAGACCGCCGAGCGCCCGCAGCACGGGCGAACGGCCGGCCCGGGGGACCGTCCACAGCACCTGTCCCCGTACGCCCCAGCCGCCGAGGAGGGCGTTGGCCGCGAGGAAACCGGTGGTGGCGGCCCGTTCCATGAGGGCGACCGGCAGATCGCAGCGGATCGCGTCACCCGCCAGGGTCAGCCACGGGTGAGGACCGCGCACGGTGGGGCGCCGGCGGTGCGAACCGACCGGGAAGAGCGGGCAGTCCGAGCGCCACTCGTGCCGGGCGTCGACCACCCGCGCCCCGCCGGTCTCCGGGTACACCTGGCGCAGCCGGTCGGCGAGCATGTCCTGCACGTCCTTCGGTTCCGCCGCGGGATCCACGGCGTAGGCGTGCAGTTCCACCACCGAGCCGCCGTTGCGGGCGGCCCAGCGGGCGGCCTCGCCCTCGTACCGCTCCAGGACGCTGATGTTGTCCAGTCCGCCGTAGCCGCTGGTCCCGAGGAAGCCGGGGCGGTCGGGGCGGACCGGACGGTCCAGCCAGAGCCGGGAGACCAGGAACGGCGGGGCGGTGCGCAGGGCCGCGACGTCGTCGCGCCAGGCGGGCGTGCCCAGACCGGGTGACGCCTCGACGATCCGGCGCAGTCCCCCGGGGTCCAGGGCGAGCACCACGGCTTGGTGGCGGTCGGCGCCGGTGCCGGTGCGCACCTCCGCTCCCCCGCCGTCGCGGGGTACGACGTCGTGCACGGGGGTCCCGGTGCGGATGTCGGCCCCGAGACGCCCGAGGTAGTCGCCGAGCGGTTCCCAGAGGGCCTGGGGGAAGGGCTCGGACGGCACGTCGAAGAGCAGGCCCTCGGCCGATCCGAGGAAGTAGATGTGGAACATCAGCAGCAGTTCGGCGGCGGACAGTTCCCGCGGGTCGGCGAAGAAGCTGCGCGAGAACACCTCGAACGCCAGGTGGTGCGCGGCTTCCGGGAAGCGCACGCGTTCCAGGAAATCGGTGGCGGTGACGTCGTCGAAGCGCTCGTACACCTCGGGCACGCGCACGTCGAGGAGCGGAAGCGCCGCCCGGGCGTCCATGGCCGCGAGGTCGCGCCAGCCGAAGGTGGGGCTCATGGCGACGAATCCGAGCGCGCTGAACGGCGGGGTCCTGGGGACGCGGGCGAAGCTGTCGGTCAGGCCGCCGCTGTGCCGCAGGGGGTAGTCGGGCAGCGGGGTGAGCCGGGCGAGCGCGGGGTCGGTGCGGCGAAGCAGACCGCGAAGGTTGTAGTACTGGCGGAAGAAGGCGTGGAACCCGCGGGTCATGGTCACCGGCGAGCCGTCCGCGAGCGTGGTGGGACGGCCGGCGAGCCGGCCGCCGAGGGAGTCCTCCCGCTCGTAGAGGGTGACGCGGGCGCCGCGTTCGGCCAGCAGGGTGGCCGCGGCGAGACCGGCGATGCCGCCGCCGATCACGCCGACGGACGGTGCGTCCCCGCGCGGGAAGCGGTTCCTGCCGGGCGGGGGCGTCAGGATCTCGGCCCTGCGGTCGCGGCCCCGCCGGGCGGCGCCTGTACGGCGGTCGGTCACCGGTTCTGCTCCTTCGGCGTGGGCGAGCCGTTGCGGGCGAGGAAGGTGTGCACGATGCCCGTCTGCCATCCGGCGACGGGGGCGACCCGCACCCCGGTGAAACCGGCCCGGGCGAGCCGGCCGGCGAAGGCGGGCGCGGTGTCGAAGTCGCGGACGCTGTGCCAGAGGTGGCGGTACAGGGCGCGGTCGCCGGTGAGCGTGCCCGCCGGGACGACGAACCCGCGGCACACGGCCGTCCACAGGGCCCGGTGCGCCCGCGAGCCGCTGAGGCTGTACTCGTGGGCGGCGAGACGTCCGCCCGGCCGCAGCAGGGCCCGGACGCTCCTGAGGAGCGTGTCCGGGTCGGTGACGTTCCGGAACAGGTAGGCGGCGAAGACCGCGTCGAAGGGCTCCTCGCCGGCGGCGGTGATCTCCTCGGCGGTCAGGTGCAGGAAGCTCACGCGTGCGGGCCACGGCTTGGCGAGTGCGCGGCGCAGCATGCCCGCCGACGCGTCCACCGCCGTGATCCGGGCCTGGGGGGCTGCCCTGAGCAGGGCCGCGGTCGAGGCGCCGGTGCCGCAGCCGAGGTCGAGGACGTGCAGTCCGGCGCCGTCGCCGGGGAGCCGGAGGCGGCGGGCCGAGCGCAGCAGGCCCCCGTGGTGTCCCGGGTTGAGGGAGGTGAGGCTGTCGTAGGTGTGCGAGGCGTGGTCGAAGGCGCGCGCCAGGTCGTGGTCGCGCAGCAGACTCATCGGTGGCTCTCTCCGTTTCGTGCGATGGGCCGGGAGCGGCGTGGCAGGAACGGCAGTTCCACCGCGGTGCGGAGCATCGGCCGGACGGGCGTGCGCAGCCCGATGCCCCATTCCTCCCCCGGTGAGGTGGCGCCGTCGAGGAAGCGCAGCAGACGCTCGGGCGGGACCCGGCGGAACAGGCCGGTGAAGAAGTCCGGTCCGTCGATCCGCCCGGTGTCCAGCGCGCGCAGCAGTACCGCGTCCATGGCCAGCGCGCGCCGCCCGTGGGGCGCGGGGACCGTCCCCCGTCCGTCGCGCAGGGCGGCGGCGATGGCCATGCTCTGGCGCTGGACCGCCGCGAAGGTGTAGCCGGTGGCCGGTCGGGTCGCGCCGCCGGCGGTGCCGATCCGGTAGACGGCCTTCCCGGACCGGCGGGGGAAGCGGGCGTCGGTCATGGGGATGACGCCCTGCTCCGTGCGCTCCACGGTGAACGCGCCGAGCCCGAGGACGCCGCGGCAGTAGTGGCCGAGCGCCGCCTCGTAGGCGTCGGTGGTCAGCGGGGCGCGGGAGAACTCGGTGTACTCCACCAGCGCCCGGTCCGGGGCCAGCGGCAGGACGTAGCCGAAGGCGAGTCCGTGCGCGGGCTGCGGCACCCGGAAGTCCATCAGGTCGGCGACCGCGGGATCGAACCGTTCGGCGTCGGTGCGCACGAACCAGCCGCGGAAGTGCTGGAGCATCTGCGTGCGGGCCGGCGGCAGTTCGCGCGGCGGCCGGGAGTCGAAGACGCGCCGTGCGCGCAGGGTGAGGGCCCGGCCGGTGGGGAGCGTGCACCGGACCAGCGCGCCTCCGGGCACGTCGTGCACCGTGTCCGCCGTCGCGCGCAGCAGCCGTCCGTGCGGTGAACGGGCCAGCAGCGAGTGGACCTGCCGTTCGAACGAGGTGGAGCGCACCATGCGGTAGGTGAACGGGGCCGGGTCGACGGTGACCGCCCGGCCGTCGGCGCCGTGCACGCGCAGCACGGACCAGGACGCGCTGACGGCGCCGTCGAGGTCTCCGCCGTCCCGGTCCCAGTAGCACCAGGTCCGCTCCGCCGGGCGCAGCGGGCCGTCCGGCGGCTCGACGACGGTCACGGTGGCCGCGCCCGTCCCGGTCAGGCGGTGCGCGAGGCTGAGGCCGGCCGCGCCCCCGCCGAGGATGACCACGTCCGACGTCTCGGCCGGGCGCCGGGCGCCGGCTGCGCTCACTTCCACACTTCACTCCGGATCGGGGCGGGACGTCACATCGGGTCGCTCACTTCTTCCGGCCGCCGGGCCCGCGTGGATGCGGCCGGTCACGGCGGGTCCTGGGCGTCACCGCGGCCGTCCGAGGTCGGTGAGCGCCTCCCGGGCGGCACGCGTGCCCGAGGCCAGGGCGCCCTGCACCGATCCGGTCGCCCGGTGGTCCCCGCACACGTACCTGCCGGGTCCGCGGCGGGTCGTACGGCTCAGCGGCCAGGGCGGGAGCATCGCGGGCAGCGCGCCCTCGACGGTGCGGACGGCGATCCGGCTCCAGCCGCTCGTGTCGGTGCCGTACAGGTCGGCCAGCCGGCGGCGCACCCGGTCCGCCGTACCCGGCAGGTCCGTTCCCAGGACGGAGGTGGAGACCAGCGCGGTGCCGGGCGGCGCGTACGTGGGGGCGACCTCGCTGAGCACACAGGTGTTCAGGACCGCTCCGGTGCTGTCCACCATGAGGGTCGGTTCGGCCAGCGGCGTCCTGTCGGTCGCGTGGTAGTAGGTGGTGACCGTGCGTCCGTCCGGCACGGAGAGGCCCGGCAGCAGGCGGGCCGCGGTCGCCGCGTCCGTCGCGACCACGACGGTGGACGCCGGCACCTCGGCGCCGTCCTCCAGGACCACGCCCGAGCCGCTGACCTCGGCGACGGGCGTCCCGAGGCGCAGGACGCCGTCGGGCAGTCCTCCGGCGAGTTGGGCCGGCACCGCTCCGATGCCGTCGGCGGGCAGGCACAGGGTTCCGCGGACCATGCTCCGCCAGACGAGGTGGAAGAAGCGCGCGGAGGTCTCCAGTCGGTCCTCCAGGAACACTCCGGACAGGAACGGCCGCAGTACCTGTGCGATCACCTCGTCCGACAGGAACGCGCGGGACAGGGCCGAGGAGGTCGAGCGGTCCGCGCGGCGCCTCAGGACGTCCACCGGCAGCACCGCGTCGCGGGCGGTGAGCGCCGCGAGCGCGGCCAGGTCGCGGGCGGACAGGACCCTCCCCGGCAGCAGCTCGCGCGCCGCGCCCGGACTCCGGGTGGGATCGACGAGGCGCACCGGGCCGTCCTGGGTGTGGGCGACGACGCCCGGAGTGAACGGCCGCAGCCGCAGGCTCTTCAGGTCCAGGCGCCGTTTCACCTGCGGATAGGAGGTGTTGAACACCTGGAAGCCGCGGTCCAGGAGGAAGCCGTCCCGCCGGTCCGTGCGCATCCGGCCCCCGACCCCGTCGGACGCCTCCAGCAGGGCCACCCGCAGTCCGGCACGGCACAGGTCCAGTGCGCAGGCCAGGCCGGCCAGCCCCGCGCCTACGACGACGGCGTCCGGTGCCCCGCGGTGTTCGTCGGTCATGGCTCTCCTCGCTCGGCGCCGGGTCCGTGCGGGGAGCCGGCGGGGCTCGTCGCCGGGCCCGCTCACCCGGCCGGTACCCGGATCACGCCGGGGCAGGCCCGTGTCCCGGCGCGGGCGGCCGGCACCGCCGGCCGGTCGCCGGTCCAGCGGACCACGTTCCCCGGGCCGATGCCAGGCGCCACGACCTGGCGCCCCGGACGTCGGCGCCTCACCCGGCGGCCACCGACTCCAGGACGGCGACCGCCTCGGCGAGCCCCGCGGGGCGCGCCAGTCCGGCCACCGCCCGCCCCGCCCAGCCCGGTCCGAGGGTCAGCACCACCGGCTTGCGGCGGGCGCCGCGCACGCCCCACTCCATGCCGGCCACGTGCTGGGCGAGCGGGCGGCTGGCGGTGGTGCGGGACTGCGCCCACAGTCCCACGGCGGCCGGCCCGGTCCGGCGTACCGCCGCGACGAGGGACTCGACGGGCAGGGCGCCGCCGAACATCCGCACCGGCACGCCCCGCTCCGTCAGCGCGGCGGACAGCACCTCCAGGGCGAGCGTGTGGTTCTCCCCCGGTACGCAGGCCAGCACCGTGGTGGCGCCGGGACGGTCGGCGACCGTGTCGGGCACGGTGCGCCGCAGCGCGCCGGAGACGTGCCAGGACAGGAAGTGCTCGACCTCGACGTACTTCTCGCCCGACGTCTCCCACTTGCGGCCGACGGCCTGCAGCGTGGGCATGATCACCTCGGTCCAGGCGGCGACCAGTCCGTGCTCGGTGATCGCGGCGAGCAGCAGCCGGTCCAGCGCGGCGGCGTCCAGCCGCAGCGCCGCACGGGCGATGCCCCTGCACTCCTGGCGCACGTCACCGAGGCGCAGCCCGCTGCCCGCCCGGCTGCGGGCCGGAGCTGGCCGCGGGCCGCGGGCCGGAGCGGGCCCCGGCGCGACGGCCGCCTCGTGGGCCGGGGGCGCGGCCTGCGGTTCCTCCGCGCGTGCCAGGCGCGCGGCCTCGGCCGGGGGCAGCCCGGTCGCCGTCAGCGCGCACATCCGCTCGAGCCGCGCCACGTCCCCCGCGGTCCAGCGGCGGTGCCGGCCGTCGGCGCGGCTGTCGGGGCCGAGTCCGTAGCGGCGGTCCCAGGTGCGGACCGTGGTGGGAGCCACCCCCAGACGCCTGGCCACCTCGCCGGTGGTCAGCCCGCCGCCCGGCGGGGCTCCCTCGCCGTCCCCGTGTCCGCCGTTCTCCGTGAGTGCTGCCATGACGCCAGTCTACGACGCACAAACGACGCATGTTGTTCTGCGTCGTTTCGCCTTCAACACTGGAGTCACGCGCACCGCAGGAGGAGTCAGGCCATGACCACCCAGACGCGATCCACCACCGCCCTCGTCCCGCCCGTGGAGGAGACGCGGTACGAGGAGGAACTGGCCCGTGGGCTCGCCGCTGCCGACGAGGAGGCGTTCGCGGCGATATACCGCCGCTGGGGCTCACTGGTCCACACCATGGCCACCCGGTCCCTGGGCGACACCCACGAGGCCGACGACGTGACCCAGCAGGTCTTCATCGGCGCCTGGCGCGGGCGGAACGGCTTCCGTCCCGATCGGGGCGCGCTCGGCGCCTGGCTGGTCGGCATCACCCGCCGCAAGATCATCGACGCACTGGCCGCCAGGACGCGGCGCCTCTCCCTCGTCGACTCGGCCGCGCACGGCGCCGCCCCCGCCGCGACGACCGCCGCGGCACCGGACGACGTGCTGGACCGCGTGCTGCTCGTCGAGGCCCTGTCCCGGCTGCCGCGCGCTCAGCGGGAGGTGCTGTGCCTGGCGTTCTTCGAGGACCTGACGCAGGCCCAGATCGCGGAGCGCACCGGCGTGCCCCTGGGGACGGTCAAGAGTCACGCCCGCCGGGGTCTGCACCGGCTGCGGATGGTCATCGAGCAGGACCACGTGTAGGGCGCCGGCCGTGCGCCGGCCTCCGCGCACGGCCGGACAAACCTCGCCCCGGGCGCATCCGCGGCACCTGCCCGCCGCGAAACAGGAACGAGACTCCGCAGCCGGCGGAGACCCCACGCGAAGGGATGATCCCCATGAGCTCCCGGACCCCCGTCGCCGTCGCCGCCTCGGCCGGCGCGTGCGCACTCGCCCTCGGGGTGGGCGCACCCGCCATGGCCGCGTCCGACACGGCAGAGGACAAGTCCATGGTGTCCGTCTTCCACGGCATCCCCGGGATGACCGTCGACGTCTACGCCAACGGCAACGAGCTGCTCAGCGACTTCAAGCCGGGCACGGTGACCGAGCCGCAGTCCCTCGACGCCGGAACCTACGACATCGAGATCTTCCAGGCGGGCCAGGATCCCGACGGCACACCGGCCCTCGAGAAAGAGGTGAAGGTGCCCGAGGGCGGCAACGCCACGATCGCCGCCCACCTGTCCGCCGCCGGCAAGCCCCAGCTGACGGCGTTCGCCGACGACGTGTCCCAGGTGGACTCCGGCCAGGCGCGGCTGACGGTCCGCCATGTCGCGGCCGCGCCCGCCGTGGACGTACGGGCCGGCGGACAGCCCCTCTTCACCGGTCTGTCCAACCCCGGCCAGGACACCGCGACGGTCGACGCCGGGACGGTGAACACCGACGTCGTCCTCGCCGGGACGGACACGGTGGCCATCGGACCGGCCGAGCTGAAACTGGCGGAGGGCACCAGCAACGTCGTCTACGCCTGGGGCAGCGCCGACGACAAGAACCTGGCCCTGGCCACCCAGACGCTGAGCGGCACGGAATCGCCGTCCGGCTCCGGGCACACGGGCGGCGGGAGCGCCGCCGCCCCGAACTCCCCCGACCGGTGGCCTGCCTGGGCGGCCGGAGCGCTCGCGGTGCCCGGCGTCCTGGTGGCCCGCCGCTTCGTGGACCGGCGTCCCTGACGGCGTGGGAGGGCCGACCCCCGGCGGCTGCCGCCCCGGCAGCCGCCCTCGGCGTTCCGGGCCGGCCGCGGGAACCCGGCCCGGCGGCCGGAAGCCGGTGTTGCACAAGCAGTACGGATCCGAGACACCGGAGGTCGCAGTGGGCCATGTGGAGTCGGCGCACCTGGTGGAGCTGGCGCTGGGCCACGCGACCGGTGACGACGATGTCGGCGCCCTGCGGCACATCGCGAGCTGCCCGCACTGCCGCGAGGAACTGAGGCAGCTGTCCCGCCTGGTGGCCGCCGCACGCGACGCCGAGGTGGCGGATCTCCCGGCCGCGCCCCCCGGACACGTCTGGCGGCGGATCGCCCGGGAGGTGTCGCACGAGACCGCCGCGCCCCCGCCGCCGGGACGACGTCCCGCGCGGGCGGGCTTCCTCGTGGTCGCCCTGGTCGCGGGCGCCGCCCTGCTCCGCAGACTCTGGGCCGCCGCCGGACGCGGGGCCCTCCGGCGGCGCGGGCGGAACGCCGGGACGCCCCCCGTCCGCCCGGCCGGCCGTTGAGCACGGTGGCGTCGGCTTCCGGGAGGCGCC
>Ga0247827_10001175_pt1 | contig 11343 bp, 9 predicted proteins | sample 12C_Control_Day2_FD_194414 | JGI IMG/M metagenome (GOLD analysis project Ga0247827, IMG submission 194414) | Soil microbial communities from agricultural site in Penn Yan, New York, United States - 12C_Control_Day2 | ecosystem: Environmental > Terrestrial > Soil > Agricultural land | place: USA... | reverse complement strand
CATTTGGCCTCTCAGCCGGTGGCGTCAACCGTACTGAGACCTACTACGTTCGCTGACGTGCTCAAACGTGCCGGTCCTCAGGTTGCGCGAGGGATTTGGGCAGGCACTGCAGGCCAGGGCTCTGTCAATTTCATAGACACTCGAGATGTCGCCGAGGCGGCGCGGATCGCCCTGCTGGAAGAGGTGACTGCTAAATCACAACGTGCGTATCACTTGACCGGGCCGCGGGCCTGGACGATGCAGGAAGTGGCACAGGAGCTCTCGCATCTGCTCAAGCGTACCGTTACTTACAATTCCCGCTCTGTGACTGACTATCGCGCAGCTTTGATCGCTGACGGTACGCCTGCGATGGTTACTGAACTGTATATCGGTCTGGAACTTCTGTTTCACGAGTCGGCGCTGGCAGAAAGCACTCTGACTGTTGAGCAACTGACAGGGCATCCACCGCGCTCGCTATCGGACTGGTTAATCGAAAATATCAACCTATTCCGTTGACTGACTCGAGTCCTACGGTATCTACCGTAGGTGGTGTGAACCAGGGCTCGCGGCCTCAGAGTTGAACTCACGAGCTTTATAAGTGAAACCGTGGCCGCGTTTCGATAGCGCGGTAAAGTCTGATAGCAACCGATCATGAAGGACCGCTTTTGGCCGATTTCTGCCCCTCACGACAGGCAGCATTCGGACAATAGCGGACGGTCACAGACGAAATGCCTTTACGTCAGACATCCCCACATTGTGTTCGGAATTTAGAAAAGTCTTTCCCTGATTCGCTCCTGTTTCCAGAACCCCCTCGAACCTAAAGTACGTCCTGCCAGCAACATCACACTTACTTTAGGAAATCTCATGGGATGATCCTGGGTGATCTCGGTGCCGAGGTGGTGGTTTTGGTTTGCTCATCGCCTAATCAATAGCAAGACCCATGCTGGTTCCTTTCGGTATCTGAGCGCTGTCTCGTTTGTACTGAGAGATCAATCGGCGGATTACCGTCCGGTCAGTTCCGGCATGATCCGCCGCATGAACTCATCAAAAAACGGCACCGTGAACGCCGTATCACCATGCTCGGGGCTCCAGATCAGTCCCTTGCCGATCAACGAATTTCTAACCGGTGCGACCGCTTGCACGCGACGGCCTTGACGCTCAGCAATCTCGCCGGAGCGGTGCGGGCCCGGCCCGAGTTCCGCCATCGCTCGCAGATAGTGTTTTTCCATCGGCGTAAGGCGCTCCAACTGAACGCGAAAATAACCCTCATCCAGCATCTTGAGGGTGACATACGAAGCCCGCTCCACGTCGGCTGGTGCAATCACGTTGCCTGTGGCTAGGTCCCATGCGTGACTGGCTAGGGCCTGGAGAAACAACGGATACCCTTGCGTCTTTGCGACGATTAAGTCGACCGCCTGCGCCTCAAAGCCCGCGCCCTCCCCCTCAGCCGGTTGTACGATGGCCAAAGCCGCCTCGAACACAGATAGCGGGCCTATGCCTGGAAAGTCAAACAGCCGCTCGGCGTACGCCTTGGCATCGCCCATTAGCCCCCGCAGCGTTGGCAAACCAGCTCCCACAACGGTGACCGGCAAACGCAATTGCGCGCATCGATGCAGGACCCCGATCAAGCTCGAAAGCTGGGCCTGATCGATGCATTGACACTCGTCGATAAACAACACCAGCGCAGAGCCGGCCAGCTTAACGGCCATGCCGGTTTGTTCCAGCAAGGTGATGGCATCGTCCTCAACCTGACCGTTGCATGCTAGACCCGCTGCCTCGGCATCAAAGTCCAGGTCAACCAACCTGTCGTGCAGAGCACCCTCCAGCGCGCGGCTAAAACCTGCCAGGGCCTGCAATACACGTCCGGCAGCGTCCTTCGCGGGCTCCACTTGTCTGAGACGCAACAGCACCAGCCGTAACTGTGGTGCCAGCAAGGCCGGCAGTGAGTGCTGATCAGGATCGTCAATCCACAGGGTATACACTCCCTCAGCTTCCGCCTCGGAACGCATTTTTTGCAGCAATACGCTTTTGCCGACGCCGCGCAGCCCGACCATCAGCACCCCCTTTGTCGAGCGTCCCACCCGCAAACGCGCCAAGCCAATCCGCACCCGTTCACACAAGGCAGCGCGCCCCGCTAACAGCGGCGGTGGCTGGCCTGAGCCGAACACGTAAGGATTACTAATCGGGTTCATCACGAGTCCAAAGTTAATGAAATTATGCTGACAACATAAACTAACTAACATCTGTATAAATGAATAAACTTTAAACATTGAAATCGCCAACCGGCGCTGTCAAACGAGTCTCTAACTCATTGTATTTTAGCCGAGGATCACTCCCTCCTAGCGTCTCACCTACCTTCTACCCACCAATAACTTTCAGCCAGTCTGTAATTACTATTCTAGCAGTTAAGCGCAACACCGGCCGACGCCGCTGCTAGCGATATATAAATAACCGCTGCGTCGACGCATCATCGGAAAAGGCACTACGCTAATAACAAACAACTTGTTGGCCTGAGCGAAAACTAAGCAGAAAGTGTCTCGGCCGTACCGGGTTTGGCGCTTAAAACGACCAATTAAGGCGCTGACACGGGGTAACTCCGGCTTACCCCGTGTGAATAAATTCCTGCAAAACGTTCAGCAGAGTTGGTTTGATTGCCCGTAATTACATGACTCATGACACAGTACGAAATCGTCAGGAGAGCGAGCATGGCCCGCGGTGGGATTAACAAAGCGTTGGTGCAAGAGGCCTATACGGCCCTGCTTGGGCGGGGGCGTCGACCGAGCATCGACGCGGTGCGCATCGAACTTGGCAACACCGGCTCGAAAACCACCATTGCTCGCTACCTCAAGGAGCTGCAGGCGGTGCCGATCAACACTGAGCTCCCCCTCCAGGAACGCGTCAGCGCCCCGATTCTGGCGGTGGTGGTGTCGCTGAGCGAGCAACTGGCGCAGGAGGCTGAGGTGACGCTGAACCATGAGCGTGAGCAATTTGCCGCGGAGCAGGCCGACTTTCGCGCCGAACTGTCTCAGCGCACCCGCGAGCTTAAACAGGCGCAGGCACAAATCAGTGACCTGACGGGAGAACTCGCGCAGGCGCGCAGCCAGAACCACGCAGTGCAGGCGCGACTGACAGAAGAGCAGAAAGAGACGGTGACGCTGCAGGCCAAGGTGCAGGAATTGCTCACGCAACTGGCCGAAAAACAGCACCAGGTGCAAACCCTGAACGACACTAGCGCCCATGCGCGAGAGTCCTTGCTGCACTTTCGGGAGGCTAGCAAGGAGCAACGCGACGCCCTGGTGCGTCAACACGAACAGCAAGTACAGCAGGTTGAGCAGCAGCTCAGGACGCTGGCTCAGGCACTTGACGGCAAGCAGGACACGGTGATTGGCCTGAGCCGAGACAATGCGCGCTTAACCAGTGAACTGACGGCCAGCGCCAAGCGGAACCAAATTTTAGACCGGCAAATGGAACGTTTGAACCAACAACTGGCCGAAAGCACCCACACCCAAGGCGACATGAAGGCCCTTGTCAGCAGCCTCTCGTCGCAGTTGGAGCAAGCACATTCGCGCTACGAAAAGTTGCAGCACACCTACACCCAAAACTTGCTCGACAGTGAACGTTTAAAGCAACGCGTGCTGGAACTCACGCCCGCCCAACCCTGAGTGCGGACGAGGCCATGGCACGGCGAATCGCCGTGTCAGCGCGGTGCAGTTCCACGCAATTCCACGGGCGTTTGTCCGCACGCATGGCGGCCAAGATCTGTTGCCGCTCCTCCGAGTGATAGCTTTGGAAGAGGCGAGAAAAAATCGCTCGTTGTGGGCCATACACCTGCGGAATCAGATGACTATTGACGGCGAGCACGGACAAGTCATGCCAATTTCTCATCGACTCATCGAAGGCGTCCAACGTGCGCGGCCAGCGCTCGACATCATCGGCGTCTGCATGGTCGCCGAACATTTCCCAAACCAACGTCCACATCTCATAACGCACAAAGCACATTGGGCGATTGCAGCCCGCCAGTGCCATTAACCTTGGCAACATGCGCGCACAGCGTTGGACCAGCCAAGGATTAAACGGCTTCAGCGCACCGCGTCCCAGCGCAATTACCAAGGCCAGGTCCACATCATCCGAGACTATGGGCAGCGCCTTCAAGACTGCCCACGGATCAGCGAAGGGCACACCAAATCTGGCAAATAGTGCGTCCATACGCAATCGCTGCGCCCGCATGTTTGCCAATTCAGGCGCCAAGGCAACGGGCAGTGGATGCTCAATCCAATGTGATAATTGCGGATAGGCCTTTAACGGCTCGCACAACAGCGCTTTTCCAAGTACACGACCGTGGAGTGCCGCTCGCCACGGCTCTTCATGCTCAGTCAAGCCGTTGCCACGCCACCCTGCCAACGCCGAAGACGTATGTTTGACGTTGGCAGCGTCGGCGATGGCATGCACAATCAGCATACCCTTCAACTGTTGGCTCCCGGCACGGGTACTCGTCGACATAGAGATCTCCTATCAGCAATCACCAATGAGCTATATCCCCTTTTAGCCACATTAGCATCCGTTCGTTACATGCCATCGTGTCTCCACTAATGCGCAAACTTTTTTTCCAAAGAAGTCTTGAGTTAGAGCCCTAACACGGGCACTAACCGATCGGCCGAGTGTGTGTAGGAATTTTTGCCCACTCATTGAACAATACACGTCACAGCACACAGATTTTTGTTAGCGAACATGAGTAAACGCTTCACATTCAGCGCATTTAACGCTCAGAGATTGTCAACTTGAGTGAGACAGTGCTCCAGCGGTGCACTTTACGTTCACCACGTTTTCACTCTCCTAGAAGAGGGTTCTGTAATGTGGCACAAACACCAATGGTTGAACCGCGGGCGGGCATCGGCGGGCTCACTACGACTCAGGCATACCGGGTATCAGCAGATCAATGATCCTTCAAGGAATGAAAACGCCCCCGTACAGCACCAAGGTACGCTGTTAGTCGCTTATTGCCGGCGATGCGGATGGGACGGCGACTTCATCACGCATTGCCCACCATCGTGCAAATTCGGCCGGCAGGCCAAAGCTCGGCAGCGCAGCAACGCTTATAAGCTCGTATGGGTAACGACAGTAAATTATAAGAATGGTTGGCCGCATCAAGCGATCATCACTCATGCGGATTTGCAGCCCTTAAAAGACCGGATGGCACAAATAATCATCACCCGCGCTCAACTGGTCTCAAAGCATTACCACGGTGCATATTGGGGATGTCTGTAAGCTCCCCCAAAAAACAGAAAAGAGATTTAGCGTTTTTCTAAACGTTAAAGACTTAGTGCTGACAGAGGATACGAATATGCTTGCCATGTCCAATTCGAACTCGCCGATGTCGCCATCCCGAAATATACTGCGCAAGGGGCATCGAAACTTCGCACACTTCTTCCCATCTCTCAAAAATGGCGTATCGATTGGTTGCGAAAGTTATCTTGAAGCAGAGTGTTGTTACCTACTCGAACATGACCGCGAGATCACGCGATATTTTGCCCAACCGAAGTGTTACGAATGGATGGAAGCCGAAAAAAAATTTCGATATACCCCCGATTTTTTGGTGCGTTGCTCTGATGATTCCTCATACCTGATTGAGGTGAAACATAGTTTTATCCATCTGGAAGAAGCCTATCAAGAGAAGCTGGATTCTTTTTCGCTGTTATGCAGGAATCGCGCTATGTACTTCCACCAATGGTCGAGGGCAAAGATCCATAGCCATTCCAGCCTCAGTACATTGAAACAGCTCTACAGTCGATCCCATCACATCGATACTGCTGATTCATATTTCTTTATTGAAGCAGCAAAGCACATTGCATGGCCAGTCACGCTGGCTCAATTAATCCATCAATTGCCTCAGTTTTCCATCAACCTGCTCTGTCACCTTCTGTTCTACCAAGTGCTACAGGCTGACTTGAGCCAGCCTCTCACCCTTGACTTTCTAATTGACGGAATAGAGTGCTATGGACGATCTGTTGCTTAAGGTGGGCGCTCAATACCAAATGGATGGCACAAGCGCAGAAATCATTCACATAGACGAGGAACTCGTAACCTTACGCCACCTTCACTATCACTCGACTTTTTATTACCGGCGTGATTTATTCACCAGCGATCTACGCAATAAAAATATCATCGAAATAGCATCAACTCCGGGCGCCGGGTCCAATGCATTAGCGTTTTTGAATCCCGATGATCCGCACGTCATCAACGCTAATCGAAAATTTCGTTACGTTTCAGAAGCGCTAAAAGCTTTTGGTGGAGTGTTGCCTGTTGAAGCCACGCGTCTCTTAATCAAAGCAATTGGAGAGAAGATGAACGACGCTCATCCCCCTTCCTATAGTGCATTATATCAATGGATTAGGATCTACAAAGATCACAACTTTGATAAATTCTCACTATTTAAGAGCAAAAGCCGTGAACCGCGGGGAATTCAAATAGAAACAGAAGTAATGGAGAGCATTGATCATCACATCAATAAATACTATCTCGACAAGAGTTGCATTTCGCAGCAACGCCTCTACGCCTTTGTCGATGGCGATATCATAGCTAAAAACCAAGCCCGCAGTTCCTATTCGAACCATTTTCTTAAAAGCCCTAGTATCAGTACTATCCGACGACGAATAAAAAAACTTTGCCAGTACTCGGTCGACCTAAAACGCCATGGGAACGAGTACGCGCAAAAAAAACATCACTTCAGTCGGAAACGACCAGAACCTGCCGAAGCGCTTTATCTTGCAGAAATCGATTCTCATCGAGTAGATACAGAGATCGTTGACCAAAACGGATATGTCGTAGGAGCCATTGCATGGCTGGTTACGATCATCGACATAAAAACTCGAGTAATTATCGGCTGGGAATTGTCATTGACTCCCCCATGCGCCGAAAAGTCGATAAGGGCTTTAATCTCCGCAGTGTGCATGGTTCCTGGCGAGGAATACCAACGAGGAAAAATGATTTACCTCCTCAGCGACAATGGCCCGGAGTTCAAGAATAAATGGTTTATTGCGTTCATTGATAAACTGGGAATATTGCAGGCTTTCGCCCCTCCCAAATCGCCGAATGCTCGCGCGCGAGGCGAGCGTTTTTTTAAAACATTTGAGTCTTGGCTGCACGAACAACCCGGTAGTACCGTTTCGGGAGTTCCTTATAGATGCGGTAACAACCTTGGGAAGCAAAAGCCGTTTTTTACCATCGAACAATTACAGCGTTATTTTCGAGATTGGCTAGAAAACGTCTACCACATCATCCCTCATCGCTCACTAAAAAAACCACCGAAAGTGGCTTGGGAGCAGGCAATGAAAAACCGACTAGCTCCTGAAAAATTTACAGGTGAGGCATTAAATGCACTGTGTAGAAAAGTGGTTTATTCAAAAATCACCAAGGGAAGAGTTCATTTTTTGTGCCTGAGTTGGACAGGCCCGAGTTTGCCAGAAATGGCAGCCCGACTGAACGGTCGAGATGCAATTTGCTATTACGACCCCGGTGACCTCGGACAGGTATGGGTTGCTCATCCCGACAACCCTCGTGACACCATAAATGCATTTTCGACCAATCCTGGGTATCAAGATGGTTTGACAGAGTCAGAGCACAAAAAGCTCAAGGAGCTTGAGAAAGTTGAATCTTCAAAATATGACTTGGCCGCGCCTCACGTTGCATTGCTACGAATGAGGCAAGAAATAGATGAGGGACACCACCTCAATCAACCTCAGCGTAGTAACAAAAACAACAAAACCGGTCGACCGAAATCGAACTCAAAAAAAACCAAGGCTGACCGCTTCGTACCCAATGTTTCGCCGACAGATCAATCCATAATCACCCTCCCAGTGGATTACATATAAATGGAAACCAATCGAATTACCGCAGCGCTGAACGAGTTTGCGAGATGTACAGTATGGCATCCTGACTTCGAAAAAGCCAAACGCTTAATCATGAAAAGCATCGCCACAACTGCCGAACGCAACGACCCATCGTCGACGCTACTGACTGGGGAAAGTGGTGTAGGTAAAACCCGCCTCTGTCTCATTATTAATCGGGATTTGGGCATGCCACATATGAGCGATACCGAAGCACACTTAAAATGTGTGCGACCCTGCGTATACTTGGAAGTCCCACCCAACGCCACATTGAAGAGTGTTGCCTGCGAAATTCTTACGGAACTGGTAAAAACCGCCGAGGAGTTAGCAGACCCAGAGAGTGATGTTAGCGACCGATATAACTTTCGTGAGTATGAAAGCATGAGTCTAGCTAAAGTAGAAATTATGATTATACAGCGCTTGCGCACATTAGAAACCACCCTACTCATACTAGACGAATTTCATCATGTTGCCGACCGTGGAAAAGATGCCACCAAGTTAACAATCTGCAACTGGCTGACCAACCTTTTAAACAAATCAAAAATAGCCATCCTTCTCTCAGGCTCGACAAAAATCACAACCATTGTGAACAGTGTGGCAGAGTTGAGCGGCCGATACCCGTACCGAGCAACCGTGAGAGAGCTTGATTATTGTAACGAGTTTGACGCTCCAATTTTTTTGAGTGTACTGGCAGGACTAGAAAAAGAAATGATCCGTATTGGTGAGCTCGTCGACTATATCCACCTTACCGACCTAAAATTGTACAAAGCAATGCGTCTCGCCACCAAAGGAAATTTTCGCGCATTAAGCGATTTGTTAAATGATAGCTTCAAGATCGCTTTGACTCGTGGTGACAACACCTTAAAGATTGGTGATTTTATCGAAGCTTATGAAGACTTACATCTCAGTGAAGCCGGCGAAAATCCATTTGAAATGTCTTTGGAAATGCTCGAGTCCATCCCCCTCAGTGTGGTAAAGAAAAATGAATAGGCTTTGCTATGTCGCCAAACCGCGCGAGTTTGAGAGCCCCAAAGGCTTACTCATTCGTACAGCCTTTTACAATGGGTACCATTCGGTTCGTGACATGTGTAATGATTTTAACATTGCACCATTATTGGACAGCAGTATCGCTCTAACACAAAACTCTGACCTACTGCAACTACTGACTCAGGAATGTTCTGAACACGAATATTTACTAAGGAGCGTGTTCTACACATCCACGCCACACACGACTACAAACGCTTCAAGCAAAACTCTCTCATCAAACCAACCTTACTTTTGTTATTGCCCTATCTGCCTACAACAAGACATCCTATCAGTTTTCCAAGATTTAATAGGAAATCCGATCTGCCCAATACACGACACGTGTGTCGTCATAACTTGTCCGAATTGCGGTAAACGTGAATACTGGCAAAGTGCCAATCTAGCTCGATGCAAATGTGGTTTTCCACGCAAGGACGTTATACCCGTAACGTCCAATCTATTTATATATCAAACAACTGATATTTTTGAGCGAATGTTTATCATGGACGATCTAGAGCTTTTATATCACGTGGTAGAATCGTGCCAAGCTCTATGGTCAACCCGCAAGAGATCGGAAAATAACACTATATGCCGGATTCAGCAGAAGCTTCATCAGCACATACTGCAGATGGTGAGTGAACAACTTCGTCGTTATCCGAATTTTAGTCTTAGCATGCATCTTGCCCCGTGGGCGTCGCGATCCAACGGGCTTTATTCACTCGTTCATGATTACGTCTGCGCGAACTTCTTTCCAGGCCCCGAGTGCACAACAGAAGACTGTTGCTCCTCCATCACTCTGACCGCAAAAGAATTTCAGTTTAGCATTACTAATCGAAATTATTTGCATATAAAACAAATTATAAATGCTAGCTTGATTAAAAAAAACCGACTACATGGCCAACCGCAGCTTTACACCTGCAAAACCCGAGCGTGTGAATTGATAAATACAACTAACGCAACCGAATCCGATTCAACCCAAGACAGTTTTTTACAAGATCAAGAGCTGATCAGTACTACGGAAGCCACCGCACTTTTGAATTGTAGCAACCCAACTGTACTCTGGCTTGCAGATTACGGTTTTCTTAAAAAAGAAAATGCAAACAAAATTCGTGGGCCTGGACGTAGAAATCTGCTTCAAAAATCGTCGATCATAGAATTCGCAGAACGTTGCATTCTAGTGGGCGAGATCAGCAAGGCCTTTAATATCGCCCCTCGCGAGGTAGTCAGAATAACCACTAAGCTAAACATCAAACCATTGCACCCATTTCGCGGACCCTACGTATTTGATCGCATTGAAATCGAAAATGTCACGGAACTTTTCCAGCTAGAGGTTAATGAGAAATACCCTAACCTTGCCATGCGCGCCGCATTAACGCTCCTACCCAATAAAGGGTCCACGCTTCCATCACCAAACTCTCCTCAAGACATGACACCCCTTTACCGCCGACACTGTAAGATTTGTAATGGACCACACTTTAGCAAAAAACAACTACCTAAAATACTCAACGCGATGCCACGAGTCATTCACTTTCGTTTTTTTGCAAGCGGCTTAATCCAGCCCCACGTGACTGAACATGGAGTTTTTTGCTCACAAAAAGATATTAGCTACATGATTAATCACTTGCAGCAACATATTTCTCTTTATCAAGCCATAGGCATACTAGAATGCACCCCCATTAGGCTGAATAACCTCATCAATCTCTTCGACCTAAAACCCTCCTTTAAGATAAAGTACGCTTCCGGCGAAACCCAAAACCTATATTCAAGAATAGAAATTGAATCACTAACAGCCGATACTGGCGAGTCGGAAATAAGCAACAACATCTCCAAAACGCCCTAGATCCTCAGGTAAAACTTGGCCTTATTTTCGGATGAAACAGTAAGCGATTGCAACAAAGACAACGCAGCATACGGGTGTGAGATTGTTAGGATCAACCAGTATATGTATCTTAGCTTGTAACTCACTTCTAAGATAAAACGAATAACATCACTTGATGAATCGTGCGCTTTGGCATCTTTTTTGCTCCTACGTACAGAGGCCTCAGCCAAGGTAATCGCTGATGTAGTCAGTGTTCCATCTCCGATATGTGGAATGTGGACCAGTGTGTATACTCCCGCTCACGTAGTGGAGAAATAAAGCCACCTGCACCAATTGTTAGAATCTCCAGACTCAGTTGACCCAGCCGCCTCCCGCACTCCCCCTCTACAGAATGCGCTTGCAATGCACCCATTACATTTTCTGCTTACTTTTTTGTTTGTCATGTTACGATCTGGTGATTGTATATTTTACTGAACATCCGAACTGCTCTTGTAACTAGTTGATTTTTTTCATTGACCTTTTATTTTCTGCTGAACGCCTATGCAACGCCTGCTCAACGACCGACTGGACTGGAACCTGCTGCGCACCTTTCGGGTGATCGGCCAGGAGCTGAGCATCAGCCGCGCCGCTGCCCGCCTG
>Ga0247827_10001173_pt1 | contig 11343 bp, 11 predicted proteins | sample 12C_Control_Day2_FD_194414 | JGI IMG/M metagenome (GOLD analysis project Ga0247827, IMG submission 194414) | Soil microbial communities from agricultural site in Penn Yan, New York, United States - 12C_Control_Day2 | ecosystem: Environmental > Terrestrial > Soil > Agricultural land | place... | reverse complement strand
GAAACGCCTGCCCCTGATCGTCGGCGGCGTCGTCGGCCTCGCCCTGATCGCCGGCGGCGTGGTCTGGTGGCAGGGCAAGCAGCGCTGGGAGGCGACCGACAACGCCTTCGTCCAGGCCGACACCGTCGCCGTCAGTCCCCGTATCAACGGCGAGGTGATCGAGGTCCTGGTCAAGGACAACCAGCGCGTCGAGGCCGGTCAGGTCCTGGCCCGTCTGGACGACGCCGACGCCAAGGCCGCCCTGGTCCAGGCCCAGGCCAATCTGGCCGCCCTGACCGCCGCCGTGGCCAATGTCGACGCCCGCGCCGAGCAGGAACAGGCCAACATCGCCGCCCGCGCCGCCGCCGTCACCCAGGCCCAGGCCCAGGCCGGTCTGGCCCGCGCCGAAGTCGACCGCTACGGCAAGCTGGCTGAACAGGGCTGGGTGTCGCAGCAGCGCATCGAAACCCAGCGCGCCACGGCCGAAACCGCCCGCGCCTCGGTCGCCCAGGCCCAGGCCCAGGCCGGTCTGGCCCGCGCCGAAGTCGACCGCTACGGCAAGCTGGCTGAACAGGGCTGGGTGTCGCAGCAGCGCATCGAAACCCAGCGCGCCACGGCCGAAACCGCCCGCGCCACGGTCGCCCAGGCCCAGGCCGCCCTGACCGCCGAACAGCGCACCGCCGCCGTCCTCGGCTCGACCCGCAGCCAGAGCGTCGCCGCCGTCGAGCAGGCCCGCGCCCTGGTCGATCAGGCCCAGCTGACCCTGGACCGCACCGTCATCCGCGCCCCGGTCGCCGGGGTCGTGGGCGCTCGCGGCGTCCGCGTCGGCCAGGTGGTTCAGGCCGGCGGACAGATGATGTCCATCGTCCCCCTGCAGGACACCTACGTCGTCGCCAACTTCAAGGAGACCCAGGTCGGCCGCATGCGCCTGGGACAGGAAGTCGAGATCAAGGCCGACGCCTTCCCCGGCCAGGCCATCGTCGGCCGCATCGACAGCTTCGCCCCGGCCACCGGCTCAGAGTTCGCCCTGATCCCGGTCGAGAACGCCACCGGCAACTTCACCAAGATCACCCAGCGCGTTCCGGTCCGCATCGTCGTCGACCGCCGCGCCTCGGGCGAGCCCGTCGTCCTGCGTCCCGGCCTGTCGGTCGAGGTCAAGGTCGATCTCAAGAGCCAGGGCGGCGCCGCCTTCGCCGACGCCCATCTGGGCCAGGTTGAAACCGCGTCGCTGGACACGGCCCGGTGACCGACGCCGCCGTTCCGGCGGGCGCTCCGGCCGACGCGACCGCCCGGCCGGAGATCAACTGGCCTGTCCTGCTGCTCGGCTTCGCCGGCATGGTCATCGGCCAGTTCATGGCCATCCTGGACATCCAGATCGTCGCCGCCTCCCTGCCGCAGATCCAGGCCGGCGTCGGCGCCTCGGCTGACGAGATCAGCTGGATCCAGACCGCCTATCTGATCCCCGAGGTCGTGATGATCCCCCTGTCGGGATACCTGTCGCGGCTGTGGGGCACGCAGAAGCTCTTCCTCGCCTCCTGCGTCGGCTTCCTGATCATGAGCGTGGCCGTCGGCTTGTCGTCGTCAGTCGAGATGATGATCTTCTTCCGCGCGCTGCAGGGCTTCCTCGGCGGGGCCATGATCCCGACCGTCTTCGCCGTGGCCTTCACCGCCTTCCCGCCCGAGAAGCGCGTCACCGCCAGCGTCATCATGGGTCTGATCGTGACCCTGGCCCCCACGGTCGGTCCGACCCTGGGCGGTCACCTGACGGAATGGCTCAGCTGGCGCTGGCTCTTCTTCATCAACATCTTCCCCGGCGTGGTCGTCCTGTTTCTGGTCGGTCGCTACGCCCGTTTCGACAAGGGCGATGCGTCGCTCGCCAAGGGCTTCGACTGGTGGGGCCTGGGCCTGATGGCCGCCTTCCTGATGAGCCTGCAATTCGTGCTGGAGGAAGGCGCCAAGAACGACTGGTTCGCCGACGACCACATCCTGCTGCTCAGCCTGGTGGCGGCCATCTGCGGCCCGGCCTTCATCTGGCGCTCGCTGGTCTACTACAACCCGATCGTCGAGTTGCGCGCCTTCGCCAACCGCAACTTCGTGGTCGGCGTGGTGATGACCTTCATCGTCGGCGCGGCCCTGTTCGGCGGCACCTTCCTGCTGCCCCTCTTCCTCGGCCGGGTGCGCGACTATTCGGCGGCCGAGGTCGGCACCACCATGGTGGTCTCGGGTTTGGCCATGTTCGCCACCGCCCCCTTCGCCGGGCGGCTGGTGCGCAAGCTGGACCCCCGCATCCTGATGTTCCTCGGCTTCGGCCTGTGCGCCTGGGGCATGTGGGACGCCCGCGCCGTCACCGGAGACTGGGGCTTCTGGGAGTTCGCCGGGGTTCAGGCGGTTCGTGGCTGCGGCGTCATGATCGCCATGATCGCCTCGCAGCAGGTGACCATGTCCACCCTGCCGCCGCACATGGTCAAGAACGCCTCGGGGCTGGTGAATCTCAGCCGCAACGTCGGCGGCGCCTTCGGCCTGGCCATCCTCAACACGTCGCTGACCCAGAACACCGCCCTGCACATGGTCGAGCTGACCAGCGCCATCACCCAGTCGGACGCCGCCGTCAAAAACATGATCGCCGGCATGGCCCAGCGCTTCTCGGCCTCCATCGACCCCCAGGCTGCGGCGATGAAGGCCTTCTACGGCATGCTGCAAAAGCAGGCGACCATCCTGGCCTTCGGCGACGCCTTCGCCCTGCTGGCGGTGGCCTGCGCCTGCGCCGCCTTCGTCACCCTGCTGTCCAAGCCCGGCAAGGCCGATCCGTCGGCCGGCCCGTCCGAGGTCCACTGATGCCCCGCGCCCCCGGTCAGGTCGACGAGCACAAGAGCGCGGCCATCCTTCAGGCCGCCGCAGACCTGTTCGTGGAAAAGGGCGCGGGCGCCTCGATGACCGAGATCGCTCGCCGCGCAGGCGTGTCGAAACAGACCCTCTACAACCGCTTCCCGACCAAGATCGACATCGCTCGCGCCCTGGCCGCCCAACGCTCGGACGCGGTGACCGCGCCGCTGAAGTCCGGGGCTTCGCCCGAAGAGGTGCTGAGCGCCATCGCCGAGACCCTGATCAGCAAGATCTGCCGCGAGGGCAAGGGCGCCTCCCTGCGCGGCGTGGCCCTGATCTCGCCGGAAGCCCCCGAACTGGCCCGCGCCATCTATGACGCCGGTCCGGGCGAGAGCGTGCGCCGCATCGCCGCCTGGCTGGCCGAGCAGGACCGGCTGGGCCTGCTGTCCGTGCCCGATCCGACCGCCGCCGCCGAGATGTTCGCCGGCATGGTGCTGGGCCACGGCCATCTGCGTTCGGTCCTGGGCCTGCCCCATCCCGACGCCGACGACGCGGCCACGCGCGCCCGCGAGACGGCCCGCCGCTTCATCCGCGCCTTCGCCCCGAACCAGACCCCGAACTAGACCTCTGGTTGGCCCTTTCGCCGGATCGGCGTAAAGCGCTGGCGTCTTTCTGCCCCCCCTCGCGGAGTTCCCCATGCTGATCCACCTGTCGTCCTGGCCCGAAATCGACGCGCGCCTGAAGGACGACGCCGCCCTGTCCAAGACGGTCATCGTGCCGATCGGCTCCAACGAGCAGCATGGCCCGACCGGCCTGCTGGGCACCGACTGGCTCTGCCCCGAGATCATCGCCCACGCCGCCGAGAAAGGCGACGAGCGCCTGATCGTGGCCCCGACCTTCAACATCGGCATGGCCCAGCACCACCTGGCCTTCCCGGGCACCATCTCCCTGCGCCCCTCGACCTTCATGGCCGCCATCACCGACTGGGTGTCGTCGCTGGCCCGCCACGGCTTCGAGCGCATCTATTTCCTCAACGGCCACGGCGGCAACATCGCCACCATCGAGGCCACCTTCTCGGAAATCTACGCCGAGTGGTCCTACGTCGAGGAGCAGCCGCCCTTCGTGCTGAAGCTGCGCAACTGGTGGGACCTGCCCGGCGTGCAGAAGCTGTGCGAGGACATCTTCCCGGTCGGCCACGGCAGCCACGCCACCCCGTCCGAGATCGCCGTCACCCAGGCCGGCTATCCCGACCGCATCAAGACCGCCGACTACAGCCCCAAGATCGCGCCCAGCGGCCCGATCCGCGACGCCCTGGACTACCGCGCCCGCTTCCCCGACGGCCGCATCGGTTCGGACCCGGCCCAGGCCAGCCCGGAGAAAGGCCAGCGCATCATCGACGCCTCCATCCCGGCGCTGATCCAGGACGTCTCGGCCTTCGCCGCCGAAGTCCTGCCCTGAGACTGAAACGGGGCCTGATCCGCTTGCTCGACAGGCGGAACAGGCCCACGGTCCCCGCATGAACCCCATTGATCGCGCCGCCCGCACCGCCCGCGCCGGACAGGAGACCGCCGAGGCTTCCGCCGAGGTCATCGTCCGGCGTCTGGCCATCATGGGCGAGGCCCTGGCCGATCCCCTGCGCGCCGATCACGCCGAGCTGGGCCGCATGGGGACGGAAAAGGTCGAGGCCCTAACGGCCTCGGCGGGGGCCGTGGCGTCCGGCGCGCTGGATCTGGCCGACCAGGGCCGCCGCATCGCCGACCGCGAAGGCGCAGAGGCCTCCGCCCATCTGGCCCGGCTGGCCCGCGCCGACAGCCTGGCCGGCGCCGCAGCCTTGCAGGCCGCCTGGGGCATGGGGGTCTGGTCGCGCGCCCTGGCCGACGGCTGGGGTCTGGGCGAGGCCATGCTGAAGATGCAGGCCGAGGCCCTGTCGCCGATCCACGCCGCCGCCGTGGCCAACGCCGAACGCCTCAAGGCCTGAATTTCTGAACCTTGGCTCAAGCCGGCGTGATGGAACGCCGCTCCCTCGCCCGTGTTGCTTGCTGTGACAGCAAGGAGCCCGACATGGCCGAAGACCCCAAGAAGACCGATCCCCATCCCGGCATGATGGGCGACGGCACCGAAGAGCAGAATCTCAACCAGCCCGGCGACCCGTCCAAGCGGATCACCGAGGAAGAGGTCGACGACGCCTTCACCAAGGACCCGAAGATCGTCCCGAAGAAATAGCCCGCCTCAGGCCGTCCGAATGATCCCGCCCCTGGCCTCGACCGGCCAGGGCGTCAGCTTGCCCCCCGCGCAAGGTCCGCCCACGCAGGCGCCCGACAGCGGCTCGAAGATGGCTCCGTGCCAGCCGCACATGATCAGCGACCCGTCCGGCGTCAGATAGCGGTCCAGCTCCATGGCGATGGGGAAGCCCGCGTGCGGGCAACGGTCGACCCAGCCGGCGACCTGGCCGTCCTTCTTCACCACGAAGCCGTGGAAGAAGGCCTCGCCGATCTGCAGCACGAAGCCGCGCGAGCCGGGGTCGGCGATGTCGTCTTCCGCGCACAAGGGCACGTTCGGCGGCGTCTTCCAGACGCGCTTGCGCTCCTCCGGCGCCGCTTCAGCAGGTTCGGACACTATTCGCGTTCGGGCTTGAGCGGCCGGGTCAGCAGGGCCTCGATGGCGGCGTCCACCGTCGTCTCGCCCGCCAGCACGGCGGCGACGGCCTCGCAGATAGGCGTTTCGACGCCCAGTTTGCGGGTCAGTTCGCGCACGGCGGGCGCGCTCTCATAGCCCTCGGCCACCGAGCGCTTGCCGGCCAGGGCCTGTTCGACGCTCATGCCCTGTCCCAGGGCGAGGCCGAGGCTCATGTTGCGCGACTGCGGGCTAGAGCAGGTCAGGACCAGATCGCCCAGACCGCACAGGCCGGCGACCGTCTCGGCCTTGCCGCCCAAAGCCTGGGCCACGCGGACGATCTCGGCGAAGCCGCGGGTGATGACCGCGGCGTGGGCGCTGCGGCCCAGTTCGCGGCCCTCGACGATGCCGCAGGCGATGGCCAGGACGTTCTTCAGCGCCCCGCCCGTCTCGGCCCCGATCAGGTCGTCGGCCAGATAGGGACGGAAGACCGGCCCGGACAGGGCCGTGGCCAGGGCGACCGCCATGTCCTCGTCCTCGCAGGCGATGGTCACCGCGCTGGGCAGGCCGCGCGCCACCTCGGCGGCGAAGCTGGGCCCCGACAGGACGGCAGGCGTGGCCGAGGGGATCGTCTCGGCCAGCACCTCGGTCATCAGCTTCAGCGAGCCGCGCTCGATGCCCTTGGCGCACAGGACGATGGGCAGGCCGGGCCGGGCGTAGGGCGCAAACGCCGCCAAGGTCGCCCGCATATGCTGGGCCGGCGGCACCGCCAGAATCAGATCGCAGTCGGCCAGATCGGCCAGATCGGCGGTGACGTTGATGGCCGAGTCCAGCTCGATCCCCGGCAGGAAGGCGTCGTTGACCCGGCGTGCGCGGATGCTCTCGATCACCTCGGGCTCGCGCGCCTGCAGCACGACCGCGAGGCCCGCCGCCGCTGCGCTCTGCGCCAGGGCCGTGCCCCAGGCGCCGCCGCCAATTACGCCTGCCGTATGAAATTCCATGTCTTCTCCGGTCCCCCGACCACCGCTTGGACGAAGGCCCGTCAGGCCTTCGCGCCCTTGCGGCCCGTTTTCTTGTGCACAGGATCGGCGTTCGCGCGCGCCTCGTCCAGAGGCCATCGCGGCCGGGCGGCCACATCAATGTCCGAGGTCAGGCCTTTTTCCAGCCGTTCCCCCCCCGCCAGCGCGATCATGGCGGCGTTGTCGGTGCAGTAGACCATGGGCGGCGCGAGGAAGCTGAAGCCGTGCTTCGTCGCCAGATCCTCCAGCGTGCGCCGGATCGTCTTGTTGGCCGCCACCCCGCCCGCCACCACGAAATGAAGATTTTCGTGCGCCTCGGCATAGGCGAGCATGGCCCGCTCGGTCCGCTCCGACAGCTGGCGCGCGATCGCCTTCTGCACCGCATCGGCCAAATCGGCCCGGTCCTGCTCGCTCTCGCAGGTCTGGGCCAGCCGCGAGGCCGCCGTCTTCAGGCCCGAGAAGGAGAAGTCGCAGTCCTTGCGCCCCAGCAGGGCGCGCGGCAGGTCGAAGCGCGATCCGTCGCCTGACGCTGCAAGCGCCTCCAGCGCCGGTCCGCCGGGATAGCCCAGCCCCATGGCCTTGGCGATCTTGTCAAAGGCCTCGCCCGCCGCGTCGTCGATAGTCGTGCCCAGCCGGCTCATGTCGCCGATGCCGCGCACCTCCAGCAGTTGGCAATGCCCGCCCGAGACCAGCAACAGCAGGAAGGGATAGGTCGTCTCCGCCCCCAGCCGCGCCGAAACCGCGTGCCCCTCCAGATGATTGACCGCGATCAGCGGCAGGCCGCGCGCAAGGGCCACCGCCTTGCCGTAGGACAGACCCACCATGACCCCGCCGACCAGACCCGGCCCAGCGGTGGCCGCCACGCCGTCCAGCGCCGCATAGTCGATCCCGGCCTCAGCCATGGCCCGGCGCGCCACGCCGTCGATCATCTCCACATGGCTGCGGGCGGCGATTTCCGGCACCACCCCGCCATAGGCGGCGTGCTCGTCGATCTGGCTGTGAATGACGCTGGACAGGACCTCAGCCCCGCTCGCCGACAGGCGCACCACCGAGGCGGCGGTCTCGTCGCAGCTGGTCTCCAGACCCAGAACCGTCAGCCCGGCGCTAGGGGCGCGGCCTTCCGTCCCGGTGGGCCCGGCGGCGGGTTTGGTTGCCCCCGTGGTCCCGCTGCTATAGTCCGCGCCTGTGTTCATCGGGTCGAGGTAGCGGCCCGTTCCCCCTTTCGCAACGGCTGCGCGACCTCATGACCCCGCTTCTTCGCATCGGCACCCGCCGCTCCAGGCTGGCCCTGGCCCAGTCCGGCATGATGCAGCGCGCCATCGGCCGCGCCCTGGGCATCGCCGAGGCCGACATCGAAACGCTCGTCCCCCTGGTCGAGATCGTCACCACCGGCGACCGGATTCAGGACCGCCGCCTGCTGGAAGTCGGCGGCAAGGCCCTCTTCACCAAGGAGATCGAGGAGGCCCTGCTCGACGGCCGCGTCGACGTCGCCATCCACTCGATGAAGGACGTCCCCGCCGAACAGCCCGCTGGCCTGGCCATCGCCGCCGTGCCCGAACGCGAGGACGCCCGCGACGGCTTCATCAGCGAACATTTCGCGACCTTCGCCGACCTGCCCCACGGCGCCCGCCTCGGCACCGCCTCACTGCGGCGTCAGGCCCAGGCACTGTCGCTCCGCCCCGACCTGCAGATCGAGATGCTGCGCGGCAATGTCGACACCCGGCTGAAGCGGCTCAAGGACGGCGACTTCGACGCCATCCTGCTGGCCTGCTCCGGCCTGAACCGCCTCGGCTTCTCCGAGGTCATCCGCGAGCGCCTGTCGCTGGACGATTTCCTGCCCGCGCCGGGTCAGGGCGCCCTGGCCATCCAGACGCGCGAGGGCGATGCGTCCGCCGACTGGACCCGCGCCCTCAACCATGACCTGACGGCCCTGGCCGTGGCCGCCGAGCGCGGCGCCATGGCGGCGCTGGAAGGCTCCTGCCGCACCGCCATCGGCGCTCACGCCCTGATCGAGGGCGACGTCCTGCGCCTGACCACGGAAATGCTCAGCCCCGACGGCTCGGCCCGCTGGCGCCGCGCGGGGGAAATCTCCGGCGTCTCGGCGACGACCGCCCTCGACCACGCCCGCTCGCTCGGCCTGCGCCTCGGGGCCGAGGTCCACGCCGAGGCCGGCGACCAGAAGATCGACCTCTAGGCCATGCGGCCGATCCGCCGCGTCTGGATCACCCGCGCCCAACCCGGCGCCGCGCGCACCGCCGCGCGCCTCACGGCGCTCGGTTTCGAGCCCGTCGTCGCGCCCCTGCTGACCATCCGGCCCCTGCTGCCCGATGCTTTGAACGCCCCGCCTGACTTCGCCACGGTCGCGGCCCTCGCCTTCACCAGCCCCAACGGAGTCGCAGCCTTCGCCGCCCTGACGTCTGACTTACGCGACCGTCCCGTCTTCGCCGTCGGCGACGCCACCGCCGAGGCCGCCCGCGACGCCGGCTTCGCCGACGCCCGCTCGGCCGCCGGCGACATCCACGCCCTGGCCCGACTGATCGCCGCCAACCCGATCCAGGGCCTGATTCTCGCCCCCGGCGCCCGCGAGCCGGCCGGCGACCTGCCGGCCCTCCTGCCCGACCACGACGTCCGCCGCCTGCCCGTCTACGCTGCCGAGGAAGCCGACGCCGTCGTCCCGCCCGACTTCGACGCGGTCCTGCTCCATTCCCCCCGCGCCGCCCGCGCCCTCGCGGCCATCCTCACGCCCGAAGCCGCCACAAAACGCCTCGCCATCTGCATTTCCGCCGCCGCCGCGGCCCCGCTGACCGCCCTCGGCCTGGCCGAAATCCGCACCGCCGACGCGCCCGATGAAGCTTCGTTGCTGACAGCGCTTGGCAAGTCCGTTTCTCCCGTATAAAGAGCCGACCTCGCGCGGCTCTCCGACACTTGTCCGAGCCGCCGACCGGAGCCGCTTTAGCTCAGCCGGTAGAGCACATCATTCGTAATGATGGGGTCAGGTGTTCGAGTCACCTAAGCGGCACCACTTCCTCTGACATTCGTTTCGGCGACGCCTGGACGGCCTTGAAGGCCGCGTCCGGGCAGGTCGATTCTTGGCGTCGCTCGTGATACAACCTATACGCGTGCCGATGTCGACGCGCGACGCGAAAGCGCCGAACTTGCCAGGAGAAGCATGATGCTGCCTGCGAGGACACTGACCATTGGACTGATCACCCTGGCGGGGCTGGCCTCCATCGCCGCCCTGAAGCTCCCGCCCCAGCCCACGCCCCGAACCTACGAAATCGAAGCAGATCAGGTCGTTTCACGTCAGAACGGGGCCAAGAAGGGGATCACCGGTTACTGGAAGTTGAAACCGTCGCCGACCGGCCACCTGTCGCGCGGCAAGGCCGGAGCCTGCGTGCTGCAATCCCTGGCCGATTTCACCGACCAGCCGCTGACGCCATGCTCTGGCCCCACGTTTCCGGCCGCCAACGAGAGCTGCACGTCGCAAATCCCCGCCCATCTGCGACAGGCGGGCTATTCCGGCTATTGCCAGCCGGAGGAGAAGACCTGCTGGATCAGGCCCCCCAGCGGGCCCCAGGAAAACGCCGCGATGACGGTCTGCAACCGCTCCATCGACTATAACGACACCAGGTTCTGGAACCCCGGCCGTCACGAGGCCAATGTCCACCCGATCGATCCGCACCATCCGCCCGGCAAGGCCACGCACTGGCGGGTCCTCGCCTGCCTGCGCATCTATGATCCGGCCACTCAGACAGACCCCTTGGGCTGCCCGGTGCGGGCCTGGGGTCCGATCCTCGCCTCACCCCCGCCGGCCTAGGGGCAAGCCCCGTTCCTCAACGACGATCGGATCGCCCGCCTCAGCGGGCGCGCCTGAGAACGGCGTGCGCCCTGGTCGCTGGGTCTGAAATCCTGCGCCGCACTTGCACGTATAAGCATATCTTTATATGTCTGTCGGCCTCACCGTCTTGCAGGAGCCTGCCTTGGCCCGTTCGTCCTTCCTCTTCACCTCCGAGAGCGTTTCGGAAGGCCACCCCGACAAGGTCGCGGATCAGATCTCCGACTCCATCGTCGACCTGTTCCTGTCCAAGGACCCCGAGGCGCGCGTGGCGTGCGAGACCCTGACGACGACCAATCTGGTGGTGCTGGCCGGCGAAATCCGCGGCAAGGGCATCATGGACACGGAGGGCAACTGGGCTCCCGGCGTCGAGCAGGAGATCGAGGAAACGGTCCGCGGCGTCGTCCGCGACATCGGCTATGAGCAGGACGGCTTCCACTGGAAGACCTTCCGCTTCGAGAACAACCTGCACCCGCAGTCGGCCCACATCGCCCAGGGCGTCGACGCCGGCGAGGACAAGGACGAGGGCGCGGGCGACCAGGGCATCATGTTCGGCTACGCCTCGAACGAGACGCCCGAGCTGATGCCGGCCACCCTGCAGTACAGCCACAACATCCTGAAGGCCCTGGCCGAGGCCCGCCATTCGGGTCAGGAGCCGGGTCTGGAGCCCGACGCCAAGAGCCAGGTGACACTGCAGTACGAGGACGGTCGCCCGGTGCGCGCCACCTCGATCGTCGTCTCGACCCAGCACAAGGCCGGTCTGAGCCAGGATCAGGTCGCGGCCATCGTCAAACCCTATGTCGAGAAGGTGCTGCCGCAGGGCTTCATCACCAACGAGACCGAGTGGCACATCAACCCGACCGGCACCTTCGTCATCGGCGGGCCTGACGGCGACGCCGGCGTGACCGGCCGCAAGATCATCGTCGACACCTACGGCGGCGCGGCCCCGCACGGCGGCGGCGCCTTCTCGGGCAAGGACCCGACCAAGGTCGACCGTTCGGCCGCCTACGCCTGCCGCTACCTGGCCAAGAACGTGGTCGCCGCCGGTCTGGCCGACCGCTGCACCATCCAGAT
>Ga0247827_10001172_pt1 | contig 11344 bp, 8 predicted proteins | sample 12C_Control_Day2_FD_194414 | JGI IMG/M metagenome (GOLD analysis project Ga0247827, IMG submission 194414) | Soil microbial communities from agricultural site in Penn Yan, New York, United States - 12C_Control_Day2 | ecosystem: Environmental > Terrestrial > Soil > Agricultural land | place: USA... | reverse complement strand
TCGAGATCTGGAACAACGTCTTCATGCAGTTCGAGAAGGAGAACGACGAGATCGTTCGCGAACTGCCCAAGAAGTCGGTCGACACCGGCATGGGTCTGGAGCGCATCGCCGCCGTCCTGCAGGGCGTTCATTCCAACTATGAAGTCGACCTGTTCAAGAGCCTGATCAACGCCTCGGAAGAGCTGACCTCGACCAAGGCCGAGGGCGAGCGCGCCCCGTCGCACCGGGTCATCGCCGACCACCTGCGCTCGACCGCCTTCCTGATCGCCGACGGCGTGACGCCCTCGAACGAGGGCCGGGGCTATGTCCTGCGCCGCATCATGCGCCGCGCCATGCGCCACGCCCACCTGCTGGGCGCCGCCGATCCGCTGATGCACCGTCTGGTGCCGACCCTGGTGCAGGAAATGGGCGAGGCCTATCCGGAACTGGGCCGCGCCCAGGCCTTCATCGAGGACACGCTGAAGCAGGAAGAGATCCGCTTCCGCACCACGCTCGGCCGCGGCATGAACCTGTTCGATCAGGCGACGGCCGATTTCAAGGCCGGCGACATGCTGGACGGCCAGACGGCCTTCACCCTGTACGACACCTACGGCTTCCCGCTGGACTTGACGCAGGACGAAGCCCGCCGTCGCGGCTTCAGCGTCAACGTCGACGGCTTCGAGAGCGCCATGGCCGAGCAACGCGACCGCTCGCGCGAGCACTGGAAGGGCTCGGGCCAGACGGCCTCGGCCGGCGCCTGGCTGGCCCTGCGCGACCAGCACGGCGGCACCGAGTTCACCGGCTATGAGTCCGAAACCGGCGAGGGCAAGGTCCTGGCCATCGTCAAGGACGGCGCCGAGGCTGCGTCCGCCGCGACCGGCGAAACGGTCGAGGTCCTGCTGGACAAGACCCCCTTCTACGGCGAAGGCGGCGGTCAGGCGGGCGACAAGGGCGCCTTCGTCTGGAGCGGCGGCGAAGGCCGCGTCCTGGACACCAAGAAGCACGGCGGCGACCTGCATGTTCACACGGTCCAGGTGACCCAGGGCTCCCTGGCGACCGGCGCATCCGTGACCGCCACGGTCGAGGAAGGCTCGCGCCCGACCACCCGCGCCAACCACTCGGCCGCCCACCTCTTCCACGCCGCCGTCAAGAACGTCCTGGGCGCCCACGTCGCCCAGAAGGGCCAGATGGTCGACGCCGAGCGCATGCGCTTCGACTTCAGCCACAACGCCCCGATGACGGACGAGGAGATCGCCCGCGTCGAGGACGAGGTGAACGCCGTCATCCGCCAGAACGTCCCGGTCACGACCGAGCTGATGACGCCGGACGCCGCCATCGCGGCCGGCGCCGTGGCCCTGTTCGGCGAGAAGTACGGCGACGAGGTCCGCGTCCTGACCATCGGCCGCGCCCTGAACGGTCCCGGCGCCTATTCGGTTGAACTGTGCGGCGGCACCCACGTCTTCCGCACCGGCGACATCACCCTGTTCAAGATCGTCTCGGAAGGCGGCGTGGCCGCCGGCGTGCGCCGCGTCGAGGCCCTGACCGGCGAGGCGGCACGCCGCTTCCTGCTGGATCAGGCCAATGTCGCGCGTTCGCTGGCCCAGGGCTTCAAGATCCAGACCGCCGAGGTTCCGGCCCGCGTCGAGGGCCTGCAGGCCTCGGTCAAGACGCTGGAGAAGCAGGTCGCCGACCTGAAGAAGCAGCTGGCCCTGGGCGGCGGCGCGGGCGCCAATGCGGCCCCCGAAGAGATCGGCGGCGTCAAGCTGATCGCCCGCGTTCTGGACGGCGTGGACGGCAAGGGCCTGCGCGGCGTGGCCGAGGACTTCAAGAAGCAGCTCGGCTCGGGCGTCGTCGCCCTGGTCGGCGTCGTCGACGGCAAGGCGGCCATCACCGTCGCCGCCACCCCGGACATGGCCGGCAAGGTGAACGCGGCCGACCTGGCCCGCGACGCCGTCATCGCCATGGGCGGCAAGGGCGCCGGCGGCAAGCCCGACTTCGCCCAGGGCGGCGCCCCGGACGGGTCGAAGGCCGAGGATGGCCTGAACGCCATCCGCGCGGCCCTGAAGGGCTGATCTTACCTCTACCCTCTCCCAATGGGAGAGGGTTTGAGCCTCCAAGAGCGCAGCGATTGGCGAAGGCGAAAGGGTGAGGGTTCAACGGTAAAGTCGGCCGAAGGCCGCCGCGCCACGGCTGACGCCGACTGATCGGACAAGCCCCTCACCCTTTCGCGCAAGAACGGCGGCTGCGCCGCCGTGCGCTCAAGCCCTCTCCCGCCGGGAGAGGGAAGTCATTACTCCGGCTTGCTCAGATCAATGCCTGCCAGCTTCCAGCCGAACAGGTTGCGGCGCTTCATCAGCAGGGAAACCTGCTCGTCCGGCTGGTCGTCGCGGGTCAGGGTGACGGCGAAGGTGTCGAGATCGCGATAGCCCCAGGACTGGCGCACCTTTCTGCTTTCCGTCTTCGGCGCGACCGGCGGTTCGACCTTGGCCAGGTCGGGCTTGGGCGCCTTGCCCTCCTGCACCATGACCGAAATGGCCTGGGGCGTGACGAAGGCGTCCACCGCGCCCGAGACCAGGGTCGGGGCCAGCAGCATGCCCAGCCCCGACAGACCGCCCAGACGGTCGTCCTTGCGCATTTCAGAGACCATGCGGGCGCTCAGTTCGTCCTTCAGGCTGGCGCGGAAGGCGGGAAAGTCCACCTGGCGCTCCAGCGCCTGCTCGTCGCCGTTCCTGGCCGCCTGCACCAGAGATCGCGCCGCCAGCAGCGGCGACGCCGCATAGGCCAGAACGAAGGCCGCCACAGCGACGCCCCCCAGTCGAATGATCAGTTTCCGGTTCATCGGCCCTCCCCTGCCCTACGAACGCGACGGGTAAGCGACATGCTGCGACACAACCTCGAAAACCCCCAATGACATTAAGGGCATGGTTCGACGGGGGGCTCAAGGGCGTCGTTAACGCCCGGTGTCATTCGGGGAGGCATCCCCTGTTCAACCGTCATCCTCGGGCTTGACCCGAGGATCGAGCGTCAGGGCGTGCTCCTCCTCGCCAACGTCGCGCAGGCGGACAATCCGATCCTCGGGTCAAGCCCGAGGATGACGGCGGTTGAGGTGGCGGCAGACAGCAAAAAGGCCCACCGGATTTCTCCGACGGGCCTTGATGTTCGCACCTACGCGCTCAAGCAGCGCGAAGCGCGTTAGCGCCACTAACCAATGTTCGGCAGGGCCTTGCGCAGGTTCTCGGACACCTTGTCCAGGAAGCCTTCGGTCGTCAGCCACGACTGCTGATCGCCGACCAGCAGGGCCAGGTCCTTGGTCATGAAGCCCGACTCGACGGTTTCAACGACGACGCGTTCCAGGGTGGCGGCGAACTCGGCCAGCTCGGCGTTGTCGTCCAGCTTGGCGCGGTGCGAGAAGCCGCGCGTCCAGGCGAAGATCGAGGCGATCGAGTTGGTCGAGGTGGCCTCGCCCTTCTGATGCTGGCGGAAGTGGCGGGTCACGGTGCCGTGGGCGGCTTCCGATTCCAGCACCTTGCCGTCCGGCGTCATCAGCACCGAGGTCATCAGACCCAGCGAGCCGAAGCCCTGGGCCACGACGTCCGACTGCACGTCGCCGTCGTAGTTCTTGCACGCCCAGACGAAGCCGCCCGACCACTTGATGGCCGCGGCCACCATGTCGTCGATCAGGCGGTGCTCATAGGTCAGGCCCTTGGCCTTGAACTCGGCGGCGAATTCCTCGTCGAACACCTTCTGGAAGATGTCCTTGAAGCGGCCGTCGTAGGCTTTCAGGATGGTGTTCTTGGTCGACAGATAGACCGGGAAGTTGCGCTGCAGGCCGAACGAGAAGCTGGCGCGGGCGAACTCGGTGATCGAGTCGTCCAGGTTGTACATGCCCATGGCCACGCCCGACGACGGGAAGTCGAACACTTCGTGCTCGATGACCTGGCCGTCTTCGCCCTGGAACTTGATCGTCAGCTTGCCGGGACCGGGGACCAGGAAGTCCGTGGCCTTGTACTGGTCGCCGAAGGCGTGACGGCCGACGACGATCGGCTGGGTCCAGCCGGGGACCAGACGCGGCACGTTCTTGCAGATGATCGGCTCGCGGAAGACGACGCCGCCCAGGATGTTGCGGATGGTGCCGTTCGGCGACTTCCACATCTTCTTCAGGCCGAATTCCTGAACGCGGGCTTCGTCCGGGGTGATGGTGGCGCACTTCACGCCGACGCCGTGCTTCTGGATGGCCTTGGCCGCGTCGATCGTCACCTGGTCGTCGGTGGCGTCGCGGTTTTCCATGCCGAGGTCGTAGTAGTCGAGGTCCAGGTCCAGATAGGGGAAGACCAGCTTGTCCTTGATCATCTGCCAGATGATCCGGGTCATTTCGTCGCCGTCGATGTCCACGATGGGGTTGGCGACCTTGATCTTGGCCATGCTCTGCCTCTGTCTCTTAATCAGGGAAGGAAATCGTGCGGGCGGTATAGCGAGACGCGCGCGCGGGCGCAAAGGCTGAGCGCCCTGATCGGCCCCCTGACGCAAAATCCCCCGAACTGACTTGAACCGTCGACCAGCTTGACCGTTCATGGAGCTCGCCCTTCATCACTCCCCCCTTTCGCCTATGAGACGCCAGACATGACGCTTCGCAGCCTGTTGCTGACCGCTTCCGCCGCCCTGACCCTGCCGCTGGCCCTGGGGGCCTGTGGATCGAAGGAAGGCGAGGCGCGGACCTCGGCGCCCGCCGCAGCCGGCTCCGCGGTCGAGACGGCCGCGACGGCGCCGGCCGCCGCCGTCCAGACGGCGACCAACCCGCCCAGCGTGACGCGCGAGTTCCGCGACTGGACCGCCACCTGCGACAACACCAACCACTGCGTCGCCTTCGGCCCTGCACATGAGAACATGGGCTTCGTCCTGGTGTCCCTGGCCCCCGGCGCCGAGGCCCGGCCCGTCGTCCACATGGGCGGCTGGGGCCTGGAGGACGGCCAGGGGTCCGTTCACGCCGAGATCGACGGCCGCCGCTATGCCGGCCAAAACACCAAGATGGACGAGGAAGGCGACGTCATCGCCTTCAAGACCCCCTCGCCTCAACTGTTGCACGATCTGGGCAACGGTTCCTTCATGGCGCTGAAGCGCGGCGACCAGCAGATGAAGGTCAGCCTGGGCGGGGCGGCCGCCGCCTTCCTGTGGATCGACGAGCGTCAGGGGCGACTGAACACGCCCACGGCCCTGATCCGGCGGGGCGACCGCCCGGCCGCCGAGGTGCCCGCCGGCCCCGCCGCGCCGCGCGTCAGCGTGGCCGCCGCCGTCGGCCAGAACGGCCTGGTCCAGGACGACCTGTCCCCGGCCCTGCTGGCCCATCCCAAGGTCAAGGAATGCCTGGCCGAAACCCGCAGGGGCGAACGGTTCGAGCCCAACGTCGAGGTCTTCCGCCTGGCCGCTGACAAGCTGCTGTGGGCCGTGCCTTGCGGCGAAGGCGCCTACAACTTCAACCAGACCTACTTCATCACCCCGGCCGACGGGACCGCGCCCCAGCCGGTCGTCTTCCCCACGGCGCAGGGCAGCGAGCAGGATCTGGTCAACAGCCGCTATGATCCCAAGACCCGCACCCTGTTCGCCTTCGGCAAGGGACGCGGCATCGGCGACTGCGGCCGCATGGGGACCTGGGCCTGGACCGGAGAGCGCTTCGCCCTGCTGGACGAGAAGGTCATGCCGAGCTGCACCGCCGTCCCCCAGGACCTGTGGCCGACCACCTGGCGCGCCGCGACCTGATCCCCGCTCAGCGCCTGACATGAAAACGGCCCGGACGCGCGAACGTCCGGGCCGTCTTTCGTTGCGGTCCTGTGCGAGGCCTCAGCCTCGCATCTGGGCTTCCAGCACCGCCAGCGGCAGGGAGCCGTTCATCAACACCTTGTCGTGGAAGGCGCGCAGGTCGAAACCGGGCCTGGCTTCGGCCTCGGCCCGCAGGCGGGCGATGACCGTGTGGCCGACCTTGTAGGCGCAGGCCTGGCCCGGCCAGACGCAGTAGCGGTTGATCTCGCTGTTCGAGGCGTCCAGCGGCTTGGCGCCCGAAGCCGCCATGTATTCGACCGCCCGCTCGCGGCTCCAGCGCTCGGAATGCAGCCCGGTGTCCACCACCAGACGCACGGCCCGGAACAGGTAGGACATCAGGAAGCCGACCCGGCCCAGCGGGTTGTCGGCGTAGGCGTTCAGGTCGTTGGCCGCCACCGCCTCGGCATACAGGGCCCAGCCCTCGTTATAGGCCGAGAAACCGCCCGCCCGACGCCATTGCGGCAGCTCGCCCGACTCGCGCTGCAGGGCGACCTGCAGGTGGTGGCCCGGCGAGGCCTCGTGATAGGTCAGGGTCGGCAGGGCGAACTTCGGCCAGTTCCCGCTGTCGCGCAGGTTGATGTAGTAGGCCCCCGGACGCGAACCATCCAGCGGCGGCCCCTGGTAATAGCCGCCCGGCGCCCCCGACTGGATCGAGACCGGCACGCGACGGATCTCGACATGGGATTTCGGCAGGCGGCCGAACACCTGGGGCAGCTTCGGCTCCAGCGCCGCCACCTGCTGGTTCAGCCAGGCCAGCAGCTCCGCCTTGCCCGCGTCGGTGTTGGCGAAGAGCTGGGCCGGGTCCTTGTTCAGGGCCTGGACGCGCTCGCCCACCGTGCCCTGGGTATAGCCCTGGGATTTCAGGATGGCGTCGATCTCGGCGCTGATCTCGGCGACCTGTTCCTGACCCATCTTGTGGATTTCGGCGGCGCTCAGCGTCGTGGTCGTGTTGGACTTCAGGCCGTTGGCGTAGAAGGCCTCGCCGTCAGGCAGGCGCCAGACCCCGGCGTCATGGGTCGCCTGCGGACGGATGGCCTCCAGGGCCGCGATCTGACGGGCCAGGGCGGGCTTGACCTTCTCATCGACGATAGCGGCGGCGCGGGCGTCATAGCCCGGCAGGTTCAGGGCCGCGGTCTTCCTGACCAGCGACTTGACCATGGCCAGGTCGGCGGCGGGCGTGTCGCGCAGGGTGCGGACCTGGGGCAGCATGCGGTCGATGATGAAGTCGGGCGGGATGACGCCCAGACCGGCGTCCTCGCGCACCTTGTCCGTCTCGCCGTCCAGCACCCCGGCGAAGGCCTCCAGCCGCGACAGGAAGGCCTCGGCCCCCGCCGCGTCCTCGACCCGATGCTGGTTGTCCATGAAGTCCGGCGTCTCGAAATAGGCGCCCGACAGCTGGGTGACGATATAGGGCGAGGGCCGGCCCGGCCCCGCGCCATAGGCGAAGGCCGAAGTCTCGGCCGAGGTCTCGCGGCCGAAGGCGGCGATGGCGTAGTTCAGGGCGCCGGCCTCGCTGAGACCCGTCTGGTCGAAGGCGCGCAGGGCGGACCAGCGGCCGATGGCCTTGTCGCGGTCCTTGCGGATGGCGTCGGGGCTGATCGCCGTCAGCTTGGATGACAGGCCCGAGCGCGCGCCGCGGTCCAGGCCGAGATTGGTGGCGTATTCGGGATTGTCGTCGATGTCGGCCTCAAACCAGCCGTCCAGCAGGGCGTTCAGGCGCGCATCGGCGTCGGTGCTCGCCGCATGGGCCAGCGAGGGCGCGACGGCGACCGTGGCGGCGGCGGTCAACAGAAGGCGGCGGCGGTCGATCATGAAGAAGCTCCCCGTCGAGGCGGGCGCGACGCCGCGCGCCCCCTCACTACTCAGACTATTCGTCGGGCCGGCGCGCCCGTCCGCCTCAGGCCGGCGTCCAGGCGTTCAGGGCGCGCTCCAGAACCGTCAACGGCACGCCCCCCAGGTTCAGGCCGGTGTCATGGAAGCCCTTGATGTCGAAGCGGTCGCCCAGGCGACGCTTGGCGTCTTCGCGCAGCTTGACCCAGGTGGTGTGCCCGACCTTGTAGCTGGAGGCCTGACCCGGCCAGACGCAGTAGCGTTCGACCTCGGTGGCGATGCTCGACTCCTGGTCGCCCAGGGTGTCGACCATGTAGCGAATGCCCTGCTCGCGGCTCCAGCGCTTGTGGTGCAGGCCCGAGTCCACGACCAGACGCGCGGCCCGGAACATCAGCGACTGCAGATAGCCGATCTGGCCGAAGGGATCATTTTCATAGGCGCCGATCTCGTCCGCCAGTTGTTCCGAATACAGACCCCAGCCCTCGGAATAGGCCGAGAAGCCCATGACCTTCATCAGCAGCGGCGTGTCCGGCTGCTCCTGCTGCAGGGCGATCTGGAAGTGATGGCCCGGCACCGCCTCATGATAGGTCAGGGTCGGCAAGGTCCACTTGGGCCATTCCGCCGTGTCACGCAGGTTGATGTAGTAGGCGCCCGGTCGCGAACCGTCCAGGGCCGGCGGCTGATAGTAGCCGCCCGGCGCCCCGGCCTCGATCGCCTTGGGCACGCGCTTGATGTCGCAGGGCGACTTGGGCAGCCGACCGAAATATTCCGGCATGCGCGCCTGGATGGCGACCATCTGGGCGTTCAGCTCCTTGATCAGCTCGTCCTTGGCCTCATCCGTGTTCGGATAGACGAAGCGCGGGTCCTTGCCGAGGGCGGCGATGCGCGCGCCGACCGAGCCTTGCGTCAGGCCCTGGGCCTTCAGCAGGGCGTCGGCGCGGCTGGAGATGTCGGCCACCTGCTCCAGCCCCATCTGATGCACCTCGTCCGGCGTCATCGAGGAGGTGGTGTAGTATTTCAGGCCGAAGCGATAATAGGCCTCGCCGTCCGGCAGCCGCCACACGCCGCCGTCATGGGTGGCGCCGGGACGCACGGCCTTCAGGGCGTCAGCCTGACGCTGGATGGCCGGATAGACCTCCTTGGTTAGGATGGCCTCGGCCCTGGCGGCCCAGTCGCCGGGCAGGTTCTTCTCGGCCGCGCGACGCGCCAGGGAGGTGGTCATGACCGACTCGGCCGCGGCCGTGCCGGTGATGGCCCCCATCTGGGTCAGGGTGCGGTCGATGACGAAGTCCGGCGGTACGGCCCCGGCCGAAAACTCGGCCTGCATCCGCGCCCGCTCGTCGTCCAGACCCTTGGCGAAGTCCGACAGGCGCGACAGATAGGCCTCGGCGTCGTCCGCCGCCTCGATGCGGTGCTGGCTGTCGAGAAAGTCGGGGATCTGCTGATAGGCGCCGCCCAGTTGGCTGACGGTATAGGGCGAGGGCGAGAAGCCTCCGCCGTAGGGGAAGCTGTCGCCCATCATCAGGGTGTCGCCGAAGAACTCCAGCGAGTCGTAATAGGTCTGCTCGGTCGTCGTCAGCTGACGCTTGTCGATGGCCTTGAGGGCGGCCATGCCGTCCTTGAACTTGACCTTGTCGGCGTCGATCTTGGCCTGCGAACGGTCGCTCAGCTTGAAACGCGCCTGGGCCATCGGCCCCCGGTCCATGCCCAGCATGGTCAGGGTCTCCGGATCGGACAGGATCATCTCCTGCGCGATCTTGTCGAGCAGAGCCAGGAACTGGGCCGACGCGGGGCCAGCGGCAGGGGCTGCAGCGGTCTGCGCGAAAGCGCGGGCGGCGCCCGAGGCCGCGAACGCGCCTCCCAGGGCGGCGGTCATCAACAGGCGGCGACGGTCCATCATCGGGCTTCCTCCCAAAAGCGATGGGAGGGGACACTAGCGAAGCCTTGCCGCCCCGCAAGCCGTCACTGTCACGGCAAGGATGAAGTTTCCTCCATGCTGCGCCGCCGCACGAGGTCAGCCCGGCTGGACGTGAGCCTTGAGGCAGTCGCGCACCGCTTTCTTCAGGTCGCCCGGCGCATTGGGCTCATCCACGCCCTCGGCGGCCAGAACCGCCTTCATCGCCGCGTCCAGACCCTTGGGCAGGGCCGCGATCACCTTCTTCTGACCCTTGTCGTGCAGGCAGAAGCCGACCTCGCTGCACAGGGCGGCGAACAGGGCGTCGAAGTCCACATGGGCGAAGTCGGGGGCGGCGTCAGTCATAGTCTCAGGCTTTCAGGCGGGTCGCATGGAAGGCCACGTGGTCGTCCACGAAGCTGGCCATGAAGAAGTAGGAGTGATCATAGCCCGCCTGCATCCGCAGGGTCAGCCCCTGCCCCGCCTTTTTGGCCGCCGCGACCAGAAGCTCGGGCTTCAGTTGATCGGTCAGGAAGCTGTCGGCGTCGCCCTGATCCACCAGTATGTCGTCAAAGCGTCCCGCAGCCGCCCCGCCCTCGATCAGCAGGGCCGCATCGTGTTTCGCCCATTCGGCGCGGTCTTCACCCAGATAGGCGGAAAACGCCTTCTCACCCCAGGGACAGCGCGTCGGCGACGAGATCGGCGCGAAGGCCGAAACGGACCTGAACAGTTCGGGATGACGCAGGGCCAGGGTCAGGGCGCCGTGCCCGCCCATCGAATGACCGAAGATCGAACGCGTCTTCGTCGTCGGGAACGCGGCGTCGATCAGGGCGATCAGCTCGTCCGTGACATAGCTTTCCATGCGGAAGTGCGGCGCCCACGGCGCTTCAGTCGCATCGACATAGAAGCCCGCGCCCTGGCCCAGGTCATAGGCCGGATCGTCCGCCACTCCCTCGCCGCGCGGCGAGGTGTCCGGCGCGACGATGATGACGCCATGCTCGGCGGCGGCCCTGTAGGCCCCGGCCTTGGTGGTGAAATTGTCCTCGGTGCAGGTCAGGCCCGACAGCCAGATCAGGACCGGGAAAGGCCCTTCTCCCGCAGGGACAAAGACCGACAGGGTCATGGGCGTGCCGGTCGTGGCGCTGTCGTGCTTCAGATAGCGCAGGGTTCCGCCGTGAACGACGTGGGTCTTGGTGGTTTCCATCAACTCAATCCGATCAGTCAGGCCAGACGCGGGCCATGAAGGCGTCGTCCAGTCGGCCGCCGTCCTTAGAGAAATGCGCATACCAGTCACGCGGGATCGGCGGGCTGGCCCCGGCCGGGGGCGCGCCGCCGCCCCAGGCCTCGAAGCCGACCCCGACCAGGATGGGCCCCTCGCGCACGGCGGGCGCGGGCACGGCCTCGACCGCCTTGACCACCGCCGCGACGGTTTCAGACGAAGGCGCCGGGTCGCCGGTGACGACCCAGGCCTTGGCCCGACCGCCCGGCTTGACCATCAGCAGCAGCATGCCCGAGGCGCCCGGCTGGACCGGGGCGGCGCGCACGACGCCCTCGGCCGCCAGCGTCGCCGCGTTGACATAGGGCGACAGGGCCGAGACCTCGACCCGCGCCTTCATGACCGGATCGGGCAGATAGAGGACCACGTCCTTGCCAACCCAGGCCTTGGCCGGCGCTTCGGCCACAGACGCCCCGTCGGTGCCTCGGTCGCAGGCCGCCAATCCCAGCGACAGGCTGAACGCCGCCAGCCCCGCCGTCATCGCCGCTTTCGCCCTCATCTCGTCTCCGCCTTCAAACCCAGGCCCTGCTTTATCCCGTGCGGACCAAGGC
>Ga0247827_10001170_pt1 | contig 11367 bp, 7 predicted proteins | sample 12C_Control_Day2_FD_194414 | JGI IMG/M metagenome (GOLD analysis project Ga0247827, IMG submission 194414) | Soil microbial communities from agricultural site in Penn Yan, New York, United States - 12C_Control_Day2 | ecosystem: Environmental > Terrestrial > Soil > Agricultural land | place: USA... | reverse complement strand
CCTATCAGGATGGCCTTGCGGCGCTGTTCCTGGGGCAGGGCGGCGGCGGCCAGGCCCACGGCCACGGCGTTGTCGCCAGCCAGAACCAGGTCGATCATCAGAACCTTGCCGAGCGCGGTGGCCTGGCTGATGAGGTGGGGATCAGAGAGAAATTCCATCGGCGCTCTTTAAGCCCCGGTCGTGGCTGCGCCAAGACGCCGCAGGCGAAGTGATCCTCCCGTCGATCGACGCCGACGGGAGGCGATCAATCAGCCGGCGCGTTGCGCGCGCGCGGCTTCATAGAGGGCGATGGCCGCCGCGTTGGAGACGTTCAGGCTTTCGAAGCCGCCGGGCATGGGGATCTTGGCCAGGACGTCGCAATGTTCGGCCACCAGGCGGCGCACGCCGTCGCCTTCGGAGCCCATGACCAGGACGGTCGGGCGCGAATCGAGAGCTTCTTCAAGGGACAGCTCGGCGGCCCCGTCCAGGGCCACGGCGCGCCAGCCCATGTCGGCCAGCTTTTCCAGCGCGCGGCTCAGGTTGGTGACACGGGCGCAGGGCAGGCGCTCGGTCGCGCCGACCGCCGCCTTGGCCAGAGCCCCCGCCAGGGCGGGCGAATGGCGGTCCTGCACCACGATTCCCTTGGCGCCGAAGGCCAGGGCCGAGCGGAAGATGGCGCCGACGTTCTGGGTGTCGGTCAGCTGATCCAGCATGACGATGACGCCGCTGGCGTCCTCGGCCAGCTCTTCCAGCGAGACGCCTTCCAGCGGCTGAACCTTGAAGACCATGCCCTGATGGACGGCGCCGGCAGGCAGCATCCGGGCGAGGGCGGTCGAATCGATCACCTCGATTCGGTGGCCGTTCGCCAGATTTTCCCGTTCGATTTCAGCGGCTCGGTCCTCCGTGACCATCAAACGGCCCATGCCGCGACGGGCCGGATTGGCCAAGGCAGCCAGAACCGGATGGCGGCCCCAGAGAAAATTATCCGCGTCGGCCTTGCCGCGCGGGGCCTTGGGGGCTGAATCGCCCCCAGAACGGCCCATTGGCGCAGACGACCGACCTTTCTCGGGCCGGCTTTCCACGCGCTTGTGGAAAGACTGCTTTTTACCGGGTTTCCGGTCGTTGCGTTCTGAAAATGACGACACTATAAGACGGCCTCCGATTTGGGCCCTAGGGCTTCGGGTCAGGCGCTTCCTCTACTGCAGGCGTCGCCGGACACGAAGGCTTTCGCAGCGAAAATGATCGAAAGATCACTCCGTTGCGTATCCAGACCGGTTTTGAAAACGCGCGCTGGGGGAATGTCCCGAGTGGCAAAGGGGGCGGACTGTAAATCCGCTGCGTAAGCTTCGAAGGTTCGAGTCCTTCTTCCCCCACCACGCGCGTTTCAAGATCGAGAGGACCGGACCCCAGAAAGGAATCGGGTGCGGAAACGCCAACCTCTCACGAGGTTGGGGCAACGCATTCTTCGCGCGGGTATAGCACAATGGTAGTGCAGCAGCCTTCCAAGCTGAGGATGTCGGTTCGATCCCGTCTACCCGCTCCAGGTTTTTTGAACTGAGCAGAAGCGCCCCTCCGCTTTGGACCCGGGCCACAGGAGTTTGGCCATGGCCAAGGAAAAGTTCGAACGCACTAAGCCGCACTGCAACATCGGCACGATCGGCCACGTTGACCACGGCAAGACGACGCTGACGGCTGCGATCACGATGACGCTGGCGAAGGCCGGTGGCGCGAAGGCGATGAACTACGCCGACATCGACGCCGCCCCGGAAGAAAAAGCCCGCGGCATCACGATCAACACCTCGCACGTGGAATATGAGACGGCCAACCGTCACTACGCCCACGTCGACTGCCCCGGCCACGCCGACTACGTGAAGAACATGATCACGGGCGCGGCTCAGATGGACGGCGCGATCCTGGTCTGCTCGGCCGCTGACGGCCCGATGCCGCAAACGCGCGAGCACATCCTGCTGTCGCGTCAGGTCGGCGTTCCGGCCCTGGTGGTCTTCCTGAACAAGGTCGACATGGTCGACGACGAAGAGCTGCTCGAGCTGGTCGAGATGGAAGTTCGCGAACTTCTGTCGTCCTACCAGTTCCCGGGCGACGACATCCCGGTCGTCAAGGGTTCGGCCCTGGCCGCCGTTGAAGGCCGCGACGCCCACATCGGCGAAGAGCGCGTGCTGGAGCTGATGGCCGCCGTCGACGCCTACATCCCGCAGCCGGAACGTCCGGTCGACATGCCCTTCCTGATGCCGGTCGAAGACGTGTTCTCGATCTCGGGCCGCGGCACCGTCGTCACGGGTCGCGTCGAGCGCGGCATCGTCAAGGTCGGTGAAGAAGTCGAAATCGTCGGCATCCGTCCGGTCCAGAAGACGACCTGCACGGGCGTTGAAATGTTCCGCAAGCTGCTGGACCAGGGTCAAGCCGGCGACAACGTGGGCGTGCTGCTGCGCGGCACCAAGCGTGAAGACGTCGAGCGCGGCCAGGTGCTGTGCAAGCCGGGTTCGATCACCCCGCACACCAAGTTCGTGGCTGAAGCCTACATCCTGACCAAGGAAGAAGGCGGCCGTCACACGCCGTTCTTCACGAACTACCGCCCGCAGTTCTACTTCCGCACGACCGACGTGACCGGCATCGTGCACCTGAAGGAAGGCGTCGAGATGATCATGCCCGGCGACAACGCCGAGCTGGACGTCGAACTGATCACCCCGATCGCGATGGAAGAGAAGCTGCGCTTCGCCATCCGTGAAGGCGGCCGCACCGTCGGCGCCGGCGTGGTGTCCAAGATCGTCGCCTAAGCGATTGATCCGGGTCCCAGGACCCGAACAGTACAGGCCTCAAGCAGCGCGCAAGCGCGGTAGGCCCAGTATAGAGTAAGCGTACAGAGCGGCCCCTCGGAGAAATCCGGGGGGCCGTTTCTGAATCTGGCCTCAAGCAGCCCGAACGGGCGGTAGGCCCCAAATAATGCCGCGGCCCCTCGGAGAAATCCGGGGGGCCGTTTTGCTGTTGGGGCAGGCGGTTCGGCCTTGGTCATGGGGCGGCTTGACCTGGATCAAACTTCACCGTGTTCTGACGATAAGGTGCTGTAAAAACGGCGATATTAACGAAGCGGCGGTGTTATCGACGCATGGCTTCCTGGTGAAAGGGATGCACATGACTGACATCGACTGGCCGCGTCGCGCGGGCCTGTCCGGGGCGCTGGACGAGGCGGCGATCGTGGCCATCACGGATCGCGCCGGCCAGATTCTGTACTGCAATCAGAAGTTCGCCGACGTCAGCGGCTACAGCCGTGGCGAACTGGTCGGTCAGAACCATAGGCTGGTCAATTCGGGCCATCATCCCCGCGCGTTCTTCCAGACCCTTTACCGCACGATCGCCAGCGGCGGGGTGTGGCGGGGCACGATCCAGAACCGCAACAAGAACGGTGAGCTGTACTGGGTCGACACCACCATCGTGCCGAACCTGGACGAGGTCGGGCGGCCCGAGACCTATACGGCGATCCGCTTCGAGGTCTCCGACCACGTCCGGGCGTTGAAGGCGCTGGAGATCGCTCAGGAGGAGGCGCGGCGCGCGGCCCAGGTGCGCGATCGCTTCTTCGCCAATATCAGCCACGAGGTGCGAACGCCGCTGAACGCCGTGCTCGGCCTGGCCTCCGCCCTGGCCCACACCTCGCTGACTGAGCGGCAGACGCAGATGCTGTCCCTGATCAGCGGCGCGGGGGACTCCTTGCGTCGCGTCCTGGACGACATGCTGGACCTGTCCAAGATGCAGGCGGGCCAGTTCCGTCTGGCCCCGGCGCCGTTCGACCTGCGCGCCGACATAGCCGCCGTCGTCGAGATGCGGGCCTCGACGGCCGAGGAGCGCGGCATTGCTCTGTCGGTACGGTTTTCTGCGGCGGCGAAGGGACGGGTCCTGGGCGACGGGGTGCGGATCACCCAGATCGTCTCCAACCTGGTCTCGAACGCGGTCAAGTTCACGCCGGCGGGCAGGGTGGAGGTGCGCGTCGACCTGACCTCGGGGGGCGGCGGGGATCGCCTGCGGATCGAGGTGCAGGATACAGGGATCGGCTTTGACGCCGAGACGGCGGAGCGGCTGTTCAATCCCTTCGTCCAGGCCGACGACACGATCTCGCGCGAGTTCGGCGGCACGGGGCTGGGCCTGTCCATCTGCCGGTCGCTGGCGGAACTGATGGGCGGCGAGATTTCGGCCCGTTCCGCGCCGGGGGAGGGCAGCCTGTTCACGGTCATCGTCCCGATCGAGCGGCTGGACGAGCCGTCCGCTGTCGCCGGCGACGACAGCGCCGAGGTTGTCGCCGGCAGCCTGAAGATCCTGTTGGTCGAGGACAACCCGGCCAATCAGATGGTGGTTCGCTGCCTGCTGGAGCCGCTGGGCTTCCAGATCGCGATCGCCGACGACGGGCGGCAGGGCGTGGATCAGTTCCTGAGCGGCGGCTTCGACATGATCCTGATGGACATGCAGATGCCGGTGATGGACGGGCTGACCGCCATCGCCATGATCCGGGCGCACGAGGCCAAGCATCAACTGGCGCGTACGCCTATCGTCATGCTGACGGCCAATACGACCGAGGCTCATCACCAGCGCGCCATGCAGGCCGGGGCCGACGCCCTGGTCGCCAAGCCGGTGACGCTGGAGATCCTGCTCGACGGGCTCAACCAGGGCATGGCCGGGGCCGAGGCCTGGCATGTCGAGACGCGCGCCGCCTGACGCTGCTGCTGAAATGGAACCAGGCGCGGTCCGTGACGTTGGCTTTCGACGTTAGGAATTGGGTAACCATAAAATGCGCCGCGCGATCAGGCTTGGACTGTTCATCGGGACCATCATCGGGATGAGCGCCTGCGCGACCGTTCAGGACGGCGCCCGGCCTTCCGAGTCAGGGGCTTATGGCTCCGTCGGCGTCGGCCGGACGTGGTGAACCTGCCGCCGGACGCATGAATTACTGGCGTAGCCGCATGTTCAGCCTTACTATTGCCGTGCGGACGCCGGTTGTCGCGCCGCGCCGCGGGTTTCTCCCCTTTCGATGTTGACCATCGCTATCGCCGTCGTGCTGCTGCTTGTGGTGCTGAACGGCCTGTTCGCCATGACCGAGCTTGCGGTCGTTTCATCGCGTAAATCCAAGCTTCAAAGCCGTGCCGAGCGCGGAGACCGCGGGGCCCGGGCGGCGCTGAAGCTGTCCGAGGAGCCGACGCAGTTCCTGTCGGCGGTCCAGGTCGGCATCACCCTGATCGGAATTCTGGCGGGCGCCTATGGTCAGGCGACCATCGCGGGCGAGCTGGATCGGATTCTGGAAGTCGCCTTCCCGGCCTTCGCGGCCTATTCCCAATTCTTCTCGACGGCCCTGGTGGTCGTGCTGATCACCTATGTCTCGCTGATCGTCGGCGAACTGGTGCCCAAGCGTCTGGCGCTGATCTTCCCCGAGGCTATCGCCTCCAAGATGGCCGCGCCGATCTCGACCATGGCCTTGCTGATGAAGCCGTTCGTGCTTCTGCTGACCGCCTCGACCTCGGGCATCCTCAAGGTCATGGGCGTCAAGGACCGCGACGGTTCGGACGTCACTCAGGAAGAGGTCGAGAGCATTCTGGCCGAAGGCGCCTCGGCGGGTCTGATTGAGCCGGAAGAGCAGGAGATGATCGAGGAGATCCTGCGTCTGGGCGACCGCGCCGTGCGCGTGGCCATGACGCCGCGTCACGAGGTCTTCTGGATCGCCCTGGATGACACCGAGGAAGTGCTGCGCGAGGAAATCCGCACCTGCCCCTATTCGCGCATCGTGGTGGCGCGCGAGAGCGACGTCGATAATCCGCTGGGCGTGGTCCACAAGAAGGACCTGCTGGACGCCCTGCTGACCGATGGCGTCTATGACATTGAGAAGCTGGTGGCCGAGCCCGCCTTCATCCCGCAGTCGACCTCGGTGCTGAAGGCGCTGGAGATCCTCAAGGGCTCCAAGGTCCACATGGCCTTCGTCGTTGACGAGTACGGCGCCTTTGAAGGCGTGGTGACGGCGACCGACCTGCTGGAAATGATCGCCGGCGACTTCAACGAGAGCCACGACGAGCTGGGCCAGTCGATCCGCAAGCGCGAGGACGGCTCATGGGCCGTCGACGGCCAGGCCGATCTGGACGAACTGGGCGACGAGCTGGGCGAGGACTTCGGCGAGCACGAGAGCTTCCACACTGTCGCCGGGCTGGTGCTGCACCACCTGTCGCGTCTGCCTCAGGAGGGGGAAATCCTTCAACTGGGCCGGTTCGAGGTCGAGGTGCTGGATATGGACGATCGTCGGATCGACAAGCTGCTGTTCCGGGCCATCATCCCCGGGCATGAAAGCGGACCGACCGACACCCATTGACCGGCGTCGGTCGGCTGATTGGGCGGACCTCTTTGAGCAAGCGCGCATCCGCCGGGCGGATGCGCGCTTTTTCATGCTCAGTTCTTCGCCTTGTCGCCCATGTTGCTCCAGACGGAGGCGAAGCCGAGGACGGCCATGAAGACCAGGAAGGCCGAAACAATGGCGGCGATGACGGGAACGACGTCTGCGGGCATGGGATATCTCCTTTGATCCCAGCAAAGCCCTTTCAAGGGGACTGCGCCTTGATGGAGATCAAAGAAATGCGGGCGGATCAGACCGCCGCGGGAGCCCCTTTCAGAGACATCTGAACCGCGCCGGACGGCGACAGGCCGGTGACCCTCAGGCGCTGGTCGCACAGGGCCAGAGGCGCCGGGCGGTGGCTGACCAGGATCAGGCCTTGTCCGGTGCGCTCCAGACGCGCGGCCAGGCGTTCAAGCACGCGCGCCTCGGTGGCGGCGTCCAGACCCTCGGTCGGCTCATCCAGCACCAGCCAGGGCGCGGGGCGCAGATAGGCGCGGGCCAAGCCCAGACGACGACGCTCGCCGCCCGACAGTCGGGCGCCGTTCTCGCCCAGGGGGGCGTTCAGACCCGCCGGCGCGGCGCGGATGCGATCCGCCAGATCAGCGTCTTCCAGCGCGACCCACAGGGCGTCGTCATTGGCGCTCGGCAGGGCCAGCTTCAGGTTCTCCCGCACGCTGCCCGCCAGCAGGACGGCCTGTTGCGGGGCGTAGGCGAACAGGGCGCGGGCGGCGTCGGGAGAGATACTGGCGGCGTCAACGTCGCCCAGCGTCGCTTCGCCGGGCAGGGGCGCGCGCAGATGCATCCAGCGCTCGATCAGGGTGGTCTTGCCGGCGCCCGAGGGGCCGGTGACCGCCAGCCTTTGAGGCGGGGCCAGCGTCAGCTCGGCGGAGGGCAGGCCGAGGATCGGTGCAACGACGGCGGTTGAGGCGGCGGGCGGCGCTTCCAGCAACTCGCCCAGCCGCTCGACCGCCGCTTCGACCGCGCCGTTGTGCCGGAAGGCGGTCAGCAGGGCGCCGGCGCTCTCGACCGTGGTGACGGCGGCCAGGATAGCAAGGGCGATCAGGGGCGGGGAGGCGGATCCGGCGGTCGCCATCACCCCGACGACGGCCAGGGCCATGGCGGCCGACTGGGTCAGCATGATCCAGCCCCCGGCCGAGGCCAGACGCTCGGTCGCGCCTTCCAGCACGGCGCCGCGTTCGGCCAGACTATCCACGGCCCAGCCCTTGACGCCGTAGGCCTGAAGTTCCGGCGCGGCGGCGGCGAAGGCGGCGAACTGGGTCTTGAGCTCGCCGGACGCGGCCTGAACCGCGCGGCCTGCCGGCTCGGCCATCCAGCGACCGACGAGAGCGGCGACCAGCATGCCCAGCACGCTCGCGACGGCGATCGCCAGGGCCGTCATCCACCCGGTCACCATAGCCAGGCCGAGGCCGGCGATCAGACCGGCTGCGGCGCCCCAGGGCGCGGACAGGCGCACGAAGCGGTTCTGGATCGCGTCCACGTCCTGCACCATCCGCGACGAAGCCTCGCCGCCCGCCAGCGAAAGCGCCCGGTCCGCGGGGCCGCGTGCGACGCCCTCGAACAGCTGCGGGCGCAGCGCCGCCAGGGCCTTGAGCGCCGCGTCATGACCGGTGACGCGCTCGCCGTAACGCCCGCCGGTTCGGACGATGGCGAAGAAGCGGATCAGGGCGCTGGGCACCATGAAGTTGAAGCTGTGGGCCACCAGCGGACCCGCCAGGCCGGCCAGGGCCGAGGCGGTGATGAACCAGCCGGACACGCCTAGCAGCAGGACAGCGGCGGCCGACACCAAGGCGGCGCAGACGGAGGCGGCCAGAAGACGGGCGCCCTGACGGCGCTCCTGCGCCCGGATCAGGGTCTTGAGGCGGGCCACGCCCGCAGCGTTCACGGCGCTCACAGCCGCACCACGACGTCGGCCAGTTCGGCGACGGCCTCGGAATGGGTGGCGATCAGGGTGGTGCGTCCTTCAGCAGCGGCGCGAATGATCGGCAGCAGGGCGACCTCCGACGCGGCGTCCAGATTGGCCGTCGGCTCGTCCAGCAGCAGGACGGGGGCAGGCTTGAGGAAGGCGCGGGCCAGACCCAGCCGCCGTCGTTCCCCGCCGGACAGGCCGCCGCCGCGCTCGTCGATGACGCGGTTCAGGTCGCCGGTGAAGCCGGCGCGGGCGGCGGCCTCGGCCACGCGCTCGTACGGCGCCCCTCGCCACGCCAGAGCGATATTCTCGGTCAGGGTTCCGGGCACCACGACCGGCGCCTGACCCGCCCAGGCGATCCAGGCGGTCAGATCGGGATGGTCGGACAGGCGCATGTCGCCGACCTCCACCTCGCCGCCGCTCAGCGGCGACAGGCCGAGGAACAGATGCAGCAGGCTGCTCTTGCCCGAGCCGCTGGCGCCGAGCAGGGCGACGGTCGTGCCAGGCGCGATCTCCAGATTGAAGCCGGTCAGGACGGGGGCGCCCGCCTCATAGGCGATGGCTGCGTCGCGGAAGGCGATGGCCGGGGCGCTGGCGGGAACCGGCGGTCGGGCCGGGCCGGCCTCGCTGGCGTCGGTCAGTTTCCGCAAGCTGGGCACGGCGGCCTCGGCGGCCTGCCGGTCGTGATAGGCGGCGGACAGGCGGCGCATCGGCGCATAGACCTCGGGCGCCAGGGCCAGCAGGAAGAAGGCGCGGGTCAGGCTCAGCTGCTCCGGCGCGGGGAAGGGCAGCAGCTTCAGCAGGTTGAAGCCGCAGTAGACGGCGACCAGAGCCACGGCGAGCGCCGAGAAGAACTCCAGAATCGCCGAGGAGAGGAAGGCGATCTTCAATACGCTGCCGGTGCGGCGGGCCAGATCGTCGGAGGCGCGGGCGATCACCGCCGTCTGCTGTTTCTCGGCCTGGAAGGCGAGAATGGCGGGCAGGGCGCGGATGCGGTCGAGGAAGAGGCCGGACAGCCGCTCCAGCGCCTGAAACTGACGGCGGCTCTCGGCGCCCGCCGCCATGCCGGTCAGGGCCATGCCGATGACGAAGGGCGCGAGGGTGAAGAGGAAGATGCCGGCGGTGAAGGGGCTGACCACGGCGGCGGCGGCGATCAGCAGCAGGGGCGTCACGGCGGCCGCCATGCGGGCGGGCAGGAAGCGCGAGACGTGGCCGTCCAGCGCCTCGACCCCTTCAACGGTCGCAGTCATGGTTTCGGCGTCGGACAGACGGCCCGAGAAGGCGCCGTTCAGGGCCTGACGCCGCAGGTCGCCCTTGACGGCGCGGGCGGCGCGGGCGGCGACGATGGTGGCGCATTGGGCCAGGACGCCGCGCGCCAGCAGCGAGACGACGGTCAGAACGGCGCCGGGAAGGGCGTGGCTGATCCCCTGCGGCAGGGCGCCGACCGCCAGGCCCAGGCCCGCCGCGAAACCCACGGCCGGAATCGCATCGGCGATCACCAGTCCGCTGGCCAGGGCCATGATCCGCTTGCGGGGCGACAGGGCCGCCTTCAGCCACTGGGCGGGGGCGGCGTCTGCTTCGATCGGCTGGGCCGTCATCGTCTCTCCTGCTCCGTCCGCGCGAACAGACATAGACCAGCGCGAAGGCGCATTGGGCAATTCGTCCTTGTGACGAAACAGCCTTGGGCGAAACGCCGTCTAGAGCGAGTCGTCCCGCTTGAGCTTTGATACGGATCAAGGCGCGCTCAAGAGCGTTGCTTTAGGTTATAGTAGAACGCCGGTCGATGGGGGCTGGCGGTCAGGAGCCTGAGCCCATGATCGACCTGGCGGTCGTAGACCTTTCACGCCTTCAGTTCGCACTGACGGCGCTATACCACTTTCTGTTCGTGCCCCTCACGCTGGGCCTCTCCTTCATGCTGGTCATCATGGAGAGCATCTATGTGATGACGCGTCGGCCCATCTGGCGGACGATCACCCGCTTCTGGGGCACGCTGTTCGGCATCAACTTCGTGCTGGGCGTCGCCACCGGGCTGACCATGGAATTCCAGTTCGGCATGAACTGGTCCTACTACTCCCACTACGTCGGCGACATCTTCGGGGCCCCGCTGGCCATCGAGGGGCTGATGGCCTTCTTCATGGAGGCGACCTTCGTCGGCCTGATGTTCTTCGGCTGGGACAAGCTGAAGCCGCACGCCCACCTGTTCGTCACCTTCATGGTCGCCCTGGGCACCAACCTGTCGGCCCTGTGGATCCTGGCCGCCAACGGCTGGATGCAGAACCCGGTCGGCGCCGCCTTCAACCCCGACACCATGCGGATGGAAGTCACCGACTTCATGGCGGTGATCTTCAACCCGGTGGCCCAGGCCAAGTTCGTTCACACCGTTTCGGCGGGCTATGTCTGCGCCGCCGTGGTCGTGCTGGGCGTCTCGGCCTTCTATCTGCTGAAGGGCAAGCACGTCGGTTTCGCCAAGCGCTCCATGACCGTGGCCGCCGCCTTCGGCCTGCTGTCGTCGCTGTCGGTCGTCGTCCTGGGCGATGAGTCGGGCTATGCCCTGACCGACAACCAGAAGATGAAGCTGGCTGCCCTGGAAGCCATGTGGCGCACCGAGCCGGCCCCCGCCGGCCTGACAGCCTTCGGCCTGCCCAGCCTGGAAGACCGCCACACCCATTTCGAGGTCAAGATCCCCTATGTCCTGGGCCTGATCTCGACGCGCAGCATCGACAAGCCGGTGATCGGCATTCTCGAGCTCGTCGCCGTGGCCGAGGACCGCATCGAGCGCGGCGTCGTCGCCTATGACGCCCTGGAGAAGGTCAAGGCCGATCACACCGACATGGCCGCCCGCGCCCAGTTCGAGAGCGTGCGCAACGACCTGGGCTATGGCCTGCTGCTGAAACGCTACGTCGCTGATCCGCGTCTGGCCACGCCGGATCAGATCAAGCAGGCCGCCTGGGACACGGTGCCCAATGTGCCGCTGATGTTCTGGGTCTTCCGCATCATGGCCGGCATCGGCTTCCTGATGATCGGCCTGTTCGCCACCGCCTTCGTCCTGTGCACCCTGCGCAAGCACGAGACCAAGTGGTTC
>Ga0247827_10001169_pt1 | contig 11368 bp, 8 predicted proteins | sample 12C_Control_Day2_FD_194414 | JGI IMG/M metagenome (GOLD analysis project Ga0247827, IMG submission 194414) | Soil microbial communities from agricultural site in Penn Yan, New York, United States - 12C_Control_Day2 | ecosystem: Environmental > Terrestrial > Soil > Agricultural land | place: USA... | reverse complement strand
GGGCGGGAGGGTGGTGGTCATGGGTGCGGATTCTTCCGGGTGCGGGTGGACGGTGGTCATCGGCGGCGGCCCTTGCGGGTGGCGCGGGTGGTGAGTTCCTCGTAGGCCGGGGCGTCGCCGGCGCGGACACGCTCCCAGGCGCGTGTGAACAGTTCGGGCACCGGCATCAGCGGCACCGCGCGGGAGTGGCCGCCGACCGGGTAGAGCGCCTGCTTCCAGACCTCCACCGGAAGCCCGGGCGACTTGAGGTCGAGCCAGCCGCAGGGCAGGAACAGGGTGCGGCCGGCGCGGGCCCGCTTCGCCTCGACGACCAGGCCGGTCGCCGCCAGTTCGGCGCGGGCCTTCTTCATGCGGGCGGGCTTCCAGCCCGTCCAGCGGGCGCAGTTGCGGTCCGTGGGGTCGGGCAGGGCCAGGAGCTGCAGGTAGAGCACCGCCGCGTCCTCGCCCAGGCCGTGGGCCCCGGCGACCTCGGTGACCAGGCCGGGTACGCACAGGGAAGGGTCCTGGGCGTATCCGGCGGGCCCTTCGGCGTCCGTCCCGGCGGCGAGGGCGCGGGCGAGTTCGTCGCCGAGGATCGTCCGCAGCGCCCGCATGCCGTCGCCCCGCGCGGTTCCGACGATTCCCTCGACCAGGCCGAACACGGGGTCGTCCGCCGTGGTGAGGGCGCCGGTGCGGACCAGGACGGCCTCCTGGTCGCCGTACCAGGGGCGCAGGACCAGTGCCTCGCCGACGGGTGTCAGGCCGTGCGCGCCCGCGCCGCCGGTGGCGGGCATTCCGTACGCCTTGCGCAGTTCGACGGCGGTGGACGAGCCCTTCTCCGTCCACTCCAGGTCGAGGTCGAGCAGCAGCTCCGGGTCCGCTACGCGGCGGCGCAGCGCGGCCAGCCCGGCCGGCAGGACGGCGCGCAGGGGGTGTCCGTACGGCAGGGAGTAGGCGAGTCCGGCCAGCGCGGTCACGGCGCGGGTCAGGTGGTGGCGTCCGGGCAGTGCCCGGGGGTCGTCCGGTACCAGGCGGCCGTCCTTGTCGGGGCGCAGCGCCGTGGTGCGGCTGATCCAGGGGGTGCGCCGCGGGTTGAGCACCTCCTCGACGGAGCCGGTGGCAAGACCGGCCAGGGAGAGTTCCCCGGCGAGGTCCTCGGGCAGGCGGACGACGCCGTCGAGGCGCTCCGCCCACACCCGGCCGGCCGTCTCCGTGTCGGGTCCGGCGGTCCACAGGTCTCCGGGACGGGCGGGCAGCAGCGCGCCGATGAGCGCCGCGCGGTCGTCGGGCCCGAGCGACGCCAGCAGCGCGTCGGCGAGCTGCTTCTGGCGCGGTTTCAGGCCGGTGGCGGCGATCACCTCGTCGGTCAGCTGGGAGGGCCTGCCGGCGAGCAGCAGGGCGGCCTGCGCGGGTCCCAGCCCGCCCCGGGTGGCGGCGGCCAGGATCCCGGGCGCCTCCGGCTGCCAGGGGGCGGCGCCCTTTTCCCGGATCAGCGTGGTCACCTCGGCGAGTTCCGCGGCGGGGAACACCGGTGGGTGCGCGGTCTCCCGCTCCAGCGTGAAGTGCGCGACGGCGCCGAACGCGGCTGCCGGGTCGTGGTCCAGGGCCAGCCAGTTGACGCGCCCGCGGTGGAGGTCGACGTTCTGGCAGCCGAGGACGACGACGGTGCGGCCGTCCCGGCGCAGCACCTGGCCGGAGCGCTCCTGCTTGTGGTGCGGCTCGCTCAGCACGATCTCGCGCAGCGCGCCCCCGGGCACGGCCAGCGGGCCTTCCGTGACCGCGTCGAACAGCAGCAGCAGCGCCTGTCGGTGTGTTTCCGTCAGGGTGGTCGCGGCGGCGCGGTACGCGAGGGGCCGCAGCACGTCCAGCACGGACGTCCACACGGCGCCGTCGCCGGGGACGGTGAAGTCCTCGCTGTGCCAGCCGTCGGCGGACCCGGTGAGCCGTGCGGAGGAGTGCAGGGGCTTGCCGTCCGCGGGTTTGCCGGACAGGACGTGGTTCACGGCGCGGATCTGGCGCAGCGTGCCCCACCGCAGCCCGCCGCCCCACCAGCCGTGCAGCTCGGCAAGACCGGCGGTCGCCTCGCGCAGTGTCTGGTCGTCGCCGTCCTGGGGGCGGTGGTCGGCGAACATGCCCTCGAGGCGCTTGCGTTCGGTCCGGGGCCGCTCGACCGGGGGCGTCACGAACGTGGCGACGGATTCCGCGAGGCGCAGCACCGCGTGGACGAGGGCGGTGACGCCCCGGAGCAGGCGGGGCTCGGTGAGGTCGGGCAGGCAGCGGGCGACGGCCTCCCGCAGGACCTCGTCGGCGGTCGGGACGGCCGGCTTGGCGTTCTTCCCCGGGGTGCTCCCGGTTCCGTCCGCCGCGTCCGCCCGGCCGGCCGCCGCCATCTCGGCCTGCCGCCGGGCCAGTGCCCGGGCGCCCGCGCGCAGCAGTTCCTCCGCCTGTCCGTCGCTCAGCGCCCGCAGGATCGCCGACGCGCTCTCGTCGCGGGGCCGCAGCGCGTGCCAGAAGTCCACCGGCGGCACGAGCCGGGTGCCGGCGGCGAACTCGCCCCCGCGCTCCAGGGGCGTCAGCCGGCCCAGCTCCCGCACTCCGCCGGCGTCGTCGCCGGTGTACAGGGTGATCTGGCGGTAGTGGCTGACGACGAGGGGCTCGACGCCGCCCGGCAGCCGCAGGGTGCCGATCGGAACGCCCGGTATCCGCCCGCCCGTCGGCAGGGTGGTGCTCCGGCCGTCCGGAGTGCCGACGGTGGTGCGGGCCTCGTCGCCCTCGCCCTCGGTGCGCACCCAGCGGCCGAGGACCGTGCCGTCCGTGCCGAACGGGCTCTCCTCCAGGCCCGGTTGCAGGGGCAGCACGGCGCAGTGCTGCTGGACCAGGGTGGCGCCGTCACGGATACCGGACTGCAGGAACGCGGGCAGCGAGGCCCGGCCGTGGGTGCCGGTGGCCGGGTCGTACTCGAGCCACACCTGCCGGGTTCCCTGCCGTCCCTGGCGCCAGTACGAGGTGCCGTCCCCGAGGATGCGGCGGGCGGGCGGCAGGACGGTGTCGCCGGCGTGCAGGGCGCGCCCGCCGGTGGCACGCCCGCCGTCCGGCAGCGGGACCGAGGTCTCGCCGGCGTCGCCGCTGCCGTACCAGTGCGGGAGCTTCTCGCCGCCGAGCGGGAACACCTCCGCGGGGCGGGCCGACCAATAGCCGTACTGCTTGCCGTCCTGCCGCCACATCACCAGCAGTTCACCGTCCGTGAAACGGAACGACGGGCGCTGCCAGCGGTCCAGTCCGGTCGGCAGCCGCAGGTCGTGGTCGAGGAGGATCTCCCGGGGGCCCACGACGACCGCCTTGTGCCTGCGGGAGAGGATCAGCGCGGGCCATGCCTCGTGGACGGCGAGGGTGTCGTCACTGTCGCGACGGGTCTCGGCGTCGAGCCGCCGCAGGGCCTCGTCGAGGGCGGGCCAGCCCAGTTCGTCCGGGATGCCGGCGCGCAGGGTGCGGCCGAGGAGCGGTGCGATGTCGAGCGCGGCGGCGCGGGCGACGGCCCCCGGGCTGACCCCGGCGGCGACCGCGCGGAACGGGCGCAGCCGTTCCAGGGCGGCGCGCGCGGCGGCCAGGCCGGTCGCGGCGTCCAGTTCGGCGGCGGCGTCGTCCAGCCACTCGCGGAGCACGTCGGCGAGCACGGGGTGCGCGGTGAGGCGCTCCAGGATCTCCTGGCCGCCGCCCCGGCGCTGTACGTTGCCGACGGCGGCGTACAGCAGGCGCCGGGCGCGCGGGTCCGCCGCGACGGCCGTCAGGTCGCGTTGTCCGGGCCGGGTCTCCCGCAGCCACTGGCTCAGGGCGAGGTGGACCTCCTCGCCGGCCGCGGGCGGGGTCAGCGGAACGTCCTGCGCCACGCACAGGTCCAGCAGGTCGAGGTCGGTGCCGGCGTGCCAGCGGCCGGTGAAGAGGTCCACGGCGCGGTCCTGGGCGCGCAGGCGCGTCGCCATGCGTTCCACCAGCGCGAGGGTGGCGGGCGAGCGGTCGCTGACGGTGCCGCCGTGCTTGCGGTGCAGTGCCCAGCGGCTGAGCCAGTCGGCGGCGCCGATCGCGTCGGCCGCCTCGTCCTCACCCGTCAGGAGCCGGTCGGCGCCGGTCTCGGCGAGCAGCGCCAGCCAGAACTCGTCGTCGGCGGTGGAGCGGCCGAGACCGGCCGGCATGATCTCCAGCAGCCGGACCCGTACGGCGGGCCGCTGTCCGGCGAGGGCGACGAGCGTCGTCCGGTAGGTGTTCCAGAAGGACGCGGGTGCCCGGACCGCGGCGGGCGACGCGAGCAGGTCCGCGACCAGCGCGCACTCCTCGGTGTCCCGGTCCAGGCCCGCGGCCTTGATCAGCGCGCGGGCGTCCTGGGGCAGCGACGCGTACGGCGGCATGCCGGCCGCGCAGCGCTCCACGGTCAGCTGCCGGAACTGCGCCCATGCCTCGGCCGGGGTGAGCCGTGCCCCGAGGGCCTTCACATGCTCCTTGAGTGCCTTGACGGTCAGTGCCCCGGCGAAGGCGAACTCCAGGAACACCGCCCGCTGCCGCTCCTCGTCCACGGTCAGCGCGTGCACCCGCTCGGCGTCCCGGGCCTTGCCGAAGAACGCCGCCGCGTAGGTGGTGTTCTCGTGCTGGAGGAAGACGCGGGCGGCCTGTTCGTAGAAGGTGGGAAGGAAGTGCGGGACGGCCCGGCCGAGCCGCGTGCCGAGCGCCTCGAAGCCCTCCTTCGCCGTGCCGGGGCGGGACTTGGCCTGCCGGGCGAGCCGCTCGACGTCCTTGACCAGCGCCAGCGCGTGGTGCCCGTTGGCGGGGTCGTTGACCAGCGCCCAGGCGGGGAAGCCGAGGGTCTCCCGGCGGACCTGTCCGACCTCCGGCGTCCGCGCGTCGCGGACCAGTCCGAGGAAGTCCAGGGCGAGGTCCTCGGCCTCGCCGAGCGTGCCCGGCACCAGCCGCACCACGCTGCGCTCGTCCAGCGCGGGATGCGTGTAGGTGCGGACGGTGAGGACGTCGGCGTCCTCCCGGTCCGTGGTGCCCGGGGGCAGTACGGCGCCGGCGTCGAGCAGTGCGGCGGCGGTGGTCTCGTCCCGGGTGGTGCCGTCGTACGTCGTCATGCCGCACGCTCCTCGTCCTCGATGTCGCGTCCGGCGTACAGCGCGGCCGCCATGCGCATGCCCTCCGACCAGGCCACGGGCCCGACCTGACCGAGCTTGAGCACCCGGCCGGCCGTGTCGGTGAAGACCAGGGGGCCGGTCTCCGTCTCCTCGTATCCGTCGTAGTCGCCGACCCACACCCGGGCCTCGACGGCGCGGCCCTCCTCCACCACGGAGCACACGGCGTGGCCGCCGCGCACGCGGTAGCCCAGCTGGGTGGCGCGGCCGTGCAGGAAACGCAGTTCCTTGAAGGCGCCGCCCGCGTAGTCCTCGACGGAGGCGGCCTCGGCGTCGAGTGCCGCGGGCCGGTGCCACACCTCGCGGAAGAGCTGCTGCGCGCGCTGCTCGACGCCGAGTTCGACGGCGAACTCCCGGAGGTCCTCCAGGTCTTCGAGGAGGACCGGGTGCGGCAGGCGGACCAGGTCCGGGGTGAGCCGGACGGTGTCGCCGTCGAGGTCGACCACGCCGAGGCCGCGCTCGGGGTCGGCGTCGCGCAGGAATCCGGCCACCGCGCCGTCCGTCCCCGTGACCACCACGTCGCGGAGGGCGGCCCGCCAGGCGGGGTCGGGCCAGACCCCCGCCAGGACCGCGATGGGGACCGGCAGCGAGCGCACCATCCACCGCTCCACGTCGGCCAGGCACTGCCGTTCGTGGCGCTCCAGCCACTCGGCGAGCTGCCGCAGCCCCATCACCGCCGGATCGTCGGTGATCTTGGGCGGTACGGTCTTCAGCCGCCGTCCGGCCGCGTTGCGGCACACCACCTTGCCGTCGTCGAGGGCGACCTCGTAGCCGCCTGCCGACACCCACCCCATGCGTGCCTCCCGCACCCGCAGTGATCAAGTACCGGGAACTGTAGAGCGTGCCGCTGACAACGGGTCCGGGGTGCCGCCGGGGCGCCGTGCCCACCGGCGGGGATGGTCCGTTGAGCATTGCGTTGAGCGCCTTCATGGGCACCGGGACTCCTCGGGGAACTGAAGTACTCACCCCGGACGGGCAGCAGAGCCCGTCCCCGCGGTCGGGGTACCGCGGGTGGGGCAGCTGTCATGAGCGTGTTGTCGGCCGCCGCGGTGGAGGTACCGCACCCAGCAGTTCCCACAAGGGGCGCGAGCCGGTCGCCCATTGCGCGAGGACCTGGCGGTCGACGAGGTGAAGGCGCTGCTGGCGGGCGAAGGCGCGGCCGGGCCGGGTGATGCGGCCGTTGGTGACCATGACGACGACGTCCGCTCGGTGGACGGGCCGGCCCGTGCCGTTGAGGACCTGCAGATCGGGTGTGCCGACGGCCGCGCCCCGGTCGCCGTTTCTGCGGTGCTTGCACTGGATGACCCAGCGCCGGCCGTAGGGGTCGGTGGCCTTCACGTCCGCGCCGAGGTCGCCCCGGCCTCCGACCTGAGCGGCGTCCGCGCAGCCGTCGCGGTGCATCAGGTCCCTGATGGCGTGCTCGAACTGGCGGTGGGTGAGCGCGTCCAGCTGCGTGAGCCCGTAACGCAGTGCACGCGTCCGGACCCGCTGCCACTGCGCGCGCTGGGTTCGGTGCTGCCACCATCCCAGCCCTCCGAGCAGCAGGACGAGGACGGCGACGACGAGGACCCACCAGTGGGCGATCAGCCAGTTGACCACCATCACCAGCAGGCTGATGGCCGCCAACGCGGCAATCCCCACGGCCGGCAGCCGCATGTCCTCCTGCTGCTGCCGGCGGCTGCGCCCCGGTCGCCCGCGGCGCCGGGGCGGGCGCCGGCTCATCAGTGGCCATCCAGGGTGGAGAAGTCGACCGGGTACGAGACCGTCGGCGTGGGCCGTGGCGCGCTCACGCTCGCCGGTGGCTGACCCGGGCTCTGATCGAAGCGGATCGGATGGTTCCCCACCGGCCCCTCCCCCGGCTTCGAACGGGAACCACCCGGCGCCCACCGAGAGTGCCCGCGCACCGGTGTCCCGTCGGAACGCACATACGACCGTACGAACGGCATCTGGTCCTCCCCCGAGTTCATCACGTCCGAGTGAGGACCATGCTCGAGGCGACCACTGACAAACGATCCAGGTGGGAGCGGTCGGAGTGCCTGTTCAGGACAACGGCTCCCCGTCGTCCGCACCGACTGCTGTCCGACTTCACTCGAACGACAGTTCCGCGCCGGCTCACACCTGTCGGCAGACACCACCCGTGGTGACCGACCGCCCCCGTACGCCCGGCCCGTCCACAAGAGCCGGCAGGCCCGCTCTTCGGCCCTCAGGACGAGTTCCCGGCCCCGTTCACGCCCGACCGCACACAGTTCCAACTCGCCCCGTGAGGAACGTCGTCGTGCTCAGCCGGCGGACTGTAAACGGACAACCAGGACGTGGCCGGACTCAACATACGCACGACACATCCTGCATCCGTGGCCGTGCCCGACTGCGTCATGCCAATCGGCCAGGTGTGGTTCGCTGCTGGGGTGACTCAGGACTTGGAGATCGTCGCATTCGAATCCGCCGAGGCGTTCGAGGCATGGCTCGGTGAGAACCACGCCGTCTCACCGGGCATCTGGCTCAAGCTCCGCAAGAAAGGCCCCGGAATCGTCGCCCTGGACTACGTCCAAGCGCTCGAGGTGGCACTGTGCTTCGGCTGGATCGACGGCCAGAAGGGCAAGTTCGACGACCAGTGGTGGCTCCAGCGGTTCACCCCGCGCACACCGCGCAGCAAGTGGTCCAAGGTCAACCGGGACAGGGCGGCAGCCCTGATCGAACAGGGCCGGATGCGCCCGCCGGGACAGGCCGAGGTCGACCGCGCCAAGGCGGACGGTCGCTGGGAGGCAGCCTACGACGGTGTGAAGACCGCCACGGTGCCGGACGACCTCGCGGCGGCCCTGAGCGCCGACCCCGGCGCGGCGAAGTTCTTCGAGACACTGGACCGGCAGAACCGCTACGCCATCCTGTACCGGATCCAGGACGCCAAGAAGGCCGAGACCCGGGCGCGCCGGATCGAGAAGTACGTGGCAATGCTGGCGAAGGGCGAGAAGCTGCACCCGTAGTCACCACGGCCGTGTGGTGCCCCGGCGTCCCGCCGCGCCCGCGGCCCCGGCAGCAGCCACCCGTGCCCGCACCGAGGGCGACGAAACGCCAAAAGCCCTGAGCAGGCACACGCTCAGCATCGAAGACCCGGAAATCATCCCCGGGCCCGCCGTGAGTACGGCGTTCACTGAGCGGAGCGTCGCCCAGCACCGTCGCTGCCTCGCGCACCGGTTCGCCAAGCGGACCCGGGCCCGGCATGCCGACGTCCACGCACTGCTGACGGGCTGATTCACGGAGAACTCGGGCCCGACCATGTCCTGGTCGATGCGTCCGGTCACCCCGTCCTCATCGACATCGAGGGTCTGATGTTCTTCGATGTCGAGTGGGAGCACGTGTTCCTGCGGCTTCGTTTCGGTGACCGGTACCCGGCCTTGTCCCGCCCCGGACTCGATCCGGCACGGCTCGACCTCTACATGCTTGCAATGCGTCTCTCACTAGTGGCCGGCACTCTTAGCCTGCTCGACGGCTATTTCCCGCACCGCACGGTGATGCGGGAAATCGCCGAGCACAACGCGAAGGAGGCGCTGGCTCTGTTGGTCCAGTAGCGTCGACGGGAAACGATCGCACTGGCGTTGGGCCGTCCTGGCGGCTGCGCCGAGAGAAGTCCGCACACCGGCCTGACCCTCTACCAGGTCCTCGACCTTCCCCAGGACCTGCTGAAAACGAAGCCGCCGCAGACAGCCCAGAACCTGACGAAGCACTACTGCTAAGGGTGGTAGCACTCGCGGGAGGTACCGCCGGCCGGGAGGAAGCAGAGGCGCAGGCCGGTGCGGGGTGCCCCGCCGATCATCGGGGTGAAGCGGTAGACGCGGGTGTCCGCCGGGGTGCGGACGACGACGCTGCGCGGGCGGGCGCCGGGCGCGGTGACCTCGACCGTGTCCCCGGGGCGGGCGTGCCAGACGCGCCCCCACGCGGCGGCGCACACCGTGCTGTACCGGATCTCCACGCGGGCGCCGGTGCCGGTGCGGTGGGGCGGACCGAGCGCGTCGGCCCGGCCGGGCAGTCCGCAGGCCATCCCGTCGGGGTCCCTCCCGTCGCAGCCGTCGCCGTGGCAGCCGGGGGCCGGATCCAGTGCCGGGGAGACCGGGGCCGCCGGGCGCCCGGAGTCCCGGTCGGGCAGTGACACGGCGGCCGCCGCAGCCACCGCCGCAGCCAGGGCGGTCACGGCGCCGAGGGCGAGCCGGCGCCGGTGCCGCCGGGGGCGCGCCGGGCCGGTCCCGGCGTCGTGCTCCGGTTCCTTCGGCGGCGGTGCGGCGGAGCGGGCGCGTCCGCTCCACTGGGCGTCCGCCAGCTCCCAGAGCGCGAGCAGCCGCCCGGATGGTTCGCCGGCCCTCTCGCAGAGTGCCTCGACGGCCTGCCGGGGCACCGGCAGCCTGCCGTTGAGATAGCGCTCCCAGGACGACTTGCTGTACGGGGTGCGCTCGGCGAGGGCCGCCAGGCTCAGGCCGGTGCGGGCACGCAGCGCGCGGAGCCGTTCGGCCAGGGCCGCGCACTCGGGGGCGGGGTCGGTCATCCGCGCAGCACCCGCCAGGTGTGCGGGCCCACGATGCCGTCGGCGGGCAGTCCGGCCTCCTTCTGCAGCCGCGTCACGGCCGCGATCGTGCGCTGCCCGTAGATCCCGTCGACGGCGCCCGGGTCGATGCGGCGGTGCTTCAGCAGGCACTGCGCCTCCACCACGTCCCAGCCCGGTCCGGCGAGCACGGCGGTGCGTGTCGTGCTGTATCCCGCGGCCAGTACTCCGCCGCTGCGGCGCACCGGGCAGGGATAGGTCTTCCCCGGCTCGAAGACATACCGTCCGGGCCCGTGCCGGGCGGACGTGGCGCCTCCGCCGGAACCCGGCTGGGCGGTCGGTGCGCCGGCCGCGTCGCCCGTCGCCGTGCCGTCGTCGGCACCGCCGCCCGGGGCGGCCGTCAGCCATCCCGCGCACAGTCCGGCGAGCGCGGCGGCCACGACGGCGGCCGCCGCGACGGGCCGGGAGACCCCGGGCCGCGGTCCGTCCCGCTCCTCCGCCCCCTGGCGCGGCCCCGCCGGTACGGGGGTGTCGTCCTCCGTGTCCGCGGCGGGCGCGGTCCGCCGCCGCCAGGCCTCCTCGGCCACCTCGTAGAGGACCAGCAGCCGGGTCGGTTCCGTCCCCGTGATCCGGGCCAGCTGCTCCACGGCGTGACGCGGCGGCAGCGCCTTCCCGTTGAGACAGCGCTCCCACGAGGAGCGGCTGTAGTCGGTCCGGGCCGCGAGCGAGGTGAGGCTCAGCCCGCTGCGGTCCTTCAATCTGCGCAGCTGCACGACGAGTTGCCGGACCCGCTGGTCCAGCGAGTCGGGCAGTTCCTTCCAACGCGGCATGGCTCGCTCCGTAGGCGTCGGCGGACTCCGGGGTCCTCCCCCGCTCCATGTTCCGACCACTGGCAGCCCCGGCGCGGGATTCCGGTTCCCGGTCACACCCCTGGCCCATACGTCTTCGGCCACTCCCGGCGACGGCAGGCGTCCCGGCGGCACGGCGTCCCGCGCGGCGTCCGGGCAGGTCGGCGCGTGGGACGTCCCACGGTGTCCCGGCCGGCCCAGCGTCGCTGGCCGTGCCCCGGAATGGCCAGCAATCTCAGTAGGGCCGAGCCGGACGGAGCGGGCCGCTCCACCGCCGCCCGCACCGTCCTCCAGCCACTACCGACAAGGGGAAGTCATGAACGCGTTCACCTCGTTCGCCGCCGCCACGACCGCGGCGGCGGTTCTCGCCATCGGACTCGCCGGCGGCGCCACGGCCGCCGGTCACACGCCCGCCGCGCACGACGGCGTGACCGGGCGGGCCGCCGCCGCCGGAACCGCGCCCGCGTGCATCGAGCGCACGAGCGTCACCAACAAGCCCGAGGGCGGCGTGCGGGTCCACCTGCGCAACTTCTGCGGCAGGACCATGCACGTCAAGGTGGTCGTCAAGAACTGGTCGGACAGCGGGTGCAAGTCCATGCCGAACGGGTCCGGCTGGCTCTTCCAGACCGTCGGCGGCCGGTACGACCGGACCGTGGTCTGCTGAGCGGGGCGGCGGGAGCGGCTGACGCCCCGCCGCCTGCCGTGGCCCCGGGCTGCCGTGAACCGGCTCCCGGGGCCATCAGGGTGGTCACAGGCCGTGTCGGGAGGCCGTCCCCGGTCCGGCTGGCCATCCTGGGTCGGGAGCGGCCCCTTCCGAGCGACAAGGAGTACGG
>Ga0247827_10001168_pt1 | contig 11369 bp, 11 predicted proteins | sample 12C_Control_Day2_FD_194414 | JGI IMG/M metagenome (GOLD analysis project Ga0247827, IMG submission 194414) | Soil microbial communities from agricultural site in Penn Yan, New York, United States - 12C_Control_Day2 | ecosystem: Environmental > Terrestrial > Soil > Agricultural land | place... | reverse complement strand
GCGACGCTACGCGACCAAATCGAGGATGCGATCGACGAAGCGGAAGGGAGTCGCCCGAAGCGCGGCGACCTTAGCCCGCACGAGCGGCAGATGCTGCGCAACCTGCTTCACTTCGGCGACCGGACCGCCGGCGAGATCGCGGTCACGCGCGGAGACATCGTCGCGATCTCGCGCACGTCGAGTTTCGACCAGCTGGTTGACGCCTTCGCAGAGGCGGAGCACAGCCGCCTGCCGGTTTATGGCGACGGTCTCGACGACATCATCGGCATGATTCACATCAAGGACGTCTACAAGGCGCTCAACGACCCGGGACGCCCCCGCTCGATCGAAGACCTCCTTCGGACACCTTTGTTCGTTCCGGAATCGATGGGTGTGCTGGAATTGCTGGCGCGAATGCGGGCCGGCCGGATGCATCTCGGAATCGTCGTCGACGAGTTCGGCGGCACCGAAGGCCTGGTGACGATCGAGGACGTCGTCGAGGAAATCGTCGGGGAAATCGAGGACGAGCATGACGAGGCGGCAGTCGCCGGCCTGACCATGCTCGACGATGGCGTCTGGGAAGCCGGCTCGCGCGTCGAGCTGGAGGAAATCGGGGAAGCCGTCGATCCACGCCTGTCAAGCGACGAGGACGAGGTCGACACCATCGGCGGGCTGGCGTTCCTCCTCGCCGGGCGCTTGCTGAAACCGGGCGAGTCCGTGCCCCATCCTTCGGGCTGGCGGATCGAATGCGTCGAGGCCGATGCGCGGCGGATGATCCGCCTACGGCTTCACGCGCCGGATACCGACGCCCCGGGCAAATAAGGACCAGCCTTGTCATTTTCGAGAGAAAGCCTGACCAAGCGGCCCATGCTGCTCGCTCTGGCGGGCGGTGCCGCTTCCGCCTTCGCCTTCCAGCCGCTCGGCCTGTGGCCGCTGATGATCCTCGCTTTTGCTTTGCTGTGCTGGATGCTCGAGCGGGCTGCTTCTTTGAAGAGCGCCTTGGCGATCGGCTGGGCGTTCGGGCTTGGCCAGTTCGTCATCGGCCTCAACTGGATCGCCACGGCCTTCACCTTCCAGGCGAAGATGCCGCCGTGGCTCGGCTGGATCGCGGTCGTGCTGCTGTCGCTCTATCTCGCGGTCTATCCGATGCTGGCGACGGGTCTCGCGTGGCGGTTCGGCAAAGGCCGCCCAATCGCGCTGGTCTTTGCTCTGGCCGGCGGCTCGGCGATCACGGAATGGCTCCGGGCGACGATATTCACGGGCTTCGCCTGGAATCCGATCGGGGTCACGCTAGCCGATACGCCGCTGATTGGCGCCAGCCGCTTAATCGGTACCTATGGCCTGTCGGCCATGACAGTGCTCCTCGGCGGGACCCTATGGCTTGCAGCCCGCAAGAGCTGGCGGACGCCCGTCGCGGTTGCCGCAACGGCCGTCCTGCTTTCGATTTCGCCCCCGCCGGGAGTTCGTGCGCCGTCCGTAGGGCCGCCTCTGTCGGGCGCGGCGAACAACCCGCCTCCAGGCGAGGACGTTGGTGGCGGTGTGCTGATGCGGCCGATCCGCATCGTGCAGCCGAACATCGGCCAGGAGGACAAATGGCGTCCGGGATTCGAGGCGACCGCCGCTGATCGTTTGCGCACATTGTCCTTTCAAGGGTTGCAGCAATCGCATCTGCTTTTCTGGCCGGAAGCGGCGGTCACCAATCCGCTTCTCGACGAGCGCCCCGGGGCGAGCGAACTCGTTGCGATCGAGCGGCGGCAGGCGACGCAAGTGCTTCCGCGCCAGGAATTGTTGATCACTGGCGGCCTCTCACTCCTTTCGAGCGACGGGCAGCGCGTGACCGGCGCAACCAACAGCGTCTTCGTGCTCGGCGCCGGCGGGCAGGTGCTGGGCCGGTACGACAAGGCTCATCTCGTCCCCTATGGCGAGTATCTGCCGATGCGCCCGCTGCTTTCGGCCATCGGGCTATCGCGCCTCGCGCCCGGCGATCTCGATTTCCGCCCCGGCCCGGGACCGCTGTCAATCCAGCTTCCCGGTTCCTGGGGCAAGGTCGGCTTCCAGCTTTGCTACGAGATCATTTTCTCAGGCGAGGTCGTCGACCGGCGCGACCGGCCCGATTTCATCTTCAACCCGTCCAACGACGCCTGGTTCGGACGCTGGGGACCGCCGCAACACCTTGCGCAGGCCCGATTGCGTGCCGCTGAGGAAGGCCTCCCGGTCGTCCGCTCGACCCCGACCGGCATCAGCGCGCTCATCGATCCGTATGGCAAGGTCGTCGCCTCGCTTCCGTGGCAGAAGCCCGGCGTAATCAACGCGCTACTTCCCGATCCGCTGGCACCCACGCCGTTCGCGCGCCTCGGCAACGCCATCCCGTTGGCGCTCGGCTTTATTTTGCTTTTGGCGGGCATTGTCTTGGGCCGGGGCCGCCGCTACAGCGCCGGGATATAAAGCTTTCCTTATATCCTGCAGACAAGAGGACCGTGGGCGCCCATGCGCAGCAACTATCTCTTCACCTCCGAATCCGTTTCCGAAGGCCATCCGGATAAGGTCGCCGACCAGATCAGCGACGCGATCGTCGACCTGTTCCTGTCGAAGGACCGGGAGGCGCGGGTCGCCTGCGAGACGCTGGTGACGACCCAGAAGGTCGTCCTGGCGGGTGAGATTCGCGGTCGGGGAATCATGGACAAGGCCGGCAATTGGGCCGAGGGCGTTCGCGAAGAGATCGAGCGGGCCGTGCGCGAAACGGTGAAGGCCATCGGCTACGAGCAGGACGGTTTCCACTGGGACCGGCTCGACTTCGCCAACCACCTCCATCCGCAGTCGGCGCACATCGCCCAAGGCGTGGACGCGAGCGGCAACAAGGACGAAGGCGCGGGCGACCAGGGAATCATGTTCGGCTTCGCTTGCGACGAGACGCCGGACCTGATGCCGGCGACGCTCGACTACAGCCACAAGATCCTCGAGGCGATGGCTGCCGACCGCCACAGCGGCACCGCCCCATTCCTGGAGCCGGACGCCAAGAGCCAGGTCACCTTGCGGTTCGAGAACGGCCGTCCAGTCGAGGCGACCGCGATCGTCGTTTCCACGCAACATGCCTTGGGCTACGACGAGGGCGACAAGGAAGCCGAGCTCAAGGACTATGTGAAGGGCGTCATTGCCAAGGTGCTTCCGGGCGAGCTTCTGACCGACAACACCGTTTACCACATCAACCCGACCGGAAGCTTCGTCATCGGCGGGCCCGACGGCGACAGTGGCCTGACCGGCCGCAAGATCATCGTCGATACGTATGGCGGCGCGGCCCCGCACGGCGGCGGCGCCTTCAGCGGAAAGGACCCGACGAAGGTCGACCGCTCTGCGGCTTACGCAGCGCGCTGGCTGGCGAAGAACATCGTCGCCGCCGGCCTTGCCCGACGCTGCACGATCCAGCTTGCCTATGCCATCGGCGTGCCCGAGCCGCTGTCGCTTTATGTCGACACGCACGGCACCGGGACGGTTTCCGACGAAGCCATCGAAGCGGCGATCGGCAAGATCGAGCGGCTCGGCCGCCTCACTCCGCGCGGAATCCGCACGGCGTTGGGCCTCAACAAGCCGATCTACGCGAAGACGGCGGCCTACGGCCATTTCGGGCGCAAGTCGGACGGCGATCTGTTCCCATGGGAAAAGACCGACCTTGCCGACGATCTGAAAGCCGCTCTGGCCTAAGCCTCTTCGCAGCGAACGGCGATCTTCTTGCCCTGGTAGGTCAGGTGACCCCGCCAGTCGTGCTTGCTGCTAATCAGCCGGAGCGAAGCGATCAGCGCCATTTGGTCGGGGTCCGCGAGATCGACGCGAATTTCCTCTTCGTCAGCCCAGCTACGGGCAATGGCGCTCGGTACCACCTTTTCGCCGGCCGTCAGCTCCGCACTGACCAGGCCAGGAACGGCGGCATGGCCGAACAGGAGGTGGATGCTGGCACCCTTGCCCGAACACATCATGCCCTGTGTCGCCTGTGCGGGGCTGGCGGCAAACATGGCCGCCGCGGCGGCGAAGAATAGCGAGCGGTTGATCATGACGAGGAAATTGCCGCTCCGCGCGCGGCGACACAAGCCAGGGCAAGGGCACCTATTTGCAGCGACCTGCGCAACGATTAGTGGCCGCTCATGACCGCTCATCGAAAAGGTGATCCGACGACGCTGAACCGGCTTTACGGCCGGTCGAGCAGCCACAAGCTGCGGGCGGGTCAGGCCGAGCTGGTCGAGACGCTACTTCCGGCGATTTCCGTGCCGGCCGAGGGCGAAGTGACGTCGAACGCGCTGTTCGGCGATGATCGGCCACTCCATTTCGAGATCGGCTTCGGCGGCGGCGAACACCTTGCCCATCGCGCAGACCTGCTTCCCGATCACGGCTTCATTGGCTGCGAGCCGTTCCTCAACGGAGTCGCCCAAGCGCTCACTCATATCCGCGACGATCGGCTTGCGAATGTCCGACTGTGGATGGGCGATGCGCTGGACGTGCTGAAACGCTTGCCGGATGACGCGCTGACGATGGTTTATTTGCTCCATCCCGATCCGTGGCCGAAAGCGCGCCACGCAAAGCGGCGAATGATGAACGACGGGCCGGTCGACCTGATTGCCTCCAAGATGAAAAAAGGCGGCGAGTTCCGCGTCGCCACCGACGACCCGACCTACCTCGACTGGCTGCTGATGATCATGGCTCGCCACGAACACCAGTTCGAATGGGTGAACGACAAGCCGGGCGAGTGGCTCTCATATCCCTCCGGTTGGATCGAGACCCGCTATGCCGCGAAAGCGCGGCGACAGGGTCGTGTTCCCCACCAATTCCGGTATCGTCGCCTCGCTGATGGAGAGGATGCATGATGCGGAAATCCTGGCTGGTCGGAATTGCGGCATTGGCGGTAGAAGGCGCGGCCATCGCATGCTCCTGCATGGCGACCGACGATCCGGTTCAGCTCCGGCAGTTCGCGGCAGAGGCGGCAGAGGGCGCGGTTGCGCTGGTTGAAGCCGAAGCCCTGACCGCGTTCGATCCGGTAAGGGGTGGAGAGCAGGTGGTCGTTCGACGGACGCTTGCGGGACGTGCGCCGCAAGAGTTTCGTATCGAGCGAGGGCCGCTGGCGAGCGGCGCCTCGTGCGACAACCTGTTCGAGGTCGGGCAGCGCAGGGTCATCATCCTCTATCCGGTAACGAACGCGGGCCGCACAGCTGCTGTTTACCGTGCGTCAAGCATGTGCACGGACCTACTGCTCGATAAACCCACATTCCGCGACGCCGTTGCCAAGCGGATCGGGAGTCCGCAGCGCGGGCCGGAGCGCGGCTGAGCCTTGCCTTTCGCCAGCGCGCGCCTAACTAGCGGCGATGCAGGCCTGCGCTGACGTCCTCGCCGCCATCGGCAACACCCCGCTGATCCGGCTTTCGCGCGCTTCCGAAGAGACGGGCTGCATTATTCTGGGCAAGGCCGAATTCATGAACCCTGGCGCGTCGGTTAAGGACCGTGCCGCGCTCAGCATCGTCATGGACGCGATTGAGCGCGGGGAGCTTCGCCACGGCGGGACGATCGTCGACGGAACGGCAGGAAATACCGGAATTGGCCTCACCATGGTCGGCAACGCGCTGGGGATGAAGACGGTGATCGTCATCCCCGAGACGCAAAGCCAGGAAAAGAAGGACACGCTTCGGATGCTTGGCGCGGAGCTGGTCGAAGTCCCGGCCGTGCCGTACCGCAACCCGAACAACTACGTTAAAATCGGCGGCAGGCTGGCCGAGCGGATGGCGCGCGAGAATCCGAACGGCGCGATTTGGGCCAACCAGTTCGACAATGTCGCCAACCGCGACGCCCATGTCCGCACGACCGGCCCGGAAATCTGGGAGCAGACCGACGGCCAGGTCGACGGCTTTGTCGCCGCAGTCGGGACCGGTGGAACGCTGGCCGGCACCGCGCTGGCGCTACGCGAGCGCCGTAAGGACGTGCAAATCGCGATCGCGGACGTTCCCGGCGCGGCACTCTACAATTTCTATGCGAACGGCGAGCTGAAAGCCGAAGGCTCGTCGATCACCGAAGGCATCGGCCAGGGCCGGATCACCGCCAACCTGGAAGGCTTCACGCCCGACCACGCATTCTTCATTCCCGACGAGGAGAGCGTCGCCGAGACCTTCCGGCTGCTCGAGGAAGAAGGACTGGCGCTCGGTGCCTCGTCAGGCGTAAATGTCGCCGGTGCGATCAGATTGGCCCGCGAGATGGGGCCGGGTCACACCATCGTCACCATCCTGTGCGACCCCGCGACGCGCTACCAGTCGCGTTTGTTCAACCCCGAGTTCTTGCGTTCGAAGGGCCTGCCGGTTCCCCGCTGGCTCAAACGGCACGATACAATCGAGCCGGACTATCTTCCGGTCGAAGCATAAGGAGAAGATCATGACCCTCAGCATCGGCAGCGTTGCGCCAGATTTCAGCGCGGACACCACCACCGGACCGATCAATTTCCACGAGTGGATCGGCGACGGCTGGGCGATCCTCTTCTCTCATCCCAAGGCGTTCACTCCCGTCTGCACGACCGAACTCGGTTACATGGCCGGCCTGGGCGACGAGTTCGCCAAGCGGAACACCAAGATCATCGGGCTTAGCGTCGACGCGACGGAAGATAACCGCAACTGGCTGCCCGACATCGAAGGCGTCAGCGGGAACAAGGTCGACTATCCGATCATCAGCGACAGTGACCTCAACGTCGCCAAAAAATACAACATGCTGGAGGCTGACGCAGGGGACACAGCCGCGGGCCGCACAGCCGCGAACAATGCGACCGTGCGCACGGTCTACATCATCGGTCCGGACAAAAAGATCCGTGCCATGCTGCTCTACCCGATGTCGACCGGCCGCAATTTCGACGAGGTGCTGCGCCTGCTCGATTCGGTCCAGCTGACGGAGAGCAAGGGCGTTGCGACGCCGGTCAACTGGAAGCCCGGCGAGGATGTCATCATCCCGCCGTCGGTCAGCGACGAGGACGCCAAGGCGAAGTATCCAAACGGCTGGGAAACGGTGAAGCCTTACCTCCGCCGTATTCCGCAGCCCCAAGACTGAGGATCAGCGCGTGGGCGTCAGCTTGAGCAGGCGCCCGCCGCTTCCCCTTCCGCCGTCCTCCAGGACGTAGAGCGAGCCGTCCGGCCCTTCGTCAACGGCACGGATGCGGGCACCCATCTTGTAATCGGTCTTCCCGACGACGCGATCGCCTTCGATGTCGACACGGCTGAGGGACTCGCCGGACAGGCCGGTGACGAGCGCATCGCCCTTCCAGCCTTTGAACAAGTTGCCGTCATAGATGATCATCCCGCCGGGCGAGATGGCGGGAACCCAATAGGCCTTCGGGGCCTCGAAACCGTCGCCTGCCTTGTGATCGGGAATGTCGCGGCCGTCATAATGCGACCCCATCGAGGCGCGCGGCCAGCCGTAATTCTTTCCGGCAACGACGAGGTTGAGCTCGTCGCCATGCTTCGGCCCCATCTCGACCTGCCAAAGCCGTCCGTCCGGCGCGAAATCGAGGCCGAGCAGGTTGCGATGGCCCATGCTCCATACCTGGGCGGTCACGCCGCCGCGGCTCGCCCACGGGTTACCGGGGGCCGGCGCGCCCTCGTGGGTGAGCCGGAGGACCTTGCCTAGATTGCCGCTCAGGTCCTGCGCCGGATCGAATTTCTGACGGTCGCCCGAAGTGAGATAGAGGAACCCATCCGGGCCGAAAGCGATGCGGTGCGAGAAATGGCCGTCGCCAGTGACCTTCGGCTGCTGGCGCCAGATCACCTTGAAATTGTCGATCCGCGGCTCACCCTGGAGGTTGAGCGTCCCGTAGCCGAGCACGGCACCGCTGGTGCCGCCCTCGCCCGCTTCGACGAAGCTGATGTAGACGCGGCGATTCCCGGCGAAATCCGGATGGGCGACGACATCGCCGAGGCCCCCCTGCCCGGCCACTTTCGCAGTCGGCGCACCGGCCACGGCCTTGCGGCTGCCATTCGTTACGTCGACTAGCCATAGAGCGCCGCTCTTTTCGGTCACCAGCGCCATGTTGGTCATCTTGACGCCGCTTCCAGGAAGGAAATCCATCGCCCACGGCTGGTCGAAGTCCGCGACCAGAACCTTCGTGAACGGCAGGTCGCTGACTTGGCCCTCCTGCGCATTGCCGCCGTCAGCGCAGGCGGCGACCGCGATCGCGCCGGCAAGGATCGTCAAACGTCCCATCACTCGTCTTCCCTCCTCGAAACAGAGCCGTCTTCTAATGAAGCGAACGCAGCTTGCCAGTCAAAGCTCCCGCATCTATATCCAACTCCTCTCCTCGACATCGTAAGGTGCCTGGGGCTGGGGTCGAACGGCCCCGGCAGCGAGAGAGTTTGGTGTCTTCCGGAGCGTTTGTGACCGACACGACTGCCATTGCCAAGTTGATCGAGCCCGCCGTCATGGCCGAGGGCTTCGACCTCGTGCGCGTGGCGATGACCGGCGGCACGAGCGATCCGACGCTGCAGGTTATGGCCGAGCGCCCCGACACGCGCCAGCTAAGCTTAAGCGATTGCGAGACGTTGTCGCGCCGATTGAGTGACATCCTCGATGCCGAGGAAGCCGCTGGCCGCGACCCGATCGAGGGGGGCTATCGCTTGGAGGTTTCGTCGCCGGGAATCGACCGGCCGCTGACTCGCCTCAAGGATTATGCGGACTGGTCGGGTCATGAAGCGCGACTCAAGCTCGCCAACCCGCAGGACGGCGCCAAGCAGGTTTCCGGGGCGATCGCCGGGATCGATGGCGAGACCATCACCATCGCGACCCCAAAGGGCGACCGCGCCATCTCGTTCGACAATATCGCGTCGGCCAAGCTGCTCTTGACCGACAAGCTCATCAACGCCACCGCGCCGCTCAGCACCGAAGGCGCCGACTCAATCCAGACCGTAGAGGACTAAGACCATGGCCACTGCCGCGCCCGCCGCTGCCACTGCCAACAAGGCCGAACTGCTTGCGATCGCCGACGCCGTCGCCCGCGAGAAGCTGATCGACAAGGGCATCGTCATCGAGGCTATGGAAGACGCGATCCAACGCGCCGCCCGCGCTCGCTACGGTGCCGAGAACGACATTCGCGCCAAGCTCGACGCCGAAACCGGCGATCTCCGGTTGTGGCGCGTCCTCGAAGTGGTCGAGGAGCCGGAGGATCACTTCAAGCAGGTCGACATCAAGGGCGCGCAGAAGCTGAAATCCGACGCGGCACTTGGCGACTTCATCGTCGATCCGCTGCCGCCGATCGAGTTCGGCCGCATTGCAGCCCAGGCCGCCAAGCAGGTCATTTTCCAGAAGGTCCGCGATGCGGAGCGCGAGCGCCAGCACGAGGAGTTCAAGGATCGGGCCGGCGAAGTCATCACCGGCGTCGTCAAGCGGGTCGAGTTCGGTCACGTCGTCGTCGACCTCGGCCGAGCCGAAGGCGTCATCCGCCGCGATGCGCAGATCCCGCGCGAAATGGTCCGCGTCGGCGACCGCATTCGCAGCCTGATCCTGCGCGTCAGCCGCGAAGTTCGCGGCCCGCAGATCTTCCTGTCGCGGGCCCACCCCGACTTCATGAAGAAGCTGTTCGCCCAGGAAGTGCCGGAAATTTACGACGGCATCATCGAGATCAAGGCCGCTGCCCGCGACCCCGGGTCGCGCGCCAAGATCGGCGTGATCAGCTACGACAGCTCGATCGACCCGGTCGGCGCCTGCGTCGGCATGAAGGGCAGCCGCGTGCAGGCCGTCGTGCAGGAACTGCAGGGCGAGAAGATCGACATCATCCCGTGGAGCGAGGACACCGCGACGTTCGTCGTCAACGCGCTCCAGCCAGCGACCGTCAGCCGCGTCGTCATCGACGAGGAAGAAGGCCGGATCGAGGTCGTCGTTCCCGACGATCAGCTCAGCCTGGCCATCGGCCGCCGCGGCCAGAACGTCCGCCTGGCAAGCCAGCTTACAAGCAGCCAGATCGATATCCTCACCGAGGCCGACGCTTCCGAGAAGCGCCAGCGCGAGTTCATCGAGCGCTCCGAAATGTTCCAGAACGAACTGGACGTCGACGAGACCCTGGCCCAGCTGCTGGTCGCCGAAGGTTTCACCAGCCTCGAGGAAGTGGCCTACGTCGATCAGGCGGAAATCGCCGCGATCGAGGGTCTCGACGAGGAAATCGCCGAGGAACTCCAGAGCCGCGCTTCCGAAGCGCTTGAGCGCCGTGAGGCTGCCGCCCGCGAGGAGCGCCGTTCGCTTGGGGTCGAGGACGCGCTCGCGGAAATGCCGCACCTCAACGAGCAAATGCTCGTGACGCTGGGCAAGGCGGGCATCCTGACCCTCGACGACCTCGCCGACCTCGCCACCGACGAGCTGGTCCAGAAGAAGCGCCAGGAACCGCGTCGCCGCGCCGAGAGCAATCGGTCGGAGGACAAGGGCGGAATTCTCGCCGAATATGGGCTTAGCGACGAGCAGGGCAACGAGATCATCATGGCCGCCCGCGCGCACTGGTTCGAGGACGAATCGCCGGCCGGCGACAATGAGGAGGCCGCCGATGCGGAATCCTCCAAATGAGAGCCTAGGCCCGGCATCGCAGGCAAAAGGCGCGGGTCCTGAACGGACCTGCGTCCTTAGCCGCGCCGTACGCAGCAAGGACAGCCTGATCCGGCTTGCATTGTCGCCGGACGGCGAGGTCGCGCCGGACATTCGCGGGCGCGCGCCTGGCCGTGGCGCCTATGTCACCGTCGGACGCGCCGCGCTCGACGAGGCGAATTCCAAAGGCAAGCTGAAGGGCGCCCTGTCGCGCGCATTCAAGCAGGACGCGACGGTCCCGGCGGATCTCGGCGAGAAGGTCGAGGCGGCGCTGAAGCAGTCGGCGCTCGACCGGCTCGGTCTCGAGGCGCGCGGCGGAACCCTGCTGACGGGGGCGGAGCGGATCGAGCAGGCCGCCCGATCGGGCAAGGTCCACCTGCTTATCCACGCTGCCGATGCGGGTGAGGACGGAAACAAGCGTCTCGACCAGGCTTGGCGGGTCGGCGGCGGAGAGCGCCAGGGACTGGTATTTCCGGAAGGCCGCACCATCTTGTCGATGGCGCTCGGCCGCGAAAATGTGGTACATATTGCACTGACCGACCCCGCCGCCGCACGGCGGGTGCGCCATGCCATCGACCGATGGCTTACTTTCATTGACCCCGAGGCTGGGCTAGAGGGCGGCGCTGCCGTCCGCGGCGACGCCACGGCAATTGACGACGAAGGAAACAAATGACCGACCAGAGCGACAAGCCCAAGCTTGGTACCCGGCCGCCGCTGGGCCTGAAGCGCACGGTCGAAACCGGCAAGGTGAAGCAGAGCTTCAGCCATGGCCGGTCGAACACCGTCGTCGTCGAGGTCAAGAAGCGGCGCATCCT
>Ga0247827_10001167_pt1 | contig 11371 bp, 11 predicted proteins | sample 12C_Control_Day2_FD_194414 | JGI IMG/M metagenome (GOLD analysis project Ga0247827, IMG submission 194414) | Soil microbial communities from agricultural site in Penn Yan, New York, United States - 12C_Control_Day2 | ecosystem: Environmental > Terrestrial > Soil > Agricultural land | place... | reverse complement strand
GGATCAGCTCGGTAAAACCGATCGAACAACCGTGGCAACAACTCCGCTGAAATGCCCTTGCCGCTGTTCTGCACCGACACGCTCACGCCTTTTGGCTGATCGAGAATGGATACGCTCACATAGCCCTCAACCGGGGTAAACCGCAGCGCGTTATCCAGTAAGTTCGACAAGGCCCGGCGCAACATGCTGCGATCACCCTCGATCCGTGCATTGCCGTCACGGCTCAGTTTTACCTGCGCGTCTTCCGCCAACGGCGCAAAGAACTCCAGCAAAAGGTCAGCCTCTTCCGCCAGTTGCAAAGGCTCGCATTTGGGCATCAACAAGCCGTGATCGGCTTTCGCCAGATAAAGCATGTCATTGACCAGTTGCGCCATCCATTGCAGCTCTTCGAGATTGCTGTGCAGTGCTTCGCGATAGTCTTCGATGGGCCGGGGGCGGGTGAGGGTGACTTGAGTGTGGGTCAGCAGGTTCGACAGCGGCGTGCGCAGTTCATGGGCGATGTCGGCGGAAAAGGCGGACAGCCGTTGAAAAGAGTCGTCGAGGCGTCCGAGCATGGCGTTGAAGTTGTGGGCCATTTCCGCCAGCTCCGGCGGCATGTTTTCTTCCGGTAGGCGCGCATTGAGCGATTGTGCTGATACGCCGCTGGCAACCGCACTGATGCGCCGCAATGGGCGCAACCCGCTGCGCGCCGCCCAGGCACCGAGCAGGGCAGTGGCCAGGGCCGACAGGCCAACGGTCAGCCAGATCAAGTGCTGCATGCGTTGCAGGAAATGCTGGTGATGGGTGATGTCCAGCAACAGCGTCAGTTGCGGCGAGTCGGGTTTGTTAGCGAACAGCGGTGCGTTGAGCACGCGGTAATCGGTGCCGTCGTCGTTGAGCTTCGACAGGCCCGGCGTTTGCGGGAGTTTGTCCGGCAGCTGCGGCGAGCTGTCGTACCAGCGCCGACCGTCGCTGCCGGTGATGCGCAACGAAAGATCCGCTTGCCGGCTCAACTCATCGGCGAGTTTGACTTGGCTGTCGCTCGATTGAAGATCGTGCAATGCCCGCCGCAGGCCCAGTAGCTTGCTGTCCAGCAGTTGCTGATCAAGCTCAATGAAATGCGCCTCGCTGGCGCGGCTGAACAACACCCCGGCAAACAGTGAAACGACGGCGGTGCAGGCTGCAAACAGCAGTGCCAGTCGACTGCTCAAGGATAATCGGCGCATCAGGCGGGGCGCTCTTCGAGCACATAACCCATGCCACGCACGGTGTGGATCAGTTTGTTGGGGAACTCGTCGTCGATCTTCAGGCGCAATCGGCGGATCGCAACCTCGATGACATTGGTGTCGCTGTCGAAATTCATGTCCCAGACCTGGGAGGCGATCAACGATTTGGGCAGGACTTCGCCCTGGCGACGCAGGAGCATTTCCAGCAAAGCGAATTCCTTGGCCGTCAGATCGATGCGTTGGCCGTTGCGTTCTACCCGGCGGCGAATCAGATCCAGGCGTAGGTCAGCCAGTTGCAGGCTGGTTTCCTGGGGCGATGCGCTGCCTCGGCGCAATAGGCTGCGCACCCTCGCCAGCAGCTCGGAGAACGCAAATGGCTTGACCAGATAGTCGTCGGCGCCCAGTTCGAGGCCGTGAACCCGGTCTTCCACCGCGTCCCGCGCGGTGAGGAACAGCACCGGCGTATCAAGGCCCGCATTGCGCACGGCTTGCAGAATCTGCCAGCCATCGCGGCCAGGCAGCATCACGTCGAGGATCAGCAAGGCGTACTCGCCGCTCAATGCCAGTTGCTGGCCGGTGTTGCCGTCGGCCACCAGTTCGGTGTTGAACCCGGCCTCAGCCAGGCCCTGGCGCAAGTAGTGGCCGGTTTTCGGTTGGTCTTCGACGATCAGCAGTTTCATGGGCGGCTCGGGGCAATGGAACGAACGCTTTATACCGTGGGCGCCGACGGTGCGGGCCAACCTGACAAAGTTGTAATCTGGCTGTCAGGTTACGGGCAGTGATCGCAGTTTAGAGTTTTCCACAGGCTGAACCTTATCTTGTTGGAGTACGACTATGTTTTTGCGCAAATCGCTGGTGACCATCGCGTGTCTGTTCACGCTGAGCTCGCCTGCATGGGCTGACCCGGCGCACACCTACGACTTTGGCCAGTCAGCCCCGGCCACCAAGGCAAGCCGCAGTGTCGAAGTGGTGATGGGCGACATGTCGTTCAACCCCAAGGCCATCGAGATCAAGGCCGGTGAAACCGTGCGTTTCGTGCTGGTGAACAAAGGCCAATTGCTGCACGAATTCAACCTGGGTGACGCCGCGATGCATGCCCGGCACCAGCAGGAAATGTTGCAGATGCAACAAAGCGGCATGCTGACGCCGACAGGCGTGAAGGCAATGGACCACGGCGCCATGGCCGGTATGGATCACGGTTCAATGGGGCACGACATGAAACACGATGACCCTAACAGCGTACTCGTCGAACCGGGTCAAACGGCGGAACTGACCTGGACCTTCAGCAAGGCCACCAGCCTTGAATTTGCCTGCAACATCCCCGGCCATTATCAGGCGGGCATGGTTGGCAAATTGACTGTCAGTCAGTAAGCACTCAAAGGCGGGCACAAAGGCTGATAGAATCCGCTGATTCTTCAGTCAGGTTTCCGCCATGCATCCCGCAGCCGAACACTCGCCGCTGGGCAAATCCAGCGAATACATCGCCACTTACACGCCGTCCTTGCTGTTCCCGATCCCGCGTACCGCGAAGTGGGCAGAGCTGGGCCTGACGGCTGAAACCCTGCCTTATAAAGGCGTCGACTTCTGGAATTGCTTCGAGCTGTCGTGGCTGTTGCCTTCGGGCAAGCCGGTGGTGGCGATTGGCGAATTCAGCATCCCGGCGGACTCGCCGAACATCATTGAGTCGAAGTCGTTCAAGCTGTACCTCAACTCGTTGAACCAGACGCCGTTTGCCGATACCGCGAGCCTTGAGGCGACGCTGGCCAAGGATTTGTCGGCGGCTGCCGGCAAGCCGGTGGGCGTGCGTATTCGCAGCCTCAAGGATGTCGAGAACGAAGGCGTCGTGGCCTTGCCGGGCTTATGCATCGATGAGCTGGATATCAGCGTCAGCAACTACGAGCATCCACGGCCGGAACTGCTGCGTTGCGATGATTCGCGCATTGTCGAGGAGAGCGTGCACAGCCATTTGCTCAAGTCCAACTGCCCGGTCACCAGCCAGCCAGACTGGGGCAGCGTGGCGGTGGAATACCGCGGCGCGGCACTGGATCACGCTAGCCTGCTGGAATACATCGTCAGCTTCCGCCAACACTCGGACTTCCATGAGCAATGCGTGGAGCGGATTTTCCTCGATCTGCAGCGGTTGCTGAAACCGGAAAAGCTGACCGTGTATGCACGTTATGTGCGCCGTGGCGGGTTGGATATCAACCCGTATCGCAGCACTGAAAACGTACAGCTGCCGAACCATCGACTGGTCCGCCAGTAACATCAAAAGATCGCAGCCTTCGGCAGCTCCTACTCTGCATTTCTCAGGTAGGAGTTGCCGAAGGCTGCGATTCTTTTCTAGTAAATGAAAAAGCCCCGCTATCGCTAGCGGGGCTTTTTGTGTCTGGCGGGTTCAGATTCCCATGCTGTGCAGGGCCGTGCCAATGCGGCGCAGGGCGTCGGCGAGGGTAGGGTGTTCGAGTTCGAAGCGTTCGACGGCAAGGTTGACGTTATCGGCGAGGTTGGTGTCCTTGGTTCTGTTTTCGAGATCAAGTTCCAGTTCGATCTGCTGCATCAGTAGGTGCAGTTCTTCGCGCTCGGGTTCGGACAGCGGAGGATTCTTATCCAATTGCTCGCGCAGGGCATTGAGCTGTTCTTGCAGTTCGCGGGCAGGCATGGCGTTCTTCCTTCTCTCGATTGGCACTGGCATAGACCGCAGCGACACGCCAAAGGTCTATGGCTGACCTTAAGATTAATCCACTCCTGCATAACCTGCATGCTTGATAAGTGCGAAGCCGCGATCAGGGCTTTTCACCTTTGAGCCGGCGAAGGCTGATGTCCGCCAGACAGGTGTCGAGTTCACCGAGGTGATCGATCACTGAATGCACGCCCAGGCCGAACAGCTGCACGGTGGCCTTGCCGCGTTTGATGTCTCTTTCCTGCGGCGAAAGGGCTTGCCATTGCGCAGGCGACAAACCGCACAGCGAACCGCAGGACGCCAGGCCGATGGTCCACAGGCCGGCGTTGAGTCCCGATTGCAGCAGGCGCGGTTCGCCACTGACCAATACGCAGCCATCGAGGCGGGCGACGTTCAGGGCCATCAAGGCTTGCCAGCACGCATGGGGTGCCGGCCAAGGAATGTTTGTTGCAAGGTGTTGCGAGGGTCTGATCCATTCCGGCAAAGCGACTGCCAGGGATTGGCTGACGGCAGGCGGCAGTTCATCGAGCCATGCGCACGGTATTTGCTGGCGCTGCAAGCTGTGCAGGCTGTCGAGAGCGCCCGGGGTGGCCTCGCTGTGCTCGGCCGAATGAGCGCCGTTCAGACGCGTGTGAGCGCCGAAATCCACCAGGCAACCACTGAGCCCGAACAGCACGGCAGTCAGGTTTGGCGCAGTTTGAGGCTTGGTTTCGGCGTGCGGCATGTCAACGTCCCTGAAATAGCCTCGAGGCTAGTGGGTGGCGATGACAGTTGAGTGACACGGATGTGAACCGATCACAAACAGCCAAATCCCGAATCAGCCCTTGGGGGCATGCTGCCTAAAGCGACCTTTCCGTCTTATACTATCGGTCTTTGCGCCAGGCTCAGCGCCCGGCAACGGAACAATCCAAGGAGTTTTTATATGCGCTGGAGCAATCATTTCGCTCAGCTATGTGTGTGTGCCAGCGTGTTGCTGGTTCCGTTCGTTGCCCAGGCAGCGTCGGAAGACGATCCTTGGGAAAGCATCAACCGTCCGATCTACAAATTCAACGACGTGCTCGACACCTATGCCCTGAAGCCATTGGCCCAAGGGTATCAATTCGTGACGCCGCAGTTCCTTGAAGACGGCATCCACAACATGTTCCGCAACGTCGGCGATGTCACCAACCTCGCCAACGATATCTTGCAGGCCAAGCCTGCGGCGGCCGGTGTCGACACCGCGCGTTTGATCTTCAACACCACCTTCGGCCTGCTGGGCTTCTTCGACGTCGGGACCAAGATGGGCCTGCAACGTAACGACGAAGACTTCGGCCAAACGCTCGGTTACTGGGGTGTCGGCAGTGGTCCGTACGTGATGCTGCCACTGTTGGGGCCAAGCACCGTGCGTGATGCACCTTCGAAATTCGTCGACGGTTACACCGGCCCGTACCGCTACATCAACGATGTGCCGGTGCGTAACTCGATCTTCGCCCTGAACATTGTCGATACCCGTGCGAACTTGCTGTCGTCCGAGAAGTTGATCACCGGTGACAAGTACACGTTCATCCGAAACGCGTACCTGCAGAACCGCGAATTCAAGGTGAAGGACGGCCAGGTTGAAGACGATTTTTAATCTTTAGCGGTCAATAAAGAAGGCGGCCATCGAGCCGCCTTCTGCATTTTTCGAGGGTGGCGGTCCTTACATTGAGTTTCTGTTTTGCCGGTTCTTATAACTCCCGGTGATTTGACACAGATGGATGTCAAGCGACCATCGGCGTGAGCTTGAAACGCCTCGCGGATGGGAGTACCGTCTGCGCCTTAGAAGGGCACCTCTGGTGTACATGTGTGTAGGGCAAATGCTCGATAACAGTGCGACAGAGAGGCTAGAAAGCGAATCCAGTAGTGTGAGCCGGGCGAAAATCCGGGCCCCTACGCCAACCTAATTCTGGCGCCGTTTGCCCACATGCCAAAAACCAGTGCCACGCTGCTGATAATCGATGATGACGAAGTAGTGCGCGCGAGCCTCGCCGCCTATTTGGAAGACAGTGGTTTCAGCGTCTTGCAGGCCAGCAATGGTCAGCAGGGTCTTCAGGTATTCGAGCAAGACAAGCCCGACTTGGTCATCTGCGATCTGCGCATGCCGCAGATGGGCGGACTCGAACTCATTCGCCAGGTCACTGAACTGTCGCCGCAAACGCCGGTGATCGTTGTTTCCGGTGCCGGCGTGATGAACGACGCGGTCGAGGCCTTGCGCCTGGGTGCGGCGGATTACCTGATCAAACCTCTCGAAGATCTGGCTGTGCTTGAGCACTCGGTGCGTCGGGCCCTGGATCGAGCGCGCCTGCTGCTGGAAAACCAGCGTTATCGTGAGAAGCTGGAAAAGGCCAACCGCGAGCTCGCCGCCAGCCTGAACCTGCTCCAGGAAGACCAGAATGCCGGTCGCCAGGTGCAGATGAACATGCTGCCGGTCAGCCCCTGGACCATCGACGAGTTCAAGTTTGCTCACCAGATCATCCCGTCGCTGTACCTGTCGGGTGATTTCGTCGACTACTTCCGTGTCGATGAGCGTCGGGTAGCGTTCTACCTGGCGGACGTTTCCGGTCATGGCGCCTCTTCAGCCTTCGTCACGGTGCTGTTGAAGTTCATGACCACGCGCTTGCTGTTCGAATCCAAGCGCAGCGGCACATTACCGGAATTCAAGCCTTCAGAAGTCCTTGGTCATATCAACCGGGGCCTGATCAGTTGTAAGCTGGGTAAACACGTCACAATGGTCGGTGGAGTCATCGACGAGGAGACAGGTTTGTTGACCTATAGCATCGGTGGTCATTTGCCGTTGCCAGTGTTGTACACACCCGACAGTGTTCGTTATCTGGAAGGGCGTGGTTTGCCGGTTGGCCTCTTCAACGAAGCCACCTATGAAGACCACGTGCTGGAATTGCCGCCGACGTTCAGCCTGACGCTGATGTCTGATGGCATTCTGGACCTTTTGCCAGAACCCACACTCAAAGAAAAAGAAGCTGCGTTGCCCCAACGGGTCAAGGCAGCGGGCGGCAGCCTGGATGGTCTGCGGCAGGTTTTTGGATTGGCCACGCTAGGGGAGATGCCGGATGATATCGCCCTGTTGGTGTTGAGCAGGAATCTTCAATGAGTACCGGTAGAATCCAGTTCGCCGAGCAGGACGGCACCTTCGTCCTGAAGTTCGTCGGTGAAGTTCGCCTGACCCTGTGTTCGGCGTTGGATGCGACTATTGATCGGATCTTCACCGCGTTGAATTTCAACGCCATCGTGATCGACCTGACCGAAACCCGCAGCATCGACAGCACCACCCTTGGCCTTTTGGCCAAGTTGTCGATCCTTTCGCGGCAAAAGGTCGGCCTGTTGCCGACTGTCGTCACCACCCACGAAGACATCACCCGTCTTCTGCAATCGATGGGTTTCGAGCAGGTGTTCAACATCGTTGACAAGCCTGTGCCGTGCCCGGAGTGCCTGGACGACCTGCCAGACCAGGACCAGTCCGAAGAAGTGGTGCGGATCAAAGTGCTCGAAGCGCACAAGATCCTCATGGGCCTGAACGACTCCAACCGGGAAGCGTTCCATGACCTGGTGAATGCGCTGGAGCGGCATTGATTTCCTCAGGTGATGGGATGGCCGTAAAGGCCCCATCGCTAGCAGGCTAGCTCCCACCTTTTAAGACGCATCCCTTGTGGGAGCTAGCAGGCTAGATCTCACCTTTAAGACGCTATCCCTTGTGGGAGCTAGCAGGCTAGCTCTCACCTTTTAGACGCTATCCCTTGTGGGAGCTAGCAGGCTAGATCTCACCTTTAAGACGCTATCCCTTGTGGGAGCTAGCCTGCTAGCGATGGCGTCGGCAATGACAGCACATTACCCGGCAGCCACAAAAAAGGGCGAACCTACCAAGGTTCGCCCTTTTTGCGTTTCGCCGAATCAGATCACAGCTTGGCTTGCAGCAGCGCCTCAAGCTTTTCCTGATCACGAGCGAACTGACGAATGCCTTCGGCCAGTTTCTCGGTTGCCATGGCGTCCTCGTTGGACAACCAGCGGAACTGCGCTTCGTTCAGGTTCAGGCGCGCTTCACCGGTGTGCCCCGGAGCCAGTTTGCGTTCCAGCTTGCCGGTATCCGCTGCCAGTTTGTCGATCAGGTCCGGGCTGATGGTCAGGCGGTCGCAGCCGGCCAGTTGTTCGATCTGGCTCAGGTTGCGGAAGCTGGCGCCCATGACCACGGTTTTGTAGTCGTTGGCCTTGTAGTAGTTGTAGATGCGCGTCACCGATTGCACGCCCGGATCTTCCGCGCCGGTGTAGTCGGTGCCGTTGGCTTTCTTGTACCAGTCGTAGATGCGGCCCACGAACGGCGAAATCAGGAACACCCCGGCGTCAGCGCAAGCGGCGGCCTGAGCGAAGGAAAACAGCAGGGTCAGGTTGGTCTGGATGCCTTCTTTTTCCAGGATCTCGGCAGCGCGGATGCCTTCCCAGGTGGAGGCGATCTTGATCAGTACGCGGTCGCGGCCAATGCCGGCCTTTTCATAGAGCTCGATCAGGCGGTGCGCACGCTTGAGCACGGCGTCGGTGTCGAACGACAGGCGCGCATCCACTTCAGTGGAAATACGCCCCGGGATCACCTTGAGGATTTCTTGCCCTACCGCGACGCCAAAACGGTCGCTGGCCAGGCCGACATCGCCCTTGCAGTCGTTGACACACGCGTTCAGCAGCTCGGCGTAAGCGGGGATGGCCGCGGCCTTGAGCAGCAGGGAAGGGTTGGTGGTCGCGTCTACCGGCTTAACGCGGGCGATCGCTTCGAAGTCGCCAGTGTCGGCAACCACGGTGGTCATTTGTTTGAGTTGTTCCAGCTTGGAAGTCATGGGCGTGCTCTGTCCTATGGGTCTGATGACATTACCCGAGCGCTGACAGCCACTCAAGGGTGTGTACGTGTATCGATGGCCCCTGCGGCAACAACCTGAAAACGATTGTTTGAAAGGTGGGGCGCGGTGTCGATGAATACGATGCCAAAACAGCTCACAGGTTCAAAGCAACCGACCTGCGCACAGATCGGTTGAGCAGGCTTACTCTGCATTGAATTGACTTTCGACGATGATTCTTGCCGGTTTTGGCTGCCCGTCGGAGGTCAGCAAACCGAAATTCTTCTCCCGGTCGTTGCTGCCCGAGTCGCTGTTTTTCCATTCATAAATGGAGGTCAGCGGGATGTTGAGCTTTTTCACATCGGCAATAAATGTACCGATTTTGCTGGCTTGTCCTTCGGCGCCGCCATTGGAGGCGAGCGCCGAGACGCCCCATTCACTGATCACGCCAGGCAGATGGAAGTTCTGCTGGATAAACGCCTGCGCGTTGCTGATCTGTGTGCTCGTCATGCCATAGGGGTGGTAGGAAATGGCGTTCAGGCATTTGGGGTATTCGCTGACGATGCGGTTCAGCGCCACGGTCGATGCAGAACCGGCCGTCGGTGGGCGGGCGAAGCCGAAGCCCACCCGGGGCGTCGATTGCGGTTTGTCTTGCAGCGACTTGCACATGGCGCTCATGAACGGCACGAAGGTCGTGTCGAAATTGCGCGTCGGCCAATAGGTTTCGAGATCCGGTTCATTCCAGATTTCGATGGCCACGAGTTGAGTGCTGTAGGAGGTTTCCAGCTTTGTCACGGTGTTGGCAAAGGATTCGCCAGCGGTTGCCAGTTCACTGATGTTACCTGACGCGGCCATCAACGGCTTGATGGCGCGCACGGTCAGCAGCACCGGCAGGCCAGCCGACTTGGCCGTCGCAAAGGCATCGCTGACCTGTTTCTGATACTTCGCGCTGCCCAGGCTGTCGCTCCAAACGCCGAAGCGCACAAAACTGAAACCGGCCGCTTTGATCTGCCCGGCGTCGGCGGCGGAAAAGTTCTGAATCTTGACCTGGATGCCAACGGTCCGGGTGGGGAGGTTAGGGAACAGTTCGCTGGCTTGAAGCTGTGTCGTCGCACCCAGCGCTATCAGTGTCAGCGCGCCGAGTCCTTTGAGATGTGCTGATTTCATGTCTGCTCTCCTGATGAGACGTGACAACTGCGAATAGATATCTCTTTACTCATCTTTCGATAATGGCGAAGGCATGAAGTGCACGAATGTTATTTTTTGTCGGAAAACCATCAGCCGAAAATCACAGTTATTTTTAGTCCGGTAATTGTGGTTGGGGGGCTTTTAAACGCTGTGGTACTTAATGCTTCGGTACTAACAGGGCGAATCTATTTCTGAGTGCAGGAAGATCTTGAGGGTTCATTAAAACCCTCTCGGCATGTTGGCTGTTTGACATTACACGGGAAAGTAAAACCTTGTTCAGAAAGATCCTTGTCGTCTGCGTAGGCAATATCTGCCGAAGTCCGACAGCAGAGCTTTTGCTGCGTAACGCGCTGGACTCTTCGGCGATCACAGTGACCTCCGCAGGCCTGTCCGCAAGGGTGGGTGAGTCCATGGAAGCGTCGGCCCGGCAGATTCTCGAAGACCGCGGGCACTGTGCAGAAGCCTTCAAGGCGCGGCAACTGACACCGGACATCGTTAATGAATCAGACCTGATTCTGGTCATGGAAAAAGAGCACGTTAAACAAGTGCTGAAGATTGCTTCGCACGCGCGGGGCAAAGTGTTTCTACTCGGCAAGTGGCAAAGCGAGCGAGAAATACAAGACCCTTATCGTCAAGGCAAGGCCGCTTTTATTCATGCCCATGCATTGATTGAAGATGCTGTTAGCTCATGGGCGCAACGCCTCGCGCGTTGATGAATATTCTTCAGATCAATGAATGGTAAGAACAGACTTATGCAGTTACCGTCAGTAATCGGCACCCGTGACAACGATCAAGACAGTATTGATCTTCTCGGTATATTCGGCAGTTTGATTGACCAGAAATGGTTGATCGGCGCGCTCACCGGTGCCTTCATGGTCACCGGCGTTGCCTATGCGGTTTTGGCGACACCGGTATACCTGGCGAATGCGCTGGTGCAGGTCGAACCGAAGAAGAACGACATGCTCGGGTTTTCCGACCTCAACAGCATGCTCGGTGGGCAATCGCCCTCGGTGACCGAGATCGGCATCATCAAGTCCCGCGCAGTGATCGGCAAAACCGTCGATGATTTGCGCCTTGATATCGATGTCACCCCCAACACCTTCCCGATCATTGGCGGCTTTCTCGCCCGGCGTTATCGCGGCGAGACCGAGTTCAGTGTCGCGCCTCCGCGCCTGGGCCTGAACAGCTACGCCTGGGGCGGTGAGCGTCTGGAGATCAGCCGGCTCAATCTGCCAAAAGAGCTGCTGGGCAAAAAGCTCACCCTGGTCGCCGGCGAGCAACATCGCTTCCAGTTGTTCGATGAAAACGACAACGTGCTGGCCGAAGGCGTCGCGGGCGAAGCGTTCAAACAAGACGATGTAGAAGGGCTGATCACTCAGCTGTCGGCCAACCCCGGCACCCGTTTCGAGGTAGTGCGCAACCCGCGGATCGTGACCATCCAGAGT
>Ga0247827_10001164_pt1 | contig 11384 bp, 4 predicted proteins | sample 12C_Control_Day2_FD_194414 | JGI IMG/M metagenome (GOLD analysis project Ga0247827, IMG submission 194414) | Soil microbial communities from agricultural site in Penn Yan, New York, United States - 12C_Control_Day2 | ecosystem: Environmental > Terrestrial > Soil > Agricultural land | place: USA... | reverse complement strand
GTGAACTTCCCGGGGCGCGCGTCGGTTGCAATCATCGGAACCCCGCGTGCCGCCCCGATCAACGCATCATCACCGGAGCCGAGTCATGAAACCCCTGGTCATTGCATTGGCATTCGCCCTGACACTCACGGCCTGCGAACAGAAGCAGACGGAGGGCTTGGCGTCCAACCCACCCGCCAACGCCGATGCCGGGGTCACGCCCGGATTCAACAACGCGATCCCCGCCAAGATCATGACGCCCGATTCGGTCGAGACCCGGATCGGCACGCTCAAGTTCGTGGATGGCGTGCCCACCGCCGATACGACGCAGCTGGTCTACGACCACCTGGATTTCATGCGCGGCGTCGAGGTGTTCCTCAACTTCATTCCGGCGACGTCGCTGGAGGCGCTGCGGCTTGGCAACGTGGAGCGCGGCGCGACCCAAAGCAACCAGATGGTCATCTTCGATGCGCTGACCGATTCCAATCCGCTGTTGCTCACGGCCAACACGGACACCGTGTACTGCCTGGGCTTCCTGGACCTCGAAAAGGACGGCCCGACCGTCGTGGAAATTCCCTCAGGCACGGGTCCGGGTACGGTCAACGACGCGTTCTTCCGTTTCGTCGTGGACATGGGCGCGCCCGGCCCCGACCAGGGCGAGGGTGGCAAGTACCTCATCGTCCCCGCGGATTACACCGGCGCGCTGCCCAAGGACAAAAAGGACGGTGGTGAATATTTCATCGCGCGCTCGTCCTCGCACGTGAACTGGGTGGCGCTGCGCGGCTTCCTTGTGGATGGAAAGCCAGACGTCGCATCCAGGATGTTTCGCGAAGGCGTGAAGATCTATCCGTTGGCCAGTGCGGCCCATCCGCCGGCGATGACGTTCATCGACAGCTCCAAGGTGCCGTTCAATACGGTGCATGCCAATGACTTCGAGTTCTTCAGCGAGCTCGACCACGTCATCCAGAAAGAACCCCTCGGCTTCATCGACCCCGAGTTGCGCGGCCTTGCGGCCAGCATCGGCATCGTGAAGGGCAAGCCGTTCGCGCCGGATGCGCGGATGAAGAAACTCCTCACCGATGCCGTCGCCGTCGGCAACGCGACCGCGCGCGCCATTTCCTTCCGCAATCGCGATCCCCGCGCGCCGATCTATCCGGACGGCCAATGGATGGGCGGCTTTGTCGGTGGCGATTACCGGTGGCTGGGCGGTGATGGGATGAGGGGCCGGGACCTCGACGCGCGCACCAACTTCTTCTACCTGGCAACGGTCAACACGCCGGCGATGGCCGCGAAGATTCCGGGCAAGGGATCCCAGTACGCGCTGGGTTACCTCGACCAGGCGGGCGCGCCCTTCGACGGCGCTAAAACCTATCGGCTCAACGTGCCCGCCAACGTGCCCGCGAAGGATTTCTGGTCCTTCGTGATCTACGACCCGCAGACCCGTTCCGAACTCCAGACCAGCCAGCCCTTCCCGAGCAAGAACAGCAAGCGCGACACGCTCGCGGTGAACGCCGATGGTTCGGTCGATCTCTATATCGGGCCCAGGGCGCCGGCCGGCAAGGAATCCAACTGGGTGCAGTCGGTGCCGGGCAAGGCGTGGTTCGCGATCTTCCGCCTTTACGGCCCGCTGGGTCCCTGGTTCGACAAGACGTGGCGCCCGGGCAACATCGAGCAGATGCAATAACCCATCGGCAGCAACGCGCCGCGGCCTTTGACAATCAGGGCCGCAGCGCTCAGGGCGTGCACGCTCAGGGCAGCAGCACGCCCAGCCGACGCGCCAGTCCGGAGACGCGTTGCGCTCGCGTGGCCAGCGCCGCGCGCAGCGCAATCTCCGATGCGCACACGTGCAACACGCTGCGGGCGCGCGTCATCGCGGTGTAGACCAACTCCCGCGACAGCGCACGCGCCGGCTGTTTCGGCAATTGCAGCCATACCGTATCGAATTCCGAGCCCTGCGCCTTGTGCACCGTCATCGCGAAGGCGCCCGCGTGCGCCGGCAAGGCCGCAGGATGGAACGGACGCAGGCCCGCGGCGGTGCGGAACCACGCGACGCTGCCGTCTTCGCCCCGCAGGCAGAGGCCGAGATCGCCATTGAACAGGCCGTGTCGATAGCTGTTCTCGGTGATCGCGATGACACGGCCATGGAAGTAGGCGTCGCGTTGCGCGCCGGCCAGGGCCTCCTCGATGCGCGCATTCAACGGCACCGCCCCCTGCGGTCCATGGCGCAAGGCGGTGAGCAGGCGTGCGCGTTGCGCGAGGGCGAGCGCTTCGTCGATGGCATCGTGCGCGGTGGCATCGACTGCGCCGAGTGCGCGCCAGGGGGCGAGCAGGACCTCGCGCAAGGGCATCGCGAGCGGGTCGAAGGCGTCTTCGTGGAAGTGCACGCCACGCAGTCCGCCGTCGCGAAGCAGGGACAAGGCGGTGTCGGCATCGCCGTCGCGCACGGCCGCGGCGAGCGGGGCGAGATCCAGGGCCGCCGATTGGCGGAAGGTGCGTTGCAGGGAGACGCGCAGGCCCGCGAACGATGGATCCCCACCTTCGCGGGGATGACGGGACGCGAAGTCCGCAAGCGTGTCGCCACGCATGGGGTCGTCCACGGGTACGGCCGCATCCGCGATGGCCGCGAGCACATCACCCGCTTCCACCGACGGCAACTGGTCGCGATCGCCCAGCAACACCAGGCGCGCGCCATTGGGGATGGCTTCGACCAGTTTGCACATCAAGGGGAGGTCGACCATCGAGGCTTCGTCGACGACGACCAGGTCGAAGGCCAGCGGCAGGTCCGGGCCGTGCCGGAACTGCGGACGATCGCGGATGGTGCCGAGCAGGCGGTGCAAGGTGCCCGCGTCGGCCGGCAGCGCATCGCACAGCACCGCGTCGACGCCCGATGCGCGCAATGCATCGATGGCGGCGCGCAGACTTTGCGCCATGCGTTCCGCGGCGCGGCCGGTCGGCGCGGCGAGCGCGATGCGCAAGGTGCGTCCCATCGATTGCGCCTGCGCAACGGCGAGCACGAGCATCCGCGCGATCGTCGTCGTCTTTCCGGTGCCGGGGCCGCCGGTGACGAGCAGCAGCGGATGCTGCAACGCCAGCGCCGCGGCGCGTGCCTGGTGCGGGTCGCGCGTTGCGGCAGGGAAGAGGCGCTCGAAGACCGGGGCGATCATGTCCATGGACGCCGAGTCGAAAGGCTCCGCGTCCATGGAGGACGTCGCGATGCGCTGCAAGCCCGCGGCGAGGCGACGTTCGTATTCGCGGTAGCGGCGCAGGTACAGCAGGTCGCCTTCGAGGACCAGCGGCGCGGCGGGATCGGCCATGGCCCCTTCGGCCGGCGTGGCGACCCAGCGCGATGCGCGCAGCGCCTCGCGAATGGCGTCGGCGTCCATGTCCGTCGCGAGGTCCCAGGCGGCATGGCCCTGGGCGATCGCGAAGGAGGCACGCAACGCGGCGTCGAGGACGCGCGCATCGGTGGACGGGTCGCGACGCCGCAGCGTGTCGGCGAAGGCGTGATCGAAGGCGCGCGGCGCGTCCGCTTGTCCGATGTCGCGTGCGCGATTCATGCGCGGCCTCCCAGCAGGGCGTCGACGGCTTCGATCAGCGACGGCGGGAATTCCGGGGTGGCGACGCCGCGCTCGGGATCGGCGGCATCGAGGCCACGGCAGAACAGGTAGCGCACGCCGCCGAAATGGTGGGCCGGGTCGTAGTCGTTGCCCAGGCGCAGCCGCAACCAGCGATGCACGGCGATGGCGTACAGCAGGGCCTGCAGGTCGTACTCGCTCGCGGCCATCGCCTGGGCCAGCGCGGGCGGGTCATAGGAAGGCAGGCGATTGGATTTGTAATCGACCACGTACACGCGCCCATCGACGCGATAGGTCAGGTCGATCTTGCCTGTCATCAGTCCCGCCAACCGCGGCCAGGACCCGAAGTCGCGGCGCCCGATGGCGATCCCGTGCGCCTGCAGCAGCGCCAGCAAGGCGTGCACATCCGCGTCGGCGAGCGTGAAATGGAATTCGAGTTCCGCGATGCGCGCCGCGGGCGGCACGTCGGCCAGGCGCTGGCCTTCCGGCAGGCGCGCGTTGAGCGTGCGGGCGATCAAGGGCGCGAGTTCGCGCGCGCCGGCGTCGTGGTCGGCCTCGGCGTAGTCCTGCGAGCGCAGGGCGGCCTGCAGCGCTGGGAGTTCGCCTTCGGGAATCGTGGTGCCGTCGCACTCCCGCCATGCGGCGAAATCGACGTGTTCCAGGGCGGTGTGCAGCGCATTGCCGAATCGCGTGCCGGAGAAGCGCAGTTGCGCGAGATCGACGGGCGCGTCGGGTGCGTCAACGGCACTTCCATCAAGGGCAGCCGCCACGATGGCCAGCGGGCGTTCGTCGTCCGCCGGCGCTTCCTCGGCCAGCGCCTGCGTGCCGTGCGCGTGCATCCGGTGCAATTGGCTGAAGCTGTGGATCCACCAATCGCGGCGCAGGCGACGATGGGCGATGCGCGCGCCCGGGATCGCCTCGGGCGTCGTGGGCGGGAGCCGGGTGTCGTCGGGGCTGTCGCTCGGCGGCCGTACGACCAGCAGGCCATCCAGTGCGGCCTGCACGTCCGCCTGCGGCAACGGCCCGCCGAACAAGCGATGCAGCGACGATTGCGGATTCGACGCCAGCGGACCCGTGGCGACCCACAGCGCGTCGCGCGCGCGCGTCAGTCCGACATACAGCAGGCGCATGTCTTCATCCGCGTCTTCGCGCTTGGCGCGCTGGCAGGCCTCGTCCCACGGGAGCGCACCGGCGTGGGGCTGGTCGGTCTTCCATTGGCGCACGCGGCGGCCGCTGCCGTCGTGGTATTGCACCCACTTCGCGTTGCTGCCGTTGGTGCGCCCGATCGCCGCGAAGGGCAGGAATACCAGCGGGAATTCCAGGCCCTTGCTGGCGTGCAGGGTGAGGATCTGCACGCGGCTCGCGTCCGACTCCAGGTTGGGCCATTGCGTTTCGTCCTCGCGATCGGCGTGTGCGATCGCCGCGCGCAACCAATCGACCTGGCCCTGCGGGCCGAGCCGGCGTGCGCGCGCTTCCTGCAGTTGTTCGCCGAGCTGCAACAGGTGCGTGATGCGGCGTTCGCCATCGGCGAAGGCGAGCATGCGCGCCGCTTCGCGCGCGACGACATCGGCGAGCATCGGTTGCGGGCCATGCGTCTCCCACCGCAGGCGCCAGTCGGCGAGCGCCTGTTGCCAGCGTCGCTGCGCCTCGCCATCCTGGTCGAGCGCCTGCAGCATCGCGGCGTCGTGGCCGAACAAAGGCGTGGCGAGCACCGCGCGCAGGCGGCGCTCGTCGCCGGGCGTCGCGAGGGCGAGGAGCAGCGCAAGCAGTTGGGGGGCTTCGTCGGTCTCGTACAGGCTGCCGCGGCCCGCGCTCACGGCCGGCACGCCGAGGTGGGTCAGCGCTTCGCGGATCGCGATACCTTCCTTGTGGCTGCGCACCAGCACCGCGCAATCGCGCGGTTCGAGCGGACGCTGCACGTCGCCTTCGCGCCGTGTCGCGCGTCCGTCGCGGGCCAGGGCGAGCAGGTCGCGGATCTCGCGCGCGCAATGGCGTGCGGCCAGTTCGATGGACTCCGGGGCGGTCCACTTGCCCGCAGGTTTCGCGGGCAGGACCTGCACGATGAAGGCAGGCGCGGGCGTGTCGTCGATCAGCAGGTCGGGATCGCACGCACGTCCGCCGGGTTGCGTGGCCGTGAACGTGATGCCGTCGCCCAGCAGGCCGGCGGCGGGCGCGGCTTCGAATACGCGGTTGACGGCGGTCAGTACACAGGGCCGTGAACGGAAGTTGCGATCCAGCGGCGCGGCGATGCGCGCGGTGGCGCGCGCCGTGAGGTAGGTCTGCACATCGCCGCCGCGGAAGCGGTAGATCGCCTGCTTGGGATCGCCGACGAGCAGCAGGCCCCCTTCGCCGAACAGGCGCGAGAAGATGGCCCACTGACGCGCGTCAGTGTCCTGGAATTCGTCGACGAGCACGAGCGGGTATTGCGTGCGCAGCGCATCGGCCAGTGCAGGCGCGACCTCGGGGTCCTCGGTCGCGGCGAACACGGCGTCGACGAGATCGTCGAAATCGCGCACGCCGGCGTCGCGCTTGAGCGCTTGGGCTTCGGCGCGCGCATCGTCGCGCAGGGCATGCAACAGCTGGAGATCGAAGCATTCCTCCGCGACGAGGAAATGCGCGACGGCGTCGGAGATCGCCAGCTCCGGCGCCAGGTGCACCTTGCTGGGCATGCAGCTGTCCAGCACGCCCTCGCGCGTGAGCTTCCACAACTCCTCGTGCGGCGATGGCGGCGCGTCGGACTGCACGGAAAACCAATGCCACAAGGTCTCGATCGGAAGCCGTTTGTTCTGCGCCTTGCTCAGGATGCCCTTGGCGAACGCCGCCTCCAGCGCATCGCGGTCCGCGTCGCCATGCGCGACGAAGGCCTGGCGCAACGCGAGCCACGCCTGGATCCGCGCCGCGTGTGCGTCGCCCGGGGGCGGCGCCGGTAGCAGGGGGTCCTGCGGCAACAGATGGCGCAAGGCATCGGCCAGGCCGTCGATGTCGCGGAAGTTGCGTTGCAGGAAGTCGGCGCCGTCCGCCGAGCGCGCATGCGTGCGCCACAACGCGACCGCCACCTGGCTGCGGCGCGCGGCATTGCCCGGCTCGATGTCCGTGCCCAGCAAGGCCTGGCCGGCGAGCAGCGCGTGCTCCGCCAGCAGTCGCTGGCAGAAGCCGTGGATGGTGGTGATGGCCGCGAGGTCGAGGTCGCGGACCGCGCGTTGCAGGCGCAGCCGCAGGGCAGGGAGCGACTCGCCCGCGGCGTCGTGCAATGCGTCGTGCAGCAGGCGCCGCAGGAGGGCCGTTTCCGCGTCGTCGCCGTCCTGTTCCGCGCCGTCGCCCTCGCGCCAGGCGGCGGCGAGCCGGGCGGCGCGCAGCAGGCGGAGGCGCACGCGCTCGTGCAGTTCCTGCGTCGCCGCGACGGTGTAGGTGACCGCGAGTACCTGCGGGACCTGCAGGCGCTGCGCAATCACCGCGCGCGCGAACAGGCCCGCCAGCGCGTAGGTCTTGCCGGTTCCCGCGCTGGCTTCGACCAGGCTGCGGGCATCCAGCGGCGTGTCGAAGACGGTCGCGCTCATGCCAGCACCGCCGGGTCCAGCGGCGAGGCGTCTTCCAGCGCGGTGAACAAGGCAGCGGCCAGCTGGGCGAAGCGGAGTTGCGCGGTCTTGTCGTCGTCGTAGAACGGATCGCGCCCGCGTAGCGCGACGCGGGTCGCGGCGGTGGCTTCGGCATGGCCGTCGTGGGCACTGCCCATCCAGGTGTCGCGCGCGCAGCGCAACGCGGCGTCCGCATCCTTCTTCGCGAGCGTTTGCAGGAAGGCGTGGCCGCTCTTCGGCAGGAACACCTGCGGGGTCCGCACGGCCGCATCCTGCCAGGCGAACAAGGCATCGAGCGCGGCCGCGGCACGCTTGGGCGTCGCAGGCTTGCGCACGCGCCATTCGGGTGCCGCCTCTTTCTCCGGCCGCGCAAGTTCGTGCAGGGACAGGCCCAGCAGCGACGCGCACAAGGCATCGAGACCATGGCGAACGGCGTGTCCACCGTGCACGCCATCGGGCCGCAGCACCACGCGGAGCACGCCGGGGCGGTGCACATCGTCGAGCGTGCCGCGCAACGCCCCCGCCTGCGATGCGTGCGAAAAGGCGACGCGTCGGGCGGGATCGCCGAAGCCCTTGTTGAGGGCGAGCTCGGCAAAGGGTGCGATCTCTTCGAGCAGGTCGGCGACTTGCGCGCGACCGTCGGCACCGGGTGCCACCAGCGCGCGTGCGAGCAATCGCGCATGCAGGGCGTGCGCATCCGGGCGGCCGTTCGCGCGCATCCAGGCGTCGAAGACGGCGTGGCGCAGGGCGTGTTGCCCGAGGGCATCGGGTGCGCCGAGCGGTTCGTGTTCGGCGAGTGCCGGTTCGTCTTCCGGCAAGCGCAGGCCAAGGCCTTCCTGCAGGTAGACGGCGTGCGGTCGCATCATGGCGCGGCGCAGGCGGTCGAGCGTCAACACGCCCGGTGCCGCGTCGCGGGATGGCAGCCAGAGATCGGGCGGTGCGAACACGGGTGCGTCGTCGACGCCAGCGGCTTCCGATGCCGCCGCCTGCCAACGCGCGTCATAGCTGAAGCGGCGCGGTTCGCCGGCCGGCAAGGTTTCACCCGCGTGCGGCGCGCCATACGCAGCCGGAGAGAACGGCTGCAAGGCGTGGCGGACGACGAGCGTTTCGCGCACGGCCTCCGCGTCGCCCGCGTGGTAGGCGGCCGCGGCGTCGAGCAGTTCGGCGACCAGCGTGGAAGGCTCGCGCCGGCTGTTGTCGCGCGGGTCCATGCCGCACCAGCTCAAGGACAGCACGCGGCCCGCGGACGCGAACAATTGCAGGAACAGATAGCGATCCGCATCGCGTCGCGAGGGATCGCCCTTCCGCCGCTCCACGGTGCCGAGCGCATTGGCGATGCGATTGATGGGGTCGCGGCGTTCGGTGGCGGGGAAGGCATCCGCCTCCATGCCGAGCAGGCAGGTGACGCGGAACGGGATGAGGCGCATCGGCACCATGCGACCGAAGCACACGCCACCGGACAGGAACGGGGCGCGCGCGTCGGCGGTGCCGAGTTCGGTGCGGAGATGTTCCAGGACGACCGCGTGTTCGACCGGCGCGTCGTAATCGGCGTTCGCCGCGCCGCTGGCGAAGCGGCCGATCGCGTCGCGCAGGCGCCGGACGATCGCCGCGTCCGCGCCGTCGCGCGCAGGCGCGAAGGCATCGTCGATCAGGCGCTGCAGGGTGCTCGCCCAGGTCGCTGGCGGATGCGGACCCGCCAGGCGCGTGCGTGCGTCGCGCAACATCGCCACGCAGCGCAGCAGCGCATCGAGCGCTTCGGCCGCCTGGCCTTCGAGGTCCGGCCAGGGGGCGACGCCGGCGATGTCTTCCTCGTCGCCGCTCGCATAGCCCAACAGCAGGCGATCGATCGCGAACTCCAGCGTGTAGGCGTCGCCGTCGGCGCCGTGGCGCGCGCGATCGCGCGCATCCAGTCCCCAGCGCGCGCCGGCGCATTCCAGCCAGTCCTGCACGCGCATGCGGTCGGCATCTTCCAGGCCGAAGCGGGCGGCGATGGCCGGGACGGCCAGCAGGTCGAGGACATCGGCCAGGGACGGTGCGCGCAGCGGCAGTTCCAGCAGGCGCAGGAAGGCTTCGGCGACGGGCGCGCTCGCGAGCGGGCTGGTGTCGGCGATGGTGTAGGGAATCTCGCGCGGCGTGCCGATCGCGCCGCCGAACACCGCTTCGACATGCGGCGCGTAGGCGTCGATGTCCGGCGCCAGGACGGCGATGTCGCGCGGTTGCAGGGGCGGCAGGCCATCGCGGGCCGGCGCTTCGAGCAGTGCGCGCAGTTGGTCGTGCAGCACCTGCACTTCGCGCAGGCGCGTATGGCAGGCGTGGAATTGGAGGCTGGCGTCGGCGCGATCCACGTCGGCGCGCGGCCACGGGCTGTCCGCATTGGCCAGCAGCGGTGCGCGGTTGTCCAGCAGATCGGCCTGCATGCGTCCGAGCAGCGTGTCGCGCGGCGGTTCGGCGAAGGGCGCCAGGTCGAACGACGGCGCCACGATGTCCCCGCCGACCAGCATCGCGACGAAATCGCGGCCGGCCTGGCCCCAGGCGGCGAGGAGCGGATTGGGCGCCGCGGCCGCGTCCGCCGCGAGGTAGGCGTCGTCGTCTGCCGGCGCATAGCGCGCCCAGCGCCCGAGGTCGCCCCAGAATCCGCGCGCCGGCGCATGCAGGTAGAAGTGCTGCGTGCCCGCGCGCGCCTGGCTCGCGATCACTTGCAGGACGTCCGGCGACACGTTCTGGCACGCGAAGACGAACAGCCGCGGGGGCATGCCCGCCGGGATCTCGCCGCCCTCCGGGCCGAAGCGCGCGAGATAGTCGCCGATGCGGCGCGCGCGATGCGCCTTGCCGCGCGCGATCGCGCGCCACAGCGTCGCTTCCCAGTCGTGGGCCGGCGCGCGTTGCTCCCATGCGCGCAGCCAATCGCGACGCCATGCCTGGTATTTCTCGAACGTGTCGGCGAGCGCGTTGGCCAGCGACCAGGGCTTGCGTGGATCGGGGGTGTCGAGGAAGCGCGCCAGCGCAGGTGGCGGGCGGCGCTGGAGCTCGCGCAGGACGTGCCAGCGCAGGGTGTCGGGCTCCAGGCGCTCCGCCGCGGGTGCGGGACCGAGGTTGTCGTCGAGCACGCGGTCGACGTATTCACCGGGCGTGAGGAAGCGCAGGTTGGCGCAGATGCCGGTTGCTTCGGCGAGCGCCTGCTGCAACCAGCGGCGCATCGAGAACTGCGGGACCAGCACGATGTCCGGCCGCAGCCAGTCGCCATCGTCGGGCACGCGGGCGACTTCCGCCGCCAGCAACCCGGCGAGCACTTCGAGCGCGTTGCCGTGGTAGAGGCGGAAGTCGGGGCGTCCCTGCATCGCGGCATGATGCCGGAGGCCGGTCGCATCCGCCGAGACGCAGCGTCGGCGGGCCGCGCCATTTAGAATTGCCGGCCGCGCTGGGCTGGCATTCAGCGCGCAATGGCCAAGCTGCGCCGTTTTTGCGATTCCAGCGACAGCCCGCCGCCCCTCCCGCCACCCTAGCGACCGCGTGCACACCACTCCCGCCACTCCTGCCGTCCGCATGACCGATCTCCGCCTCGAGCGCGGGGGCCGCGTCGTGCTGCGCGACATCGCCCTGAGCGTCCCGCGCGGCAGCATCACCGCGGTGCTGGGTCCGTCGGGCAGCGGCAAGTCCACTCTGCTGGCGGCCCTCACCGGTGAACTGGTGCCGGCCGCGGGCACCGTCGAGGTCTTCGGCGAGCCCGTCCCGCGTGCGCAGAAGGCCTTGCTCGCGATGCGCAAGCGGCTGGGCGTGCTGCTGCAGGGCAACGGCCTGCTGACCGACCTGACCGCCGCCGAGAACGTCGCGCTCCCGCTGCGCACCCATACCGACCTGCCGGACGCCGTGATCCGGCGCCTGGTCGAGATGAAGCTGCATGCGGTGGGGCTGCGCGCCGCGGCGGACCTGTTCCCGCGCGAGTTGTCCGGCGGCATGGCGCGCCGCGTCGCGCTGGCCCGGGCGCTGGCGCTGGATCCGCCCCTGATGGTCTACGACGAACCCCTGACCGGCCTGGACCCCATCGCCAGCGGCGTGGTCATGAGCCTGGTGCGTCGCCTCAACGACACCCTCGGCCTGACCAGCATCGTGGTGACCCACCACGTGCACGAAACGATGCCCATCGCCGACCACGCGATCGTCATCGCGAATGGCGGGATCGTGTTTTCCGGCACGCCGGACGCGCTCGCCGCGACCCGGGATCCGCTGGTGCGACAGTTCCTCGACGGCCAGCCGG
>Ga0247827_10001162_pt1 | contig 11395 bp, 6 predicted proteins | sample 12C_Control_Day2_FD_194414 | JGI IMG/M metagenome (GOLD analysis project Ga0247827, IMG submission 194414) | Soil microbial communities from agricultural site in Penn Yan, New York, United States - 12C_Control_Day2 | ecosystem: Environmental > Terrestrial > Soil > Agricultural land | place: USA... | reverse complement strand
GTGGAGGCAACCTGGGTTTTCCCGCGCCCCTCGCCCCTTCCCCATGAGCACCATCCTCGAGCACCTGCCCGCCGGCCAGAAGGTCGGCATCGCCTTCTCCGGCGGCCTGGACACCAGCGCCGCGCTGCACTGGATGCGCCTGAAGGGCGCCGTCCCCTATGCCTACACCGCCAACCTCGGCCAGCCCGACGAGCCGGACTACGACGAGATCCCGCGCAAGGCCATGCAGTACGGCGCCGAGAAGGCCCGCCTGATCGACTGCCGCAAGCAGCTGGCGCAGGAAGGCATCGCCGCCCTGCAGTCCGGCGCCTTCCACATCTCCACCGCCGGCCTGACCTACTTCAACACCACGCCGCTCGGCCGCGCCGTCACCGGCACGATGCTGGTGGCCGCGATGAAGGAGGACGACGTCAACATCTGGGGCGACGGCAGCACCTTCAAGGGCAACGACATCGAGCGGTTCTACCGCTACGGCCTGCTCACCAACCCGGCGCTGAAGGTCTACAAGCCCTGGCTGGACCAGAAGTTCATCGACGAACTGGGCGGCCGCGCGGAGATGAGCGCGTTCATGAGCAAGGCCGGCTTCGCCTACAAGATGTCGGCCGAGAAGGCGTACAGCACCGACAGCAACATGCTGGGCGCGACGCACGAGGCCAAGGACCTGGAGCAGCTGAACTCCGGCATCCGCATCGTCAACCCGATCATGGGCGTGGCCTTCTGGAAGGACGACGTGCCGGTCAAGGCCGAGGAAGTGCGCGTGCGCTTCGAGGAAGGCCAGCCGGTCGCGCTGAACGGAAAGACGTTCGACGATCCGGTCGAGCTGATCCTGGAAGCCAACCGCATCGGCGGCCGCCATGGCCTGGGCATGAGCGACCAGATCGAGAACCGCATCATCGAGGCCAAGAGCCGCGGCATCTACGAGGCCCCCGGTCTCGCGCTGCTGTTCATCGCCTACGAGCGGCTCGTCACCGGCATCCACAACGAGGACACGATCGAGCAGTACCGCGACAACGGCCGGCGCCTCGGCCGCCTGCTGTACCAGGGCCGCTGGTTCGACCCGCAGGCCATCATGCTGCGCGAAACCGCGCAGCGCTGGGTGGCGCGCGCCATCACCGGCGAAGTGACGCTGGAACTGCGCCGCGGCAACGACTACTCGCTCCTGAACACCGAGTCGCCCAACCTCACCTACCAGCCCGAGCGGCTGACGATGGAAAAGGGCGAGTCCATGTTCTCCCCGCGCGACCGGATCGGCCAGCTGACCATGCGCAACCTGGACATCGTGGACACGCGCGACAAGCTCGGCGTGTACAGCAAGGCCGGGCTGCTGTCGGTGGGCGGCGCCACGGCGCTGCCGCAGCTGGGCGAGAAGAAGTAAGAGAGTTCGTCATTCCCGCGGAGGCGGGAATCCAGTGCGCCCGCCTTCAGCGGACTGCCGGAAGCACTGGATCCCCGCCTTCGCGGGGAGGACGAATCTTCAGTCGTACGCGAAGGTGAAGATCAGATCCACCGCCGACCGCTCCCCCGCCTGCGCCCGCAGCGTGAACCGCTGCGTCAGGTCGTAGAACACGAACAGCGTCCCGATCGCGCCCGAGAGGCTGCGCTCGTACGACGCGTACAGGTTGCGGCCCAGGCGCTTGCCCAGCGTCACGGCCGGTCCTTCCGCCCCGTCTCCACGGCGGAATCCCAATTCGTCCAAACCAAGCAACGCCGCCGGACCCTTGCCCCCGCCGCCACCGCCGCGGCTTTGCAGCAAGGCCAGCGCGGCCGATTGCAGCAGCGCGGTCTCCGCGCCGCCTGACGCCGCCGGCCGGCCCAGCACCAGCCACGCCAGCTTCTCGCCTTCGGGCAGTTCAGGCTCGGCGTACAGCCGCACGAACGGCGCCTGCACGGTGCCCGTCACCTGCACGCCCACGCGCTGCGTGAGGCGCGGGCGGACCGCGAGGATGTCCAGCGCGGGGTTGTCCACCGGCCCGGTGAAGCGCATCACGCCGCGCTCGATGTCCAGCCGCTGGCCGTAGGCGCGGTACTCGCCGCCCACCGTGCGGATCACGCCCGTCAGGCGCGGCTCGGTGATCGTCTCGCCGCCCACCACCAGCGTGCCCGCGAGGCGCGTGTCGATGCCACGCCCCTGCACGCGGAAGTCGTTGCCGAGGTCGAGGTTGACCGCGATCTCCAGCGGCCGCGCGTTTCGCTTGCCCTCGGGCTGCTGCGGATCGCGACCCAGCGCCACGCCCGCCGGCAGGTTGCGCACCATCACGTCGTCGCCCAGGCGCGGCGCGGCTTCGTCCGGCAAGGCGATGCGCGCGCGGTCCACGCGCAGCGCGCCGCGCACCTGCGCGCCCTTGGCGTCCATGCCCGCGACCAGCTGGCCCGACACCGTGAGCTGCCGATCGGTGCGCGTGCTGGCGCGCAGCCGATCGATGGTGGTGGACACGCGCACCTGCGGCCCGCCCTGCTGCCAGGTGCCTTCGCCCGCGCCGGCTACACGGCCGCCATCGGGGCCCGGCCCCTGAAGCAGCAGTTCCTCGACCACCAGCCGGCGGCCTTCCAGCCGCGCGCGCATCCGGCCGTCCTGCAGCGCCACGCCGTCGACCACCGAGCGCAGCGCGAGATCGTCGGCGCGCAGGTTGCCCGTGAGCTGCGGATCGCCGCGCGTGCCCGCCACGGCGACGTCGGCCGCCAGCGATCCGCGCAGTCGCCAGCCGGGTGGCGCCAGCAGCGACCACACGCCCAGACGCGGCAGTTGCGCGCGCACGGTGCCATTGAGCGGCGCGTTCTCCGGCCACGACCAGCCTTCGCTGCCCTGCGCCAGCCGGCTCGCGAGGCGTGCGTCGGCGGTGCCCGCGCGTTCGGAATCCCAGCGCAGCGAGAGCGTGACCGCCTCGCCCTGCCCTTCGAGCGCGATGCGCGCCTCGCGCACCCCGGCCTGCACGCGCGCGCTGCCGCCACCGCCGGTTTCCGCCAGCACCGACAGGTCGCCGCGGCTGCGCTCGAGGCTGGCCTTCACCTGCAGGGTGGGGCCCAGCACCGCGTCCCAGCGGCCGTCGAACACCATGTCGCCGCCCAGCGCCGCGCCGGCCAGCTGCGGGCCGCCGAGCAGTTCGACCCAGCCCATGGGCAGGCCGGTGATGCGGCCGGCCGTGCGCAGCTCGCCTCGCGCGAATCGCACGGGATCCCAGTTGATCATCGCCTGCGTGGTGGCGCCGCCGGTCTTGGCCGGGGGCGCGATCAGCGCGGCCTCCGAAGCGCCGGCCTCGAAGCGCCCAGCGGCCCACAACAGGTCCAGCGGTCGGCGCAATGCCAGCCGCCACGGCCCCGGCCCCACGCCGGGATCGCGCGCCACCACTTCGAGCTGGTTCACCTGGCCCTGCCAGGCATCGCCGGCACGGCGGCCGCCGCGGCCGTCGAGCGTGAGCGCCAACGTGCGCGCTTCCTGCTGCAGCTGCGCCTTCAGGTCCAGCCGCGCATCGGCCAGCCGGCCGTCGAGGCGCGCGCTCACGTCGCGCACGGCCCAGGGCGGGCCCTGGCCCGGCGGCGAAGCCGGCTGCAGCTGCGGCAGCGACAGCGTGCCTTCCACCGTGGGATCGTCCCAGCCGCCCTGCCAGGCCAGCTGCAGGTCGCCGCGTCCGGAGAACAGCGTCTCGCCTATCGCGGGCGGCAGGCCCGGCAGCTTCATCAGCCATTGCTGCGCCTGCGCGATGTCCTCGACGACCACGCGCGAGTTGCCGCCGCCCGTGCGCGGCCCGACCGAGCCGACGGCGCGAACGCGCATGCCCGGCGCCTGCAGGTCGGCGCGGCCGCGGCCGGTGCGCGCGCTCAGCCGGGCGTCGATCGCGGCATCCAGCTTCGCATCAGCCGTGGTCACTTCCAGCTGGGGCAGCGACAGTTCCTCGCCCGCCCAGCGGCCGCGCGCCTTCAGCGACCGCAGCTCCAGCGCGGCGACCGTCGCGGCGACCTCGTTGTTGTTGCCCGAACGCGGTGGCGCGACGCGGCCGCCGGACGCCTGCAATTGCGTTTCGAAGAGGAACGCCCTGCCCTGCGCGCGAACGGTCGCCTTGCCGCTCAGGGGCACCGGCGCCATCGCGGTGTGCACCGCCGCCGGGTTGACGCCCGACAGCGTGCCCTCGACCCGCCATGCGTTCTCGGCCTCCCACTCGCCGCGCGCCAGCACGCGGCCGCCGCCGACCTGCGCCTCCAGCTCCCGAATCAGCGCCTGGCCCGGCAGCCGCACGTCGCCTTGCAATCGGACCCGCTCGGCCGGCACGCGCCGGCGGTCCCACGGCCCGGGCAAGGCGTTGGTCAGGTCCGCGTTCACGGTCCAGGTCGCGATGCCCTGCGGCTGCACCGCGATCGTTCCCGACAGCGAGGTGTGCGGCGCCTGCGGCCACAGCGCGCCGGCATCGAACGACTTCACGTCGGCGTTGGCATCCACCAGCGGCATCGGCTCGAACGGCGTCACGTGGGCGCTCAGCCGGGCCTGGGTGGCGTCCAGGGCGGCGCTGCCCGGCTCGCCTTCGACCTGCGCCTGCAGTTCGAACCGCGCGAGCTGCCCCTGCGCATTGGCCTGGAACACCAGCGGCAGCGTGGTCGCGGCGCCCGGCACCGGCGCGACGATGCGGCCCTGCAGCCAGGCGTCCAGCGGCAGTCCGTCGCGCGCGCCCAGCACCACGTTGCCACGGTAGTGGCCGTCCCAGGCGCGCAGGTTGCGCAGGGCGAGGCGGTGGCGGAAGCCGTCGTAGCTGTAACCCGCCGCCAGTTCGGCGAGCTCGACGCGGGTCTTGCCGTCGAATTCGAAACGGTCCACGCGCAGGTCGTCCACCCGGACGTACAGCGGCAGCTCGAGCGATTGCGGCGCCTTCAGTGGCTCGCCGGTGTCGGGCCGGCGGTCGACCACGCGCACCTGGGCCGCGTGCAGGCGCGAGAGCTCGAGCGACCGCTGCACCAGCGCGATCAGCCGCCACGCCAGGTCGACCTGCCGGGCCTCGACCTGCAGGCCTTCCTGGCTCCAGGCCAGGCGGTCCGCCTTGACGCCGCGGCGCAGCGATCCGGTGACGTTCTCGGCCACCAGCGGCTGGCGCTTGGCGACCTGGTCCAGCGCCCAGCGCGCCGAGCCTTCCGTGCCGGCCCACCACCAGGCCGCGGCCAGGGCGCACAGCAGCACCGCCAGCAGTACCAGCAGCGTCACGCCCAAGGCCCGGAAGAAGCGCATGGTCCGGCCCGTCAGAACGTGGTGCCCAGGTTGACGTGCAACCGCAGGCGCTTGGGGTCCAGCCCGTAGGCCAGGTCCACCTGCAGCGGCCCCAGCGGGCTGCGGAAGCGCACGCCGGTGCCGATGCCGAACGAGGGATCGAGATCGCCCACGCGATCGGCGACCGCGCCGCCGTCGATGAACAGCACGCTCTCGAAGTCGGTGTCCACGCCGCCGCGGCGGATCGGCCGCTGCCACTCGATGCTGCCCACCGCCAGATAGCGTCCCGGCCCCAGCACGCCGGACGGCTGCTGCACGCCGATGTCGCGATAGCCGTAGCCGCGCACGGTGGTGTCGCCGCCGGTTCGGAACAGCTGCGTCGCCGGCACGCGCGCGCTGCGCTTGGCCAGCACCGCGCCGCCTTCGGCCCGCCACTGGATGCGGCCGCGCGACAGCGGCTGGATCTCCAGCCAGCGCAGCACCGTGCGCTGGAACGGGCTCTTGCTGCCCACCAGCGTCAGGCCGGCGCCGAACTCGGCGCCGATGGCGAAGCCCTGCGTCGGATAGGGCGTGCGGTCGAAGTAGCGGCCGCTCCACACGTAGTTGGCGCTGATGGCCGTGCCGTCGCCCGTGTCGGCCGGCGGCGGCGCGCCGACGGCGGCCTGCACGCTGGACCGGTCGAACTGCAGGTAGACGTTGCGGTCGATGCGCTCCTCGCTGCGCGAGCGGCCCACGCGCACCATCTGGCTGTGGGTGACGAGCTCGTCGTCGTCCAGCCGCTCGGCGCGGGCGGCGACGCCCCAGCGCCAGCCGTCGGCGCCCGGCACGGCCGACAGCTCGGTGCTGATGAAGGGCTGCTTGCGGTCCAGCTGCAGCTTGTTCACCGCGCGCCAGCCGATGCCCGGCAGGCGGTTGTGCGTGTACTCCACGCTGGTGCGCGGACCGGCGTCGGTGGAGAAGCCCACGCCCAGCACCACCTTGTGCAGCGGCGCCTCGCGCACGGTGACCTGCAAAGGCGCGGCGTTGGGGTCGCTGGTGGGATCGACGTAGAGGAAGGCCGAATCGAAGTAGCCGCTGCCCACCAGCCGCAGCTGGGCGCGCTGGATGCGGTCCTGGTCGTAGATCGTGCCTGGCGGCAGGCGCGCGATGCGCGGCACCAGCAGCGGGTCGTAGCGCTCGACGCCGCTGACCTGCATCTCGCCCAGCCGGAACAGCGGGCCCGAATCCATCCGCAGCCCCAGCTTCGCGCGCTGGGTGGCGGCGTCCACGTCGGCCAGGCTGAAGCCGATCTTGCCGGCCGGGTAGCGGCGCGCCACCAGCTCGCGCAGCGCGTCGGACTTGGCGTCGTTCCAGGCGTCCTGCGTGAAGCGGCGACCGGCCGGCAGGCCCCACTGCTCGCGAATGCGGGCGCGCTGCAGGATCGCCTCCGGCTCCTCCGAGCCGGCGATCTCGCCCTGGAAGCTGATGTCCACCTCGGAGACCGTCACCGGCTGGCCGGCTTGCACCTCGACGACCACCACCGGTACCTCGCCCTCGGCCGCGGGTTCGCGGCGGATGTCGAGTTTGGGCGCGAAATAGCCGAGCGTTCCCAGCAGTTCGCGCGCATCGCGGTCGGCCAGGCGCAGCAGCCGGGCCAGTTCCGCCTCGTCGAGGTCGGGCACCTGGCGGTAGCGCTGCAGTTCGAGGTGGCGCTCGAGGATCTCGCGGACGGCCTTGTCCTCGGCGCGGATGTCCAGGTTGAACGCAGGGCGCTGCGGCCCCGAGGCCTCCTGCGCCATCGCCGCGGCGGCCAACCCGGCACACGCCAGGGTGGCGAACCACCGTCGAGCGCGCGCGAGCAGGCGGGGTTTCATGTTCTGTGGGGCAGGGCTTCACGCACCCGGCGGGCGCAGCAGCCTGAACTATGACGAGGCGCGGAACGCGGCCGCGTAGGCCCAGACCGCGACCGGAAGCGCCGAGCTCTTCGGTGGCCCGGGCGTCAGACCACCACCGGCTCCGGCTCGAGCCGGATGCCGAAGCGCTCGTACACGCTGGTCTGGATGGCGCGGGCCAGCGTCACCACCTCGCCGCCGGTGGCGCCGCCGCGGTTGACCAGCACCAGCGCCTGCTTCTCGTACACGCCGGCGTTGCCTACCGACTTGCCCTTCCAGCCGCAGGCGTCGATCAGCCAGCCTGCCGCCAGCTTCACGCGCCCGTCGGGCATCGGGTAGTGAACGATGCCCGGCTCGCGGGCGATGATGTCCGTGCACTGCTCGGGCGTCACCGTCGGGTTCTTGAAGAAGCTGCCGGCGTTTCCGATCACGCGCGGGTCGGGCAGCTTGGCGCTTCGGATGGCGCAGATCCAGTCGAAGATCTGCCGCGCCGTGGGCTCGTGCACCCCGCTCTCGGCCTGCTTGCGTTCCAGGTCGGCGTAGCCCAGCACCGGCTTCCAGGGCTTGGGCAACCGCAGGCGCACGCGCAGGATCAGCGCGCGGCCGGCCAGTCCCATGCCGCGCGGATCGTCCGGCTCCGGCGGTGGATGCTTGAACACCGAGTCGCGGTAGCCGAAGGCGCACTGCGCCGCGTCCAGCGTGAACACGCGGCCGGTCGTGAGGTCGATGGCGTCCAGCGACTCGAAGCGGTCCTGCAGTTCCACGCCGTAGGCGCCCACGTTCTGCACCGGCGAGGCGCCCACGGTGCCGGGGATCAGCGCGAGGTTCTCCAGCCCGGGCAGGCCCTGGTCCAGCGTCCAGCGAACGGCTTCGTGCCAGTTCTCGCCGGCGCCCACTTCCACGATGGTGGCGCGCGGGCCGTCGTCGACCACGCGGCGGCCGGTGATCTCCACCTTGAGCACCAGCGGTCGCACGTCGCCCGTGAGCACGATGTTGCTGCCGCCGCCCAGGACGAACTTGGGCCGCGCGGCCAGCTGCGGGTCGGCCAGCAGCTGCACCACGTCGGATTCGTTGTGAACGCGCACGAGTTCGCGCGCCTTGGCGACGATGCCGAAGCTGTTGTGCGGCGCGAGGGAGACGTTGTGCTCCACGATCATGGGAGAATTGTCGCCCAAGCGCGCTGGGCGCCGGGGAAGTGCAATGCCGTCATTCGATACAGTCTGCGAGCCCAACCTGGTCGAGGTGAAGAACGCCGTCGACAACACCGCCAAGGAGATCGCCACCCGGTTCGATTTCAAGGGCACGTCGGCCGCCATCGAGATCAAGGAAAAAGAGATCACGGTCTTCGGCGACGCCGAATTCCAGCTGGGCCAGGTCGAGGACATCCTCGCCGGCAAGCTGGCCAAGCGCAGCGTGGACCCGCGTTTCCTGGACAAGGGCAAGCCCGAGAAGATCGGCGGCGACAAGGTCAAGCGGGTCGTCAAGGTCCGCAGCGGCATCGAGTCCGAGCAGGCCAAGAAGGTGCAGAAGCTCATCAAGGACAGCAAGATGAAGCTGCAGGCCTCGATCCAGGGCGACGCGGTGCGCGTCACCGGCGCCAAGAAGGACGAACTGCAGGCCGCCATGGCCCTGATCCGCAAGGAGATCAGCGACCTGCCCCTCTCCTTCAACAACTTCAGGGAATGACTTCCCCCCCGAAGCGGCCTTCGGCCGCCTCCCCCTCAAGGGGGCACCACCAGCGGCCCGGCAAAGCCGGTTCCGCGGTGGTCCTGTTGGCCGTCCTTCTGTCCTGCGCCCCGGTCTGGGCCCAGTCGGTCGCGTTGCAGGGCATGCTGGGCAACCGCGCGCTGCTGATCGTGGACGGCTCCGCGCCCAAGGCGGTGGCGCCGGGCGACTCGCACAAGGGCGTCAAGGTGGTCTCCACCGCCGGCGACCAGGCCGTGGTGGAGTTCGGCGGCAGGCGCCAGACGCTGCGCGTGGGCGAGGCGCCGGCCAGCGTCGGATCGACCGGCGCGGCGCCTTCGGGCGACAAGATCGTGCTCACCGCCGGCAGCGGCGGCCACTTCCTCACCGAAGGCGGCATCAACGGCCGCGCCGCCTATTTCATCGTGGACACCGGCGCCACCAGCGTCAGCATCGGCGCAGCCGAGGCCGACCGCCTGGGCATCGACTACAAGTCCGGCCAGCCGGTGCGGCTGAACACGGCCAACGGCGTGGCCCCGGGATGGCGCGTGATGCTCGGCACCGTGCGCGTGCGCGACGTCGAGGTGCGCAACGTGGAAGCCGTGGTGAGCCAGCAGCCCATGCCCTACATCCTGCTGGGCAACAGCTTCCTCGGCCGGTTCCAGATGCGGCGCGAGAACGACCAGATGGTGCTCGAGCGACGCTACTGATGTCCGATCCCGAGCGCGCCACCCTCGAACCGCCGCCGGTCGCGCCGCAAGTCACCGCGTTCGGACCGCTCGGCATCCCGGTGTTCCGGATGCTGTGGCTCACCTGGTTCGCGGCCAACACCACGATGTGGATGAACGACGTCGCGGCCGCGTGGCTGATGACGTCGATCGCGCCCACGCCGCTGTGGGTGGCGCTGGTGCAGTCGGCCTCCACCCTGCCCGTGTTCTTCCTCGGCCTGCCCAGCGGGGCGCTGGCCGACATCCTGGACCGCCGGCGCTACTTCATGTTCACCCAGTTCTGGGTGGCCTCCATCGCCACCGTGCTGTGCGTGGTGATCCTGATGGACTGGATGAACCCCGGCCTGCTGCTGGCGCTGACCTTCGCCAACGGCATCGGCCTGGCGATGCGCTGGCCGGTCTTCGCGGCCATCATCCCCGAGGTGGTGCCGCGGCCGCAGCTGGCGCAGGCGCTGGCCCTGAACGGCGTGGCCATGAACGGCTCGCGCATCATCGGTCCGCTGGTGGCCGGCGCCGTCATCGCGGGCGTGGGCAGCGCGTGGGTGTTCGTGCTCAACGCCTGCCTCTCGATCGTGGCCGGCATGGTCATCATGCGCTGGCGGCGCGAGCACAAGGAAAGCCCGCTCGGCCGCGAACGCCTGGCCAGCGCGATGCGGGTGGGCGTGCAGTTCGTGCGCCAGTCGCCCCGCATGCGCGGCGTGCTGCTGCGCATCTCGGTGTTCTTCCTGCACTCCACCGCGCAGCTGGCCCTGCTGCCGCTGGTGGCGCGCGGCATGCACGGCGGCTCGGCCGGCACCTTCACCGTGCTGCTGGCGTCGATGGGCGCCGGCGCCATCTTCGCCGCGCTGAACATGCCGCGCATCCGCGCCTGGCTGCCGCTGCAGCGGCTGGTGTTCATCGGCACGGCGATGCAGGCGCTGGGCACGCTGGCCGTGGCGTACTCGCCCAACATCGCGATGGCGGTGCCGGCGATGGCGATCTCCGGCATGGCCTGGATCACGGTGGCCAACTCGCTGACGGTGGCCGCGCAGATGGCCCTGCCCGACTGGGTGCGGGCGCGCGGCATGTCGATCTACCAGATGTGCCTGATGGGCTCCACCGCTGCCGGCGCCGCGTTCTGGGGCCAGATCGCCACCTTCAGCAGCGTGCGCGACAGCCTGACGGTGGCGGCGTTCACGGGCGTGTTCCTGATGTTCGTGGTGCAGCGGCTGACCACCGACCGCGGCACCGAGGAGGACCTGACGCCCTCGCAGGTGCTCAAGGTGCCGCACATCCCCGCGCCCCCGCGCGAGGGCCGCATCCTGCTGGCGGTCGAGTACCTGATCGACCCGGCGCGCGAACAGGAATTCCTGTCCGTGATGGAGGAAAGCCGCCGCAGCCGCCAGGCCCAGGGCGCGCTCGGCTGGCACCTGCTGCACGACCTGTCGGAGCCGGGGCGCTACGTGGAGCAGGTGATCGACGAGTCCTGGACCGAGCACCTGCGCCGCTTCGACCGCATCACGGCCGCGGACGCGCAGCTGCGCGACCGGCGTCTCGGGTTCCACCTCGGGGAAGAGCCGCCGAAGGTGTCGCGGTACGTGGTCGACCGGGAGTAGGCGCCACGGTCGACGGCAGTCCTGCCGGGACATGCAGGCAGGAGGCCTCCCTCACCCTGTCCCGGCACGGTACGACCGTCCGTTTGCGCACCACCAGCGAGCGTCTCCCGCGGGTCCCGGAGAGGGAAGCTCTGGATCCCCGCCTTCGCGGGGATGACGTGGGAACCGCGCCTAGGCCTTCTTCGCCCCCAACCTCGACTCCTTCCCCGCCAGCAGCCGCTTGATGTTCTCGCGGTGCCGCCACGCCAGCAGCGCCGCCATCGCGAACAACGCGAACACCACCGGCTTTTCCGCGTACCACTGGATGCGGTCGCCCAGCAGGAAGTACAC
>Ga0247827_10001161_pt1 | contig 11396 bp, 8 predicted proteins | sample 12C_Control_Day2_FD_194414 | JGI IMG/M metagenome (GOLD analysis project Ga0247827, IMG submission 194414) | Soil microbial communities from agricultural site in Penn Yan, New York, United States - 12C_Control_Day2 | ecosystem: Environmental > Terrestrial > Soil > Agricultural land | place: USA... | reverse complement strand
GGGTCTTCCCCGCCCCCGCCGAGCCGCTGACCATGGTCAACGGCTCGGCGGGGGCGGGGAAGACCCTGCTGGTCGCGGACTGGGTGGCGCGGCGGAACGGGCTGCCGGTCGCCTGGCTCACCACCGACGCGGCGGGGGACGGGGCCGGGATGTTCTGGGCGTATCTGCTGCGGGCCCTGCGCGGCGCCGGCGTCCCGCTGCCGGCGGACATCGGTTTCCCGGCGGACGCGAACCGGGTGAGTCCCGCCCTGCCGGCCCGGCTCGCCGCCGAGCTCAGCGTCCGGGAGCGGCCCGTGGTCGTCGTGCTCGACGAGTTCGACCGGGTCACCTCCCCGGAGATCGCCGAGCAGCTGGGGTTCGTCCTGCACCACGCCGGGCCCGGGCTGCGGCTGGTCCTCGTCACCCGCACCGAGCCGCTGCTGCCCCTGCACCGGCACCGGGCCGCGGGCGAGCTGACCGAGATCAGGGGCGCGGAGCTGGCCTTCACCCCGCACGAGGCGGCCGAGCTGATGGAGCTGCACGGGCTGTCGCTGCCCCCGGCCGCCGTGCGCACCCTCGTGGAACGCACCCGGGGGTGGGCCGCCGGGCTGCGGCTCTCGGCGCTGGCGGCGGGCCAGAGTCCGGACCCGGAGGCGTATCTGAAGGAGTTCGAGGCCGACCGGAGCACGATCGCCGACTTCCTGCTGGCGGAGGTGCTCAAGCGGCAGGACGCCGCGACACAGGAGCTGCTGCTGCGGGTCAGCGTGCTCGACCGGTTCTCCGCCGGCCTGGCGGACGCGCTGACGGGGCGCGACGACGCCGGGGCCATCCTCGACCGGCTCAGCCGCGGGAACGCCTTCGTCGAACACCTCGGGCACGGTCTGTACCGTCTGCACCCCCTGTTCGGGGAGATCCTCCGCGCCCATCTGCGGATGCGCCGGCCCGGCCGGGAGACCGAGCTGCACCGGCGGGCCGCCGAGTGGCTGCGGCGGTCCGGGTCCCTGGCGGAGGCGCTCGGACACGGGGCCGCCGCCGACGACTGGGAGTTCACCGCGGGGACCCTGATCGACGACCTCGCCATCGGCCAGTTCTTCACCGGGCCGCGCTCCGACGCGGTGGCCGGGCTGTTCTCCCGGATGGGGCGGGACACCACGGGCCCGGCCCCGGAGCTGGTGCGGGCGGCCGAGCGGCTGGCCCGGCGCGAGGTCGACGGCGGGCTGGCCCATCTGCGCCGCGCCCGGCACGAGCTGGCGGAGTACGACGGCACGGCGGACGCGGCGGCGGCCCGGCTGAGCTGCGCCCTCCTCGAAGCCCTCGCCGCCCGGCTGGCCGGCGCGCCCGACCGGGCGGAGGACGCGGCGCGGACCGCCGAGCGGCTCCGGGACGCGGTCCCCGCCGAACTGCTGGAGCGGCATCCGGAACTCACCGCGCTGCTGCTGGACCACCTCGGCTCCGCGCGGCTGTGGGCCGGGCGCTTCGAGGAGGCGCGGGACGCCCTGACCGCCGTGGCGGAGTCCGCCCCCGGCGCGGCCACGGCGCTTCCCCGTGAGGACTCCCTGGGCCGCCTCGCCCTGATCGACCACCTCACCGGCTGGCCCGGCAGGGCCGAACGCAAGGCGCACGAGGCCCTGGTGGAGACGGAGCGGTTCGGGCTGTCCCGGCCGTCCGGCTCCGGCGTGGAACGGCTCGTCCTGGCCGCCGTCGCCGTGGAGCGCGACGAGCTGGGGCAGGCCCAGGCCCTGCTCGACACGGCCGCCGAGTCGCACCCCGCGATGCGGGACCCCGTACGGGAGGCCGGACACGCCCTGACGACCGCGCGGCTGCACCTGGCGCGCGGCGATCCGGGCGCGGCGCTCAAGGCGGTGCGGCCGGAGGTGACCGCCGACGCCGACTCCCCGTGGGTACGGGGGCAGACCGCGCTCGTCGCGGCCGCCGCCCATCTCGCCGAGGGACGCCCGGAGGCGGCCGCCGGGCTGCTGGGCGAGGTGCCCGACGAGGAGCCGGCCTGCGCGGTCGGGGCAGCCCGGGTCGAGCTCGCCGCCGGCCGGGCCGAGGCGGCCGTACGGCTGCTCGACCGGGTGCGCCCGGAAGGGCGTGCCGGTCCCGCGGTGACCGTCCGGGCCGCGCTGGTGCGGGCACAGGCCGCGGACGCGGCGGGGGACGGTGCGGCCGCGCGCGGATTCGTGGCGCGGGCGCTGGCCGAGGCGCGCCGGGAGCGGCTGCGCCGGCCCTTCCTCGAGGCGGGGCCGTGGATCCGGCCGTACCTGGGCGCGACGTCGCTGCACCGGCTGACGACCGGCTGGCTCGCCCCCGGCTCCGGGCCGCCCCGGAGACGGCCCGAGCCGCCGCCCCCGGTCGTCGAGGAGCTGAGCGGGCGCGAACGCGACGTGCTGCGGCGGCTGGCCCGGGCCATGTCCACCGAGGAGATCGCAGCCGACCTGTACGTGTCGGTGAACACGGTGAAGACCCACCTCAAGAGCGTCTACCGGAAACTGTCCGTCAACCGCCGCAACGAGGCGGTACGCCGCGCCCGCGAGCTGGACCTGCTGTGACGGGGGGAACGCGGTGAAACACTGGAGGGCGCTGGCCGTCCTGGGGACCGCGCAGTTCCTGATGGTCCTCGACACGTCGGTCATGAACGTCTCCGTCAGCCGGCTGGTCGACGACTTCGACACCGAGGTCACCGCCATCCAGGCCGTCATCACGCTGTACGCGCTGGTCATGGCGGCCTTCATGATCATCGGCGGGCGGCTGGGGGACATCCTCGGACGGCGGCGCGTCTTCCTCGGCGGTCTCGCCGTCTACGCCACCGGCTCGGCGATCACCGCCGTCGCGCCCACCCTGTGGGTGCTGGTGCTCGGCTGGTCGGTCATCGAGGGACTCGGCGCCGCGCTGGTACTGCCCGCGATGGCGGCCCTCGTCGCCGAGTCCTACCGGGGCCGGGACCGGGCCGTCGCGTACGGCGTCGTCGGCGGACTGGCCGGGGCCGGGATCGCCGTCGGCCCGCTGCTGGGCGGCTGGGTGACGACGTACCTCACCTGGCGGCTGGTCTTCGCGGGAGAGGTCGTCGTCGTCCTGGCCGTCCTCCTCCTGCGCGGCGCCATCACCGAGTCACCGGGGGCCCGGACGCGCCCCCGGCTGGACGGGGTCGGCGCCGTGCTCTCCGCGGCGGGCCTGGCGCTGGGGGTGCTCGGCGTGCTGCAGAGCGGCACCTGGGGCTGGGTGCAGCCGCGCAATCCGCCCTTCACCGTCCTCGGCTTCGCGCCGACCCTGTTCGTGATCGGCGCAGGGGTGGCCGTGCTCGCGGCCTTCCGCCGGTGGGAGCGGCGCCGCGACGAGCGGGGCGACGACCCGCTGGTGCACCTGTCCCTGCTGCGCCGGCCCGCGCTGCGCTCCGGCCTGATGTCGCTGGTGAGCCAGAACCTGATCCTGCTGGGACTCTTCTTCACGATCCCGCTGTACCTCCAGGTCGTCCAGGGGTTCGACGCCTTCGAGACGGGACTCAGACTGCTGCCGGTGTCCGCCACGATGCTGGTGACCTCGCTGGGCGCCGCCCGGCTCGGACGTCTGGCCGGGCCGCGCCGGGTCGTCCGGCTGGCGCTGCTCACCGTCACGGCGTCCGTCGTGTGGCTGCTGGCCACCATCGACCCGGTCATCGACGACGCCCAGTTCGCCGGGGCGATGGCCCTGCTCGGCGTGGGCATGGGCCTGTTCGCCTCACAGCTCGGAAACGTCGTCCAGTCCAGCGCGGAGGAGAACGAACGCAGCGAGGCCGGCGGACTCCAGTACACGGCGCAGAACCTGGGCTCCGCCCTCGGCACCGCGCTGATCGGCTCGCTGCTCATCGGCTCCCTCGCCCAGGCCTTCACCTCCCACGTGGAGGACGACGCACGGCTGTCGCAGGAGGCGCGGCAGCAGGTCGGCGTCGCCCTGGAGGCCGGAGTCACCTTCGTCCCCACCGACCAGGTGCGCGCGGCGGCCACCCGCGCCGGACTGCCACCGGAGGAGGTGGACGCCGTGACGGACTCCTACGCGACGGCGCAGCTCGACGGGCTCAAGGCGGCGATCCTCGCCACCGGCGGGATCACCCTGGCGAGCTTCCTGGTCACACCCCACCTGCCCGGACGCCCCCGGCCCGACGGGCGGGACGCGGCAGGGCGGCGGAGGCCGTGATGCCCGGCACCGAGCCCCGTACCGCGGAGCGCCGCGCCCACGCCGACTACACCGGCGGCGTCTACGGGTCCATGCTCGCCGCGTCGGTCGTCGTCGGGGCCGGCACGCTCGGCTCGTTCCCGCGGCTGGAGCTGATGCTGCTGCTGTTGCTCACCGGGCTGGTCTTCTGGATCGCCCATGTGCACGCGCTGCTGTTCGGGGAGCGGCTGGCCAGGCGGCGCCCGGACCGGCAGGCCGTGCTGCACGTGTGCCGGGAGGAATGGCCGATCGTGAAGGCCGCCGTGCCGCCCGCGGCCGCGGTGGCGGTCAGCCCGCTGCTGGGGCTCGGCCTCCAGGGCGCCGTGTGGTTCGCGCTGGCCGTCGCCGTGGCCGGGCAGGTGGGCTGGTCGGCGGCGGCGGCCCGGCGGGCGGGCGCCACCTGGCGTCTGATGGCCGTGTCGGCGTCGGTGAACCTGGTGCTCGGACTCGTGATCGTCTCGTGCAAGCTCTGGCTGAAGCACTGAACCGGGCGGCCCGGCCGGCGGTCCCGCCTCTCACCTGTACGGGGTGAGCCGGGCCGGCGGGCGGAGGCGGGACGATCGGAGTCACAGGCGCGGCCCGCCCGTCCCAGGCCACCCGGGGAGCAGCTCATGCGCTACGAGATCCGCGTCGACGGGCATCTCTCGGAACCGCTGATCAAGGTATTTCCCGAACTCGACCATGTGACGATGTCGGGTCAGACGCTGCTGTTCGGACACGTCGTCGACGAGGCGCACCTGTACGGGCTGCTGGCCCGCTGCCAGTCCCTGGGGCTGCGGGTGGTGGAGATGCGCCAGGTGCCGGAGTGAGCGCCCGGGCGGCGGGTCACGGGCTCTCGGCGCGCACCCTGCCGGAGCGGACGGCGTCGCCCAGCGCCGCGAAGTCCCGCTCGTTGCGGTCCGCGTAGTCCTGCGCGAACCCGGTGAGCGCCCGGTCGAAGCGGTCACCGCGGCCCAGGTAGGCGGCGATGGCGACCGGATCGCCGGACCGGGCGTGGGCCCGCGCCAGACTCGCCCCGCACACCTGTGCGAACAGTCGCAGCAGTGCCGGATCCATGGTCTCCGGCCGGGCGATGCCCTTCCAGTCGCGCAGCTGCCGCACGTAGAAGTCCCGGGGGCGGCCGTCGAGGCCCACGGCGTGCGTCCAGCCGCGCAGGATGTCGCTGGTGGTCTGGATCAGCCGCTGCCCGTCCACCACCCGGCGGCCCTGGTTGTCGAAGCGCTCCCCGTCCGTGTGCGGGGCGAGCACCGACTCCTGGGCCTCCTTGGCCTGCAGCAGCAGGGGATCGTCGTCGTCCCGGCCGAGCAGCAGCACGATCCAGCACCGGGTGCCGACGCTGCCGACGCCCACCACCTTGCGGGCCACGTCGACCAGGCGGTAGCGCCCCAGCAGATGGCGGCGCTCCGACGACAGCGAGCGCGCGTACCCGTCGAGGACCGTGCGCAGGGTCTTCTCCTCGGCCGAGGGGTCGTCCAGCAGGTCGTCCAGGGGCGTGATCAGCGGCGGGTCCGGGGCGATGCGCCGCCCGCCGTCCGTGACGCGGGTCAGCTTCCCGAAGGCCTGCAGATACGTGCGGGACCGGGCACGCCGGGTCGCCTCCTCGGTACGGCGGCGCTCCCCCCGGTTCATCGACGAGGCCATCAGCTCGCGCAGCCGGTCGGCGTCGTCCTGGGCGTACCAGATGTCGAGGGTGCGCATCCCCGCGAACTCCCGCATGCGCCGGCGGTACGCCTCCACGCAGGCGCGCACCGCGCCGTCCTGCTCCTTCACCGGGAAGCCGTTCGCCCGGCCGGCGATGGCGAAGCTCGCCGCGAGCCGCTTGACGTCCCACTCGAAGGGGCCGGTGTACGTCTCGTCGAAGTCGTTGATGTCGAACACCAGGTGGCGCTCCGGGGAGGCCAGCAGACGGAAGTTGAGCAGATGGGCGTCACCGCACAGCTGCACGGTCAGACCGGTGTCCGGGAGCGGCCCGAGATCGGCCGCCATGATCGCCGCCGCTCCCCGGTAGAAGCGGAAGGGCGCCTCGAGCATCCGGCCGTAGCGGATCGGCACCAGCTCGGGCAGCCGGGTCGCGGACTGCCGTTCGAGCACGTCGACGGGGTCGGGCCGCCCCGGGGCCGGCTCGAACCGGCCGTGGGAGGACCGCGGCGCACGGCTGCGCGCGTTCCTGCCCCCGGCGGCCCGCTCCGCCGGGGTGGGGGAGGCGTCGAAGGGGTTCCGTACGGCCATCGCTGACTCCCGCCTGCGCCGTCGGACGACGACGTGCTCGCCGTCCATCCCACCGCGCCCGCGCGGCCGGGGGATCACCCCTCGGGGGTGAGCCGGTGGCGGGCGGCCGGCGGGACGCTGTCCGGGAGGAGGAGCCATGGCTGAGACACGTGGACCGGCACACGGTGCCGGAGGGGAGCACACGCCCGGCGGCGCCGCGCCCGGCCGGCCGGGCGTTCCCGTCGAGGCACTCGCGGCACTCGGGCGTTCGTGGCAGTGGATGCTCGGCTCCGCCGTCGTCACCTTCGTGCCGGGCATCATCGTGCTGGTCTGGCCGGAGGCCACGCTGCACGTCCTCGCGGTCCTCATCGGCCTGTACCTGCTGGCGACCGGGGCGTTCCGGTTCGTCGGCGTCTTCGGGCGGGAGGACCAGGGGGAGCGGCTGCCCGGGCTGCTGCTGGCGGTGCTGTTCGTCCTGGCCGGGGTGCTGTGTCTGCGCAACCCGCTGCAGACCGTCGCCGCCCTGTCCCTCATCGTCGGGGTCGTCTGGCTGGTGTCCGGGATGCTCACCCTCTTCACGGCCGTCGCCGCGCGGGACCTGCCGCACCGCGGCGTCGTCCTGGGCGCGGCCGTGCTCGCCGTCGTCGCGGGCATCGTCGTCCTGGCCATGCCCGCGGAGTCGGCCCGGGCGCTGACCCGGCTGCTCGGCCTCTGGCTGGTCCTCCTGGGACTGGTCGAGGCGGCGGTCGCCCTGGGCTGGCGAGCCGCCCTCCGGAAGTCGGGCCTCACGGGCCGGGCCCACGACCCGACAGCGCCGGTCTGAGCCGCCCGGCCGGGACCGCTTGAGCCTCGCGGCGGGGCTTGGCCGGGGTCGGCCGGGATGGCCGGCCCCGGTCGGCTGAGAAGGCCGAGGTGCCGGGAGTGTCCGGCCGGCAAGGGCAGGCCGGGACATCCGGTCGGAGGTGGGCTGAGCCGTGCGGCCAGGTCTGGCTGAGACACCCGGCTGAGCTGGGTCGGGACACCAGGACAGGGCCACCGGGAGACCGGCGAGCGTCGGCCCGACGCCTCCGCCCGGCGAGCCCTGGCCGAGGCATCCCCCCGGGGGGCGAGGGGATGCCCGGCGAGGGATGGCCGAGAAGGCGGTCGAGGGCGTCCGGTTGGAGGCGTGCCGGGGCACCGGGCAGTGGTCGGTTGAGTCGCGCGGCGGGGCTTGGCCGGGACTCCCCGGCCGCCCTCCGGGACGCCCGCGGGCAGCCGACGGGGGCGGGGGAGTTCACCCGTGTGGGGTGAGGTGGTGGGGGCGCGTCGCGGAGACGCTGAAGCGGAGCACAACGGAGCGTCGGGCACGACGGCCCGGGACGGAGGAAGAGATGAGTGGGACGACCTACCTCGCGTACGACTATCCGCTGCTGGGCGCCTTCCTGAGCATGCTGGTGTTCTTCCTGTGGATCATGTGGATCATCCTGCTCTTCCGGGTCGTCGTGGACATCTTCCGCGACGACGGGCTGAGCGGCTGGGCCAAGACCGGCTGGCTGGTGTTCACCATCGTCCTGCCCTTCCTGGGCGTGTTCGTCTACGTGATCGCCCGGGGCAAGAACATGGGCCGTCGCGAGATCACCCAGGCCCGGCAGCAGCAGGAGGCGTTCGACAGCTACATCCGCGAGACCGCCAAGGGCGCCGGGGGCGGCACCAGCAGCGTCGACGAACTCGCCCGGCTGTCCGAGATCAAGGCACGCGGCGACATCTCGGACGACGAGTTCCGCAGGGCGAAGGAGCTGGTCCTGACCGGCCACGGTCCGAAGGAGCACCACGGCCCGTACGCGTCGTCCGCAGGACGCTGACCGGCTGACCGGCTGACCGGCCGACCCCCACGACACGGAATCGAGGCATCGGAATGACCGCCACTCACCCGGGACACGGCGCGGCGCGCGGCGCGAGCGGCGCACACGCGCCGGCGGCCAGGCTGCACTGGGCCGAAGGCCTCACGGTCTTCGCCGCCGTCACGCTCATGATCGTGTCCGTGCTCGACATCTTCCGGGGCGTCATGGGCATCGCCCAGGACGACGTCTTCGTCACGACGCCCGACTACGTCTTCCGGTTCGACCTCACCGCGTGGGGCTGGACCCACCTGGTGCTCGGCGCCGTCGGGGTGCTGGTCAGCCTCGGACTGGTCCGGGACTCCCTGTGGGCCCGCGTGGCGGGCGTGACGATCGCCGGGTTCATCATCATCGCCAACTTCCTCTCCCTGCCGTACTACCCGGTCTGGTCCGTCGTGATGATCGCCTTCTCCGGGTTCGTCATCTGGGCGCTGTGCGTGGCGCGTTCGCCCGGCCGCGCCGAGCGCTGAGCCCCGTTCCGTGACGACCGCCGGCCGTGGAGGCGCGTGGTGGGCCCGACCGGCCCTCCTCGCCCTCGCGGCCGGCGTCCTCGTGCCGCTCCCGGCGCCTCCGTGCTCTGCGGGATCCGGGGCGCTGCGGGTACGCGTCCCGCGCGCCGTGCGGGGTACGCGGTGGGGGACCGGCGCCCCCGACCGGCTGCGGGTGACCAGGCTCGCTCGGGGACGGCAGGACGACGGTCCGTGACCCGCGCGTCGCGGCCGTGACCGGGAAGGCGGTGGACATGTGCCGGTGGCTCGCCTATTCGGGCACTCCGATCCTCCTCGACAACATCCTCTACAAGCCCGCCCACTCACTCATCGACCAGAGCCTGCACGCCAAGATGGGCGTCGAGACCACCAACGGTGACGGGTTCGGCGTGGGCTGGTACGTGCGGGACAAGGACAGTCCCGCCGTCGTCCGGGACATCGGGCCGGCCTGGAGCGACCGCAACCTGCGGGAGATCGCCGGGCACGTCGTCTCCCCGCTCTTCTTCGGCCACATCCGGGCGTCCACCGGCACGGCGGTGCAGCAGACCAACTGCCATCCGTTCCGGCACGGCCACTGGATGTGGATGCACAACGGGGCGATCGAGGACTTCCACCTGCTCCGGCGCGATCTCGCGCTGGCCGTCGAACCGTCCCTGTTCCCGTACGTCGAGGGGTCCACGGACTCCGAGATGATGTTCTACCTGTCGCTCACCCTCGGCCTGGAGGAGGACCCGCCCGGCGCCGTCGCCCGGATGGCCGGACTGGTGGAGCGCGTCGGCCACGAGCACGGCGTGGAGTTCCCGCTGCAGATGACGGTCGCGGTGACCGACGGCGTGAGCCTGTGGGCGTTCCGCTACTCCAGCCGCAAGGAGTCGCGTTCGCTCTTCTACAGCACCCGGGTGGAGACGCTCCGCTCCCTCCACCCGGACGTGGCATTCCTCCAGGAGATCACCGGCGACGCCCGCCTCATCGTCTCCGAACCCCTGGGCGACCTCCCCGGCGCCTGGAACGCGGTCCCGGAGGGCACGTACGGCGTGGTGCGGCCCGAGGGCGACGAGATGCACACCTTCACGCCGGTGACGTGAGCACCGGCAACCGCCCGTCGCGCCGTACCCGTTGACCTCTCCGCGGCTCGCCCTTACGTTTTCGGCGTTCGTCATGCCAGATGGCGTGCGAAATGTCGAACGTATCGCCTGTCCTATCTCCCCCACGAGAGGCAGACCGCATGAGCCGCGCCGCCGACCCGCCCGACCCGTACGTGCACCCGCCCGTCGCAACAGCGCCGACCCGCACATCACCCGGCACACCGACGGCTTCCCGTGGCCGACACGGCGGGGCGGGGGCGTGACATGAGACGTGCGTACGCGTTGCTGATCGCCCTCTGTCTCGCGCTCGCCGGCGCGGTCGTGACCGCGGGGCCCGCACAGGCCGCCCCGCAGACCATCCCCAACGGCGTCCAGTTCACCGACCCTTCGGGAAACCCCGTGCACGCCCACGGCGGCGGCGTCCTCAAGGTCGGCGCCGCCTACTACTGGTTCGGCGAGCACCGCAACGCCGACAACACCTTCCGCTCCGTGGACGCCTACCGCTCCACCGACCTGAAGAACTGGGAGTTCCGCAACCACGTCCTCACCGAGGACAGCCACCCGGAACTCGCCACCGCCAACATCGAGCGGCCCAAGGTCATGTACAACGCCTCCACCGGCCGGTTCGTGATGTGGATGCACAAGGAGAACGGCAGCGACTACGGCGAGGCCCGCGCCGCCGTCGCCGTCTCCGCCACCGTGGACGGCGACTACACCTGGCGCGGCAGCTTCCGGCCGCTGGGGCAGCACATGTCCCGCGACATCACCGTCTTCACGGACACCGACGGCGCCGGCTACATGGTCTCCGCCGCCCGCGAGAACTACGACCTGCACATCTACCGGCTCACCGCCGACTACACCGGCGTCGCGAGCCTGGTCGCCAACCCCTGGCCCGGCGGCCACCGGGAGGCCCCGGCCCTGTTCAAGCGCGACGGCGTCTACTTCATGCTGACCTCGGGCGCCACCGGCTGGAGCCCCAACCAGCAGCGGTACGCCACCGCCACCAGCCTCTCCGGCCCCTGGTCGGCCATGCGCGACGTCGGCGACTCCACCGCCTACGGCTCCCAGACCGCGTACGTCCTGCCGGTGCAGGGCACTTCCGGCACCGCGTACCTGTACCTGGGCGACCGCTGGGGCAACTCCTTCGGCGGAACCGTCAACGACTCCCGGTACGTGTGGCTGCCGCTCACCTTCCCCACGAACACGTCGATGTCCCTGTCCTGGACGCCCGAGCTCACCGTCGACACGGCCGCCGGGACGGTCGCCGGCACCGGTGCCGCGTACGAGACCCTGACCGCCCGGCACAGCGGCAGGTGCGCCGACGTGACCGGCCAGTCGCTCTGGCAGGGCGCCCAGGTCAAGCAGTACGACTGCAACGGCGGCACCAACCAGAGGTACTGGTTCAAGCCCGTCGGCGGCGGCCACCACCAACTGGTGGTCCGCAACAGCAGCCTGTGCCTGCGGGAGAACGCGAGCACGGTCACCCAGGAGGACTGCGACGCCTCCGCGACCGCCCAGCAGTGGTCGGTCACCGCCACGGGCTCCTACGTGAACGTGAGGTCCCGCGC
>Ga0247827_10001160_pt1 | contig 11403 bp, 6 predicted proteins | sample 12C_Control_Day2_FD_194414 | JGI IMG/M metagenome (GOLD analysis project Ga0247827, IMG submission 194414) | Soil microbial communities from agricultural site in Penn Yan, New York, United States - 12C_Control_Day2 | ecosystem: Environmental > Terrestrial > Soil > Agricultural land | place: USA... | reverse complement strand
ATCCAGCCGGGCAAAAGCGCCGTCGAGGCGACCCCCTATGGCGTCGCCCTGATCGTCGGGGCCTGGAACTATCCCTTCCAGCTGGTTCTGGGGCCGCTGGTGGGGGCTATTGCGGCGGGCAACTGCGCCGTCATCAAACCTTCGGAAATGGCGGCCCGATCGTCGGCGCTGCTGAGGCGGCTGGCGGAACGCTACCTGGATCCGCGCGCCTTCGCGGTGGTCGAGGGAGATGCGGAGGTCTCGACCGACCTTCTGAACCAGCGTTTCGACCTGATCTTCTACACCGGGGGCGAACGCGTAGGTCGGATCGTGATGGCGGCGGCGGCCAGACACCTGACGCCGGTTGTGCTGGAACTGGGCGGTCAGAACCCCTGCATCGTTGATGAGACAGCCGATCTGGCGGTCGCCGCCCGGCGCATCGTCTGGGGTCGCTTCCTCAACGCCGGGCAAATCTGCGTGGCGCCCGACCACGTCTATGTCGCAGCCTCGGTCGAGGCCCGCCTGCTGGATGAACTGAAACGCGCCGTGGCGACCATGTTCGGGCCGGACCCGAAGCAAAGCCCGGACTACGGCCGCATCATCAACCCGCGCCATACCGCGCGTCTGCAGGCCCTGCTGGCCGATGGTCGCGTCGTCACGGGCGGCGAGGCCGACGTGGAGGCCTGCTACATCGCGCCCACGATCCTGACCGAAGTCTCAGCCGATGCGCCGGTGATGGCCGAAGAAATCTTCGGCCCCATCCTGCCGGTCCTGTCCTACGACAGCCTGGATGAGCCTCTGGCGGCCATCAACGCGCGGTCCCCGGCCCTAGCGCTCTATGCGTTCACACGGAACAAGGCGACGGCCGACCGGATCATCTCCTCGACCCGATCAGGTTCGGCGACAATCAACGATGTCGTGGTCTTCATGGCCAACCCCGACCTGCCGTTCGGCGGCGTCGGGGCCAGCGGCATGGGCGCCTATCACGGACGGCACAGTTTCGAGACTTTCAGCCACCGTCGCGCCGTACTGCGACGCAGCTTCTCTCTGGACGCAAGCATCCGTTATCCGCCCTTCACCAAGGACAAGCTGGCGCTTCTGCGACGCATGGCCTGAGGCCCCGTCTCAGTCTTTCAGATAGAGCGAAAGATAGCGCTCCAGCGCGAGCGTGGCCTCCGCGAACAGACTGTCGGTCCATTCCGACTGCGCCTCGCCGCTGGTCAGGGTTTCGAACGAGGTGAAGATCTCGGTCGCCATGCGGGCGACCGCCAGCGGCGCCGTGCCGTGGAAGCCATCCAGCCCCTTCTCCCAGCGCGCCGCCAGATAAGTCGCGATCTGCGCGTTGGCGCGTTCCTTGACGATCCGCAGCTCGCGCGTCGTCAGCATCAGGTGGAACAGCGGCCGATACGCCGGATCCTCGTTCAACGTCGTTCGCAGGACCAGCATCACCTGCAGGTGACGCTCGCGCCACGAGGTGTACTGCGGGTTCTCGAGGATGTCGGCGATGCGCCCGTGGATTTGCGCCACCAGGGTCTCGAACAATTCCTTGTAGATAGCGAAGACGTTCGGGAAATACCGATAGATCGAACTGACCGGCACGTCGGCTTCGGCCGCGATGGTGCTGGTGGTGATGGTGTCGACGGCGGTGGTGGCCAGAAGACGCCCGGTCGCCGCCAGAACGCTCTCGATCCGGTCGCGCGCGCGTTGCTGCATCGGCGCCGTGCGCCGTTCCAGGGTGCTGGCCGGAGTAGTGTTCTCTTGTGACGCGCGCGGGCTCACTGCCGTCTTTCTCCCGATCCAATTTCGCTGGCCGTCTAACACGGCTCGGCCCCCCTGTAAGCCACCGAAGCGCACAGCCCCTTGTCAAACGGAATAATATTCTGTTTCGTAAAGTTTGGGGAACGTAGTTTTGGGAGGGGCTGCAATGATCCGGATGAACTTCTGTCTGAAAGCTACGCTGGCCGCGGGCGTGGCGATGGCCGCACTGGCGCCCGAGCTGGCCCGGGCCCAGGACGCGACCTCGCTGGACGATGTCATCGTCACCGCGCAACGGCGCGAACAGAGCCTTCAGGAAGTACCGATCACGGTCAATGTCGTCACCTCGAGAACCCTGGAAGCTCTGGCCGCCGACGACATCGGCGACATGGCCGCCTTCGTGCCCGGCCTGTCGGTCTCGAACACCAGCCCGACCCAGGCGCGCTACAGCATTCGCGGGGTCGCTACCTCGGACTTCGGCGTCGGCACCGACCCGGCGGTCGGCGTCTATGTCGATGGCGTCTATGCCGCCCGCTCGGGCGCGGCCCTGCTGGCCTTCAGCGACGTGGCGCGGGTCGAAGTGCTGAAGGGACCGCAGGGCACCCTGTTCGGCCGCAACAGCGCCGCAGGCGCCGTCTCCATCACCACCAACAAACCTGGCGACGAGTTCGAGGCCCGGCTCGGTCTGCGGCTCGGTGAGTATGACAAGCGCCGCCTCGAAGGCCTGATCAACCTGCCCATCAACGACACCATGGCGCTGCGGGTCAATGCGCTGGTGAACCAACGCGACGGCTGGCTGATCGATAGCGCCACCGGCGAGGACTATGACCGCGAAGACAACTGGGCGGCCCGCGCGGCCCTGCGCTGGGACCTCCCCCCCCGGACCCAGGCGATCCTGAGCTGGAGCCATGACGAGATCGATCAGGATGCCCGCCCGGCCATCGGCGTCGCGCCCATCCCGGCAGCGCCGGGCCTGCCCGCCTTCCCGTCCGATCCCGCCGATTACACCAATCCGTTCGAGAAGCGCGTCTTCAACGACGTCATCGACAACCACGAGGCGCGCCGCCTCGACGAGGGCGTGCTGACCATCACCCACGCCTTCGGCGACATTGACTTCACCTCCCTGACCTCGGTCCGGCAGTTCACCACCGAGAACCGCGAGGACGAGGACGGCACCAACCGGCCGGATCTGTATTTCGACACCAACAACCGGGAAAAGAACCGCTCCTGGTATCAGGAATTCCGTCTCGCCGGCGAAACCGGGGCATTCAACTGGATCGCCGGCGCCAGCTACTATTCCGAAAACGCCAAGCAGCGCAGCGATACATACGCCACCACCGACACCATCAACACCATCCTGACCAATGCGGCCGGCATGCCGCTGTTCTCGCTGGCCGACATGATCCTGGGCATGGCCGGCATTCCCGCCAGCACCCTGGGCCACAGCTGGCAGGAGGACATGATCAACGAGGGCGACTTCGACGCGACCGCCGTCTTCGCCGACGTGATCTGGGCCGCCAGCGACCGCCTGAACCTGACGTTCGGCCTGCGCTACACCCACGACAAGAAGTCGTTCCAGTGGCTGAACGGCCGGCGCTTCGCGCCTGAACTGGACGCGGTGCTGAACGATCCCATGGTCGACTTCGTTCTGAGCGACAACATGGGCCCAGGTCTCGACTATCTGAAAGCCGACTATATCTTCGACCTGTCTCCCCTCGCCGGCGTGCCGTGCGAGAACGGCGTCACGGTTCAGGAAGGCGTGACCTGCGAACTGTCGGATTCATGGTCCGACCTCAGCCCGCGCTTCGTCGCCGACTACCACCTGACCGACGACGCCATGATCTTCTTCTCCTACGCCAAGGGGTACAAGGCCGGCGGCTTCAACAGCGTCGAGGTCGCCTCGCGCTTCGACAACGAAGACGTCCAGAACTTCGAGATCGGACTGAAGAGCGACATCGGCGCCAACGCCCGGCTCAACGTCTCGGCCTTCCAGTACGACTATGACGGCAAGCAATCGATCCGCCTGGTCACCCCCTCGGGGTCGACCGTGCCGCAATACCTGATCGAGACCAGCGACGACACTGCCTGGGGCCTCGACATGCAACTCGACATGGAGCCCGTCGAGGGGCTGAACCTGTTCGTCAACGCCCAATACATCGACGCGACCTACGATAGAAAAATGACCGACGACGGCGATCTGGCCGGACAGCCCACGGGCGAGCCCCTGTGGTCTGCGTCGGCAGGCGTCGCCTATCGTCATGACATGGGCGCGGCCGGGTCCCTCGACATGCAGTTGACCCATGCGTATCGCGGCGAGGGTCGCTGCAACACCACCTCAACCGGTCAGGGTTCGTGTCTGCAGACCCCATGGTTCGACCCGTCAGAGGCCCAGAACCGAACTGACGTTCGCCTCTACTGGCGCACCGCGGACGAGCGCTATCAGCTCGGCGCCTACGTCAACAACCTGTTCGACAACCAGTATGTGACCGGGGTCAATAACATCACCGCCACCACGCTAGGCACCCCGTTCGTCAACCTGACCGAACCCCGTATGTGGGGCGTGGACCTGACCTGGACCTACTGACAGGCTCTCGCCCGAAACAACCCGGAACGTCGAGCGCTATCGACCATGGCGAGGACGCGATCTCCGTCGCCGAAGCGTGCGCGCCCGGCATAAACCCACGGTGCGCAACCGCCGCGCGCGGCCGCATTTCCTTGCCACACATCCATTCAGGGCCTATTGCGACGCATTATTAAAACAATAACGAGGCGACGATGCGCCCCTTCCTGATCGGCCTCCTGGCTTCTGCCTCCGGCATGACCCTGCTCGCCGCGTCGCCTGCAAGCGCGCAGCAAGTCGCCGGCATGCAACAGGAAGAACCGACGACGCTGTCGGACATCGTCGTCACGGGATCCCAGGTGTCCCTCCCCTCGACCTATGCGGGCGGCCAGGTCGCTACCGGCGGCCGGGTCGGCGTATTCGGGGCCCTGGACATGATGGACACGCCCTTCTCGTCCAACAGCTTCACCGAAGAACTGGTTCGCAACCAGCAGTCACGCAGCGTGGCGGACGTGCTGCAGAACGACCCGGCTGTGAGAGTTTCAAAGGGCTTCGGCAACTTCCAGGAACTCTATGTCATCCGCGGCTTCCCCGTGTTCTCGGACGACATGACCTATAACGGCCTCTATGGCGTCCTGCCCCGCCAGTTCGTGGCGGCCGAACTGCTGGAAAGGGTCGAGGTCTTCCGGGGCGCGACGGCCTTCCTCAACGGGGCCGCGCCCGGCGGCAGCGGCGTGGGCGGCGCAGTCAACCTTGTGCCAAAGCGCGCCCGCAACACACCTTTGACCCGCCTGACCGCCGGCTGGGAAGGCGGCGATGAGATCTATGCCGCCGCCGATGTCTCGCGCCGCTTCGGCCGGGACGACGCCTGGGGCCTGCGCCTCAATCTCGCCAGCCGCGCCGGTGAAGGCGCCGTGGATGATGAAAGCCGGGAAATGACGGTGCTGGGCCTCGGCCTGGATCGCCGGGGCGACCGCGCCCGATTCTCGGCCGATCTCGGCTGGCAGGACAACCGCATCGATGCGCCGCGCCCGCAGGTCACGCCCGTCGGCGCCATCCCGACGCCGCCGTCCGCCGACAGGAACTTCGCCCAACCCTGGACCTATACCGACGAAACCCAGCTGTTCGGCGCGGTGCGCGGCGAGTTCGACGTCACTGACACGATCACCGTCTGGGCTGCGCTCGGCGGTCGCGACGGCAAGGAACGCAACAGCCTGGCCAATCCCACCGCCCAGCCTGACGGCAGCCTGAGCAGCACCCGCTTCGACAACGGCCGCCGCGATCAGGTATTCTCGGCAGACGTCGGCGTGCGCGCCGACTTCGACACCGGTCCTGTCGGCCATCGCCTCGTCGCCTCCGCGGCCCAGGTCCAGTCGCGCGAAAGCAACTCCTACGCCTTCTCCGACTTCAGCGGCTTCGCCGGCGACCTGTACGACCCCTTCGACGTCGCGGCGCCGCCCCCGACGGCCCTTACGGCGGGCTCGCTGACCGACCCCACTGTCATCGGACGGGTGAAAACCACCAGCTTCGCCGTGGCCGACATGCTGTCCTTCCTCGACGGTCGCGTCATCGCCACGGTCGGGGCGCGCTATCAGGAGATCGACACCCGTTCCTACGACTACAACACCACGATCCGAACCGGCGGCTACGCCAGCGACGCGGTGACGCCGGTCTTCGCTCTTGTGTACAAGCCCCACGACACGGTCTCGCTCTACGCCAACTATTCCGAAGCCCTGCTGCCCGGAAAGATCGCTCCCGGCGTGATCAACAGCATTCCTGTCGCCAACGTCGGCGAGGTGCTGGAGCCCTTCCGCGCCGAACAGGCCGAGGTCGGCGTCAAGTATGACGGCGGGTCGTTCGGCGGCGCCCTCAGCGCCTTCCGCACGAGCTTGCCCAGCGAGTTCTTCGACCCGTCGAGCCGTCTCTACAGCGCCGGCGGAGAACAACGGAACCAGGGCGTCGAATTGACCGTCTTCGGTGAACCCGTCGAGGGCCTGCGCCTTCTGGGCGGCGCGACCTGGCTGGACGCCGAAATCGTGCGTGCGCTTGACGCCACCCTCAACGGCAAGTCGCCTATCGGCGTGCCGGAGTTCCAGGCCAACGCCAATATCGAATGGGACGTCCAGGCGCTCTCCGGCCTGACGCTGGAAGGCCGCGTGGTGTACACTGGAGCCCAGCCGGCCAGCGCCGACAACGCCGTTGAACTGGAGGCCTGGACCCGCTTCGACGCCGGCGTGCGTTACGCCTTCGAGGCCGGCGGCCAGCCCGTCACCCTGCGCGCCCGTGTTGAGAACCTCGCCGACGAGGATCACTGGGTCGCGGTCGGCGGCTATCCGGGTTCGAACTATCTGACGCTGGGCGCCCCGCGCACCCTTCGCCTGTCGATCTCGACGGAGTTCTGATCCGCATGCAGACGCGGACCATCCGCGCCTGGACCTGGGTGCACAAGTGGTCGAGCCTGATCTCGACCATCTTCCTGCTGATGCTCTGCGTCACCGGGCTGCCGCTCGTCTTCACCCACGAGATCGACGAGGTCCTGCTGCATCAGCAATGGGAGCCCGCACGCTCCGACGGCGAAAAGCTCAATCTGGATCAGGTGCTCGAGATGGCCCTGTCGCGCCACCCCGGCGACGTCGCGGTCTTCATGAGCTTCGACGAAGACCGCCCGGTGGTGAACGTCACGAGCATTGATCCCGGCGGACCCGCCGGAGCCTACAACTTCCAGCCCATAGACCAGACCAGCGGCGAGCCCGCACCACCCGTCGCCGGCCATCCGGCGATGGAGTTCCTGCTCCAGCTTCACACCGACATGTTCCTCGGCCTGCCCGGGATGCTATTTCTCGGCCTGATGGGGCTGCTGCTGGTCGCAGCCCTGGTCTCGGGCGTGGTTCTCTACGCCCCCTTCATGCGACGCCTGCCGTTCGGCACCGTGCGCGCGTCAAAGGCGGCGCGCACGCGCTGGCTGGACTATCATAACCTTCTCGGCGCCGTGACCCTGGCCTGGGTCCTGGTCGTCGGTTTGACGGGGGTGGTGAACACCCTTGCGACGCCCATCATCGCCTATTGGAAGGACACGGCGCTGGCCGAACTGACGGCGGCCTACGACATTCCCGTGGCAGCCGGTGAGCGCGCCTCGCTGGATGCGGCCGTCAAGCGTGCCCAAGCCGCCCTGCCCGGCATGAAACTGCAGTTCGTGGCCTTCCCCGGATCGACCTATTCGACCGATCACCACTACGCCGTCTTCTTCCACGGCGACACGCCGCTGACCACCCACCTGACCACACCCGCCCTGATCGACGCGCGGACCGGCGAACTGGCGGCTGTGGCCTCAGTGCCATGGTATGTGAAGACCCTGTCCCTGTCCCAGCCGCTACACTTTGGCGACTACGGCGGACTGCCGCTGAAAATCCTTTGGGCCCTGCTGGACCTGGCCACTATCGTGATCCTGATCTCCGGCCTCTATCTCTGGCTCGCCAAGCCAAAGAAGAAGCCATGAGCCGCAAGGACCTGGGTCCGCGGGCCATATTCGGTGTGCCCGCCCTCGTCTTTGGCCTGAGCCTGTGCGGCCTGATCGGCGCCCTGCTTGAAGACGGGCTGTGGGACTGGATCGGCGCTGCTCTGCTCGGGTCAAGCCTGTTGGCGCTTGCGTGGGCTATCGGCGCCAGAAGACGGTAGGTTCCCGGCAACAGACCCCCGGCAACGCTTCTGCATGGCTCCGTCGCCCCCTACCCCTTCAAGGTCGCCCCGCCATCGACGTACAGCTCGGTCATGGTGATGTGGGCGGCACGGTCGGACAGCAGGAAAACCACCGCCTCGGCGATGTCTTCCGGCGTCGCCAGCTTCTGAAGTGGGATCCCCGCCTTGAACATCTCGGGCGAGCCGGCGATGACGCGGGCGGCGCCGTCCTCATCGGCCCACATGCCGGTCTGCATCGGCGTCAAGGTCGAGCCCGGGGCGACGATGTTGCAGCGGACGCCTTTCGGCCCCAGCTCCAGCCCCAGACAGCGGGTGAACATGGTCGCCGCCGCCTTGGACGCGGCATAGGCCGCCATGGCATGGCGCGGCACGCCCGCCGCGTTGGAGCTGACGGTCACGAAGGCCCCTTGCCCCCGCTCCCCCATCCGGCGCGAAACCTCGCGACCCAGGTGGAAGACCCCGTCCACGTTGACCGCGAAGACGCGGCGCCATTCGGCGTCAGAAATCCGGTCCACCGTCACATTAGACAAGACGCCCGCCACGCTGGCCACAAGGTCGATCGGGCCGTCCTCGGCCTCGATGCGCTCGAACAGGGCTTCGACCGCTGCACCGTCGGACACGTCCAGAGGCTCGACCCGCACCCCGTTCAAGAGGCCCAGACCCGACACGGCGGTGGACGGCAGGTCGGTGGCGACTACGCGCGCGCCCTCCTCGACCAGCAGATGCACCACGGCGGCGCCGATGCCGCCGCCCGCGCCCGTGACCAGGGCCAGACGGCCGGACAGTCCGCTGTCTCTCATCGTGTCATATCCTCAGCGGCGGTCATGCGGGCGTCCAGCGCCGGGGCGATCAGGGCCGTCGCCGCCGGGCCGGTCAGTTGCGGGTGCAGGAAGGGAACCTCGACCACGTCCAGATCGGCGGCGTAAGGGCGCCACAGACCGGGCGTCAGATCGCGCTCCTTGTGATCCAGCGCCGCGCGGACGTGGGTGGTACGGCCGCCGAAGGGCCGATGGTGGTGTTCACGCACCAGACGGTTGGTGTCCAGCACCACGCGGATCACCCCGTCCAGCGCCGCCTCGGGCAGGCCGCCCAGCGCGCTGTCGCCCGCTTTCAGGAAGGCGAGGATGGACGCGCGGCTGCGTAAGTCGGGATACCGGGGAGGGTCGTATCCGGCGATGGCCAGAAGGGCGCGCATGGCGTCGACGGGGTCCGGTTCAGGCTCGGCGCGCCAGCACTCGGCCGGATAGGAATCCAGCATGGCCATCAGGCCGACCTTGACGCCGCGCCGCTCCAGCTCGACCGCCGCCGCCTGGGCGATGATGCCGCCGACGGACCAGCCCGCGATATGGACCGGCCCCGGCGATCCCAGAGCCAAAATGTGATCGACATAGACGGATGCCAGCGCCTCGATCCCGTCCGGCAGGGCGTTCTGCGGGTCCAGCGCGGGCGACTGCACGCCCCACACCGTGCGGCGCGGCGACAGGGCGCGCGCCAGGGTGCGATAGCCCCACGACAGCCCCCCCGCCGGGTGGATCAGGAACAACGGCGGCAGGGCCGGATCGCCCTCGGCCAGACGGATCAGCACGCCCAGCCCGTTGTCGAAGTCCAGCGCCTCGGCGTCGATCAGGGCGGCCAGCTCGGCCACACGCGGCCGGTCGAACAGGGCCCCCAGCCCCGGATCGCGCCCCAGCCGCTCGCGGATCAGCATCATCAGATGCACCGCCAGCAGGGAATCGCCGCCCAGCGTGAAGAAGTCGTCGTCGGCGCCCGCCGGTTCGGCCCGGCCCAGCGTCTCGGCGAACAGTTCAGCGATGATTGTCTCGGTCGGCGTCTCGGCCGCCCGGCCCGCAGCGGCCTCGAACACCGGGGCGGGCAGCGCCTTGCGGTCCAGCTTGCCGTTGGAGGTCGTCGGCAGGGCGTCCAGCGCCACGATGGCGGCCGGGACCATGTAATCAGGCAGGCGCGCGGCCAGCGCGGCCTTCAGGGCGGCGGGGTCATAGCCCTCGGCCGGAACCAGATAGGCGACCAGACGGCGCTCGCCGGGGCGGTCCTCGCGCGCCAGCACCACCGTCTCGCGCGCCAGACCACTGGCGATGACGGCGGCTTCGATCTCGCCCAGTTCGATGCGCAGGCCGCGGATCTTCACCTGATGGTCGCTGCGGCCCAGATAGACCACCGCCCCGTCGGCCCGCCTGCGCGCCACGTCGCCGGTGCGATACAGGCGCTGGCCCGGATGGTGCGGGTCGGGGATGAAGCGGTCCTCGGTCAGGTCGGGCCGGTTCAGATAGCCGCGCGCCAGTTGCACCCCGCCCAGATGCAGATGACCGCCCATGCCGGGCGCCACGGGGCGCAGCCGCTCGTCCAGAATGACCAGCCGCGTATTCCATACCGGCCAGCCGATCGGCATGGGGCGGGACGTATCCTTCGGCCCGGCGGCCCAATAGCTGACGTCTACGGCCGCCTCGGTCGGGCCGTAGAGGTTGTGCAGTTCGGCGCTGACTGTCTGATGGAAACGGTCGCGCAGCTCGGCGGGCAATTCCTCGCCGCTGCAGAAGACGTGGGCGACCGCGATCCCCCTGGCCGCCGGATCAGCCAGAAAGGCCGACAGCATGGAGGGAACGAAGTGCAGATCGGTGATCGCATGGCGGCGGATCAGCCCGGCTATGGCGGCCGGATCGCGATGCGCGCCGGGCGGGGCCACGACCAGTTCGCCGCCCGAAATCAGCGCCAGGAAGAACTCCCACACTGACACGTCAAAGGTGGCGGGCGTCTTCTGCAGGATGCGGGTGTGGGCGCCGATGCCGTACTCGGCCTGCATCCACAGCAGGCGGTTGGCAATGGCCCGATGCTCGACCAGCACCCCCTTGGGATCGCCGGTCGAACCCGAGGTGTAGATGACATAGGCGGCGTCTTCGCCCCCTTGCGCGACGGCAGGCGCAGGCCCGTCCAGCGGCCAGTCGGCGGGCGCCAGCAAGCCCTCGCCGAAGACGCCGCCGATGTCTTCATGGGCCAGCACGACGCTCGGCCCGGCGGCGCGGATGATGGCGGCGATCCGCTCGGCCGGATGCTCGAGGTCGAGCGGCAACCAGGCGCCGCCTGCGCGCAAGGTCGCGACCAGCGCGATCACCAGCTCCAGCGAACGCGGCAGGGCCACGGCCACGAGGCTCTCACGCCCCACGCCGCGCGCCGCCAGCGCCGAGGCCAGCGCCGCCGTGTGGCGGTCCAGTTCGGCGTAGGTCAGGGTCTCGTCGCCAAAGGTCAGCGCCGGGGTCTCCGGCGTCGCCTGCATCGCCGCCTCCAGCAGGGCGGTCAGCGTCGTGTCGGGAACCGGATGGGCGGTGGCGTTGAAGGCTTCGAGTTCGCGCACGGCCTCGCCCGGCGTGGCGATGGGGACCTCGCCCAGCGTTTCGGCG
>Ga0247827_10001158_pt1 | contig 11411 bp, 9 predicted proteins | sample 12C_Control_Day2_FD_194414 | JGI IMG/M metagenome (GOLD analysis project Ga0247827, IMG submission 194414) | Soil microbial communities from agricultural site in Penn Yan, New York, United States - 12C_Control_Day2 | ecosystem: Environmental > Terrestrial > Soil > Agricultural land | place: USA... | reverse complement strand
GAAACGGCGATGACCCGACTATTGATGAAATGTGAATGACCGTCGATTTGCGAACCTTCTATACAGTCTTTGCCAAGTAGACAGAAACCTTCAGTTCACATCAGTAACGCGGCGCCGGGACATCCGGGCTCCGCTGTTCGAACAACCGAACCCTGACGCGCCGATCGCCACCACCGCAACCGCGGGATCGACACGCCATCGGGCGGGCCGGGCCGGGACGCAGACACGTCCCGTCCGAAAAAGGCGCTTCGGCGCGCGACGGCCTCACCGCGGAATTGCACGCCCCCCAGCGTTCCGCCCGACTGGAGTCGACGCCGAAGCGCAGGCCTGCCTCGCAAGCCTCCAATGACGAAATGATCTGGAGCGGCCGGCGGGAATCGAACCCGCGACATTCAGCTTGGGAAGCTGACGTTCTACCTCTGAACTACGGCCGCATTGCTCGGTGCTCAGGCTTTGCAAGGCCGATGCGCGGAAGCGGATTTTTCTTAGCCCGTCACACTCCGCCGCTCAAGGCGACGGCTGCACTTTGGCCGAGCCGCGCCGCCCTCCGGATTCTACCTGAGCGTTCATCACCGTTTAACGGTGATTGAATTACATTGATCACCGGAAAAGAGTGAGGCTCGACCATGAGGCGATGCGGACTTCTTTCACGGTACATGCGCGATCGGCGCGGCGTGGCGGCGATCGAGTTCGCCATCGTCGCCCCCCTGCTGATCATGATGATGTTCGGCATGATCATGTACGGCAGCTGGTTCTGGATGGCCCATTCGGTCCAGTCGATGGCGTCCGAAGGGGCGCGAGCGGCCATCGCAGGGCTCGACCCGACCGAGCGGGAGCAACTGGCCCGCGCCTTTGTCGACATGCAGGTCGGCGACCTGGGACTGGACGCGGCCAAGGCGGCGGTCGCCGTCGAAAGCAGCCCGACGGCCATCCGGGTCAACATCGCCTATGACGCCAGCGACCATCCGCTGATGGCCCTGTCCGGCCTGATCCCCTCGCCGCCCAGGATCATCCGGCGGACGGCGGTGGTCCGGCTGGGGGGCTACTGAGATGGCCGCCCGTCGCTGGTTGAGCGACGACCGGGGCGGCGTCGCCATCATGACCGCCGTCTTCGGCGGGATCCTGTGCGTGCTGGCGGCCCTGGCGGTCGATGTCGGCTCCATCTCGCTGAAGGCGCGCCAGATCCAGGGAACCGCCGACCTGTCGGCCATGGCAGCGGCGCATGACCTGGCCCGCGCCGAGGCCGCCGCGCGCGCCACGGCCTCGGCCAACCTGAGCGATGTCCAGGCGGTCAGCGTGGTCAAGGGCGGCTATGTCGCCGACGCCCGCATCAAGCCGAGCGAGCGCTTCAGTCCCGGCGCGGCCGAGCCCAACGCCGCCCGCGTCGAGGTGACGGCGCCCGCCCCGCTGTTCTTTGGACGATGGGTGCTGCAGCGCGACAGCGTCACCGTGCGCAAGACCGCCACCGCCGCCATTCCCGGCGGCCAGCCCCAGGCCATGTTCTCGATCGGATCGCGGCTGGCCAGTCTGGACGGCGGCGTGGCCAACGCCCTGCTGTCGGGCCTGCTGGGCAGCCATGTCTCGCTGACCGTCATGGATTACCGCGCCCTGGCCGGGGCCCAGGTCAATCTGCTGCAGTTCTCGGACGCCCTGGCGGCCGACATCGGCCTGACGGCGGGGGACTACGACGCCCTGCTCAAGCAGGAGGTGACGGCGGGCCAGGCGCTCAGGGTGCTGGAATCCATCGCCGGCGCCGACGCCAAATCCGCGTTGAGCAAGCTGACCCGCGCCCCGGTCGACGCCAAGCTGAAGCTGAAGGACCTGATCGGGGTCGAGGCCGACGCCAGACAGGGCCTGCGCGAGGCGCTGAACGCCGACATCTCGGCCCTGGACCTGATCATGGCCTCGCTGGAAACCGCCAACGGCGACCGTCAGGTGGCGCTGGACCTTGGCGCACGCGCCGGTCTTGCCGATCTCGACATCCTGCTGGCCATCGGCGAACGGCCGAACAAGTCGCCCTGGCTGACCATCACCAGCAAGGGCGAACCCGTCATTCGCACCGCCCAGGCCCGCATCTACATCGAGGCGACGACAGCCCAGAAGCTGTCCGGCCTGGCCCAGGTCAAGCTGCCGATCCTGATCGAGGCGGCCTCGTCTGAGGCGAAGCTGAGCCGCATCAACTGCGTCGGCGCGCCGTCCGTGACGGTGGCCGTGCGGCCGGGCGTGGCGCGGGCGCGCATCGGAGCGGTCGACGAGTCGAAGCTGAAAAATTTCAAGGCGCCGCTGACCAGTTCGCCCGCCACCGTCCTGTCGGTGCTGAAGCTGGTGACGCTGACGGCCCACGCCGATCTGGAGATCGCCGACCTGAACTGGCAGGAAGCTGCGTTCAACGCCTCGGACATTTCAAACCATACGGTCAAGTCCGTGCGGTCGCGAGGCTTCGTCAACGGCCTGATCGTCAGCCTGCTGCAAAGGCTGGAAGCAGAGGTCGGGCTCGGCCCGCTGGGCGGCCTGGGACTGGGTGATCTGGTCGGGGCGCTGGGCCTGCTGCTGACGCCATTGGGGCCCGTGCTGGACGGAGTGGTTCAACCCCTGCTGGACCTGCTGGGTCTGAAGCTGGGCGAGGCCGACGTGCGGGCGCACGGCGTCCAGTGTCCGACCCAGGGTCGGACGCCGGTGCTGGTGGGTTAAGGAGGGGCGCGAAGCCCCATCCGACGTCCTGTCGATCAGCCTTCGACGGAGCGCAGGCCCGAGGCCGAGGCCTGCTGCACCACCGGGCGGCGTTGGCCGCCGGCGGCGATGATGCGGTCGATGCGGGCCTTCTCGGCGCGGAAGGCGGCCAGGTCGGAACCGGCCAGAACGGTGCCTTCCTGGGTCTTGATGCCGGACGGATTGATCCGCTGACCGTTGCGCCAGATTTCGTAGTGCAGGTGCGGGCCGGTCGAGGCGCCGGTCGAGCCGACATAGGCGACGATCTGCCCCTGCGACACGCGCTGGCCGGCGCGAACGCCCGAACCATAGCGCGACAGGTGGCCGTAGCCGCTTTCCAGACCGTTGGCGTGACGGATGCGCAGCCAGTTGCCGTAGCCGCCCCAGCGACGGGCCTCGACGACCACGCCGTCGGCTGGCGCCACGACGGGCGTGCCAGTGGTGGCGGCGAAGTCCATGCCCTGGTGCATCTTGCGATAGCCCGAGATGGGGTGGGTGCGGACGCCGAAGTTGGAGCTGACACGTCGGAAGCTCTGCAGCGGCGTACGCATCATGGCGGTGCGCGTGTTCTTGCCGGTGGCGTCGAAATATTCGGCCGTCTTCGAGCCCGGACGCTGATAGCGATAGAAGGCCTGACCCTTGAGCTCGGCGTACAGCAGTTCGCCGGTTTCAACGGTGCGGCCCGCCTCGGTCACCGAGCGGTCGAAGACCAGGGTGAACTCGTCGGTGGCGCGCACGTCGCGCTGCATGTCGAACTTGTGCGCGAACAGCTGGCTGGCGCGGCGGACGACCGCCGAGGTGGCGCCCAGTTCGCGGGCGCTGGCCGACAGCGAACGCTGGACCTTGTCGTTGGCGACGACGGTCTCGTGCGTCACCTTTTCGTCGAGGGCGCGCAGGCGCAGGGCGCCGTCGAAGCTGCGCGACACGGTCAGCTGGCTGGCCGGGCCGGTGCGCATGGTCAGGCCGATCAGGCGAGCGTCGCCCCGGCCGCCGCGCGGCTTGGAGACGGCGGTTTCGAATTTCAGACCGGCGCGCATGTCCTTGAGGTCGAAGGCGCTGGCGATGGTGGCGGCGACGGCGCTGGCTTCGTCCGCGCCGATGCCGGTGCGGCGCACGGCCTGCTCGAAGGTTTCGCCGCGGCGGATTTGTACGGGAATGGCCTCGGGGGCCGTCAGACCGGCCGGCGCGCCGGCGGCGGCGTAGGCCTGGGTCTCGAGATAGGCGATCTGTTCCGACGTCAGCGCGGGAACTTCCTCGGCGCGGACCGGTTCATAGGCTTGACCCGCCACAAGGGCGATGCCCACAGCGGCGGCGGTCGTCAGGAGATGCGGCGCAAGCCGCATGGGCTGGCGGCGCGGATCGAACTGAGCCATCGGTCCCCGGCAATCGACGACGCCCTACTGGCGCCAAACCATTCGAATCATGGATCGCGCCCCCGGCAGCCCCGAAAACGCGAAGCGAGCGATATAGCCCGTCCGTCCCATCTTGGGAAGCGCGTAGGTTACAATTGGTTAACTTGGCCGATGCAAAGCCAAGTATTCCACTGTTTTTCCTGAATCATCGGCGGACAACCGCCCTTTTCTGGCCTTGCTTGACTGAACAGTGACTGCCGCGCCACGCCCCAGTGTTCAAGCAGCCACGCCTGTCTTTGCAGCACGATCTGTGGCGTTGTTACGCCTCCTTTCGCCGACGGACCGCCAAGCGCCTTGACCGACGAGACTCCCGCTTCCAAGCCCCGCCGCGCCAAGCGGCCTGTCGCGCGCACAGCGCTGATCGCGCTGCTGATCGGCCTGCTGCTTCTGATCGTCCTGGCCGCAGCCCTTTACCTGAACCGGCGCGCCGCCGCCCGCGAGCTTCTGGTCGGCTGGCTGGACCGCAAGGGCATCGACGCCGATGTCGAGGTCGAGCAACTCGAAATCGACGGCTTCGTCGGCAAGATCAGCATCGGCGATCCGCGCGATCCCCAGTTCAAGGTCGAACGGGTCGAGGTCGACTACGCCCTGGGCCTGCCCTGGTCCAGGAGCGGGCTGGGCGTGACCCCCAGCCGCATCCGCCTGGTCCGCCCCCTGGCCCGCGCCAGCTGGAAGGCGGGCAAGCTGTCCCTGGGCTCGCTGGACCCTCTGGTCGAAGAGTTCATGGCCAAGCCGCCGCGCCCCGACCAGCGCGCGCCCCTTGTCATCGTCGAAGGCGGCCGCGCCCGCATCGACACCGAATACGGCCCGGTTCAGATCCTGGCCGACGCCCGCATCGACGACAGCAAGCTGATGCGGCTGAACGCCCGCCTGCCCGCCGCCTCGCTGAAGAGCGGCGACGTCGAGACGCACGGCCTGAGCGCCGTCGTCGACCTGACCACCGTCGGCGACCGCGTGGCGCTGAAGGTCGAGGCCGCCGCCGACAGCTTCGCCGTGGCGGACGCCGGCGGGACCGCCGCCAGGCTGAGGCTGACCGGAGACCTGCCCTACCCCGATCTGAAGACGCGTCGCGGCGACGGCCGCGCCGTCATCGCCGCTCACCTGACCGCCGACGCCCTGGCCGCGGGCGGACTCGAGGGCCGCAAGACCGAAGCCGCGCTGGACTTCGACGGCCGGACCGAGGGCTGGATCGAGACCTTCCAGGTCGTCGGCAAGGGCCAGACCCGGGTCAGGGCCCAGCATCTGTCCGGTCCGGGCCTGGAGGGACGCGGCGCCGACCTCGCCCTCAACCGCGCCGACGTCATGGTCAAGCGCGGCCAGCGCGGACTGGAATGGCGCGTCGCCTCGCCCGCCGCGATCCGGCTGGACAGCGGAACGGCCACTGGTACCCGACTGACCCGGGCCGTCCTGGCGTCTGAGGGCCTGACCGCAGGCGGACGCGATGCGGCGTTCGAAGTGCAGGGGCCGCTGGCCCTGACCGCCGGACAATTGACCACGGGCGATCTCAGCCTGAACGACGCGCGCGGACGGCTGGATCTGGATCTCGTGCGCGACGGCGTGACCCGCATGACGGCGACCGGCGCCCTGTCCGCCGCCCGCGCCGCCTGGCCCGGCCTCGGCGCCCCGACCCAGGACGACCTGCCCGAGATGGCCGAGCTGAAGCGGGCGCTCGGCGCCTTCTCGCTCGACGCTCCCGGGGTGAAGCTGGCCGCCGGCAGCGCCGGGACCGAACTGACCCTGACGCGCCCGATCACAGCGCGTCCGGCCAACGGCGGCGTCCTGACCCTGTCGTCTGCGGCCACGCCCCTGTTCGCGGCCGAGGCCGGCCAGGCGGGCGGCGGCGCCCTGAACATCGCCTCGCAGCGCGGCGGCGGCCTGCCCGAAGCCCAGATCGCCGTGCCGTCATGGAGCCTGACGCCCGGCGGCTTCCGCGCCACGCTGGACGGCAAGGCGGCGCTGGACTTCGGCCCCGCGCGCAACATCCTCCTGGCGACCAGGGGCGAGCTGGCCTCCAACGGCGGGCGGCTGACCTATACGACCGCGGACTGCATCCCGCTCAGCGTCGAAAAGCTGGAGCTGGGCGAGAACGACGTGACCGACGTCGCCGGCCGCTTCTGCCCCGCAGAGGCCCCGCTGATCACCGTCGCCAACGGAAGCTGGCGGGCGCAGGGGACGCTGGCCGATGTCGGCGCCACAGCCCCCTTCCTGGCCATGCGCTTCTCCGACGCCCAAGGCCGGCTGGTCGTGGACGGCAAGCCCGCGGGCCTGTCGATGGTCGCGGCGGTCAGCCGCGCGCAGGTCTCCGACACCACCGATCCGCTACGCTTCCTGCCGCTGACGGCGGTGGGCGAGGCGCGGCTGGCCAATGACGTCTGGAGCGGCGGTTTCGACCTGACCCGCCTGGAATACGCCATCGGCCGCATCGACCTGCGCCACGACGGCAAGGCCGAGGCCGGCGGGGTGACCATCAGCGCCCCGAACCTGGCCTTCAGCCAATACGGCTTGCAGCCCGATGACCTCAGCCCCCTGGCCGCCGACTATCTGAAGTCGCCGGTCGAGGGCTCGGCCGGGTTCGAGGGCCGCATCGACTGGTCGCCGACGACCTCGACCAGTTCCGGCGTCGTCACCATCCCCGAACTCGACTTCACCAGCCCGGCGGGCAAGGTGCAGGGCCTGAAGGGCAGGATCGAGTTCACCAGCCTGACGCCGCTGATCACCGCCCCCGACCAGGTGCTGACGATCAACCGGCTGGAGACGGTCACGCCCCTGACCGATCTGGAGCTGCGCTTCGCCCTGGACGAAAAATTCCTCAATCTGGCCGGCGGCAAGATCGAGGCGGCGGGCGGCCGCATCAGCATCGAGCCCTTCAACGTCCCCCTGACGCCGGGAGAGGCCTGGGGCGGGGTGATCCTGGTCGAACAGGTCCAGTTGAACGAGCTGATGAAGAGCGCCAATCTTCAGGAAAAGGCCGAACTGGACGCCGTGGTGTCAGGCCGCCTGCCCTTCACCTACGCCCCCGACACGGGCTGGCGGATCACCGGCGGCGTGCTGAACGCGGTGCGGCCCGGCCGTCTGTCGATCCAGCCCGAGGTCTTCGACGACCTGGCGGCCGGCGGCGGCGCGGCCGACGGCGCCGCCCTGCCGCCCAACACCATGCAGGATCTGGCCTATCAGGCCATGCAAGATCTGGCGATCAGCGACCTGAGCGCCCAGGTCGACAGCCTGGACAACGGGCGCCTCGGCGTTCGCTTCCACATTCACGGACGCCACGACCCGCCGGAACGCCAGCAACTGCGTCTGGGCTGGATCGACGTGATCCGCCAGGACTTCCTCAAGAAGAAGCTGCCCCTGCCGTCCGACACGCCGATCGACCTGACGCTGGACACCACCTGGAACGCCAATCAGATCGTCAACGACCTGCTGGAATGGGGCCGTTCCGCCAATGGATCCGCCCCGGAGCCGAAAACGCCTTGAGATACGGCGCCGCTTTGTTCAGAACCCATTCACCCGCGACGGCGTTAAATCGTCTCGACCTCAACCGCCGCCTTCGGAGACCGGCCCCATGATCAGCAAGCGTCAGATCGCCATGCTCGGCCTCGCCGCCGTCAGCGTCGCCGCGTGCACGCCGACGGTGAACATCAAATTCAGCGAGCCGCTGCAGATTTACGCCAAGCTGGACGCCGACATCCGCATCAAGCTCGACCAGGAGCTGCAAAACCTCCTGCGCGAAAATCCCAACCTGTTCTGACCGTTCAAGAAAGGGGCTGAACATGAACCATCGCAAACTCTTCGTCGCCGTCGCCGCTGTCGCCGCCCTCGGCGTGGCCGCCGGCGCCGCTGTCGCCCAGACCGCCTCGCAAAAGGCCCTGGTCGACCAGGCCAAGGCCGCCGGTTCGGTCGGCGAGCAGGCTGACGGTTTCCTCGGCGTCCGCACCTCGGTCGCGCCCGACACCCAGGCCGCCGTCAGCGCGACCAACGCCGGTCGCCGCCAGGCCTACGCCCGCAGCGCCGCCGACGCCGGCACCACGGCCGAAGTGGCCGGCGCCCGGATGTTCGAAACCCAGCTGCTGCCGCGCATCAGCTCGGGCCAGTGGTACAAGAACGCCGCGGGCCAGTGGGTCCAGCGCTGATCTGATGCGATGAAAACGCCGCGGGTCGAAGGTCGGGCAGGACGCTTCCTGCTGGCCCTCGGCCTGGCGGTCGTCATCGCCGCCGTCGCCGTGTTCGGCCTGGCCGGATACTGGCGGCTGATCGGCGGCGGTCCGATGTCCGTTCACGGCTGGATCGCCATGGGGCTGGGCGTGCTCTGCACGGTCGGCCTGGCCTGGGTCTTGATGAGCCTGGCCTTCCGCTCGGATCGCGAGGGCTGGGACGATCAGGTGGACAATCATCTGGATCCCGGCCGCGACGAAGCCGAAGACGACGATCTTCACTACTAGGCGGCGACCGCCTCGCCTACGACGCCCAGCGCCGGTTCGAACAGCTGCCGCGACAGGGCCTCGACTACCGGCACGGCGACCGCATCCCCCATCAGCTTAAGCGCCGCGCTTTCGCTGGCCGGCAGGGCGTAGTCGTCCGACACCCCCATCAGCCGCGCCGCCTCGCGCCCGGTCAGGCGACGCATGGTCGCCCGGCCCTTGTCGCAGATCAGCACGTACTGGCGCGACGAGCCGCCCGAGGGCGTGCGCAGACAGCCCGCCAGTCCGTCGAAGCGCAGCTCCAGCCGCTGATGCTTGACCCCGTTCAGGGTCCGCACCCGGCGGAAGGCCGCGCCGACGCGGCGCTCGCCCGAGGCCAGAACCGCATCCAGCCGCGCCCGGTGCAGCGGCGACAGCATGGCCAGCAGGGTCCTGGTCTGGGCCGCGGTGAAAACCGGAATCCTGGCCTCCAGCACCGCCGATAGGTCCAGATTGCGGCGCGGCGGCGGGGTCAGGGCCCACCAGGCCCAGTTCGCCTGCACGGCCTCGGACAGGCGGGCGTGGGCGGCGATCAGGCGCGGCGTGTGGAATGAGCCGCCGGGCGCGGCGACGGTCGGTCCCTCGACCCCGCGCATGGCCACGACGAACAGACGCGGCCGCGACTGGGGCAGCCACAGGGCGGCGTCCATCTCCAGCGCGCCGACGCGGTAGCCGGCCTCGACCATGGCGGCGCAGACGGCCTCGAAGTCCTGGCCCTCGCCCGAGCTCAGCAGGCCGGCCACGTTCTCGATGACAAGGATGCGCGGCGCGCGGCCCTCAGCATCCAGCCCCTGCATCAGTTTCCAGAAGCCCCAGAAGGCGCCCGAGCGCACGGCCTTCAAGCCGCCGCGCGCGCCCGCCAGACTGACGTCCTGACAGGGCGAGGAGGCCCAGCACAGGTCGGGCGTTCCGGGGATGTCGGCGGGCGTCAGATCCCAGACGTCGCCCTCGGCCAGCAGGGTCCCGGCGTGGTTGGCGCGAAAGGCGCGGGCCTTCATGGCGTCGATATCGTTGGCGAAGATCGTGTCGAACCCTGCCAGCCCTCTGGACAGGCCCAGACCTGCCAGCCCGCCCCCCGCGAAGAACTCGCAGGCGGTCAGGGGAACGGAAGAGGCGGCGACGCGATTCGTCATGTCCGGCACCATAGCGCAGCGAAACGCGTTTGGCGCCTGCCCTTGACCGGGGATCGCGCCTGCGGTTCCTGACAATCGACCCGAAACGGAGCCCGCCATGCGCCTCGCCATCCTCTTCGCAACCGCAGCCGCCGCCCTGACGGCCTGTTCGCAACCGACGGCGGAGAAGGCGCCCGTCGCCCCGGTCGAGGCCCGCACCCTGGCCGGGATCGATCTGGACCAGCCGCTGCGGGTGCTGGGGACCGAGCCCTTCTGGGCCGTCGAGATCACGCCCGCGGGCCTGACCTATTCCGGCGTAGACCGCCCCGAGCAGAAGGCCGCCAACCCCGGCCCGGCGCTGCAAGGCACGGTGGCGACCTGGACCACCGAGACCGCGGCCAAGACCCCGCTGGTCGTCACCCTGACGGCCACCGACTGCTCGGACGGCATGAGCGACCGCACCTATCCCCTGACCGCCCGGGTCGAGATCGGCGGCGAGACCCTGACCGGCTGCGCCGCCTCCAGCGCCGCGATCGAGACGGCGGGCGAAAGCGGCCGGGTCGAATAGGCGCTCTGGCGCCGGATTTGCTGCTGAGGCCTCAGGCCGCTTAACGCTTCCCAAAGCGGCGCTATTTCATGGTGGCCGCATGACCCAGACGCCTGTCGATCTTCGTCCGCTGACCGCCCTGCGGTTCATGGCGGCCCTGTGGGTCGTGCTCTACACCTTCTGGCCCAATCTGGACGTCGGCTTCCTGCCGAACCTGGCGGCCAAGGGCTATCTGGGCGTCGAGCTCTTCTTCGTCCTGTCGGGCTTCATCCTCAGCCACGTCTATCTGCACGCCTTCGCCGGGAAGCGCTTCTCCTATCGCGGCTTCCTGTGGGCGCGGATCGCGCGGGTCTATCCGCTGCATATCTTCACCCTGCTGGGCGTCATGGCGCTCGGTCTGGCGGCCGTGGCTGTGGGGATGAGCATCGACGACAGCGTGCTCAGCTGGAAGAGCCTGCCCGCCCATCTGCTGATGCTGCACGCCTGGGGCTTCGCCAATGAAGCCGGATGGAACCATCCGTCCTGGTCGATCTCGGCCGAATGGTTCGCCTATCTGGCCTTCCCCCTGTTCGCGATGGCCGCCTGGCCGCTGAGGAAGCGGCCCTGGGTGGCGACGGCGGGCGCCGCGGTCTTCCTGATGGGGCTGTATGCGGCGTTCGAGCGGCTGGCGGGCTTCCCCCTGACCGAGGCCACCTTCCGCTGGGGGGCGCTGAGGATCGTGCCCTGCTTCGCCTACGGCTGCGCCCTCTACCTCGTCTATCGCCGTGCGCCCCTGCCCCGCGCCGGTCTTCTGGCCCTGAGCGCCGCCGTCGTCATGGTCGCCTCGGCCTCGATCCTGGCCTGGGACGCGATCACGGTTCTGGCCGCCGGTCTGCTGATCCTCGCCCTGGCCTCCATCCCCGACGGCAAGGCCGGATGGCTGGGATCGAAGCCCGCCGTCTACCTCGGCGAGATCAGCTACTCGGTCTACATGGTCTGCGCGCCGTGGCAGATTCTGGCGGTCAATCTGGCCGCCCGGGCGACCGGGGCGGAGGACAAGCGACTTCACGTTCTCGTGTGGTTGGGGATCATTCTGAGCCTGATCGTCGCCGCCGCCGCTGCCTATCACCTGATCGAACGCCCGGCCCGCAAGGCGCTGCGCGCAATGGCCGAGCGGCGACGATCAGGCTCAGAA
>Ga0247827_10001156_pt1 | contig 11421 bp, 14 predicted proteins | sample 12C_Control_Day2_FD_194414 | JGI IMG/M metagenome (GOLD analysis project Ga0247827, IMG submission 194414) | Soil microbial communities from agricultural site in Penn Yan, New York, United States - 12C_Control_Day2 | ecosystem: Environmental > Terrestrial > Soil > Agricultural land | place... | reverse complement strand
CTCACGAGGAACGCCCAGCGCGGCGATCCCACTCATCCTCGGGATGCTCACGCACAGGCACAAGGGCGGACAATGGCTCATTGGTGCTAGTGCTCAATAAGCCGCGCCATCCTTGAACACCAGGCGGATGGTTCTCCACACGATGTAGAGGTCCAGCCGCAGTGACCAGTTTCGCAGATAGTCGAGGTCGCAGCGAATGCGTGCTTCCATCTTTTCCAGGCAATCGGTCTCGCCGCGATAACCGTTCACCTGGGCCCAACCCGTGATTCCGGGTTTGACCTTATGGCGGATCATGTAGCTCTTGATCAGCGGTCTGTAGAACTCGTTGTGCGACACGGCATGGGGCCGCGGGCCGACGATGCTCATGCGCCCCTGCAGCACGTTGATGAACTGCGGCAGCTCATCCATGGATGTCTTGCGCAGCACGCGCCCCAGCGGCGTGACGCGGTTGTCGTCCTTGCGCGCCTGGGTGACCACGGCGCCGTCCTCGGTCACCGTCATCGAGCGGAACTTGTAGACGATGATCTCCTGGCCCCACAGCCCGTAGCGGCGCTGGCGGAAGATCACCGGCCCCGGCGACGTCAGCTTGATGGCCGCGGCGATGCCCAGCATCAGCGGCGACAGCAGTAGCAGGATCGCAACAGACAGCACGATGTCGCTGGCCCGCTTGACCACGGCGTTGGGTCCGCGGAAGGGCGTCTCGCACACCGAGATCACCGGCATGCCGCAGACCGAGTCCATGCGGCCCTGGATCAGGTCGGTCACGAACATGTCCGGCACGAAGTACACCGAGGCCGTCGTGTCCTTGAGCGCGTCCAGCAGCTGCTTGATGCGCGGCTGCGAAGCCATCGGCAGCGACAGGTAGACCAGCTGCACCTTGTGCTGCTTGACGTAGGTGGCGATCTCCTCGATGCGCCCCAGCATCCGGTGGTGGCCGCGGCCGTGGATGCGGTCGGGCGTGCGGTCGTCGAAGAAGCCGAGCAGCTCCACGCCGGTGTAGTGCGCCATCGACAGCTTGTCGGCCAGCGAGCCGCCCTGCTCGTTCATGCCCACCACGACGGCGCGCAGCGGCGGGCCCTGCAGGCGGATCAGCGTCGGCGCGGCCTGGCGCAGCGCCCAGTGCGCGGCCAGCTGCGAGGCTGGAGCCAGCCACAGCCAGTTCATCACCACCTCGCGCGAGAAGTCGTCCAGCGCATCGATGGCATAGCCGGTCGCGAGCAGCAACCCGCAGGTCCAGGCCCAGGCCAGCACGGTGTCGGCGACCACGCGGGCCGCGGACGCGCGCAACTGCGGCCGTCCCGGATAGACCAGCGCGAACGCGACGATCGACAGCCCGAGCCAGCGAGGCGTCATCTCGCCTTCGACCAGCCACACCAGCAGCCACAGCGACAGCACCGTCGCCAGCGGCTCCACGAACGTCTCGAACGCCCGCAGCAGCCGGCTGTGGCTGAAGACGGCCGGGCCCGGCAGGACCGGCGCCGGCGGGGGCGCTGCCACCGCGGGGCCGGCCGACGCAGCGGAAGCGGCGCCGAGCACGCGTTCGGCTTCAGGCATATGCGGCCATCCGGGTGAGCTTGGCCACGGCCTGGGCGCGGTTGGTCACGTCCAGCTTGCTGAAGATGCTCTTCATGTGGTTCTTCACCGTGAACTCGCTGATGTGCAGGATGCAGCCGATCTCGGGGTTGGTCTTGCCCATGGCGACCCACACCATGATCTGGCGCTCGCGCTCGGACAGCTGACCGAGGCGCACCACCATCTGCTCGACCTGGGTGCGCTCGGCGCCGGGCTGGCGCATCGGCGCGGGCGGCATGCGGCGCAGCGCGGAATCGATGAAGGGCACCAGCAGCTTGAGCGCGGCGGCGCCGCCGGCCGGAGCCAGGTCGCAGCTCAGGGCCGCGAAGATGCGCTCGCCGCCCAGGCGGGTGTCGCCCACGCCGTGCACCAGCGCGGTCTGCATGCCGGGCGTGCCGGGCGCGGGCGCCCAGCCCTGGCCGGCTTCGCCGAGCAGCTGGCCGCAGCCGCTGATGTCCAGCTGGCAGGGCTGCGAGAGCGCGGCCGCCCAGCAGTCACGGAAGTAGTTGACCAGCGGCGCGATGCGCGAGGCCGGGCACAGGTGGGTGCGCAGGCCGGGCAGGCTGGAGACGATGTCGTACTGCAGGTCGCCGGAGCGGAAGTCGCCCCACCCGACCAGCAGGATGTCGTGCGGCAGCCAACGCTGCACGTCGCCCTGCAGCCAGCGCCACAGGTCCGCATGGCTGCGCAGCTGGGCGCCCTGGCCCGCGATCTTCAGGAATTGCACCGGATCGACGTCCGGGGTGGCTGCTGCGATGGTGCTCATCTCTTCTCTCCCACTTTCATTGGCCGTTCCCGGCCGTCATGAATCGAAACAGTTATTTCGTGCTTTCCGCATGTACGCGGGTGACGTCTCTTTGCCGCACGAAACTGCATGTGACCGGCGTTGCCGGGCCGCCACGAAACGCTTGACAGTCCCTATCCGACATGGATCGCGTGTCCTTCATTCCTCTGTCCTCCCCGCGGTGTCCGGTGATGCGTGATGGTGTGAAAAATGGACATGTACCGGAGGTAGGCTCCGCCCGGAGTTCTTTGTCGGTTCAGGCGCAACCGCGTGTCCGAGAATTCCGACACGGCCGTCGCGTAACACGAGTTGGCAAGGCGCTACGAGGTGCGAACCGGATCGAGCAAGTGTTTTCACCCGCGCCGCAGTCGGACAAGGATGACAAGCTGTGCAGGAGCGCAGGCCGAGTGGCTCGGCCGTTCACGCGCTCCGTTGCGCGGAGGGGGATGGGGGGAAGTCGGAACGCGGCCGTGCGCCGCGGCCCGTTCAGAAGCGGGGCAGGTCGCCCAGGCTGCGGCCGGGCGCGTCCTCGTCGAGGGCCAGTGTCTCGGTGCCCTCGGGCAGCACGTCCACCTTGATCTCCGGGCCCGGCTCCAGGCCGCCCTCGTCGTCGGGGAACATGCTGATCACGGTGTCGCCCTCGACCAGGCGGTCGACCACCTCGGTCACCCGGGTGGGCGACGGGCGCAGGTCCCAGCGGGCGCTGCGCGAATCGATCAGGCCCATCATGGCCTCGACGATCTGCGAGCCCACGTAGCGGACCGCGGTGATGCCGTAGGTGGCTTTCTCGAGCATCTCTGCATTCTGGAAAGCCGCGCCAGCGCTCCGATCAGCCAATCGCGACAACATGCGTGGGAGGGTGCCTACGGATTCGGCCCGCTGGGGCGCCGCGCGGGAGTGCGACCCGGCGCACCCTGCCCTACACTGCGCCTCCCATGGTCGCCGCCGACGCCCTTCCCTCTCCCGTGCTGGGCCGTGCCCACGCGCGGCGGCTGCGCGAGATCTACCGATCGGCAGGCTGGCCCTGCCAGGACGTGCTGGAGATCGAGCTGCTCGCCGCCGGCCTGCTCGACCGCGTGCTCTCGCCTTCGGGACACGAGACCTTGCGCGTCACGCAGGCGGGCCTGCGGCTGCTCGCCGACACGCTCGCGGGCAATCGCGCTCGCCTCTCGGCGCACGAAGGACTGGTCGAACGGGTGGCGCTGGAAATGGGACGCGCGGGCCGCGTCGCGTGGCGCAACCTCACGCTGCGCGCCCAGGTGCCGGCCGGCGACGAATCGGCGCCCGCGCAATGGTGCATGGCGCGGCCCGACGTCTTCTCGATCCGCAACACCTCGGTGGCGGAGTACGTGGAGCCCGTGGTGCACGAAGTGAAGGTGCGCCGCTCCGACCTGCTCGCGGACCTGCGGCAGTCGTCCAAGCGCGAGGCCTACCTGGATCTCGGCGAGTGCTGGTACGTGCTGGGGAGCGATGCACGCGGCCGCTGCATCGCGTCGCCGGACGAAGTGCCTGCTTCGTGCGGCGTGCTGGTGGAGGAAGCCGGCCGCCTGGTGGTCGCCCGCGCGGCCCCTCGCGCACGGCGCAGCGCGCTGCCTTTCGGCGTGTGGATGGCGCTCGCGAAAGCCACGCCGGTGGCGGGCCTCGACGAGGACTGCCAGGGGTTGCTGGCGGCGAACGACGGCTGACGCCGCGCCGGCGCCTACTGCTTCGGATGCTCCGAATGCCCCGAATCGGGTTCGGGCTTGTGGTGCTTTTCCGGGTCCTTGGGCTGCTGGTGCGCGGGCTCGGGGTTGACCGGCTTGGCCGGCTCGGTCGGTTCGGGGCTGGGGACGGGGACGGTGCCGCCGGGCGTGCTCATGGCTGGCGCGGCGCGATCTCGGTGTTGCGCGCGGCCTCCTCGGGATCCTCGTTCGAAGGCGTCGGGATGTCCTCCTCCGACGCCAGTTCCGGCTCCTCCCGGTCCAGGCGCGGGATGCCGGTCGGGTTCGCGATGTTCATGGGGCGCTTCTCCATCTCGGTGTTCTCTCTCGTTCGTTCAGGGCGAGGGCTTGTGGCTGGCCGGGTTCGGGTCCTCCGGCTCCACCGGCGGCTCCATCGGGCCGAACTCCGGCTCCACCGGCAACCGCGTGGGGTTGGGCGCGCCCGGGTTGGTGCCGGGCTCCATCGGGTCTTCGGGTTCTACGGGGTGGGTGGCCATCAGCTCATGGTCGCGGGGCCGCGGCGCGCCGTCGCTCGGCGCAGACGCCTAAACGCTGTCGGCGCGGGCCGACGGTTGCTTCTCGATGGCTTGGGGCCGGGCAGCGCCGCTCAGGCGCTTTCCTTGATCTTTTCTTCCTGCTCGCGCTCGGTATCCCGGCGCACCGACTGGCTGGGGTCGTGCGTGAACGGCATGCGCGGCAGGCCGATCAGCGCCTGCAGGGTGGCATGGGCCCGGTCCATGTCGGCGCCGATCATCGCCAGCGCCACCTCATGGCCCGGCTCGTTCTTGGCGATCTCGACATACGCGGCCCGAAGGCGCTCGTAGTCTTCCTCGGCGCGCGCCACTTCCTGCTGGGCGGCCAGCATCTTGGCGTAGTCGGCACGGCTGTATCGCATGCACCCACTGTAGGCATGCCCCAGCGCGGCCGTTGTAGGACAAGGCGCGCCGAGTCAGTAGGCGTTCGCGGCCATGCTCGGCGCGGCTTCGCCGGGCTTCATGCTGCCGTCGGGTTGCGGCACCGCGATGGGCGCCACTTCGACAGCCGCCAGCCCCTGCTCGCGGCTGAGACCGATCTTCTCGGCGGTCGAAGGCGACAGGTCCACGATGCGTCCGTCGACGTACGGACCGCGGTCCTGGATGGTCACCACCGCGCTCTGTCCGGTCTCCAGGTTGGTCACCAGGGCCTTGGTGCCCAGCGGCAGCGTCTTGCTCGCGGCGTTGTCGTCGCGCGGATTCATCGGCGTGCCGTCGGCCATCTTGCGGCCGTTGAACTGGCGTGCGTAGAACGAGGCCTTGCCGACCTGCTTGCGGCCCGAGTGGTCGAGCTTGTGGCCCTTGGCCGCCGGATGGTTGGGCCTGGCGGCGGCTTGGCGGCCGTCTGCGCGGCGGCGATGCACAGGCCGCCGGCGGCGAACAGTGCGACGAGGGCGTCGCGAAGGCGAAGGGAATGACGGGACGGGGTACTCATGGTTGCACCGTCCAGTTTGCGCAAGTGCCGGCCGCGCAAGGTCGGCCGAGCGCGGCGATGGGCGTAGGAAAGGGTGGCTCGGCGGCGACGCGCCGCCCGGATCAGCTCCGCTCGTTCGGCAGCGAGAAGAAGAAGCAGGCGCCCGCGCCCGGCGTGGCGCTGCACCAGACCTCGCCGCCGTGCAGCACGACGATCCGGCGCACCGCCGCCAGGCCCAGGCCCGTGCCCGGGAATTCGCTGCCCTTGTGCAGCCGGCTGAAGGGCTGGAAGAGCCGGGCCGCCATCGCGTTGTCGAAGCCCTCGCCGTTGTCGTTCACCGAGAACACGGCCTGCATCTCGCGCTCGCCGGCGCGCTCGCGGCCGAAGGCGATGCGCGCGTCCGGTTGCCGCGAGCTGAACTTCCACGCGTTGCCCAGCAGGTTCTGCAGCACCTGCCGCAGCAGCGCGCGGTCGCCGTGCGCGGACAGGCCGGGCTCGATGTGCACTTCCACGTCGCGGCCGGTGCCGCCCTCGCGCAACCCCGCCACCACCTCGTGCGCCAGCGCCGTGAGGTCGACCGGCCCGCGGGCGAGCGGCGCGCGCGACAGCCGTCCCAGCTCCAGCAGGCCGAGCGTGAGTTCATCCATGTGCGAGGCGTTGGCCTTGATGCGGCGAAGGTAGTGCTGCTGCTTCTCGCTGCCCGCGGCATCGACCAGCGGCTGCAGCGCATCGGCGAACCCCGAGATGCCGGCCAGCGGCGCCCGCACGTCGTGCGCGACCGCGTACGAGAAGGTCTCGAGGTCGTGATACGCCTGCTCCAGCTGCGCGGTGCGCTCCTGCACCTGCCGGTCGAGGCCGGCGTTGAGCGCCTGCAGGTCGGCGCGCGCGCGGCCCAGGGCGTCCGTGCGCTCCACCCCTTCGGCGTGCATGCGCGCGAGCAGCCCGTAGGCGCCCGCGAGACCGGCGGTGATCAGCGCGCAAAGCAGCAGCATGCGCGCGCGGCGGTCCCGGTAGGTCGCCAGCGCATCGTCGCGGGCGCTGGCCACTACGGCGCGCAGCCGCAGCTCGGTGATCGGCTGGGACGAAGCGAGGTAGGCGCGGCCGTCGATCGATGCCGTGGCGTTCGAAGGCCGGATCAGCTCCACCAGCGGATAGAACCCCGCCGCGTCCAGCACGTGGCCCGTCCTGGAGCGCCACGCCGCCCGCGCCGCGCCATCGGCACCGACCAGCACCACCGCGGTCTCGGCCTCCACGTTGACCGACTTCATCATCCCCAGGATCGCCTCGGCGCTGATGAGCGAGACCGACACGCCGAGCAGGCGGCCCTGCGCGTCGCGCATCTGCAGGCTGACGGGCAGCTGCAGCGCGCCGGCCGGCCCGATCGGCGGCAGCACGCTCACGACCGGTCCCGGCGGGGTCGCCATCGCCACCTGCTCGCACACGGCCGTCGTCAGCAGCGCCCCCGGTTCGGGCCTCGGCAACACGCGGCCATCGGCCAGGCACAGGCCCAGTTCACCGAGCACGTCGTTGGCACGCAGGCGGTCGGCCACCATCTGCAGCAGCTCCTTCTCGCTGCGGCCTTCGGCGACCATGCTTCCCAGCAGCCCCTGGACGGCCTGCGCGGTGCGCAGGACCCGCACGGCGTAGTGCTCGACGGCCCGCGCCAGGTTGGCGTCGCGATCGGCCACCGCCGACAGCGTCAGGCGGCGCTCGTGCGCCATGCTCTCGACGAAGATCAGCCAGACGGCGGCGGCCACCACGAGGAAGACCGCCCCCACCGTCCTGCGCCAGCGCCGCGACAGCCGGCGCAGCTGCGCCGCCGGATCGGATCTGCCCGCTTCTTCTTCAGGTGAGGTCATCCGCTGGATGATGAGGCCCCGGCGCCTGCCCTCCCGTGACAAATCCCTCGATGAGGCTCAGTTCCGCACGGCGGCGATGCGGCGGGGCACGCGGCCGCGCTAGGGGATACTTGCCTTCCCATGAAATTCCGGCTGCGCCAGATGGAGGTCTTCCGTGCGGTGATGCTCACCGGCTCGATCAAGGCCGCCGCCCAGCTCCTGTTCGCCTCGCAACCGGCGGTGAGCCGGATCATCGCCCACACCGAGCAGACGCTGGGCCTCACGCTGTTCAACCGCGTGAAGGGCAAGCTGGTGCCCACGCCCGAAGGCGAAGCGCTGTTCCGCGAGGTCGACGAGTTCTACCAGCAGGCGGTGAAGGTCGACGAGTTCGCGCGGGCGCTGGCGCAGGGGCCGTCGGGCACGCTGCGCATCGCCGCCAGCCCCAGCCTGTCGCGCGGGCTGATGTCGCGGGCGATCAGCGCGTTCGTGCAGCGCTATCCGCAGATCCGCGTGAACTTCCGTACCACTTTGCTGAACAGCATGCCGCAGGAGGTGCTGAGCAACAAGGTGGACCTGGCCGTGTCGGTGCATCCGATCGACCATCCCAACCTGAAGGTCGAGCCCTTCACGACCGGGCGCATGGTGGTGGTGGTGCCCCTCGGGCACGAGCTGGCGCAGAAGCGCACCGTGCGGCTGGCCGACCTGTCGAAGTTCCCGGTGATCTCGCACGACCCCGGCATCCCCTTCGGGCAGCTGGTGGCGGCGGCGTTCGAGAAGGCCGGCGTTGAGCTCGCCTCGCGCATCCACATCCACCAGAGCGACATGGCCTGCTCGCTCGCGCGCTCCGGCAGCGGCGTGGCCATCGTGGACGAGTTCACCGCCGACGGCATGGGCTGGACCGACCTGCAGACGCTGGCGCTGGCCGAGGAAATCCTGCTCGAGCCCAGCGTGGTCCGCTCGGTGTTCGACCACGGGCGCACCCACGCCGACAAGTTCATCGAGGTGCTGCGGCAGCAGTCGGCGCACGAGCCGCGCCAGGCGGCGCGGGCCTGACCGCTTAACCTGACTGCATCCCCGACCGCAGAAACTGCAAGCGGTCTTCGGCGCATCTCCGGTAGATTGCGCCGCCATGAGCCAAGTCACCATCTTCAAGCGCCGCGTGCAGGCCGATCCGGCCCTCGTCGAGCGCTTCCGCCGCCTGCCTGTCGCCAACATCAGCGATTGCATGATGCGCATCGTCGCCGGCGGCCCGCGCCTGCGCCCGATGCACTCCGGCACGCCCATGGCCGGCGTCGCCCTCACGGTGAAGACCCGCCCGGGCGACAACCTGTTCGTGCACAAGGCGCTGGACCTCGCCAAGCCCGGCGACGTGATCGTGGTGGACGCCGGCGGCGATCTCACCAACGCCATCATCGGCGAGCTCATGAGCGGCTACGCCGCCAGCCGCAAGATCGCCGGCATCGTGATCAACGGCGCGATCCGCGACGCGGACATCCTGCGCCAGAGCGACTTCCCGGTGTATGCGGCCGGTGTGACGCACCGCGGTCCGTACAAGGACGGCCCGGGCCAGATCAACGTGCCGGTCAGCCTCGACGGCATGGTCGTGCGGCCCGGCGACATCGTGCTGGGCGACGGCGACGGCGTGCTGTGCATCCCGCTGGAGGACGCCGAGCGCATCTGCGCGGCGGCGACCGACAAGCACGCGGCGGAGGAACAGACCATCGCGGCGATCGCGGCGGGGAAGCTGGATACGTCGTGGGTGGATGCGGCGCTGAAACGGCTGGGTTACGCGTCGGAAGAATAGGCGCCCGCTTTTCTTCTCATTCATCGCCCGCGACGCCGGAAGGCTCGCGGGCGATGTCGTTCTGGCCTTCCTCCCTCTCCCTCCGGGAGAGGGTCGGGGCGAGGGCAGCGCCCGCCGCGTGGGAACCGCGTGCGGTTTCGAAGAGGCCCCAATCTCGTCATCCCCGCGAAGGCGGGGATCCAGGGCTTCCCTTCGGTCGCTGAAATCGGAAGCCCTGGGTTCCCGCCTCCGCGGGAACGACGGCATGTCCCAACGATTAACTTGACCGCATACCAAGCCGCAGAAACTGCACTCGCCATGCAAGCGCCGGCTCCCTAGAGTTCCGCCCGTCCATCCCCACAGGAACTCTTCCCCCATGAACATCGGATTGATCGGTCTCGGCAACATCGGCCAGCACTTCGCGGCCCGCCTGCTCGCCGCCGGCCATGAGCTGGTCGTGCATGACCGCAATGCCGCCGCCCAGGAACGCTTCGTCGCCAAGGGCGCCCAGGCCGCCGACAGCGCGAAGGACCTCGCCTCCCGCGTCGAGATCGTGCTGCTGTGCCTGCCCATCCCGCGCGTGGTCGCGGACGTCGCCGCCGAAGTGGCGCAGGGCGGGAAGGTGCGCATCGTGCTCGACCTGTCCACCACCGGCCCGTCGGTGACGAAGGACGTCGACGCGCTGCTCAAGGCCAAGGGCATCGCCCTGGTCGGCGCGCCGGTGAGCGGCGGCACCGCCAACGCCGAGAAGGGCGCGCTGGCCGTGATGCCCGCCGGTCCCTCGCAGGCGTACGAGGAAGTCGAGCCGCTGCTGCGCGTGATCGGCAACAAGATCTTCTACCTCGGCGCCGACCCGACCCTCGGCCAGACCATGAAGATCATCAACAACACGCTGTACGCGACCAGCATGATCGCCAGCCTCGAGGCGCTGGTGTACGGCGTGAAGGCGGGCCTGGATTCCAGGACCATGCTGGACGTGATCAACGTGTCCAGCGGCCGCTCGTTCGCCACGCTGGAGCGCATCCCGCAATGCGTGCTGGACCGCAGCTTCCCCGTGCGCTTCACCACCGAGCTGCTGCACAAGGACGTGAAGATGTGCATCGACGAGGCCGAGAAGCTCGGCGCGCCGATGCTGGTCAGCCAGACCGCCCGCCAGTTCCTCGCCTTCGCGATGACGCAGGGCGACGGCGACAAGGACAACGTCTATCCGATCCGCCACTTCGAACAGTGGGCGGGCGTGCAGTTCGGCGAGAAGAAGCAATGAAGCGCAGGACGCTCGCGGCGCTGCTGTGCGCCCTTCCCCTGGCCGGCTTCGCGGCCGGCTGGCCGGACAAGCCGGTCAAGCTGGTGGTGCCGTTCCCGCCCGGCAGCATCACCGACGTGGTGGCGCGCGCGCTCGCCGACGGCATGTCGCCGCGCCTCGGTCAGCCCGTCATCATCGACAACAAGGCGGGCGCCAACGGCATCGTCGGGACCGTGGCCGGGGCCAAGTCGCCCGCCGACGGCTACACGCTGTTCATGGTCGGCGTGAGCAGCGGCGCCAGCAACGTCAGCGCCTTCAAGTCGCTGCCCTACGACCCGCGCAAGGACTTCGCACCGATCGGCCTGGTGGCCGAAGCGCCCTTCATCCTGGTCTCGGGCAAGCACCTGCCGGTGAAGAACCTGCAGGAGCTGATCGCCCTGGCGAAGTCCACGCCGAAGAAGCTGAACTACGGCTACGGCTCGGGCAGCGCCCAGCTCACCGGCGCGCAGGTCGTGTCCATGGGCGGCTTCTCCGCCGTCCCGGTGGCGTACCGCGGCGTGCCGCAAGCGATGACCGACGTAATCTCCGGCCAGATCGACTTCACGATCGCCGACATGGTCAACGGCGTTCAGCAGGCCAAGGCCGGCCGCGTCACCGCGCTCGGCGTCACCAGCAAGAAGCGCTCGCCGCTCGCACCCGACGTGCCCTCGCTGGCCGAAGCCGGCCTGCCCGACTACGACCTGAACGTGTGGTTCGGCATGGCGGCCCCGGCGGGCACGCCCGCCGCCGTCGTGCAGCGGGTGAACGCCGTGCTGCGCGAAGTGCTGGCCGACCCGGCGCTGCAGAAGCGCTTCGAGACCTCGGGCCTCTCGCCCGTGCATTCCAGCCCCGACGCCTTCGGCAAGCTGATCGAGACCGACATCGCCAAATGGGGCAAGGTCTTCCGCGATGCCGGCCTGACGCCGGAGTGATCCGTCCTCCCCTCCCTTCCTCACCATCCACCAGGAGAGCCCGAATGTCCCTCATCAAGATCCGCAAGAAGCTGCTCAACCTCG
>Ga0247827_10001154_pt1 | contig 11424 bp, 8 predicted proteins | sample 12C_Control_Day2_FD_194414 | JGI IMG/M metagenome (GOLD analysis project Ga0247827, IMG submission 194414) | Soil microbial communities from agricultural site in Penn Yan, New York, United States - 12C_Control_Day2 | ecosystem: Environmental > Terrestrial > Soil > Agricultural land | place: USA... | reverse complement strand
CCGTCCCGCCCCGGCAGCTGTCCCACCGCCGTGTGCTGGGTCCGGGAGCGGGTCGGCAGGAACAGGGCCTCGCGCTCGGCCCCCTCGGCCTTCAGCAGGGCGTCCCAACGGGCCCTGAGGGACGCCGCGTCGGGGGCCGCCGGCCACCCCCGGCCGAGCCGCGGCGGTGCGACGGACCACGGCATGAGGTCCGCCAGCAGCGGAGCGTCGTCGGGCGTCACGCAGGGCATCGTAACGAGTCTCGGGGGCCGCGGATCAGGTGGCGTCCAGCGTCACAGTGAAGGAGAACCGGTCGCCGCGGTAGTGGATGACGGCCACGTCCAGGGGGCGGCCGTCGCTGTCGTAGGTGATGCCCGTGTAGTGCAGGATCGGGCTGAGCAGCGGGACCCGGAGCAGCCGGGCCGTCTCCGGGTCCGCGAGCCGCGCCTCCACCGTGTCCGTGATCCGGCTGATGTCCGCCCCGACGACGTCCCGCAGCACCTTGGTCATCGGCCACCGCACCAGGTCGTCCAGGTCCATGCGCGCCGCCAGTTCGGGCCGGACCCAGTTGCGGGCGTGGTTGGTCGGCTCGCCCGTCTTCTCGTCGCTGCGCAGCCGGTGGTACGCCGCCGCCTCGGTCAGGCCGGGGAAGTACTCGGCGATCTCGGCCGGCACCGGCGCCGTGCCGTGCTCCAGCAGTTCCGTGGTCATCCCGGACTGCTGGGCCACGATCGCGTCCACCGAGCCCAGCAGGCGCACCGGGGTGCCCCGCCGGGCGTCCGGCTCGATGAACGTGCCGCGCCGCCGGTGGCGGCTGATCAGCCCCTCGTCCTCCAGCTCCTTCAGCGCCTGCCGCATGGTCAGCACGCTCACCCCGTAGTGCCCGGCCAGCTGTTCCTCGGTGGGCAGGCGCAGCGGGTCCCGGGGCGAGCGCCCGAGGATGGAGGCGCGCAGCGACTGCGACACCTGGTACCAGAGCGGCAGCTTGCGGTTCAGGACTATCGAGTCCGGGGCGAAGGAGGTCACGGGGCTATCCGTACCGGTCGGGGAACGTTCAGTGCAACGGGCGGAAGTGACGCTCGAGGCCCTGCCACACGGTGTCGTAGCCCTGCTGCAGGTGGTCCGCCCGGGCGGCCTGGGGGGTCAGGGACACCGGCCAGCGGGTCTCGAACATGAAGGCAAGGCCGTCGTCGATCTTCTGCGGACGGAGCTCGGCGGCGCTCGCCCTGTCGAAGGTCTCCCGGTCCGGGCCGTGCGCCGACATCATGTTGTGCAGCGAGCCCCCGCCCGGGACGAAGCCCTCCGCCTTCGCGTCGTAGGCGCCCTCGATCAGGCCCATGTACTCGCTCATCACGTTCCGGTGGAAGTACGGCGGACGGAAGGTGTCCTCGCCGACCAGCCAGCGCGGGGCGAAGACCACGAAGTCCACCCCGGCCAGCCCCGGGGTGTCGCTCGGCGAGGTCAGCACCGTGAAGATCGACGGGTCCGGGTGGTCGTACGAGATGGTGCCCATCACATTGAAGCGGCGCAGGTCGTAGGCGTAGGGCACATGGTTGCCGTGCCAGGCGACGACGTCGAGCGGGGAGTGGTCGTACACCGCCGACCAGAGGTTGCCGCAGAACTTGTTCACCACCTCCACCGGCCCCTCGACGTCCTCGTACGCGGCGACCGGCGCCCGGAAGTCCCGGGCGTTGGCCAGCCCGTTGGCGCCGATCGGGCCGAGGTCGGGGAGCCGGAACGGCGCACCGTAGTTCTCGCACACATAGCCGCGGGCCGAGGACTCCAGCAGCTCCACACGGAACCGCACCCCACGGGGAATCAGCGCGATGTGTCCCGGCTCCACATGCAGCATCCCGAACTCCGTGCGCAGCAGCAGCCCGCCGTGCTCGGGGACGATCAGCAGCTCGCCGTCGGCGTCGCTGAAGACGCGCTCCATCGAGGCGGTGGCGTGGTAGAGGTGCACCGCCATGCCGGAGCGCTGGGTGACGTCGCCGTTCCCGCCCAGCGTCCACAGCCCGGCCAGGAAGTCGGTGCCCCCGGCGGGCTCCGGCAGCGGGTTCCAGCGCAGCCGGTTGGGATCCGGCACCGTCTGGGTGAAGGGGGCGGAGCGCAGGGCGCCGTTGCCCGTGCGGGTGAACGCCGGGTGGGCGGCCGACGGACGGATCCGGTACAGCCAGGAGCGGCGGTTCTCCGCGCGGGGCTCGGTGAAGGCCGTACCGCTCAGCTGTTCGGCGTACAGCCCGAGCGGTGCGCGCTGCGGCGCGTTGCGGCCCTCGGGCAGGGCGCCCGGGACCGCCTCGGAGCTGTGCTCGTTGCCGAAGCCGGTGAGGTGTTCCAGTCCTTCGGCGGTCTTGCGCGCTCCCTCGCGCTCGACTGTGGTCACGCGGGCGGTGCCCCCATCGCTCATGCTCGGTGCTCCCTTGCGATCCGATTCCTATGCACCACCGTAGGATTGCGTTTTCTCCGGCGCAAGAGGGCCACGCGATCTCCCTCCCGTCCTTCCGTCCGCTCCTCATCGCGGAGGACGCGGAACCCGACTTCAGGGGGATCCGCGGTGTCGCACCCGTGTTCTACGCTCCCCGGCATGACGAGGAAGCGGGGCCCGATCGCCGCGCTCGCGGTCTGTGTCGCACTCCTGACCGGATCCGCGGGCTGCGGTCCGAGTGACGCCCGGGAGCGGGGCGGTGCGTCGCCCTCCCCGGCGGGCGAACTCCTGGACCGGAGGGACGGGGAGGGCAGTCCCTACCGCCAGGTCGACGCGGAGGGCGCGCCCGCGGTGGGCGTCGTGGTCACCCCCGACGCCGACGGCGGCTGGGACGTGCGGCTGACGGTGCGCAACTTCCGCTTCTCGCCGGACGGCACCGGCGAGCGGGCGGTGGCCGGCCGGGGGCTGGCGCACCTCGAGCTCGACGGCCGCCGCGTCGCCCTGCTGCGCACCCCCGAGTACCACCTCTCCGGCGGCTCCGTCCCGCGCGGCACGCACCAGGTCACCGCACGCCTCTACGCCGACGACGGCTCGGTGTGGGCCGTGGACGGCGAGCCGGTGGAGAGCACGGCCGACATCACCGTGTCGGACCAGGAGCCGAGCCCCGACCCGAGCGTCGAGCCGATCGCCACGGCGCCGCCGGAACCGGTGCGCGGGACGGCGGGGCGGAACCGTAACGGAGGGCGAGGTTCACCGGGCGGCGCCGAGCAGGCATGATGACAGCGTGCCCGACGCGACATCGCTCCGCCGAGCGCCGGTGCAGCGGCGCAGTGCCGAACGGCTGGCCAGGATCCTCGACGCCTGCGCCGACCTCCTCGACGAGGTCGGCTACGACGACCTGAGCACCCGTGCGGTCGCCCAGCGCGCCGGTGTGCCCATCGGCTCCGTCTACCGCTTCTTCGGCAACAAGCGCCAGATGGCCGACGCCCTGGCCCAGCGCAACCTGGAGCGCTTCGCGGCGCGGGTCACCGAACGGCTCGGCACCGCCGGTGACCGGGGCTGGCGGGACGCCATGGACGTCGTGCTCGACGAGTACCTCGACATGAAGCGCACCGCGCCCGGCTTCTCCCTCGTCGACTTCGGCAACCAGATACCCGTCGGCACCCGCCGCGCCGAGCCCAACCTCCGGGTCGCCGACCGCCTGGCGGGGCTGATCTCCGGCTACCTGGGCCGCGAGCCCGACGACGATCTGCGCCGCGCCTTCCTCGTCGCCGTCGAGACCGCCGACGCCGTCGTCCACCTGGCGTTCCGGATGGCGCCCGAGGGTGACGGACAGGTCGTCGGCGAACTGCGCGAGATGCTCCGGGCGTACCTGGCCCGGACGCTGGACTGAGCGGCCCCGCAGGAGACGCTCCGGGCGACCCCCTCCCGTCCATGCGTACCGGTCGGTATGCTCGGCCCGTCCGCGCGTCACCGCAGCCGCCGTACCCGGGAGGCCCCGTGCCCCGCACCGCCCTTCGTATCTGCCCCCTGTGCGAGGCCACCTGCGGCCTGACCCTCACCATCGACGACGGCCGTGTCACCGGCGCCCGCGGTGACCGCGACGACGTGTTCAGCAAGGGGTTCATCTGCCCCAAGGGCGCCGCCTTCGGAGCCGTCGACGGCGACCCCGACCGGCTGCGCGCCCCGCTCGTCCGCGTCGGCGGCGAACTGCGCGAGGCCACCTGGGCGGAGGCGTTCGACGCCGTGGCCGCCGGGATACGGCCCCTCGTCGAGCGGTACGGACCGCACACCGTCGGCATCGTCCTCGGCAACCCCAACGTCCACACCGTGGCCGGCGCCCTCTACCCGCCCGTCCTGCTGGCCGGGCTCGGCACCCGCAGCCTGTTCACCGCCTCCACGGTCGACCAGATGCCCAAGCACGTCTCCAGCGGACTCCTCTTCGGCGACGCGGGCGCCATCCCCGTGCCCGACCTCGACCGCACCGACCACCTGCTGCTGATCGGCGCCAACCCGCTGGAGTCCAACGGCAGTCTGTGCACCGCGCCCGACTTCCCCGGCCGGCTCAAGGCGCTGAGGGCCCGCGGCGGCACCCTCACCGTCGTCGACCCGCGCCGCACCCGCACCGCCCGCCTCGCCGACCGGCACCTCGCGGTCCGGCCCGGCACCGACGCCCTGCTCCTCGCGGCGACGGCGCACACCCTCTTCGACGAGGGGCTCGCCGACCTCGGCGAGCGGGCGCCGCACATCCAGGGCTTCGAGGAACTCCGTTCGGCGCTCCGTGACTTCACCCCCGAAGCGGTCTCGGAGGCGTGCGACGTCGACGCCGGCACCATCCGCGCCCTGGCCCGGGAACTCGCCGCCGCCCCCACCGCCGCCGTGTACGGCCGCATCGGCAGCTGCACCGTCCCGCACGGCACCCTCGCCAGCTGGCTCGTCGACGTCCTCAACGTCCTCACCGGCAACCTCGACCGGCCCGGCGGCGCCCTCTTCCCCCAGGCCGCCACCGACAGGACCCCGCGCCCCGCCGGGCCGGGCCACGGCTTCGCCCTCGGGCGCTGGCACTCCCGGGTGAGCCGGCACCCCGAGGCCAAGGGCGAACTGCCGCTGTCCGCACTCGCCGAGGAGATCGACACCGCCACCGGCGAGGGCGAGCCGGTGCGCGCCCTCATCGCCGTCGCCGCCAACCCCGTGCTCTCCGCACCGGACGGCGACCGGCTCGACAAGGCCCTCGACTCCCTCGACTTCATGGTGAGCGTCGACCCGTACCTCAACGAGACCTCACGCCACGCCGACGTCGTCCTGCCGCCGCCCCCGCCCGCGCAGAGCCCGCACCACGACTTCGCCTTCAACACCCTCGCCGTGCGCAACCAGGTCCGGTACACCCGCCCCGCCGTCCCCCTCGAACCGGGCCGGATGGCGGAGACCGAGATCCTGGCGAGGCTGGTCCTCGCCGCGACCGGCATGCACGGCGCCGACCCCGCCGCCGTCGACGCCATGGTGATCGACCAGACCCTCGGCAAGGCCGTCCGGGAGCCGCACTCCCCGGTCCACGGCCGCGACCCGAAGGACCTCGCCGGCCTGCTCACCGGAGTGAACGGCCCCGAACGGCGCCTCGACATGATGCTGCGCCTCGGCCCCTACGGCGACGGCTTCGGCGCCGACCCGGACGGACTCACCCTGGACAGGCTGCTCGCCCACCCGCACGGCATCGACCTCGGCCCCCTGCGCCCGCGGCTGCCCCAGCCGCTGAAGACCCGCAGCGGCAAGGTGGAGCTGCTGCCCGCCCCGATCGCCGCCGACCTCCCGCGGCTGCGCGCCGCCCTCCACGAGCGCCCCGCCGGACTCGTCCTGGTCGGCCGCCGTCATCTGCGCTCCAACAACAGCTGGATGCACAACGTGCCCGCCCTCACCGGCGGTTCCAACCGCTGCACCCTGCAGCTCCACCCCGAGGACGCCGAACGCCTCGGCGTGCGGGACGGGGAACCGGTGCGGATCAAGGGCGCCGGGGGAGAGGTGACCGCGCCCGCCGAGGTCACCGACGCCGTGCGCCGCGGTGTGGTGAGCCTGCCGCACGGCTGGGGCCACGACCGCCCCGGCACCCGCACCCGGCACGCCGCCGCCGACCCCGGCGTCAACGTCAACCAGCTCCTCGACGGCAGCCTCCTCGACCCGCTGTCGGGCAACGCCGTCCTCAACGGAGTGCCCGTCGAGGTGGCCCCGCTGGCCCCCGCCGGGGCCACGGCGTCCGGCGCTCTGACCTGAGCAAAGCTGTGACCTGGGGTTTTGCGCTTATTGCTCGCACGTCAACATCTTGTTAACGCAGCTTCGCGGCACCTAACGTCGTCGCACCGCCGGCCCTGGTGGGATGTTCAAGGGCGAACGTTAGGTATCCACTCATATGCTGACCATCCTCGGCTTCACCATGATCGCGACCTTCCTGGTCCTGATCATGCTGAAGAAGATGTCGCCGATCGCGGCGCTCGTGCTGATCCCCGCGCTGTTCTGCGTGTTCGTCGGCAAGGGCGCCCACCTCGGTGACTACGTCATCGACGGCGTCTCCAGCCTCGCGCCCACCGCGGCGATGCTCATGTTCGCGATCGTCTACTTCGGTGTGATGATCGACGTCGGGCTCTTCGACCCGATCGTCCGGGGCATCCTCAGGTTCTGCAGGGCGGACCCGATGCGGATCGTCGTCGGCACCGCGCTGCTCGCCGCGATCGTGTCGCTGGACGGCGACGGCTCCACCACCTTCATGATCACCGTCTCGGCGATGTACCCGCTGTACAAGCGCCTGAAGATGAGCCTGGTCGTGATGACCGGTGTCGCCGCCATGGCCAACGGCGTGATGAACACCCTCCCCTGGGGCGGCCCGACGGCCCGCGCGGCGACCGCGCTCAAGCTCGACGCCGGCGACATCTTCGTCCCGATGATCCCGGCCCTGCTGGTCGGCCTGCTGGGCGTGGTCGTCCTCGCCTACGTGCTCGGTCTGCGCGAGCGCAGGCGGCTGGGCGTGGTGACGCTGGACGAGGCGCCGGCCGAGGAGAAGGAGACGGTCCTCGTCGGCGCGGGCGGCGGCACCGGCGTCATCGCCGGGAAGCGCACCGGCGGCTCCGGCTCCGGCACGGACGCCGACGCCGACGCGGACGACGACGACGACTTCCAGGGCCTCGACCCCCACCGCCCCACCCTGCGCCCCAGGCTGTACTGGTTCAACGCGCTGCTCACGGTCGGCCTGCTGACCGCCATGATCATGGAGCTGCTGCCGATCCCGGTGCTGTTCCTGCTCGGCGCCGCGCTCGCGCTCTCCGTCAACTACCCGAACATCCCCGACCAGAAGGCCCGACTCGCGGCCCACGCCGACAACGTCCTCAACGTCTCCGGGATGGTCTTCGCCGCCGCCGTCTTCACCGGCGTCCTCCAGGGCACCGGCATGGTCGACAGCATGGCCAAGTGGCTGGTGGACGTCATCCCCGACGGCATGGGCCCGCACATGGCCCTGGTCACCGGGGTGCTGAGCCTGCCGCTGACGTACTTCATGTCCAACGACGGCTTCTACTTCGGCGTCCTGCCCGTCCTCGCCGAAGCCGGCGCCGCGCACGGCGTCACCCCGCTGGAGATGGCCCGCGCCTCCCTCGTCGGCCAGCCGCTGCACATGTCCAGCCCGCTCGTCCCCGCCGTGTACGTCCTGGTCGGCATGGCCAAGGTCGAGTTCGGCGACCACACCAGGTTCGTGGTGAAGTGGGCGGCCATGATCTGCCTGGTGATCCTCGCGGCCGGAATCCTGTTCGGCATCATCTGAGGCCGGTACCGGCCCCCTGTCAGGAAGGACCCGATCATGACGCCCGGTGGGAACCGCGGCTGGCTGCTCCGCCTCGTCATCGCCTTCGGCTTCGCGCAGGGGGCGGTGTCGATGGCCCGGCCCGCCGTCTCCTACCGGGCGCTGGCCCTGGGGGCGGACGAGAGGGCGGTCGGCGTCATCGCGGGCGTGTACGCGCTGCTGCCGCTGTTCGCCGCCGTACCGCTCGGCCGGCGCACCGACCACGGCCGCTGCGCGCCCCTGCTGCCGGCCGGGGTGGTCCTCATCTCCGGCGGCTGCGCGCTGAGCGGCCTCGCCGGCTCGCTGTGGACGATGGCCCTGTGGAGCGGGGTGATGGGCCTCGGCCACCTCTGCTTCGTCATCGGCGCGCAGTCGCTCGTCGCCCGCCAGTCCGCGCCGCACGAACAGGACCGCAACTTCGGCCACTTCACCATCGGCGCCTCGCTCGGACAGCTGGTCGGACCCGTCGCGGCGGGCGCGCTGATCGGCGCGGACATGGCCCGGACCAGTGCGCTGGCCCTGCTGGCAGCGGGAGCGGGTGGCGCCGTCGCGCTCACCTCGCTGTGGCGCATAGAACGCCCCGCACCCCCGAAGCCTCCCGGGGCGCAGGGCACGCGGGTGCCGGTGCGGGCCATCCTGCGTGCCCGGGGCGTCCCCGCGGGCATCCTCATCAGCCTGGCCGTGCTGTCCGCGACCGACATCCTCACCGCCTACCTTCCGGTGGTCGGCGAGCACCGGGGCATCGACCCGGCCGTCATCGGCGTCCTGCTCAGCCTCCGCGCGGCGGCCACCATCGCCTGCCGGCTCGTCCTCACCCCGCTGCTGCGCCTGCTCGGCCGCACCGTGCTGCTGACGGTCACCTGTCTGCTGGCGGCGCTGCTGTGCGCGGGCGTCGCGCTGCCGCTGCCGGTCTGGGCACTGGCGCTGGTCCTGGCGGTGCTCGGTTTCTGCCTCGGCGTCGGCCAGCCCCTGTCGATGACGACGGTCGTCCAGGCGGCCCCCGCCGACGCCCGCTCCACCGCCCTCGCCCTGCGGCTGACCGGCAACCGCCTGGGCCAGGTCGCCGCCCCCGCGGCGGCCGGCCTGATCGCGGGCGTCGCGGGCGTGGCCGCCCCGTTCGTGATGCTGGGCGCCCTGCTGTTCCTCTCCTCGGGAGTCGCGCTGCGGGCCCCTTCGAGGCCGGCGGACGACCCGCCGTCCACCCCTGCCGGCACCGGGCCCCGCCCACGGCGCCGCACCTCGCGCTAGGGCCGTTCCCGGCGGGCGTCCGTGTGCCGGCAGGATGGCGCGATCGCACCCGGAGGTGCGGAGCCGCCCATCGGTAGGCGGCGTGTCCGGGCGGCCCGGGGCGGTCCGCGCCGGGCGCGCGGAGTGGCGAAGGGGACCCTGCCGGCGGGCGAGCTGCTCCGCGCCGGCTCGAAGGGCCGCTCGGGAAGCGGCGGGAACAGGGAGGGCGACGGCGACTGACGGGGAAACACCGGAGATCCCGTTGAATGCGGGCGTCCGCTTTCTCACCTGCTGGACGGGAGCGCCCTGATTCCGTCCCGCGTCTTCCCCCGGCTGCTACTTTCCGTTAGCTTCCGTGACCCATACGCCCCGTGCGACCCGCACGGGGCGTTCCGAACGCGGAGCGCCAGCGCCCCAGAACCGCCCCCGGGGGCACCCTCATGACACGCGCCATCTCCCTGCACGACGTGAGCAAGACCTACACGCGAGGCGTACGCGTGGTGGACCAGCTGTCCCTGGACATCGCACCCGGCGAGTTCCTCGTCCTGCTCGGCCCGTCCGGCTGCGGCAAGTCCACGGTGCTCCGGATGATCGCCGGACTCGAGGACATCGACGAGGGCCTGCTGTTCCTCGACGGCGAGTACGGCAACGACCTGCCCCCCTCCGACCGCGACATGGCGATGGTGTTCCAGAACTTCGCCCTGTACCCGAGCATGACCAGCCGCGACAACATAGGCTTCCCGCTCCGCATCGAGTCGCCCGGCGCCGACCCGGCCCCGCGCGTCGACGCCACCGCCCGCATGCTGGGCATCGAGGACCTCCTCGACCGCTTCCCCGCCCAGCTCTCCGGCGGTGAGCGCCAGCGCGTCGCCATGGGCCGGGCCATCGCCCGCCACCCCTCCGCCTTCCTGATGGACGAGCCGCTGTCCAACCTGGACGCGAAGCTCCGCAACCGTCTGCGCGCCGAGATCTCCCGGCTCACCCGCGAACTGGGCGTCACCACCGTCTACGTCACCCACGACCAGTCCGAGGCCATGTCGCTCGGCGACCGGGTCGCCGTACTGCGCGGCGGCGTCCTCCAGCAGGTGGGCAGTCCGCGCACGGTGTACTCGCTGCCGAGCAACGTCTTCGTCGCCGCTTTCATCGGCACCCCGCGGATCAACCTGCTGCGCGGCCTGGTGCGCGCCCCGCTGGACGGGGCGATGACCATCAGCCTGGGCAAGCAGTTCCTGCGGCTGCCCGAACCCCTCTGCCTTGACCACCAGTTGCTGCGGGTGCAGCAGGGCCGCGAGGTCATCGTGGGGCTGCGCTCCGAGGCCGTACGGATCGCCAAGCCGTCCGCCGCCCGGACCGGCGAGGTGGTGCTCACCGGCCTGGTGGAGCACCTGGAGTTCCAGGGCCACGAGGTCCTCGTCCACTTCGACACCGGCTCCCGCCCCGCCGTCGTCGCCGATCTCGAGGCGCCGCGCCCGCGCCCCGACGAGCGCCCGTCCCGGCGCCGGCGCCGCGGGGGCACGGTCCTGGACCGGCTGCGCGGAAGGGCCGGCGCGCTGCGCGCGGGGCCCGTGGTGACGACGGACCCGTCGGCGCCGGACCCCGCTCCCGACTTCGCCGAGCCGCGGCTGCCCGGCGACCTCATCGTCCGGACCACCCCCGACCTCCGCCTCCGGCAGGGCATGCAGGTGCCGCTGCTGGTCGACCTCGCCCACCTCTTCGTCTTCGACCAGAGCGGCGAACGGATCTGCCCCAACCCGGCGCGGCTGCCCGACCTGGACGAGTGACACCCGCGTACGGGAGTCCCCTGGCGCGATAAAACTAACATCGCTAGTTTAGGTGTCCGCACGTACTGAGCGGTCGGACACCGACGCCCCGCCCCGGAGGAAGCGCGATGAAGGCACACGACGGCATGTACATCGACGGCGCCTGGCGCCCCGCCGCCGGTCCCGGCGTGATCGAGGTGGTGAACCCGGCCGACGAACAGGTGATCGCCACCGTCCCGGCGGGCACCGTGGAGGACGTCGACGCCGCCGTGCGCGCCGCCCGGGCCGCCCTCCCCGGGTGGGCCGCCACCCCGCCCGCCGAGCGCGCCGCCCGGCTGGCCGCGCTCCGCGACGTGCTGGTGGCCCGGCAGGACGAGATCGCCGAAACGGTGACCGCCGAACTCGGCTCACCGCCGAAGCTCTCCCAGACCGTCCACGCGGGCGTCCCGATCGCCGTGACCGGCTCGTACGCGGAGCTGGCGGCGACGTACGCCTTCGAGGAGCGGACCGGCAACTCCACGGTCCTCCACGAGCCCGTCGGCGTGGTCGGCGCGATCACCCCCTGGAACTACCCGCTCCACCAGATCGTCGCCAAGACCGCCCCCGCGCTCGCCGCCGGCTGCACCGTCGTCGTCAAGCCCGCCGAGGACACTCCGCTGGTCGCCCGGCTGTTCGCGGAGGCCGTGCACGAGGCCGGGATCCCGGCCTCGTGC
>Ga0247827_10001150_pt1 | contig 11449 bp, 8 predicted proteins | sample 12C_Control_Day2_FD_194414 | JGI IMG/M metagenome (GOLD analysis project Ga0247827, IMG submission 194414) | Soil microbial communities from agricultural site in Penn Yan, New York, United States - 12C_Control_Day2 | ecosystem: Environmental > Terrestrial > Soil > Agricultural land | place: USA... | reverse complement strand
GGCCGGGGACCCCGCCCTCATCCTCCTTCGCCGCGTCGGCACGGCCGACCCCGCCGACCTCGACGACTACCGGGCCCACGGCGGCTACACGGCCCTCCGCCGCGCCTTCGCCCTCGGCCCCGCGGGCGTCATCCGCGAGGTCACCGACTCCGGCCTCACCGGCCGCGGCGGCGCCGCCTTCCCCACCGGCCGCAAGTGGCAGGCCACGGCCTCCCAGCCGGACCACCCGCACTACCTCGTCTGCAACGCCGACGAATCGGAACCGGGCACCTTCAAGGACCGTGTGCTCATGGAGGGCGACCCGTACGCCCTGGTCGAGGCGATGACCATCGCGGCCTACGCGACCGGCGCGCACCGCGGCTACCTCTACCTCCGCGGCGAGTACCCCCGGGCGCTGCGCCGCATGGAGCACGCCATCGGCCAGGCCCGCGCCCGCGGCCTCCTCGGCGACGACGTCCTCGGCCAGGGCTACGCCTTCGACATCGAGATCCGGCGCGGCGCGGGCGCGTACATCTGCGGCGAGGAGACCGCGCTCTTCAACTCCATCGAGGGCCACCGGGGCGAGCCCCGCTCCAAGCCGCCCTTCCCGGTCGAGAAGGGCCTGTTCGGCAGGCCGACGGCCGAGAACAACGTGGAGACCCTGGTCAACGTCCTGCCCGTCCTCACCCTGGGCGCCCAGGCCTACGCGGCGATCGGCACCGGGAAGTCCACCGGCCCCAAGCTGTTCTGCGTCTCCGGCAGCGTGGCCCGCCCCGGCGTCTACGAGCTCCCGTTCGGCGCCACCCTGGGCGAACTCCTGCGGCTCGCCGGCGTACGGGACAACCTCAGGGCGGTCCTCCTCGGCGGCGCGGCCGGCGGCTTCGTGCGCCCCGACGAACTGGACATCCCCCTCACCTTCGAAGGCACCCGGGAGGCGGGCACCACCCTCGGCTCCGGAGTGGTCATGGCCTTCGACGACACGGTGCCGCTCCCCCGCCTCCTGCTGCGCATCGCCGAGTTCTTCCGCGACGAGTCGTGCGGCCAGTGCGTCCCCTGCCGGGTCGGCACCGTACGCCAGGAGGAGGCGCTGCACCGGATCGCCGACCGCACCGGCGACGGCGCCGCCGACGACATCGCCCTGCTGCGCGAGGTCGGCCGCACCATGCGGGACGCCTCGATCTGCGGTCTGGGCCAGACCGCGTGGAACGCCGTGGAATCCGCCATCGACCGTCTGGGGGCGTACGAATGACCGTGACACCGCTGGGGATCCCGCGCCGTCTGCTGGAGTTCACCCTGGACGGAGAGCCGGTCCGGGCGCCCGAGGGGTCGACGATCCTGGACGCCTGCCGGGCCGCGGGCAAGGACGTCCCGACGCTCTGCGAGGGCGACACCCTCACCCCGAAGAACGCGTGCCGGGTCTGCGTGGTGGAGGTCGAGGGCTCCCGCACCCTGGTCCCCGCCTGCTCCCGCAAAGCCGAGCCCGGCATGGAGGTGCGCACCGGCACCGAGCGGGCCCGGCACAGCCGCAAGGTGGTCCTGGAACTCCTCGCCTCCTCCGTCGACCTGTCGACGACTCCCCGGGTCGCCGGATGGCTCAAGGAGTACGAGGCCAAACCGGACCGCTTCGGCCCGGACGCGGCCCGCGTCGACGAGGAGCCGAGGGTCGACAACGACCTGTACGTCCGGGACTACGGCAAGTGCATCCTCTGCTACAAGTGCGTGGACGCCTGCGGAGAGCAGTGGCAGAACACCTTCGCGATCTCGGTCGCGGGCCGCGGTTTCGACGCCCGGATCGCGGTCGAGCACGACGCCCCGCTGACCGACTCGGCGTGCGTGTACTGCGGCAACTGCATCGAGGTCTGTCCCACGGGGGCCCTGTCGTTCAAGTCGGAGTTCGACATGCGGGCGGCGGGTACCTGGGACGAGTCGCGGCAGTCGGAGACGACGACCGTGTGCGCGTACTGCGGTGTGGGCTGCAACCTCACCCTCCATGTGCAGGACAATGAGATCGTGAAGGTCACCTCGCCGCACGACAATCCGGTGACCCACGGCAATCTGTGCATCAAGGGCCGCTTCGGGTACCAGCACGTACAGAACCGGGACTGATCGGGACTGAGGGAACATGGGACGAGTCACGGAACGACGCAAGGTGCTCCGCATCCGGGACGGAGCGGTCTCCAGCCGCCCCGACACGCTCGTCGCCGAGGAACCCCTGGAGATCAGGCTGAACGGCAGGCCCCTCGCCATCACCATGCGCACACCGGGCGACGACTTCGCGCTGGCGGCGGGCTTCCTGGTCAGCGAGGGAGTGCTCGCGACCGACGCCGACCTGCGGAACATCGTCTACTGCGCCGGGGCGACCGCCGACGGGACGAACACCTACAACGTGGTCGACGTGAAGACGGCCGACGGTGTGGTGATCCCCGACATCACGCTCGAGCGCAACGTCTACACCACCTCCTCCTGCGGTCTGTGCGGCAAGGCCAGCCTGGACGCCGTGCGCACCACGACCCGACATCCGATCGCCGACACCCCGCCGCTGCGCGTGGGCCCCGAACTGCTGGCGGGCCTGCCCGACCGGCTGCGCGCCTCCCAGCGGGTCTTCGACCGCACCGGCGGCCTGCACGCGGCGGCCCTGTTCGACGAGGACGGCGAGCTGCTGGACGTACGGGAGGACGTGGGACGGCACAACGCGGTCGACAAACTGGTCGGCCGTGCCCTGCAGGACGGGCGCCTGCCGCTGTCCCGGACCATCCTGATGGTCTCCGGCCGGGCCTCGTTCGAGCTGGCGCAGAAGGCGGTCATGGCCGGCATCCCGATGCTGGCCGCGGTCTCGGCGCCGTCGTCGCTGGCGGTGGACCTGGCGGCGGAGACGGGCCTGACGCTGGTGGGCTTCCTGCGGGGCAGCTCCATGAACGTGTACGCGGGTGAGGACCGCATCGCCCTGCGGGCCGCGGCCGCCCGGGGCTGACCGGTCTCCCCCGCTGCACGGCGGCGGGGGCCCCGCCGGCGGGGAGCGCCCCCTGCGCCGCGGGGCCCCGCCTCGGACCTCGCCGGGCGCCGCCGCCCGGCCATGACGTGCGCCGGCTGAGCGCCCGCAGGCGCTCAGCCGGGGCGGGTGCCGGCCCCGGCCGGTGACCGTCCGGCCCGGTCCGCCGCCGCGGGTTCGGCTTCCGGGTCGTGCGAGCGGCGCTTGGCGATCACCGCGCACACCATCAGCTGCATCTGGTGGAACAGCATCAGCGGCAGCACGGCCAGCGCGGCGTGCGCCCCGAACAGCACGCTCGCCATGGGCAGACCGGCGGCCAGCGACTTCTTCGAGCCGGCGAACTGGATGGCGATCCGGTCCGCCCGGCCGAACCGCAGCGCCTTGGCGCCGTACCAGGTCAGCAGCAGCATCACCGCGAGCAGCAGGGCCTCGACGGCGAGCAGTCCGCCGAGCCGGGCCGGGCTCACCTGGTGCCAGATGCCCTGCACCATGCCCTCGCTGAACGCGGTGTAGACGACGAGCAGGATCGAGCCCCGGTCGACCAGCCCCAGCACCTTGCGGTGGCGGGCGACGAAGGAGCCGATCCAGCGGCGCAGCAGCTGCCCGGCGACGAACGGCACCAGCAGCTGGAACACGATCTTCACGAGCGACCCCGCGGAGAACCCGCCCCCGCTGTCGCCCAGCAGCGCCGCCGCGAGCAGCGGGGTGGCGACGATGCCGACCAGCGAGGAGAACGAGCCGGCGCAGATCGCGGCGGGCACGTTGCCGCGGGCGATGGAGGTGAACGCGATCGACGACTGGATGGTGGAGGGGACCAGGGTGAGGAAGAGCAGTCCCTGGTAGAGCGGGTCGGTCAGGAACACCGGGACGAATCCGCGGGCGGCCAGACCCAGCAGCGGGAAGACGACGAAGGTGCAGGCCAGCACGGTGGCGTGGAGCCGCCAGTGCTTCAGCCCGTCCAGGGCCTCGCGGGTGGAGAGCCGGGCGCCGTAGAGGAAGAACAGGAAGGCGATCGCGGCCGTGGAGGCGCCGGAGGCGATGTCCGCGCCCGTCCCCCGCGCGGGGAGCAGCGCCGCGAGGCCCACGGTCCCGAGCAGCAGCGCGATGTACGGGTCGATCGGCATCCAGCGCGGCCGGTGCAGGCGTTTCACGGTGCTCCACTTGCTCGTACTCATGGTCGTCCCCTCCCCATCCTGCTCCCCTCTTCCGTGATCGGGAATCCCGCACACCGCTCTCACTGTCATCACGATCGGCGATGACCGGGGCTACCCTGGCGGCATGTACGACCCCACTCACCTGCGCACCTTCCTGTCGGTGGCGCAGACGCTGAGCTTCACGCAGGCCGCGCGGCGGCTGGGGCTGCGCCAGTCGACGGTGAGCCAGCACGTACGGCGGCTGGAGGGCGCCACCGGGCGGCAGCTGTTCACCCGGGACACCCACTCGGTGGAGCTGACGGAGGACGGTGAGGCGATGCTCGGCTTCGCCCGGCGGATCCTGGACGTGCACGAGCAGGCGACGCAGTTCTTCACCGGCACCCGGCCGCGCGGACGGCTGCGGTTCGGCGCGTCGGAGGACTTCGTGCTGACCCGGCTGCCGGAGATCCTGAAGCGGTTCCGCCAGGAGCATCCGGAGGTCGATCTGGAGCTGACGGTCGAGCTGTCGGGCATCCTGCACGAGCGGCTGGCGGCGGGCCGGCTGGACCTGGTGCTGGCGAAGCGGCGGCCGGAGGACCCGCGGGGCGAGCTGGTCTGGCACGACGAGCTGGTGTGGATCGGCGCGCCGGGACTGCGCCCGGACCCCGGCCGTCCGGTGCCGCTGATCGTGTACCCGCCGCCGGGCATCACCCGGGACCTCGCCCTGCGCGCCCTGGAGCGGGAGGGCCGCCAGTGGCGCATCGTGTGCACCAGCGGCAGCCTCAACGGCCTGCTCGCGGCGGCCCGCGCCGGGCTCGGGGTGATGGTGCACTCGCGCGGGCTGATCCCGCCGGGGCTGGTGCGGATGCCGGAGCGGGCGGGGCTGCCGGAGCCGGGCGAGGTGGACTTCGTGCTGGTGCACGGGCGGCGCAGGCCCTCCGCGCAGGGCGCGGCGGACGCGCTGGCGGCGGCGATCCTCGCGGGCGGCGACCGGCTGCACCGCGGCGGAGGGTGACGGATCGGCGTCCGCGCGCGCTGCACCTGGTGGGGGACCGCTCCGCCCACCCCAAGGGCCGGTCATGCGGTCGTACAGATTCGGTGGAGATCAGGGCACCGAAACTTACTCGACCGTCAGGAATGTGCCCGAACCCTCCCCCCGTGGGCGCTTTTTCCCTCACTGACCAGCGCGGACGAGCCCTTCACACGCCGCTCCTCCCCCTCCCGCCCCCGGTTTCCGTGGGGTAGCTTTCACCGCGCCGTGCGGGACGAGGGCGTCGCCGCATCCAGTCCGGGCGCCAGGGAGCGGGGAGCGGGATTGCGCGAGTTCACCAACCCTCCTTCCGCGTTGTCGCCTCCGGTGGGCGGTCTGGCCGACGTGGTCTTCCGGAATGCCGAGGAGGACCCGTCGTACGTCGCGCTCGGCCGCAAGGACGACTCGGGACGCTGGCGGGACGTGACCAGCGCCGGGTTCCGCGACGAGGTGCTCGCCCTCGCCAAGGGCCTGCTCGCGGGCGGTGTCCGGTTCGGCGACCGGGTCGCGATCATGTCCCGCACCCGGTACGAGTGGACGCTCTTCGACTTCGCGCTGTGGACGGTCGGCGCGCAGGTCGTGCCCGTGTACCCCACGTCCTCCGCCGAGCAGTGCTTCTGGATGCTGCACGACGCGGAGGTGACGGCCGCGGTCGTGGAGCACGAGGACCACGCGATGACGATCGCCACGGTCATCGACCGGCTGCCGCGGATGCGCCGGCTGTGGCAGCTCGACGCGGGCGCGGTGCAGGAGCTGTACGACGCGGGCGCGCACCTCGACGACGAGGTGGTGCACCGGCACCGGCAGGCGGTCACGCCCGACTCGGTGGCGACGGTCATCTACACCTCGGGCACCACCGGCCGTCCCAAGGGCTGCGTCCTGACGCACGGCAACTTCATGTACGAGGCGGACACCGTCATCGAGCGCTGGGAGCCGGTGTTCCACTCCCGCCGGGGCGACGAGGCGGCGACGCTGCTGTTCCTGCCGCTCGCGCACGTCTTCGGGCGGATGGTGGAGGTCGCGGCGATCCGCGGCCGGGTCCGCTTCGGCCACCAGCCGCAGCTCCACGCCGCGGCGCTGCTGCCCGACCTGGCCGCCTTCCGGCCGACCTTCATCCTGGCCGTGCCGTACATCTTCGAGAAGGTGTTCAACGCGGCCCGGCGCAAGGCCGAGAAGGAGGGGAGGGCCGGTCCGTTCGAGAAGGCCGTCGACGTGGCGGTGAAGTACGCGGAGGCGGTGGAGGCGAAGGCCTGGGGCATCGGGCCGGGCCCTTCCGCGGCCCTGCGCGTGCAGCACCAGCTCTTCGACAAGCTGGTCTACGGCAAGGTCCGGGCCGCGATGGGCGGACGGATCCGCAACGCGATGTCGGGCGGTTCGGCGATGGACCGCCGGCTGGGGCTGTTCTTCGCGGGCGCGGGCGTGCAGATCTACGAGGGCTACGGCCTGACCGAGTCCACCGCGGCGGCCACCGCCAACCCGCCCGAGCGCACCCGCTACGGCACCGTCGGCCGGGCGATCCCCGGAGTCACCGTGCACATCGCGGACGACGGCGAGATCTGGCTGCGCGGCGACAACCTCTTCCAGGGCTACCTCAACAACCCGAAGGCCACCGACGAGACGCTGCGGGACGGCTGGCTCGCCACCGGCGACCTGGGCTCCCTCGACGAGGACGGCTACCTCACCATCACGGGGCGCAAGAAGGAGATCCTGGTGACCTCCGGCGGCAAGAGCGTCTCGCCGGGCGTGCTGGAGGAGCGGGTGCGGGACCATCCGCTGGTCAACCAGTGCATCGTCGTCGGCAACGACCGTCCGTACGTCGCCGCGCTGGTCACCCTCGACCAGGAGGCGGTCGAGCACTGGCTGGCGATGCGCGGCAAGCCGCGGCTGTCAGCGGCCGAGCTGGTGCGCGACGCGGATCTGGAGACGGAGGTGCGGCGCGCGGTGGTCGCGGCCAACACCCTGGTCTCGCAGGCCGAGTCGATCCGCACGTTCCGGATACTGGCGCAGCCGTTCACCGAGGAGCACGGGCTGCTCACACCGTCGCTGAAGCTGAAGCGCAGGGCCATCGAGAAGGCCTACGGGGACGAGGTCGAGGCGCTCTACCGGGCATGAATTCCGCGGTCAGGAATGCGCCACGGGCCGTGATCGTTGACGATGGGGGTAACACCTGTCCACAACCGAAGGATCGAGAGCTCGTGAGCAAGGTCCCCCCGATCATCCTGAACAACGGCGTCGAGATGCCCCAGCTGGGCTTCGGCGTCTGGCAGGTTCCGGACGCGGAGGCCGAGACGGCCGTGACGACGGCTCTGGAGGCCGGCTACCGCAGCATCGACACCGCGGCGATCTACGGCAACGAGGAGGGCACGGGCAAGGCCATCGCGAGGTCGGACGTCCCGCGCGAGGACCTCTTCGTCACCACCAAGCTCTGGAACAGCGACCAGGGGTACGACTCCACCCTGCGCGCCTTCGACACGTCCCTGTCCAAGCTCGGTCTCGAGTACGTGGACCTCTACCTGATCCACTGGCCGATGCCCGCCAGGGGCCGGTACGTCGACACGTACAAGGCGTTCGAGAAGCTGCTCGCCGACGGCCGGACCCGCGCCATCGGCGTGTCCAACTTCTCCCCGGAGCACCTGGAGCACCTGCTCGGCGAGACGTCGGTCGTCCCGGCGGTCAACCAGATCGAGCTGCACCCGCACCTGCAGCAGAACGCCGCGCGTGAGTACCACGCGGAGCACGGCATCGCCACGGAGGCGTGGTCGCCGCTCGGTTCCGGCAAGGGCATCCTGGAGATCCCGGCGGTGGTGGCCATCGCGCAGAAGCACGGCCGGACCCCGGCCCAGGTGGTGCTGCGCTGGCACCTGCAGCTCGGCAACGTCGTCATCCCGAAGTCGGTGACGCCGTCCCGGATCGCGGAGAACATCGACGTCTTCGGGTTCAGCCTGGACACCGAGGACCTGGCCGCGATCAGCGCGCTGAACGAGGACCGCCGGATCGGTTCGGACCCGGCCGACGTCAACAGCTGACCGCGCACGCGCGACGGCCTCCCCCACCGCGGGGGAGGCCGTCGCGCGTCCGGGCGGAGGCGGTCAGTTGGGCTGGCCCAGGGGCCGTACGACCACGGTGTTGACGTCGACTCCGGCCGGCTGCGCCATGGCCCACACGACGGAGTCGGCGATCTGGCCGGCGGTGAGCAGATGGCCGGGCGGGAGGCTGCCGTGGGCGTCCCAGAACGGGGTCTCCACACGGCCGGGCGCGACCAGGGTCACGCCGACGCCCCACTCGGTGACCTGCCTGCGGGTGTTCTCGGCGAGCCCGGTCACCGCCCACTTGGTGGCGCCGTAGAGGTTGCCCGGCGTGGGGACGAACCCGGCGACGCTGCCGACCAGGACGATCCGTCCGCGGGTCTCCTTCAGCGCGTCGATGGAGGCCCTGATCAGCAGGGCGGGCCCGAGGACGTTGGTGAGGACCATGTCGGTCCACCCGGCGGGGTCGCCCTCGGCCACCGAGTCGGCGGTGGCGAAGCCCGCGTTGGCGACGACGGTGTCCAGCCGTCCGAACTCCGTCAGCACGGTGCCGACCGCCGAGCGCACGTCGTCGTACTCGGCCGCGTTCCCGGGGAGGGTCAGCAGGCCGTCCGGTTCCCCGCACTCCTTGGCGAACCGGCGCAGCCGCTCCTCGCCCCGTCCGGTGACGGCCACCCGCTGTCCGGCGTCCAGCAGCCTGCGGGCGACGGCGGCGCCGATACCGCTGCCGCCGCCGGTGATGAGCGTGACCGGAGAGTCGGTCATGGAAAACCCCCTGTGTGTCGTTGCGTGCCGGGGAGTCCATCACTTGGAGAGCTCTCGAAGTCAAGTCGTCACACGGGCCGCACCGCCGCGTGGACGGTGTGCGCCGCGAGGAGGAACACGTCGGGGCGGTGGTGCACGCTCGCGGCGTCGCCGGGGTCGAGGAGGCGGTCGAGGGCGGCGAGGTCGCCGGCGTCCAGGTCCTCGGCGAACATCTCGCGGGTGCGGGCGAGGGTGTCGGCCACGTAGGCGCGGGCGCGGTCCGTGGCGGGGGCAGGGAGGTCGAGGAGGAAGGTGCGCGAACGGGGGTGGTGCAGGCCGGCCGAGGCCAGCAGGGCGGGCCAGTCCTCCACCGTGGCCACCGAGCCGGGCAGTTCGGCCCGCATCCGGCTGAACCGCTCCTGCTCCACCACGTCGATCCGCGCCTGCAGTCCGGGCCGGCCGAAGCCGATGTCGCGGGGCAGGTAACGGGGAGGCAGCCCGCCCTCCAGCACGGCCAGCGTGCCGCCGGGCGCCAGCCGCTCCGCGCAGGCGGCCAGCGCGGCGGCCTGGTCCCCGAGGTGGTGGATGCTGCGGCTGGCCCAGAGCAGGTCGGCCGGGTAGTCCAGTTCGCCGAGCACGCCGGGGAGTTCACCGGTGACGGTGTCGAAGCGGTCGGCGGCGCCCTGGCGTCCGGCCCGGTCCCTGGCCCGCTCCAGCAGCGGCCCGGAGGCGTCGACGGCGACGACCCGCGCGCCGGGGAAGGTCTCGGCGAACAGGCACGCGATGACGCCGGGCCCGCTGCCCGCGTCCACGATCAGTCCCGGTTCCGTCACCTCCTTCGCCAGCCAGCTGAGGGCCCGCTCGTACAGGGGCGTGAAGAGTTCGGCCTGCGATTCGAGCAGGGGGGCCATCTCGGCCCAGTCGATGTCGTCGTGGGCGTGCTTGTGCGCGTGGCCGTGCTTGTGGTCGTGCTTGTGGTCGTGGTCGTGCGCCATGGTGGTCAGCCTCCCGCTCGGATGCCGCCAGGGTGCGACGACGCACCGGGCACGAGCAAACCATGTTGCCGCTCCCGCAAAACGGTGCCGCGCCCCGGAGGCGCGCGGCGGTCCGCCGGGGCCGGACCCGGCCGGCCCGGCCCCGGCGGACCACACTGGTCAGCCCGTCACGACAGCGGCGGGTAGGCGTTCTTCATGAGCTCCTGGAACTGGGCGGAGAACCAGTGCCCGGAGATCGGGGCGTCGGGCAGGGCGCCCGACATGTTGTTGTTGTTCCGCGGGTTCCCCGTGTACGTGGGGTCGCACATCCGGTCGAAGCCCTTGCCCTCGTCGTTGTCGATGGCCTTGCTCGACCCGTCGGACTCACCCGGGGGCTTCATCCACACGTAGGCGTCGATCCCGGCCGCCGGGGAGGCCTGCGGCCGCTCACCGAGCCCGGCTCCCGCCTGGTTGCACCAGTTGCCGGGGTTGATCCGACGGTCGTAGCGACCACCGTCGACGTAGGTGTCCACGCTGGTGGTGGCGCCCGGACCGGTGGGCCGGTTCGCACCGCCCCAGCCGTTGCGGGAGGTGTCGATCAGCATGCCGATGCCCGAGTCGAAGCCGATCGAGACCAGCTGGTTGCGCAGCGCCTGGGCGTACGACAGCTCGTCGGTGTAGCGGTTCCAGTCGACCCACTTGGACTCGCGCACCGACTTGCCGGCCACGTTGTCGCTGATGGAGAAGTTGTCCTCCTTCAGGGCGCTGTAGTTGGCCGTGTTGGCGATGAAGCCGTGCACGTCGGCGACGGTCGCGCCCTCGGCGGTCGCGGCCTGCTTGAACATGTCGGCGGAGGGGCCGAAGTTGTCGTCCCAGCCCAGCCAGCCGTGGTGGCCCGCGTCCACGTAGTTGTAGACGTTGGGCACGTCACCGAGCTTGTTCAGGGCGTAGCCGACGCCCTTCACGTAGTTGCCGTTGGCCTTCATCACGTCGCAGTTGGGCGTGGCGGTGGCCCGCGGCGTCACGTTGGTGACCAGGTTGGGCAGGGAGTCGATCTCGACCGTGGTGACGATCCGCAGCGAGGCGTACTTCGAGTCGCCGAGGATGGCCTTGATCGGGTCGATGTACTGCGTCTTGTACTTGTCGATCTCCGTCGGGCCGAGCTCACCGTTGGAGGCGAGGGCGGCGCAGTCACGGCCGGGCAGGTTGTAGATGACCAGCTGGATGACGAGCTCGCCGGAACCCTTCTGCCGCAGCGCCTCGTCGAGGTGGTCGCGCAGGCTCATCCCGCCGTTGACGCCGTTGATGGCGGCGGTGCGGTCCAGCCAGACGCCCGTCGGCTGGTTCGCGATGCGGCTGCCGCCCGCCTCGGCGGCGGCCTTCTCGGACCACTCGGGGTTCACGTACACCTTGGCGCCGGTGTAGGGGTTGTTCACCCGGTTGCCGGCCGGCGGGTCGGTCGGGTCCGGCGGGTCGGTGGGGCCGCCGGAGTCGACGTTGCAGGTCACGCCGTCGAGGGTGAAGGTGGCGGGGACGGCGTTGCTGCCGCTGTAGGTGCCCTGGAAGCCGAAGGA
>Ga0247827_10001146_pt1 | contig 11467 bp, 13 predicted proteins | sample 12C_Control_Day2_FD_194414 | JGI IMG/M metagenome (GOLD analysis project Ga0247827, IMG submission 194414) | Soil microbial communities from agricultural site in Penn Yan, New York, United States - 12C_Control_Day2 | ecosystem: Environmental > Terrestrial > Soil > Agricultural land | place... | reverse complement strand
CCGTGGCCCGCCTCCTGCGGGGACTCGAAGCCCACGCTTTGCAGGAGCAGCGTGCCGCCGGCGTCGACGAACTTGAAGTAGTGGCGGCCGTCGCTCTCGCGGTATTGCTTGAACGAGGGCAGGGCGGCTTTCGACTTCGACTTGGCGGCGGCCTGCGGCTGGTCGGCCAGGTTGCGCAGGCCCACGGCGTGGCGCAGGCGACCGAGGAACGGCGTGGCGATGGCGCGGGCCTTGTCGGCGCCCAGCTTCAGGATCCGCTCGATCTGCGCCGGGTCGCGCACCAGTTCGTCGTAGCGCTGGCGCATCGGCGCGATCTCGCGGTCGATGCGGTCGAACAGCAGCTGCTTGGCGTCGGCCCAGGCGATGCCTTCGGCGTAGGCCTTGCGCAGCGCCGCGGTCTCGGCTTCGTCGGCGAAGGCCTGGTAGATCTGGAACAGCGCCGAGCCTTCCGTGTCCTTGGGCTCGCCGGGCGCGCGCGAGTCGGTGACGATGGAGAAGATCTGCTTCCTCATCTGCTCGCGCGGGCCGAACAGCGCGATCGTGTTGTCGTAGCTCTTGCTCATCTTGCGGCCGTCCAGGCCGGGCAGGGTGGCCACGGTTTCGTCGATCTGCGCCTCGGGCAGGGTGAAGTGCTCGCCGTACAGGTGGTTGAAGCTGGACGCCATGTCGCGCGCCATCTCCAGGTGCTGCACCTGGTCGCGGCCCACCGGAACCTTGTGCGCGTTGAACATCACGATGTCCGCGGCCATCAGCACCGGGTACATGAACAGGCCCGCGGTGACATCGGTGTCGGGGTCCTGGCCCGCGGCGGTGTTCTTGTCCACCTGCGCCTTGTAGGCATGCGCGCGGTTCAGCAGGCCCTTGCCCGTCACGCAGGTGAGGAACCAGGTCAGCTCCGGGATCTCGGGGATGTCCGACTGCCGATAGAAGTAGACGTGCTCCGGGTCCAGCCCCGCGGCCAGCCAGCAGGCGGCGATCTCCAGGGTGGACCGCTGGATGCGCGCCGGCTCGTCGCACTTGATCAGCGCGTGGTAGTCGGCCAGGAAATAGAAGTTCCGGGTGCCGGGCCGGCGGCTGGCCTGGACGGTGGGCCGGATGGCGCCCACGTAGTTGCCGAGGTGCGGCGTGCCGGTGGTGGTGATGCCGGTGAGGTAGCGGACGACGGGAGCGTTCATGAACAAGGCGGGATCAGGAGAGCAGCGCGTTCAGCGGCACCAGCAGCACGCCGAGCACCGAGTAGCCGAACGAGATCAGCGGGCGCAGCCAGACCGAGCCCACGATGCCCGCGACCACCAGGGCCAGCACGATGAAGAAGCCGTACGGCTCGATGCGGCTGAACGAGTAGGCCAGGCGCGGCGGCAGCAGGCTGGTGAGGATGCGGCCGCCGTCCAGCGGCGGCAGCGGGAACAGGTTGAAGGCCCACATCACCAGGTTGACCAGAACGCCGGCCTTGGCCATCTCGAGGAAGAAGCGCTCCTGGATGTCGAACGCCACCAGCACGGTGTAGAGCACCGCCCACAGCAGGGCCTGGATGAAGTTGGAGGCCGGGCCCGCCAGCGCCACCCAGATCGAGTGCACGCGCGGATGGCGCAGGTGGCCGAAATTCACCGGCACCGGCTTGGCGTAGCCGAAGAGGAAGGCGCCCGAGGTCGCGAAGTACAGCAGCAGCGGCATCGCGATGGTGCCGATCGGGTCGATGTGCTTGATCGGGTTGAGCGTCACGCGCCCCAGCATGTAGGCCGTGTTGTCGCCGAAGTGGCGCGCCACGTAGCCGTGCGCCGCCTCGTGGATGGTGATGGCGAAGAGGACGGGCAACGCGTAGATGAGGACCGTCTGGATGATGTTTTCCATGGGCAGCGGGAATTGTGTCAGAGGCTCTTCAAAGGCCCAGGCGGTCGGCGTCGCCGCGCCCCTGGCGCGTGATCACCGGATCGCCGCCCGTGCCCATGGCGGTCATGTCGACCACCGTGGTCGGCTCCTGCGGGCAGGGGCCGGCATCGACCACGCCGGCCAGCTGCGCTTGCAGGCGGCGGCGGATCTCCTGCGCGTCGTTCAGCGGCTCGGTCTCGTTGGGCGGGATCAGCGTGGTGGCCAGCAGCGGCTCGGCGTGCGCGTCCAGCAGCTGGCGCAGCACGTGGTGGTCGGGCACGCGCAGGCCGATCGTCTTGCGCTGCGGATGGCTGACCCGGCGCGGGACCTCGCGCGTGGCCTCGAGGATGAAGGTGTAGGGCCCGGGCGTGGCCTGCTTGAGCAGCCGGTACTGGCGGTTGTCGACCCGCGCGTAGTTGGACAGCTCCGACAGGTCGCGGCACAGGATGGTGAGGTGGTGCCGCTCGTCCACGCCGCGCAGCTGGCGCAGCCGGTCGGCCGCGGCCTTGTCGTCCAGGTGGCAGGCCAGTGCGTAGCTGGAGTCGGTGGGCACGGCGAGCACGCCGCCTTCGCGCAGCAGCGCCGCGGCCTGCTTCAGCAGCCGCACCTGCGGGTTCTCGGGATGGAGTTCGAAGTACTGGGCCATCGCTTCAGGCCTTGGCTTCCCGCAGCATGGGCACGCGCGATTCGCGCACCGTCAGCCAGGCGCCCAGCGCGCCGCAGGCGGCGATCAGCGCCATGCCGATCAGCGACCAGCCGTCGGGCAGGTGCTCGAACACCAGCCAGCCGCCCACCATCGCGAACGCGATCTGCGAGTAGAGGTAGGGCGTCAGCGTGGACGCCGGCGCGTTGCGGTAGGCGAGGATCAACATGAAATGCCCGACGGTGCCCATGAGGCCCATGAAGGCCATGCCGGCCCACAGCCAGGGATTGGACACCTGCGTCCAGACGAAGGGCAGCGCCAGCGACGCGAGCAGCGTGCCCACCCAGCCGGTGTACAGGTGCATGGTCATCGGGTCCTCGGTGCGCGCCATGCGGCTGGTCAGCACCTGGAACCAGGCGTTGCTGGCCACCAGGCCGAGCGGCAGCAGCATGGCCCAGCTGAAGCTGTCGCCGCCGGGCCGGATGATCACCACCGTGCCCGCGAAGCCGCCGGCCACCAGCGTCCAGCGCAGCGCCGACACCTTCTCCTTGAGCACGGTGGCGGCCAGCAGCGTGACGGCCAGCGGCGACATCATCACGATCGCCGTGAACTCGCCCACGGGCAGGTAACGCAGGCTCAGGAACGACAGCATGCTGCTGGTCAGCAGCAGCACGCCGCGCAGGCACTGGAAGGCCAGGTGGCGGGTGCGCAGCACGCCCCAACCGCGCCAGGGCAGCACGATGGCGGTGGTGGCGACGGCCTGGAACGCGTAGCGCACCCACAGCGCCATCAGCACCGGGACGACCGCACTCACGGCCTTGGTGGTGGTGTCCAGCGCCGAGAAGCAGGCGCAGGCGGCGAGCACCAGCGCGATGCCGGCCAGCTCGGTGCGGGACCCGGACGGCCGTAACGGCGCCGAGCCGGTCACCGGATGCGATCCGCGAGCAGTTCCCACACGGGGGTGAGGTCGGCCGGCAGGGGCGGCAGGCGCCCCAGGTCGGTGTGGCTCTCGTCCGGGCTGTGGAAGTCGCTGCCGCGCGAGGCGGCCAGGCCGAACTCGCGCGCCGTCTCGGCGTAGCGCACGGCCTCGGCCGCCGTGTGGCTGCCGGTGACGACTTCAACGCCGCGGCCGCCGTGGGCCTTGAACTCGGTGAACAGCGCGTATTCCTCGGTGGCGTTGAAGCGGTACCGCGCCGGATGGGCGATGACGGCCACGCCGCCCGACTGGGTGATCCACTGCACCGCGTCCCTCAGGCCGGCCCAGCGATGCGGCACGAAGCCGGGCTTGCCCTCGGTGAGGTAGCGGCGGAACACCTCGGACGTGTCCTTGCAGGCGCCGACCTCGACCAGGAAGCGGGCGAAATGCGTGCGCGAGATCAGCTCGGGATTGCCCACGTACTTGAGCGCGCCCTCGTAGGCGCCGTGGATGCCCACCTGCGCCAGCTGGTCGGACATCTCGCGGGCGCGGGCGCCGCGCCCGCCGCGGGTGGCGAACAGGCCCTGGTGCATGCGGGGATCGTCGGCGTCGAAGCCCAGGCCGACGATGTGCACCGTCTCGCCCGCGAAGGTGACGGAGATCTCGGTGCCGGTGAGGTACTGCAGGCCGTTGTCGCGGGCCGCCGCGGCGGCGCGGTTCTGGCCGCCGATCTCGTCGTGGTCGGTCAGGGCCCACAACTCGACGCCGTTGGCCTTGGCTCGCGCGGCCAGGGCCTCCGGTGTCAGGGTGCCGTCAGAAACCACGGAGTGGCAGTGGAGGTCGGCATTCAAGGTCGGCACCCCCGGATTTTAAGTGGCGGCCGTGCTCAGTTGAGCGCGCCGGCCTGTATCCGCACGTCGCGGTGGGTATGGACCGCGCACCGCAGCGCCACTTCGAGCCCGAGCGAGACCTGCTGCGGCGTCATCGAGGGATGGCCCTGCTGCGGCAGCCACGGCACGTGGATCATCCCGCCGCGCACGCCGCGGCAAGCGGGATCGGTGGCCAGCTTGTGCATCAGGCCGTAGAACACGTGGTTGCACACGAAGGTGCCGGCCGTCTGCGACACCTCGGCCCGGATGCCTTCGGACAGCACCGCGGCGAGCATGGCCTTGATCGGCAGCGTGCTGAAGTAGCCCACCGGGGCGTCCTCGACGACGGGCGTGTCGACGGGCTGCAGGCCCAGGTTGTCGGGGATGCGGGCGTCGTTCACGTTGATCGCGACGCGCTCCAGCGAAAGGGCCGAGCGCCCGCCGGCCTGGCCCGTGCAGACCACGAGGACGGGACGGTGCCGCTCGATCAGCTCGTCCAGCGCGCGCAGCGAATGGTCGAACTGGGTGGGCAGCTGGGCCGCGACGACGCGGTGGCCGTCGAGTTCGAGGCCGTCGAGCGCCTGCACGGCGATCCAGCTGGGATTGATGGGCTGGCCGCCGAACGGGTCGAAACCGGTGACCAGGATGCGGCGATCGCCGACAGGTGCGGGGCGGGCCGGGCTTAGCATCGGATCACTGTACCTCAGGGGTCTTGCGATGCGCTGGGAAGGAAACCGTGAGTCGGACAACGTCGAGGACTACCGCGAATCGGGCGGTGGCGGGGGCGGCTTCCACCTGGGTGGCCGCAGCATCGGCATCGGCACCATCGTCATCGCGCTGGTGGGCGGCGCCATCTTCGGCATCAACCCGCTGACCATCCTCAGCATCCTCTCGGGCGGCCCGGCTCCGCAGGTGCAGCAGCAGCAGGGGCAGCCCCGGCCCGTCCCCGCCAATGACCAGATGGCGCGCTTCGTCTCCACCGTGCTGGCCGACACCGAGGACGTGTGGAAGGAGCAGTTCCGGGCCGGCGGCGCGCAGTACCGCGAGCCCAAGCTGGTGCTGTTCCGCGGCGCGATCGGCACCGCCTGCGGCCAGGGCCAGTCGGCCATGGGGCCGTTCTACTGCCCGTCCGACGAGAAGGTCTACATCGACCTCGATTTCTACGAGACGCTCAAGAGCCGCCTGGGCGCGCCGGGCGACTTCGCCCAGGCCTACGTCATCGCCCACGAGGTGGGCCACCACGTGCAGCACCAGCTGGGCATCACCGAGCGGGTGCACGGCCTGCGCGGCCGCGTGGGGGCCGCGGAGCAGAACGCCGCGAGCGTGCGGCTGGAGCTGCAGGCCGACTGCTTCGCCGGTGTGTGGGCGCACCACGCGCAGAACGCCCGGCAGATCCTGGAGCAGGGCGACGTCGAGGAGGCGATGAACGCGGCCGCACGCATCGGCGACGACGCGCTGCAGAAGTCGGCCGGCCGCGCCGTGGTGCCCGAGAGCTTCACGCACGGCACCAGCGCGCAGCGCCAGCGCTGGTTCCGCACCGGCCTGCAGACCGGCAGCGTGCGGTCCTGCGACACCTTCAGCGCGCGCACGCTCTGAGCCGCGGCGGCTGGCTCAGCCGCGCGGAAAAGCCCGTTCCTGCCGGGTTGGGCCCCGGGTGAGACAATCTCCGGTTGATGACTGCTGCCTCCTTCTCCAACCTTTCCCTGGCTGAGCCGCTGGCCCGCGCCGTGGCCGACATGGGCTACGAGCAGATGACGCCGATCCAGGCGCAGGCGATTCCCGTGGTGCTGACCGGCAAGGACGTCATGGGCGCGGCCCAGACCGGCACCGGCAAGACGGCGGCGTTCTCGCTGCCGCTGCTGCAGCGCCTGCTCAAGCACGAGAACTCCTCCACCTCGCCGGCGCGCCACCCGGTGCGGGCGCTGGTGCTGCTGCCCACGCGCGAGCTGGCCGACCAGGTCGCGCAGCAGATCAAGCTCTACGCCAAGCACACCAACCTGCGCAGCGCGGTGGTGTTCGGCGGCATCGACATGAAGCCGCAGACGGCCGAGCTGAAGAAGGGCGTGGAAGTGCTGGTGGCCACGCCGGGCCGCCTGCTGGACCACATCGAGGCCAAGAACGCGGTGCTCAACCAGGTCGAGTACGTGGTGCTGGACGAGGCCGACCGCATGCTGGACATCGGTTTCCTGCCGGACCTGCAGCGCATCCTGTCGTACCTGCCCAAGCAGCGCACCACGCTGCTGTTCTCGGCCACCTTCTCGCCCGAGATCAAGCGGCTGGCCAACAGCTACCTGCACGACCCGGTGACCATCGAGGTCTCGCGGCCCAACACCACGGCCTCCACCGTGGAGCAGCATTTCTACAGCGTGGCCGACGACGACAAGCGCCACGCGCTGCGGCAGGTGGTGCGCCAGCGCGGCATCAGCCAGGCGTTCGTGTTCGTCAACAGCAAGCTCGGCTGCGCGCGCCTGGCGCGGTCGCTGGAGCGCGACGGCCTGAAGGCCGTGGCGATGCACGGCGACAAGAGCCAGGACGAGCGCCTGAAGGCGCTGGCCGCCTTCAAGGCCGGCGAGGTCGACCTGCTGGTGGCCACCGACGTGGCCGCGCGCGGCCTGGACATCAAGGACGTGCCGGCGGTCTTCAACTTCGACGTGCCGTTCAATCCCGAGGACTATGTGCACCGCATCGGCCGCACGGGCCGTGCCGGGGCTTCGGGCCTGGCGGTGACGCTGGTGTCGAACAGCGACGGCCGGCTGGTGGCCGACCTCGAGAAGCTGCTGAAGAAGAAGATCGACCTGGAGCCGCTGGAGTTCGACGAGGACCGTCCGCGCGGCCGCATCAACGACGGCCGCCGCACCTGGCGCGAGCGCGGCGAACTGGGCGACCCGCGCGACGCGATGGAGCGTGAGCGCGCGGCGCGCCCCCCGCGCGACCTGCGTCCGGCGTCGGCACCCAAGGACCCGTTCTTCGACCAGCCGTACGAAGCGCCCGAAGGCGATGCCAAGCCTGCCTGGGAGAACGCCGCCAAGCCGGCGGTCAACCGCGTCTCGGCCAACATCAAGGCGCGCGGCCGCAAGGTGGCGGCGCTGTTCAGGCAGCCGTCGCAGTAACGGTCACTCCCCCGGCACCTGCGCCTGCTCGCAGTCGACCTGCACGACCTCGCGCGTGCCGGTCGCCGGGTCCCACCGCAGGGCGCTCAGGCAGCCGCCCCACACGCAGCCCGTGTCCAGCGCGATGACGTCGTCGCGCAGCAGCAGCCCCAGCTGCGACCAGTGGCCGAACGCGATGGTCGTGCCGGCCGTTCGCCGGTCCGGCACCTCGAACCAGGGCAGCGTTCCCGGCGGCCCTTCGTGCAGGCCACCCGAAGCCTTCAATTGCATCTCGCCTTCCGGCGTGCAAAAGCGCAGCCGCGTGAGCGCGTTGACGATCACGCGCAGCCGGTCGTGGCCTTGCAGGCCCTCGTCCCAGCGATCGGGCTGGTTGCCGTACATGTTGGCCAGGAAGGCGATGAGCTCGGGCTCTTGCGCACGCAGCACCGCTTCGACCTCCGCGGCCAGCGCCATCGTCTTCGCGACGTCCCACTGCGGCAGCACGCCGCCATGCACCATCAGGAGACCGTGCTCGTGCAGCGCCATGCGCTGGTGCCGCAGCCAGTGCAGCAGGGCCTCGCGGTCGGGCGCGAGCAGCACCGAGTCCATGGTGTCGTTGCCGTGCGGCGCGCGCAGCCCGTGCGCCACCGCCAGCAGGCTGAGGTCGTGGTTCCCCAGCAGGCAGGTGGCGCTTCCGCCCAAAGCCATCAGCCGGCGCAGCACCGCGGCCGACTCCGGCCCGCGGTTCACCAGGTCGCCGAGCAGGATGGCGTGGTCGCGGCTGGGCGAGAAGCCCACCTTGGCCAGAAGCCGCCCCAGCGCCGCGTCGCAGCCTTGCACATCCCCGATCAGATAAAGTCCCATGGTGTCCGACGTCCCCCGTGAGCCATGGATTTTCTGCTGATCGCGCTGTTGACGCTGCTCAATGGCGTGTTCGCGATGTCCGAGATGGCCCTGGCGTCCAGCCGCCAGGCACGCCTGCAGGCCCTGGCCCATGAAGGCGACAGCGGCGCCTCCGTGGCGCTGCGGATGTTCGAGAACCCCACCCAGTTCCTCTCCACCGTGCAGGTGGGCATCACCTCGATCGGCATGCTCAATGGCATCGTGGGCGAGGCGGCGTTCAGCGGCCGCCTGTCCCGCTGGCTGGAGGGCTTCGGCGCCCCCGAGGGCGTGGCCTCCATCGCCGCCACGGCCATCGTGGTGGCCGTCATTACGTTCGTCACGATCATCTTCGGCGAGCTGGTGCCCAAGCGCATCGGCCAGCTCTATCCCGAGCAGGTGTCGCGTCTGGTCGCGCGGCCGATGGCGGGGCTGGCACGCGCGGCCGGCCCCTTCGTCAAGCTGCTGTCCGCCACGACGCAGGCCACGCTGAAGCTGCTGCGCATCGACACCACGCAGACGCGCGGCATGACCGAAGAGGAGATCGCGCACAGCCTCGAGGAAGGCGTGGACGCCGGCGTGATCGAGGCGCAGGAGCACCAGATGGTGCGCAACCTGTTCCACCTGGACGACCGCGCGCTCACCTCGATGATGATCCCGCGCTCCGACATCGAATGGCTGGAGGCGACGGCCACGGTGGCCGACGCGCTGCGGCTGGCGGGGCAGGGCGGCGCGCATTCCTGGTACCCGGTGTGCCGCGGCTCGCTCGACGACGTGGTGGGCATCGTCAGCGTCGCGCGGCTGCTCTCGCTCGGCACCGACCACCAGGGCGCGGTGGAAGCGCAGGCGGTGCCCGCGGCCTTCGTGCCCGAGACGCTCTCCGGCATGGAACTGCTCGAGCAGTTCCGGCGCCAGTCGCAGCGCGTGGTGTTCGTGGTGGACGAATACGGCGTGGTGCAGGGCCTGGTGACGCCGCGCGACGTGCTGGAGGCGATCACCGGCGAACTGCGGCCCGACGTGCAGGGCGAGGCCTGGGCCACGCCGCGCGACGACGGCTCCTGGCTGCTCGACGGCCTGATGCCCGTGGCCGAGCTGAAGGCGCGCCTTCTCATCCGCGAACTGCCCGAGGAGGACCGCGGCCGCTACAACACCGTGGCCGGGCTGCTGCTCGCGCTGTCGGGGCACCTGCCGAAGGTCGGCGAGCGGATCGAGTGCGATGACTGGATCTTCGAAGTGGTGGACCTGGACGGCCGGCGCATCGACAAGGTGATGGCCATCCCCAACCCGCGCGCGGACAAGGAGTGACGATGTCGGACACGCTGTACTACGACAAGCCGGTGCTGCTCAACCGCGACAAGCACCGCCATCGCAGGATCCGCGCCACGCCCGGCTTCGCCTTCGCGCGCGACGCCAACTCGCTCTACCTCGCCGGCGTGGAGTTCAACGAGGCCTGCAAGGAATACGCGATCGTCTTCACCCGCCAGAAGGACGGCAAGGTCGCGCCCGTGGTAATGCTGGGCCTGCGCAACCGCGAGAACCTGTTCGTCGACGACGAGGACCGCTGGACCGGGAGCTACGTGCCGGCCTTCGTGCGGCGCTATCCGTTCGTGCTGGCCGAGCTGCCGGGCCAGCAGATGGGCGTGTGCATCGACGAGGCTTTCGCCGGGATCAACGACACCGAAGGCGAGGCACTGTTCGACGAGAAGGGCGGCAACACGCCTTTCCTGCAGAACGCGCTGGACTTCCTGCAGCGCTACCAGGCCGAGTACCTGCGCACCGAAGCCTTCTGCCGGCACCTGTCCGATGCCGGGCTGCTGACCGAGATGAGCGCCAAGGCCGACCTGGTGGACGGCCGTACCTTCACCGTGGCCGGCCTGCTGGTCGTCGACGAGAAGAAGCTCCACGCGCTGCCCGACGACAAGGCGATGGCGCTGTTCCGCGCGGGCGAACTGCACCTCATCTCGATGCACCTGCTGTCGCTGTCCAACCTGTCGCGCCTGGTCGACCGGATGGCCGGGCGTGCAGGTTCGGCCGTGGCGCCGGCCGCGAAGCCGCCGGCTCAGTAGGCCGGGCGGTCCGCCGGCAGGCGCGCGGGGTCGAGCACGTCCAGCGCCTTCTGCGCCGACAGGCGCTTGAGCAGCAGGTCCAGCCGCTGCTCGTCCATCCGGGTGCGATCCAGGATCCAGCTGCGCCGCAGCGGCCGGTTGCTCATGAGCGACATCAGCCGCAGCACATCGGCGGTGCGCAGGTTGCCCGGCAGGTCGGGCCAGTGCTTCAGGCGGTAGATCAGGTCGCCGGGCAGGTCCGGCTCGGCGATGACGGTGTCGGGGAAGGACGATTCCAGCAGCTGCGGACGCGAGCCGCCGAACGAGGAACTCGTTCGCCTCGCCCACTCGGTGATCGTCTGGAACATGGTCACGCTGTTACCTCATCCGTACTGCGTAACAGAGTGTGTGCCGCCTGCCGAGTCCGGCATTAGGGATGCGCGCGGCGGACCTTAAGTCAGATGCGTAAGGGTTTGCGCTTCGTTTCCTGAGTCGAGCTTTACGTAAACCCACGGTCGCGCAAGTCATGGATGAGTTCACATCTCATTACCATCCGAGATGTGACGACTCGAGAGCAGCTGGCCGTGGAGGCCTGGAAAAAGGCCGACGCGGAAGCCCGCGAGGCCGAGCTGCGCCTCAAGGCGGCCTGGGATCAATACGAGATCCGCCGCGACGTCCCGCCCTCCGAGGACCTGATGGTCGAGGTCGCGCGGCTGCGCCGCCTGGCCAACGAAAAGCTCGGCGTGGCCATGATGCTGATGTCGCGCAAGGCCTGAGCCCGGCGACGAATCGACGGCATCTCAGGCCGCGAACAGCCAGATCACGAACAGCAGCAACGCGCCGGCGATGCCGGCGGCGAACGGCTCGATATCCAGCAGCAGCGGGGTCAGGCGCGACAGGAACCTGGGCATGGACTTCTCCCGGTGGACGGGCGGAAACCCATGATCCGCCGACGCCGCGAAAGCGCAACCGGGCGTCGCGATTGCAAACAACTCTCACGCGCGTAAAACCTGAAGGCCGGGCTCCCTTTCCTGATGGACGGATGCGATTGCAACATCTCGCAAACCCAGCGCCGAGCTGCGGACTTCCAGAATAGGCACGGGCCGGCGCGAATCCGGCCTCGGCTGGAGGAGGTCGGTATGTCCAGGGCATCGCCC
>Ga0247827_10001144_pt1 | contig 11474 bp, 7 predicted proteins | sample 12C_Control_Day2_FD_194414 | JGI IMG/M metagenome (GOLD analysis project Ga0247827, IMG submission 194414) | Soil microbial communities from agricultural site in Penn Yan, New York, United States - 12C_Control_Day2 | ecosystem: Environmental > Terrestrial > Soil > Agricultural land | place: USA... | reverse complement strand
ATTCGGCTTCTATTTTTCGGCGCATCCCGTCGACTCCCAGCGCCACCTTCTGGCGGCGCACAAAGTTCGAAGCTTCGCCGAACTGGCGGCAATGCCGGGACCGCCCGACGGCGGTCGGTCTTCGTCGATGCTTGCTGGTCTGATCGAAGGTGCGAGATGGCGGGTCTCGGCGCGGGGCCGGCGGTTCCTGACCGCGACGATTTCCGATGCCAGCGGGCAATATGAAGCCACCGCGTTCGACGAGGAGCCGTGCGCCGATCTGGAAGCAGCCGCCAAATCTTCCGCTTGCGGCTTGATGTCCGTAGAGCTCGACCGCAGGCCGGGCGACGACATGCCGCGGGTTACGGTGAAGAAATTCCAGCCGCTCGACAGCCTGGCGAAAAGGTCGAGGCTCATGCTTTCCGTCCAGATTGCCGATCCGTCGCTTTTGCCCGCAATTGGCCGCGAGCTAAGTGAGGCTCGCGGCGGAACCGGCGTAGTTAGGGCTATCCTTGGGATCAGCGACGGAAGACAAGCGACGCTGGTCCTGGGACGCGACTACGGTCTCGATGCCGACCTCGCCGCCCGCCTCACCCGCATCTTGGGGGAGGGGGCGGTCGAGCTCAGCGCGCAGGAGCCCCCGAGGCTTGCCTTGGTAAGCTGACGGCTAGGCCATCATGAAGCCGGCCTTGTTCACCTCCTTGGTAATGCGGGCGTCCAGTTCTTCGTCGATTTCGCTCCGGAGCCGGGGGAAGACTTCATCCTCTTCCATCTTGGCATGGGCTTCGACGGAGTTGCGGAACTGCTGCACCGTCTCGACCCATGCCGGATCGTCGGCGCTCATATGATTTAGGCGGTAGAGGAATTCCTTCACCTCGCCATGTTCCGTTTCGAGGTTTTCAGCATCGGCTCGGTCATTGGCCTCGCGAAGCGCCGGATAGACGACATGCTCTTCGGCATAGGCATGCTTGTCGAGCGCAAAGCCGAGCTTCATCAGCATCATCTTGCGCTGGACGGTCTGGCTATCGTCGGTGGCCAGCATCTTGTCGAACAGCATCAGAACCGCGTCATGTTCCGCGGCGAGGCTATCAGCCCAGTTGCCCTGGCTGGCGCTCATCGCCTGGGTCAGGAACTTTCGGCCCAAATTAGCGGCCATGGCCAAGGCCGCGCCCCCCAGTGCGGCCCCGGCGATCGCTCCGGCGGACCCCCATCGAAATGCGCTGCTTTCCGCCGAGCTCCGACTGCGCGATGAACTGCTGCGATTGGTGCCACGGGTAGCCATGGGTGCGTCCTCCTTCTGGGGTTTGCACCATTAACTCACTGGCTACCAACGCCGTTCCTGCGGCTCGTCGCAGTATCAGCCGGGCGGCTGCTCCGGGGGTGTTTCTGTTGTCGAATCGTCGGGCAGGGGACTCGTGCCCGGTTCGTCGGGATTGGTCGGCGGCGGCGCCTCCTGAAGGCTGTTCACGTCCAGCGCGGATGTCGGCTCGTCAAATGTCGGCTCGTCAACCGTTGCCACGGGCGGCGGCGGGTTGGCCGTCTCATATTCGGAGCCTGGAAGTTCGCTCGGCGCCTTGCTCGGTGGCGAGGTCCGGTCCTTGGGCGCGGTCGCGCCCTGGTAAACGCAAGCATCCAGTCCGTCGCGGCGGACTTGGCCGATCCGGGCCGAAATTGTGTTCCCATAACGGCGGGTGAAGCCTTTTGGAGCAACCGCCCCGCGCTTCTTTGGAAGCGGCAGTACCGCGGCGATTCGAGCCGCTTCGGTGGGGCTCAGCGCACTCGCGTCATGGTCGAAGTAGCGTTGGGCGCCAGCATTGGCGCCATAGGTGCCGATCCCGGTCTCCGCGACGTTCAAATAGACCTCCATGATCCGCCGCTTGCCCCACAGCCGCTCGATCAGGAAGGTGAAGTAGGCTTCGGCCCCCTTGCGGGCATAACCGCCGCCCTGCCACAGGAACGCGTTCTTCGCCGTCTGCTGGCTGATCGTCGATCCGCCGCGGATCCGCCCGCCCGAGGCATTGCGCTTCATTGCATCCTCGATCGCCTCGAAATCGAAGCCGTTGTGCTGACAGAACTTGCCGTCCTCGGCCGCAATAGCGGCGCGCACCATGTCGCGGTCCATCTCGTCGAGGTTCATCCAGTCCTTGTTGAGTCCGCGCCCTCCGACGAGGTCGCCAATCATCGTGGCCGTAATCGGCGGCGGCACGAAGCGATAGGCGAGCACCCACAAGATGCTAAACAGGAAGAGCGCCAGGATGATCCGCCATAGCCACCCGAAGAGGCCGCGCCTGCCTTTGCGGTGACGCTTGTAGGTCGGGATTGTCTTCGAGCGCTTGGCCATGGCGCTTTGTGTCCGGCCCGCGAAGAAAAGAAAAGGGCGTCGCCGAGGGGTCGAAAGATGAACCTCAAATTAGCGAGCGCTGAGACGCCCTGTCGCCACGTTCAATCGAGCTGAATGGCCCCTCGGTTCATGCACCGCACAGGCACAATTCGTAGGGTCGGAAGTTGATATTCATAACATTTGATTGGGCGAGGAGGTTGTAATGACTCGCAAGTTTTTCCTGATTGCTGGTGTCGCCGCCGTGGCGCTGACCAGCCCGGTAAGTGCCGAACGTAAAAGCAACGAACGTGAAAGCCGCGCACAGGCCAGCCAGAATGGCGGCGAACGCAAGGCACAGCGAAGCGAGCGCGCCGAGCGTCCGCAGCGCACGGAGCGCCAGACCGTCCAGCGCGCCGAACGCCCGCAACGGGCTGAGCGCCAGCGTGTGGAGCGTTCGCAGCGTGTCGAGCGCGCCGAACGTCCGCAGCGCGCCGAACGCCAGCGCGTCGAGCGGGTCGAACGCCCCCAGCGCATGGAGCGTCAACAAGTTCAACGCGCCGAGCGCCCTCAGCGCATCGAGCGTCAGCAGGTCCAGCGTGCGGAACGTCCGCAGCGCGTCGATCGTCAGCGCATTGAGCGCGCAGAACGAACGCAACGCGTGGACCGTCAACCGCGGATCGAGCGTGCCGACCGCGCTCAGCGGGTCGAACGCCAACATATCCAGAAGGCTGAACGTCGCAGCGTCGAGCGCCTTGAGCGCCGCCCGGCCATTGCCCGCCAAGATCGGGGGGCGATCGACCGGGTAAGCACCCGCGAAACTCAGCGGGAATTGCCGGCACGGTTCGTTGCTCGCGACGATCGCCAGCTAGCACGCATGTTCAACGATCGGCCGATGCGAGCGATGAAGATCAGGAATGACCGACGCATCATCGCGATCGGAGACCGGATCGATCCTGCGCGCTTCTCGAGCACGATTCCGAACGTCTATCGGACGCGCTATTACGATACGCCGGACTATTATTATCGTTACGACGATGATCTCGGCTATCTCTACCGGATTGATCGCGACGATGATTTCGTCCGCGCCATGATCCCGCTGTTTGGCGGCTATGGCATCGGCGATCCGTGGCCGAATACCTATTACAGCAGCTATGTGCCGGCTGGGTATCGTTCGCTCTATTACGATACGCCCGACTATTATTATCGCACCGACGGCTACGGCATCTATCGGGTCAACGCGGGAACGCAGTTGATCGCGGGGCTCGTCGCCTTGCTCGGCGGACAGGGTTTCGGCGTCGGCCAGATGCTTCCGCTCAGCTATGGCGCCTACAATGTGCCGATGGCCTATCGCTCGACCTATTATGATCGGGACGACGCCTGGTATCGCTATGGCGACGGCTTCATCTACGAAGTCGACCCGTACAGCCGCCGGATCGATGCGCGCTATCCGCTCTACGGCGCGGGCTATGACTATATGGTCGGACAGCCGTGGCCGGCGGCCTATCCCGGCTACAACGTGCCGATGGCATACCAGCCGCTCTATTACGATACGCCGCAAAATCAGTATCGCTACGCTAATGGCGGAATCTACCAGGTCGATCCCACGACACAGGTGATCCAGGCGCTCGTAGCACTTGTCAGCGGCCAACCGATGGCGATCGGCCAGCAGCTTCCGGCAGGCTATGGCACGTACAACGTCCCGCTCGCCTACCGGGATCGCTATTATGACAGCAACGACGCCTGGTATCGTTACGCCGACGGCTATGTTTACCAGGTCGACCCGGGGACGGGGCTAATCGCAGAGTCCTTCCCGATCTACGCCTGATCGGAAACCGTTCGAGGTAAAATGGGCAGCGGCGTGCAACATGCGCCGCTGCCTTGCCATGTCCAGTCGGCTTGGCCATTCCGTCGCCTGAAGAAGGGCGGGGAGGATGATGCGCGTTCTGGTGACGGGTGCAGCGGGGCTGATCGGTAGCGGAGTCGCGGCGCGTCTTCGCCAGGATCATGACGTCACTGGCCTCGATCTCCTGGCCGGGCCAGAAGTGCAGGTCGTCGGCAACTGCTTCGATGTGGCTGAGTGGCGGCAAGCGGTTGGTCAATTCGATGCGGTCGTCCATGTCGCGGCATTGCATGCCCCACATGTCGGCGAGCGCAGCAGTGTCGACTTCAGCAAAACCAATGTCGAGGCGACGTCACGCCTGCTCGATCTTGCGATTGATTCGGGCGCCAGCCATTTCGTGCTGACGAGCACGACCTCACTATATGGCCATGCCCTGGAATCGAACGGGCAGGCAGTGTGGGTCGACGAGGAACTTCAGCCGCAACCCCGGGACATCTACGACGAGACGAAGCTTCAGGCTGAAGAACTTGTCGCGTCGGCCGGAAACGCACTCAACGTGACGTCACTCAGAATGTCGCGCTGCTTTCCCGAAGCGGCTGACGTCATGGCCTGGTACCGGCTCAATCGCGGCGTGGATCGGCGCGACGTGGCGGAGGCGCATGCCTTGGCTCTTAAGCGGCAAGGACCGCCCGCTACCTTCGTCATCAGCGCCGCCACGCCCTTCCGGCGAGAGGATTGCGCGCAGCTGGTTGCTGACGCACCTGCCGTGATTGAACGTCGCTGCCCCGGATTGATCGACCGGATGACTGGCAAAGGCTGGCGTCCGCCACAGTCAATCGACCGAGTTTACGACGCCAGTACCGCACGTGAATTGGGCTTTTCACCCCGGCATGGCATCGAATCCGCCATCGCCGGCGACTGGGATCCGTTTCCGGCGCGCTGACGCCACGTCTTGCCGCAATGCAGCAAGAACCGTATCTGCCACCCTATGACATCGATGAACGACATCCGCCGCAGCTTCCTCGACTATTTCGAGAAGAATGGTCACGCGCGGGTGCAATCGGCCCCGCTGGTTCCGCACAACGACCCCACCCTGATGTTCGTCAACGCGGGCATGGTTCCGTTCAAGAACGTCTTCACCGGCCTCGAGACGCGGCCCTATTCGACCGCGGTCAGCAGCCAGAAGTGCGTTCGCGCCGGCGGCAAGCACAATGACCTCGACAATGTCGGCTATACGTCGCGGCATCACACATTCTTCGAAATGCTCGGGAATTTCTCCTTCGGCGACTATTTCAAGGAACAGGCGATCCACCACGCCTGGACCTTGATCACCAAGGAATGGGGCCTCGATCCCGACCGCCTGACGGCCACCGTCTATCACACCGACGACGAGGCGTTTGACCTGTGGAAGAAGGTCGCCGGCCTTCCCGACAGCCGCATCATCCGAATTCCTACCAAGGATAATTTCTGGGCGATGGGCGACGATGGCCCCTGCGGACCTTGCTCGGAGATATTCTTCGACCATGGCGACCACATCCCCGGTGGCCCACCAGGCTCGCCCGACGAGGATGGCGATCGGTTCGTCGAGATATGGAACCTGGTGTTCATGCAGTTCGAGCAGGCGGCAGGCGAGATCGTCTCCGAGCTGCCGAAGAAAAGCATCGATACCGGCATGGGTCTCGAACGCGTCGCAGCGGTGCTGCAGGGCGTTCACGACAATTATGACACCGACACGTTCAAGGCGCTGATCGCGGCCAGCGAGGAGCTAACCAAAACCCGCGCCGAGGGCGACCAGCAAGCCAGCCATCGCGTCATTGCCGACCATCTTCGTGCCTCCGGCTTCCTGGTGTCCGATGGGGTGCTGCCGGCCAACGAGGGCAGGGGATATGTTCTTCGACGCATCATGCGCCGCGCGATGCGCCACGCTCACCTGCTTGGCGCCAAGGAACCGCTGATGTGGCGGCTCGTGCCGGAACTGGTGTCGGAAATGGGCAGCGCCTATCCGGAGCTCGTCCGCGCCCAGCCGCTGATCGAGGCGACTCTGCTCCAGGAGGAGACCCGCTTCCGCCAGACCTTGGCCAATGGCCTCAAGCTTCTCGACGAAGCGACAGCGGATCTTGCCGAAGGAGGTACCCTTCCGGGCGCGACCGCGTTCAAGCTCTACGATACCTTCGGTTTCCCCTACGACCTCACCGAGGACGCATTGCGCGCTCGCGGGTTGGCCGTTGATCGGGAAGGTTTCGATGCTGCCATGGCGGAGCAGAAGGCCCAGGCTCGCGCGGCCTGGAAAGGATCCGGCGAGAAAGCGTCGGACGAACTATGGTTCGACCTTTCTGAAGAACTCGGGTCGACCGAATTCATCGGCTATTCGACCCATGAAGGCGAGGGCGTCGTGCTTGCCATCCTGCGTGATGGTGATCGAGTCGATGACGCAAATGAAGGCGAGACGGTCACCATCCTGATGAACCAGACACCGTTCTACGGGGAAAGCGGCGGACAGGTTGGCGATGCCGGAAAACTGACTTCCCTCAATGGTTTCGTTGGTGAAGTTGAGGATACGTCGAAGCCACTTGGTAAGCTGCATGCGTTGCGCACGCGCGTTGCGAAGGGCCAGGTGAGCGTCGGCAACACGCTGCATCAAGTGGTCGACGTCGAGCGTCGGACCCAGATCCGTGCCAATCATAGCGCTACTCACCTGCTGCATGCAGCGCTCCGCGAACGGCTTGGCGGCCATGTGACGCAAAAGGGGAGCCTCGTTGCCCCTGACCGCCTGCGCTTCGACTTTTCGCATCCCAAGGCGCTTTCGCCTGAGGAAATCGCCGCCATCGAGGGCGATGTGAATGCGGAAATTCGCTCCAACGAGCCGGTTTCGACGCGACTGATGACCCCGGACGAGGCCGTGAATGCCGGCGCCTTGGCGCTGTTCGGCGAGAAATATGGCGATGAAGTGCGCGTGCTCAGCATGGGCCGAGGCAACGAACGCCGATACTCGGTGGAGCTGTGTGGCGGCACCCATGTCACGGCGACTGGAGATATCCAGTTGCTCAAGATCATCAGCGAAAGTGCCGTTTCTTCTGGCGTTCGCCGTATCGAGGCGCTGACCGGCGAAGCCGCCCGGCAATGGCTCAACCATCGCGACGAGACGCTTAGGGAGGCCGCCTCCGCGCTGAAAGCTTCTCCGGACGAGGTACCGGCACGTGTTGCAGCGCTCGTAGAGGACCGCCGCCGGCTCGAGCGTGAGCTGGCTGAGGCCAAGAAGGCGCTGGCAATGGGCGGCGGAGGGAAGGCTGCAGCTGCTGGTCCGGAGCAGGTCGGTGGCCATGCTTTCCTGGGGCAAGTCGTCGACGGCCTGGACCCCAAAGGACTTCGCGGAGAAGTCGACGGAATGAAGCAGCGCCTCGGAAGCGGGGTCGCTGCGCTTGTTGCGGTTAACGAAGGCCGGGCCAGCGTCGCCGTGGGCGTCACCGATGACCTCTCCGGGCAAGTTAGCGCAGTCGAGCTGGTCAAGGCGGCTGTGGCTGCACTTGGCGGGCAGGGTGGTGGCGGACGGCCCGACATGGCGCAGGGCGGCGGCCCCGACGGCGCCAAGGCCAATGACGCGCTACAGGCAGTCCGCGAAGCGTTGGAGAAGGTCGCGGCCTAGTGGAGCCGGCTATCATCTGAGCATGCGGGGTTCATGCCTTCGGCTTGGCGGCGTCCCTCAGGCGGCGACGGCCGAGGCTCGGTTCGACCTCCAACCGACCCGCTTTCATGATCGAGGCGCGAAGTTCGCTCCGCTTTTCGTGGATCGAGGCAATGACCGGACCCATGGCGACGCCGATGTCGACCAGAACGGCCTCGCTGAGCTGAAGCGAGGCTTCGAGGGTTTCCGGGACCGCATCGGTCACTCCAGCGCGGTAAAGTGCAGCCGCATGATCCGTGTCGCGGGCACGAGCGATGATCGGAAGCGCGGGATGCTCATGCCTCAGCCGCTTGGCGAGGCGTGCCGTCAGCACGGGATCGTCCATGGTCAGAACTACTGCGGCGACATGATCCAGCCGCAATTTTTCGATCAGTTCCTTTCTTGAGACATCCCCGTAAAGTACGGAATATCCGGCCTTTCTTGCTTCAGCAAAGCTGTCGATATCACTGTCGACTGCCAAGTATGGGCGGCCATGCTGCCGCAGCATGTCTGCGATCATCTGCCCGACGCGACCAAAGCCGAAAATTACGGTCCTGCCCGCCGTAACCTCGACTTCTTGGTCCTTCAGTTCTGAATGTCGAACCCTGCTGGCCATGAACCGCCCGAAGCTTGCAAGCAAAGGCGTCAGGGTAAGCCCAATTGCCGTCGCGGCGGACCAGAATCCAACCGTTTCAGCACTGAGAATTCCGGCAAGCCCGGCAGCACCCAGCACGATCAGCGTCGTTTCCGACGGACTTGCCATCATGATCCCGGTTTCGCGCGCGACCGCGGCTGGAGCGCCGGCCATTTTCAGCAATACGCCGGTTACGATCGCCTTTACGAGGATCACCGCCGCCAGCGCGCCCAGCAGGGCGGGCCAACCGGTTATCAGGCTGCCGACATCGATCCTCATTCCGACGGTAATCAGGAAGACGCCAAGCGCGAGGCCCTTGAACGGTTCAACGACGACCTCGACCTCGTTGCGATATTCGGTTTCGGCGATGACGAGCCCTGCGACCAGCGCCCCAAGGATTGGGGACAAGCCGACCGAAGCCGTGACGGTCGCCGACAGGATTACCACCAAGAGAGAAATGGCGAGAAACAGTTCGGGCTTTTTCGATCGTGCGGCCTGGGCGAACAAGGCAGGGAGCATGAAGCGGCCGACCACCAGGATGGCGACGATGACCAGGACTCCCTGGAGCGCGATTACACCGAGTCCGCTTGCCGCCTTTCCCGCGGCGCCCACCAGGAACAGCATGGGGACCAGCGCCAGATCCTCGAACAGAAGCATGGCAAGCGCTGCACGGCCCACCTGGCTTTGCGTTCCGGAAATTGGCAGGACCAGCGCAGTCGACGACATTGCCAGCGCCAGGGAAAGCCACAGCGCCGACTCCACGGGCCAACCGAACAAGACGAGCGCTCCGCCGATAAGCACGGCAGTACCAAGCAGTTCCGCCGCGCCGATCCCAAACACCATCTTCCGCATCGACACCAATCGCCGGAAACTCAGTTCCAGGCCGATCGAAAAGAGCAGGAGGACGATGCCGAGCTCGGCGAAGGGCTCTATCCCTTCCGGGTCGGTAATGGAGACCCAGTCCAGCCAGGGATACTGCCCCGTCAATGCGCCCAGTCCGAACGGCCCGGCAATGATCCCGACGAGGATGAAGCCGATAACCGGATTGACCTTGAACCGGGCAAAGGTGGGAATGACGATTCCCGCAGCGCCCAGGATGGTCAGCGCGTCGCTAAGCGCCGGGGTAATGTGGAACTCGCCAGCCATGCCTCCCTTGAAGCATGGCGCGGCGCGGCTGTCACCGGCGCCGATCGAATCTTTGGCCTGTCCTACATGGGCGGCAGCTGGCATCTGACGTCATGACGCCGATCCGCGCGAACTGCTGATCACCAAACAATCGATAAGGTCACTAAGCTCGCACGAAAATGCGCCTTACCCTGAGACTTTAGTGACCTTAAGCGAGGTTCAGGCCGCAACGCCCTCTTCAACCATGGCGGCTTCGAGGTTCTCGCGGATCGCTTCGAAGAACTGCTCAGTCGTCATCCAGGCCTGTTCCGGGCCGACCAGCAGCGCGAGATCCTTGGTCATCTTGCCGCTCTCGACCGTCTCGATGCAGACGCGCTCCAGCGTTTCGGCGAAGCGGACAACTTCCGGCGTGTCGTCGAGGCGACCGCGGAACTTGAGACCGCCTGTCCAGGCGAAGATCGACGCGATCGGGTTGGTCGACGTCGCCTTGCCCTGCTGGTGCTGGCGGTAGTGGCGAGTGACGGTACCGTGCGCGGCTTCCGCCTCGACAGTCTTTCCGTCCGGGGTCATCAGGACCGACGTCATCAGGCCAAGCGAGCCGAAGCCCTGCGCAACCTGGTCCGACTGCACGTCGCCGTCATAATTCTTGCAGGCCCAGACGAACTTGCCGCTCCACTTGAGGGCGGATGCGACCATGTCGTCGATCAGGCGGTGCTGATATTCGATCCCGGCCTTCTCGAACGCTGCCTTGAATTCGGCGTCGTAGATCTCCTGGAAGATGTCCTTGAAGCGGCCGTCATAGGCCTTGAGGATCGTATTCTTGGTCGACAGGTACACCGGCCAGCCGCGCTGCAAACCGTAGTTGAGGCTGGCGCGGGCAAAGTCGCGGATCGAATCGTCGAGATTGTACATCCCCATGGCGACGCCAGCGGCAGGGAAGTCGAAGATCTCATGTTCGATCACTTCGCCATTCTCGCCAACCCACTTGATGGTCAGCTTGCCCTTGCCCGGCACCTTGAAATCGGTCGCCTTGTACTGGTCGCCGAACGCGTGACGTCCGACGACGATCGGATCGGTCCAGCCGGGGATGAGCCTCGGCACGTTCTGGATGACGATCGGTTCGCGGAAGATTGTGCCGCCAAGGATGTTGCGGATCGTGCCGTTCGGCGATTTCCACATCTTCTTGAGGCCGAATTCCTCGACGCGCTGCTCGTCGGGCGTGATCGTGGCGCATTTGACGCCGACGCCATATTGCTTGATCGCCTCGGCGGCCTCGATCGTGATCTTGTCCTCGGTCTCGTCGCGCTTCTCGACGCCAAGATCGTAATATTTCAGGTCGATATCGAGATAGGGCAGGATCAGCTTTTCGCGGATCCACTGCCAGATGATGCGAGTCATCTCGTCGCCGTCGAGTTCGACGACCGGGTTCTTCACCTTGATCTTGGCCATTTCGATTTCCTGTGCCGGGATTTGCTGTTGGGCCGCGCCTTAGGCAGTCGTTTCGCGATAGGCAACCATCGCGCATTGCCCCTCGTTACGCTTGTCCCTAAGGAACGGCGCCATGGCAGAACTCGACAAGCCCAACAGCCACCTGACGACCGTCAAATGGCGCTTTCCCTCGGTCCATCCCGAGGGTCGCAAATTTACCCTGATCGCGGGTTTCCTGGCGCTGATCGGTTTCCAGGGCCCCGATATTATCGGATGGCTTCTCGTCGGGCTGACGATCTGGGTTGCCGCGTTTTTCCGCGACCCGGTCCGGACTACGCCGGTGGATCCCAAGCTGATTGTTGCGCCAGCGGACGGACTGGTGACGATGGTCAAGCGGGTTGCTGCGCCGCTGGAACTGGCGGGCGAAGGCGGCCTGACCGGTGAATTCACCCGCGTTTCGATTTTCATGAGCGTATTCGATGTCCAC
>Ga0247827_10001141_pt1 | contig 11494 bp, 10 predicted proteins | sample 12C_Control_Day2_FD_194414 | JGI IMG/M metagenome (GOLD analysis project Ga0247827, IMG submission 194414) | Soil microbial communities from agricultural site in Penn Yan, New York, United States - 12C_Control_Day2 | ecosystem: Environmental > Terrestrial > Soil > Agricultural land | place... | reverse complement strand
TCGCCGCCCAGGGCGAAACCACCCCCGCCGCCACCGCCTTGTCCCGCCTGCGGCCTCGAAGGGTCGCGCCGCGGACGTTCCGCGTCGGCCGGCTTGGGGTTCTGCAGCGTAGGTCGCGCGCGGATTGGCACATAGGCCAGGCTCGGCAGGATCCCATCGCGCTCGAGCAGCGCGTTCATGGTCTCCGTCATCTGGCCGAAGTGCTGCATGACCACGCGGTCATAGGTCCGGAACAACAGCAGGCGCGCTTCAAGGCCGATCTGCAACGAATGGGCCGCCTCGCGCAGGATCCGGCCCAGCATCTGCGGCCCGACGGGCAGGCGCTCGGAATCGAACGCGGGCTGGCCCGCCAGCACGGCGAAGCGCTGGCCGAGCAGGTGCAGCGACAGGCTCGCGCGCGACTCGTGGCGCAGCGCGATGTCGCGCAGGACCGAGTCCTCGTCCATCGATTCGTCGTCGAGGAGCGCGAGGTTGCGGAAGGAGGGTTGGGCCACGCCCGTCACGCCAAGTTTGGAAGGCGTCTTCGGGTCGCGGATGACGGCGAGCGCCGCCTCGAGGCCGATCAGGTAACGCGGTACCAGGTCCGAGCGATTGAGCCGCAGCGTGCGCAGCGTCTCCATGTGCTGGCCTTGCAGCGCCGGATTGCGCGCGTGGTCGGCGAGGCGGAACAGTTGCTGTTCCAACTCGTTGAGCATCTGCGAGAGATGCCGCGCCATCTCGTCGGAGACGAGGCTGAGGAGGTGTTCGAGGACGCGCCTGACGCGCCGCGGAAGATTCGCGGAGGCGAGGGTCGGGGCGGCTTGGGTTCCTGGCAGGTCGAACGAAACGGGCATCTGTCGCTCGCGCTACTTTTTTGACTTCTTATCACGCCCGTCGTGCGCGGGCCACTCCCCATTGCCATGCGGAGGCGAACGGTGCCGCGGCGCCGGACGATCGGCGCAGCGCTCCCCGATGTCAGTCCGACAGGAACAATTCGATGACGTCATTGGTGAAACGCCGACCGAGCTCGGTCGGCCGCACGTGGCCGGACGTGTCCACCGTGATCCATCCTCGCTGCGTTGCGGCATCGAGTTGCGCGGCGATGGCTGCGCGCGGCAGTCCGGTGCGGGCTTCGAAGGCGTCGAGGCCGAAGCCTTCGTGCAGGCGCAGCGCGTTCAGCATGTAGTCGAAGGGCAGGCGGTCGGTCGCCAGGGTTTCGTCGCCGCCGATCGCGGCGGGCGTGCCGGCCTTCGCGAGGTAGTCGGTGGGGTGCTTCACTTTCCAGCGCCGCAGGATCGATTGCCCGGCGCCCAGCGTCAGCTTGCCGTGGGCGCCCGCGCCGATCCCGAGGTAATCCCCGAATCGCCAGTAATTCAGGTTGTGCGCGGACTGCCGGCCCGGCTGCGCGTACGCCGAAACTTCATAGTGTTCGAATCCCGCCGCCGCGATGCGTGCCTGGCAGGCCTCCTGGATGTCCCAGCTCGCGTCCAGATCGGGGATGCCCGAGGGCGGCCGCGCGGCGAAAACGGTATTGGGTTCGAGCGTGAGCTGGTAATGCGACAGGTGCGCGGGTTGCAGCGCGATCGCCCGTTCGACGTCGGCGACCGCCATGTCCAGCGTCTGCCCGGGCAACGCGTACATCAGGTCGAGGTTGAGGTTGTCGAAGCCTGCGTCCTGGGCCAGCTTCACCGCGCTTTCCGCTTCGCGGCTGTCGTGGATGCGGCCCAGGCGCTGCAGGCACCCGTCGTCGAAGCTCTGGATGCCGAAGCTCAGTCGATTGACGCCCGCGGCGCGGTAGCCTTCGAAACGGCCGTGTTCCGCCGTGCCGGGGTTGGTTTCGAGCGTGATTTCCAAGCCCGGCGCGAAACGCAGCCGCGCGCTGGCCTGCTGCAGGAACGCATCGATCGCTTCGGGCGGGAACAACGAAGGCGTGCCCCCGCCGAAGAACACCGAATGCACGACGCGGCCCCAGGCCAGGGGCAAGTCCTGGTCCAGGTCCGACACCAGCGCCTCGACGTAGGCGTCGAAAGGCAGCGCGCCGCGTCGTTCGTGCGAATTGAAATCGCAGTACGGACATTTGCGCACGCACCACGGCAGGTGCACGTACAGCGACAGCGGCGGCGTGGACAGCAACATCGACCGGCTCAGAGCTCGTGCAGGCGCGCGCGCAGGGCCGCGAGCGCGTGCCCGCGATGGCTGCGCGCATGCTTGGTGGTGGCGTCGAGTTCCGCCGCCGAACGCCCGAGCTCCATGTCGAGGAACACCGGGTCGTAGCCGAACCCGCCCGCGCCGCGGGGCGCGTGCAGGATGCGTCCCGGCCAGCGGCCTTCGGCGATGATCGGCTGCGGATCGTCCGGCGTGCGCAGCAACACGACGACCGCATGGAAATGCGCCGTGCGCGCAGCGTCGGGGACGTCGCGCAGCGCGTCGAGGAGTTTCGCGATGTTCGCCTGCGCATCGCCATGGCTGCCCGCGTACCGCGCGGAATACAGGCCGGGCGCGCCGCCAAGGGCGTCGACGCACAGGCCGGAGTCGTCGCCGAGCGCCGGTAGGCCGGTCTCGCGCGCGGCGTGGCGCGCCTTCAACAGGGCGTTCTCGACGAAGGTCAGTCCGGTTTCGTCGATATCGCGGACGCCGAACTCGGATTGCGCATGCAGGTCGCGGCCCGCGTCCGCGAGCAGGTCGCGCAATTCCGCGAGCTTGCCCGCGTTGCCGCTCGCCAGGACCAGTCGGTTGTCCACGTGTTTACCCAGCCGCCAGCGCCTCGCGCTGCAGCGCGAACAACTCGGCGATGCCGCGTTCGGCGAGGACGAGCAGCGCGTCGAGTTCGTCGCGGCGGAAGGCATGGCCTTCGGCCGTGCCCTGCACTTCGATGAAGCCGCCGCCGTCGTTCATCACGACGTTCATGTCGGTGTCGCAGTTGCTGTCTTCGGCATAGTCGAGGTCGAGCACCGGGACGCCGCCATGGATGCCGACCGAGACCGCAGCCACCGCGCCATGGATCGGGTCGCGCGTGATCTCGCGCCGCTTCTGCAGCCAGCGGACGGCATCGACCAGCGCCACGTAGGCGCCGGTGATGGCTGCCGTGCGCGTGCCGCCGTCGGCCTGCAGGACATCGCAGTCGAGCGTGATGGTGCGTTCGCCCAGCGCGGCGCGATCGACGCAGGCGCGCAGGGCGCGGCCGATCAGGCGCTGGATTTCGAGCGTGCGGCCGCCCTGCTTGCCGCGCGCGGCCTCGCGGTCGGAGCGGGAATGGGTGGCGCGGGGCAGCATGCCGTACTCGGCGGTGACCCAGCCTTCGCCCTTGCCGCGCAGGAACCCGGGCACCTTGTTGTCGACGCTGGCGGTGCACAGCACGCGCGTCTCGCCGAAGGACACCAGCACCGAGCCCTCCGCGTGGCGCGTGTAGCCGCGAACGATGGAGACCGGGCGCAGTTGTTCGGGCATGCGGCCGCTGGGACGCGCAACGCTCATGGGCGGTCCGTTGCCTTTGGAAGGCGGGAAGAATGGGGGCGGCTAGATTACCATCCGGCCTTCCGCTGGCCCGCCAGGATGTGCCCGTGATCCGCAGCATGACCGCCTTCGCCTCGGGCGAACGCACCACGCCCTGGGGCACGCTCTCCTGCGAGCTGCGGTCGGTGAACCACCGTTTCCTCGAAATCGGCACGCGCCTGCCGGACGAGTTACGCGCGCTGGAGCCGGTCCTGCGCGAACGCATCGGCGCGCGCATCTCCCGCGGCAAGGTCGACCTCGGCTTCCGCCTGCGCTCGCCCGAAAGCAGCGAAGCACTGCAACTCGACACCGTCGTGATCGACCGCCTGGCCGTGATCGCCGGCGAACTGCAGGCGCGCTTCCCGACGATGCAGATCGAATTCGCCAAGCTGCTCGAGTTCCCCGGGGTACTTGGCGCCCGCGCGACCGATCCGGCCGCGCTCCATGCCGAAGCCCTCTCGCTGGTCGAAGCGGTGCTGGCCGAGTTCGTCGCCTCGCGCGAACGCGAGGGCGCCAACCTGGCCGCCGCCATCAGCGAGCGCGTCGCAGGCATCGCCCGGATCGCCGGTGAAGTGCGCGGGCTGGTGCCCGACATCCGCACGGCGCTGCGGCAGAAGCTCGAACTGCGCCTTTCGGAGCTGGCCCAGCCGGTGGACCCGGGTCGGTTCGAACAGGAACTGGTGATTGGCCTGCAGAAGCTCGACGTGGACGAGGAGCTGGACCGCCTGGACAGCCACATCGCCGAGATCCGCCGCGTCCTGACGCAGCGCGAGCCGGTCGGCCGCCGCCTCGACTTCCTGCTGCAGGAATTCAATCGCGAAGCGAATACGCTGGGCAGCAAGTCGGTCGACGCGCGCACGTCGGCCGCCGCGGTCGAGCTGAAGGTGCTCATCGACCAGGTGCGCGAACAGATCCAGAACATCGAATGATGCGCGGAACCCTCTTCATCGTCGCGGCGCCCTCCGGGGCCGGCAAGTCGAGCATCGTGAACGCGTGCCTCGTACGCGATCCGAACATCCGGCTGTCGATTTCCTTCACCTCGCGCGCGCCGCGCCCGGGCGAGCGGCACGCCGAGCACTACCACTTCGTCGACGCCGCGGAATTCCAGCGCATGGTCGCCGCGGGCGATTTCTTCGAGTACGCGCTGGTGCATGGCGACTGGAAGGGGACGGCCAAGCAGTCGGTCGAGCCGCAACTCGCCGCCGGCCACGATGTGCTGCTGGAAATCGACTGGCAGGGAGCGCTCCAGGTGCGCAGGCAACTGCCTGAGGCGGTGAGCGTCTTCATCCTGCCGCCCTCCAAGGAGGCGCTGGAACACCGCATGCGGGCGCGGGCGCAGGACAGCGAGGAGACGATCCAGCGCCGGCTCGCGGCCGCGCGCGAGGAGATGTCGCATTACGACGAGTTCGACTACCTCATCGTCAACGAGCACTTCCAGACCGCCGTCGACGAAATGTGCGCGATCTTCGTCGCCAGCCGGCTGCGGCGCCCGCTCCAGGCGGCCCGCCACGGTGACCTGATCCGGGCGCTGCTTGCCCAGGACGTGGCCGCCGCCGGCCTAAATGATTGATTCACAAGGAATGGCTTGCGCCCAAGCGGCGCGGCCGCCTACAATCGCGACCCCTTTGCACCAAGTCGGACGGCCCCTCGGCCGCCGGGAGCCCCATGGCCCGCATTACCGTTGAAGATTGCCTGGAAGTGGTCGATAACCGCTTCGAACTCGTGATGATGGCCGCCAAGCGCGCGCGCCAGCTCGCCAATGGCGTCGAGCCCCGCCTCGACAACTCCGAAGCCAACGACAAGCCGACCGTCCTGGCCCTGCGCGAAATCGCCGCCCGCCAGATCGACAACGCCTTCATCGAGGCCGTCGACAAGTCCGAGCGCGAGCGCAAGGAACGCGAGGCGCTGGAATGGGCCGCCGCGGAAGTGGTCGCCGACGAAGATATGTCGAAGGGCGACGACTGACCCCAGGGTCAGACGCAGCATGAGACCCCAAGGCCCCGCCAGCGCGGGGCCTTTTGTTTATGGCCCCTCCGCCAGCGAGGGTGCGTTTGCCGCCTGTAGCCCGCACGCGTAGGCTCCTTGCATATGTCGCCCTCCGAGCCCGCGCATACGCTCGCCGAACCGCCGGTCCTGCCGGTGGTGCCCGAGTACGTGCTCGTCCTGGAGAAGGCCGCCGGGTACCTCCCGCCTGAGCAGCTGGCCCTGCTGCGCAAGGCGTGGTCGGTGGGCGCCGCGGCGCACGTGGGCCAGACCCGCAAGTCCGGCGAGCCCTACATCACCCACCCGGTGGCGGTGGCGACGGTGCTGGCCGAGGAACGACTCGACGTCGAGACCCTGATTGCCGCCATCCTCCACGACACCATCGAGGACACGCCGCTCACGCGCGCGGCGATCGGCAAGGAATTCGGCGAGACGGTGGCCGACCTGGTCGACGGCGTCACCAAGCTGGACAAGCTGCACTTCCGCGACCGCCAGGAAGCCGCCGCCGAAAGCTTCCGCAAGATGTTGCTGGCGATGGCGCGCGACCTGCGCGTGATCTTGATCAAGCTCGCCGACCGCCTGCACAACATGCGCACGCTGGGCGCGCAAAGCCCGGACGCCCGCCGCCGCATCGCCACCGAGACGCTGGAGATCTACGCGCCCATCGCGCAGCGCCTCGGCATGAACCTGATCAAGGCCGAACTGCAGGATCTCGGATTCCGCGGCCTGCATCCCTGGCGCCACGCGGTGATCGAGAAGCGCATCCGCATGCAGCCTGTCGTGCGCCGCGAATCGCTGACGCAGATCGAAGCGCGCCTCGCGCAGCGCCTGACGAAGGAAGGTTTCTCGTATCGCCTGGTGGGCCGCATCAAGTCGCCGTGGAGCATCTACAGCAAGATGCGCGCGGAGCAGAAGTCGCTCGACCAGGTGATGGACGTGTTCGGCTTCCGCATCGTGGTGCGCACGGTCCCGGAGTGTTACCACGCGCTCGGCGTCGTGCACACGGCATTCAAGCCGCTCGACGGGCGCTTCCGCGACTTCATCGCGATCCCGAAGGCGAACGGCTACCAGTCGCTGCACACCGTGTTGTTCGGGCCCTACGGCTCGCCGATCGAAGTGCAGATCCGCACCGAGGAAATGGACCTCATCGCCGAACGCGGGATCGCGGCGCACTGGTCCTACAAGCATGGCGGCGATGCGCCGAACAGTGCGCAGAGCCGCGCGCACCAGTGGATCGCCAACCTCGTCGAATCGCAGCGCGCCACCGGTTCGTCGCTGGAGTTCCTCGAGAACGTCAAGGTCGACCTGTTCCCCGACGAGGTGTACCTGTTCACGCCGAAGGGCGCGATCCTCTCGCTGCCGCGCAATGCGACCGTGCTCGACTTCGCGTACGCGGTGCATACCGATGTCGGCAACAAGGCCGTGGCCGCCCGCGTGGACCGCACGCTGGTGCCGCTGCGCACCCGGCTGGTGAGCGGGCAGACGGTGGAGATCATCACCGCCAAGTCCTCGTCGCCGAAGCCGCAGTGGCTGGAGTTCGTCGTTTCCGGCAAGGCGCGCACCGCGATCCGTCACCAGCTCAAGCACCTCGAGCACGAGGATGCCGTGCAGCTTGGCCATCGCATGCTGGACCGCGCGCTGGAAGCCCTCGAGACGTCGCTGGACCGCCTGCCGCACCAGCACCTCGACGCCTACCTCGCCGAACACCGTTATCCACGCCTGGAAGCGCTGCTCGCCGACATTGCGCTCGGCAACCGCATGCCGGCGCAGGTCGCCAAGATCCTCGCGCGCCGCGCGCCGGACGTGGCCGACGACACCGAGGCGCTGCTCGAAGCGGCGCGCGCACTGCCCACTGACAAGATCCTGATCACCGGCAACGAACGCGGCGTCATCACCTTCGCCAACTGCTGCCTGCCCATCCCGGGAGACGAGATCATGGGCTACCACACTGCCGGCCGCGGCATCGTGGTGCACCGGATGGAATGCCCCAACGTCGCCGAACTGCGCAAGTCGCCCGAACGCTGGATCCCGGTGGACTGGGACCACGACGTGTCCGGCGACTACCAGGCCGCGCTGAAGATCGAAGTCGACAACCGTCCGGGCGTCCTGGCGCAGGTCGCCGCAGCGATCGCCCAAGCCGAGTCCAACATCGACCGCGTCGAATACGTCGAACGCGACAGCAACGTCAGCGCCATCCGCTTCTCGATCGAAGTACACGACCGCAAGCACCTGGCCGATGTCATCCGCCGCGTCCGCCGCCTGGGCGTGGTGCACGGCGTGCAGCGCCTCTGACGTAAACTGCGGCAACACGACGTTCCAAGGAGCCCGCGATGCCGCGCATCCCCGTCCACTCCGATCGCGCGCCCGCCGCCATCGGCCCGTATTCGCAGGCCGTGCGCCGCGGCGATACGGTGTTCCTATCGGGCCAGATCCCGCTCGATCCCGACACCGGCCTGCTGGTGGAAGGCGATATCGAAGAGCAGGCGCGCCGCGCGTTCGACAACCTGCGCGCCGTGTGCGAAGCCGCGGGCGGCACGCTCGACGACGTCGTGCGCCTCGGCCTGTACCTGACCGACCTCGACCAGTTCGCGCGCGTGAACCAGGTGATGTCGGAATACTTCGACGCGCCGTTCCCCGCGCGTTCGACGATCGGCGTTGCGTCCCTGCCGCGCGGCGCGCGGTTCGAGGTCGACGCCATCCTCATCCTGGACTGAGCGGCGCACCGCACCACGTGGCGCGCCCCGCAAGACCGCTTCCCGCGTTCGCCGCCGCCGGCGATGCGCCACTCTCGTCGCTCCCCGGCGTGGGTCCGCGCGTGGCAGAGAAACTCGCGACACGCGGCCTGTTGACCTTGCAGGATCTGTGGCTGCATTTGCCGCGGCAGTACGAGGACCGCACGTCGCTCGTCCCGATCCGCCAGTTGCGTCCCGGCATCGCGGCGCAGGTGGAAGGCACGGTCGAGGCCGTGGAGCGTGGCTTCCGTTATCGCCCGTCGCTGCGGGTGGCGATCGGTGACGAGTCCCAGTCCACGCTGGTGCTGCGCTTCTTCCATTTCCGTGCGCAACAGGTGGCGCAGTTCGCGCCTGGCGTGCGCGTGCGGTGTTACGGCACGCCGCGGGCCGGCGCGAAGGGCATGGAGATCGTGCACCCGAGCTACCGCGTCGTCGGCGACGCCGATGACGCCACGCTCAACGAACGCCTCGATCCGGTCTATCCCGCCATCGAAGGCATCGGGCCCGGTGCGCTGCGCAAACTGATCGGGCAGGCGCTGGACAAGTTGCCCGACGCCGAAGCGCTGGAGTTGTTGCCGTCCGCGCTGCGCGACGACCTCCAACTGCCGTCACTGCGCGACGCGCTGCTGACGATGCACCGCCCGCCGCGCGACGCCGACGTCGCCGCCTTGCTCGCGGGCACGCATCCCGCGCAGCAGCGCCTGGCAATGGAGGAGCTGCTCGCGCACCACTTGAGCCTGCGACGCCAGCGCATCGCCCTGCAGAAGCACCGCGCGCATGCCCTCGCAGGCCCCGGCACGCTTTCCACGCGCCTCCGCAAGGGCCTGCCGTTCGCGCTCACCGGCGCGCAGGAGCGCGTCTTCGCGCAGATCCGCCACGACCTCGCGCAACCGCATCCGATGCTGCGGCTGGTGCAGGGCGACGTGGGCAGCGGCAAGACCGTGGTCGCGGCGCTGGCGGCCATGCTCGCGGTCGAGTCGCATCGGCAGGTCGCGCTCATGGCGCCGACCGAACTGCTCGCCGAACAACACCTGGCGAATCTGCGCACCTGGCTCGAACCGCTCGGCGTTCGCGTCGCGTGGCTCGCCGGCAAGGTGACCGGCAAGGCGCGGACGCAGGTGTTGTCGGCCGTCGCGTCCGGCGAAGCGCAGGTCGTCGTCGGTACGCACGCACTGATGCAGGAGCACGTGGCCTTCGACGATCTCGCATTGGCCATCGTCGACGAACAACATCGCTTCGGCGTCCACCAACGCCTCGCGCTGCGCGACAAGGGCGCGGGTGGCGACCGCGTGCCGCACCAGCTGGTGATGACCGCGACGCCCATTCCGCGCACGCTTGCCATGGCGGCGTATGCAGACCTCGACGTGTCCGCGATCGACGAACTCCCGCCCGGGCGCACGCCGGTGCAGACCGTTGCGCTCAGCGCGGAGAAGCGGCCCGAGCTCGTCGAGCGCATCCGCGCCGCTTGTGCCGAAGGCCGCCAGGCGTACTGGGTCTGCACGCTGATCGACGACAGTGACGAAGTGGTGGCGCAGGCCGCGCAGACCACGTTCGAGGCCCTGTCGTCGTCGCTGCCGCACGTGCGCGTCGGCCTTGTGCACGGCCGCATGAAGGCGACGGAGAAGCAGGCCACGATGCGCGCGTTCAAGGACGGCGGGCTGGATCTGCTGGTGGCGACCACGGTGATCGAAGTCGGCGTGGACGTACCGAACGCGTCGCTGATGATCATCGAGAACGCCGAACGCCTCGGCCTGTCGCAGCTGCACCAGCTGCGCGGACGGGTGGGGCGGGGCAGTGCGGCCTCGAGTTGCGTGCTGCTGTACCAGTCCCCGCTGTCGCAGATGGCGAAGCAGCGCCTGGAAACCATGCGCGAGACGAACGACGGTTTCGTCATCGCGGAGAAGGACCTGCAGCTGCGCGGTCCGGGCGAACTGCTCGGCACGCGCCAGACCGGCATCGCGGCCTTCCGCGTGGCGGACCTCGCGCGCGATGCGGCGCTGTTGCCCCGCGTCCGCGAGCTCGCCGACCGCCTCCTCGCCGAAGACACCACGCTCGCCGACCGCATCGTGCATCGCTGGGTCGGCGGCGCCGCGCGCTACGCTTCGGCCTAGCGCGACTCCCGAATTCCACCTCTACGACGGCCCCATGACCGACCGCATCCCGCTCCTCATCGACACCGATCCCGGCGTCGACGACGCCCTCGCGCTGCTGATGGCGTTCAACGATCCGAGACACGAAGTGGTGGGGCTGACCATCGCCGCCGGTAATGTCGGCCTGGCGCATACGGTGCGCAATGCGCTGAAGCTGTGCGAAGTGGCGGGTTGCCCCGCGCCGGTGTTCGCGGGCGCAGAAGCGCCGCTGCTGCATCCGGCACGCGACGCGGGCTACGTGCACGGACACGACGGCTTCGGCGACGTGGGCTATCCGTCGCCCGTGCGCGCCGCGGAACGCGAACATGCCGCGCTCGCGATCCTGCGCCTGTCGCATGTCCACGCCGGCCGCCTGTTGCTCGTCGCGCTCGGTCCGCTGACGAACCTCGCGCTCGCGCTGAAACTCGACCCCACCTTGCCGGAACGCGTCGCGCGCCTGGTGGTGATGGGCGGCGCGGTGACGGCGCACGGCAACATCACGGCGGCGGCCGAATTCAACATCGCCTTCGATCCGGAAGCCGCGCACATCGTGTTCTCGTCCTTCCCGCGCACCGAGCTCACCGACTGGGAAGCGGTGATGGCGCACGGCTTCCCGCACGAACGTTTCGAAGCGTGGGTGCGCGCGGAGTCGCCACGGGCCCGGTTCTACGACACGATTTCCCGCCGCACGCGCGACTGGGCCGTCGATCGCCGTGGCGATCATTGGCATTCGGCCGACGCGCTCGCGATGGCGCTCGCGCTGGAGCCTGCCGGTGCGTTCGAAGTGGTCGAGCGCCCGCTCGCAGTCGAACTGGCCGGCCGCCATACGCGGGGCGCCACCATCGTGGACTGGCGCCGCGAAGAAGGCCGTCCGGACAACGTTGCGATCCTGCGTCGCTACGACCAGGCGGCCTTCGAAGCCCTGCTGGAGGCGGCCCTCGCGGCGGGGGAGGCGTGAGGGCAGCCGGCGGTTCAGTTCCGCAGCGTCTTTGCGGGTTGCGCCGAGCTCGGCAGGACGGCTAGAATGCCGCTCTTTCCTCGCCCAGACCCGGTGGCAGCCATGAAGGCCGGCATCCATCCCGAATACCGTGACGTCGTTTTCCAGGACGTGACTTCCGATTTCAAGATCCTCACGCGCTCGACGCTTTCCAGCAAGGAACCGACGAAGTGGGAGGATGG
>Ga0247827_10001139_pt1 | contig 11504 bp, 20 predicted proteins | sample 12C_Control_Day2_FD_194414 | JGI IMG/M metagenome (GOLD analysis project Ga0247827, IMG submission 194414) | Soil microbial communities from agricultural site in Penn Yan, New York, United States - 12C_Control_Day2 | ecosystem: Environmental > Terrestrial > Soil > Agricultural land | place... | reverse complement strand
CCGTACCAACGGTGCACTGATCTTTGAAGCTGTCCGCCTGATGGAGATGGGTAAGACTGTCAACTTGGAAATCGACGTATCCGATTTCACGAAGATGCTTGACTCTGCTATCGAACTGTACAAGGGTAACCAGTGGAAGGTGAAGCACGAAAACTTCCTTCAGTTCGAAGACTGGCAGGAATTCGGTATCGAAGCTGAGGTTGTGAAAGGTGAGATGCTTCGAATCTTCAAGATGGTCGAGAACGGCAGCGTATACCAGATCCTCGGGCTTCTGTCGAAGCATGAGAACGTCGAAAACCCAGATGTGGTACTCACCACTGCCCACAAGGGTAAAGGTCGTGAATGGGATGTTGTGGTGCTTGCTGAGGACTTCCCAAGCCCATGGGATAACGAAGGTAAGTGGGTTGGTCTGACTGACGCTGAACGCAACCTGCTGTACGTCGCTCTGACCCGGGCGAAGAAGGTGTTGTGCTACAACGTGACTGTCATGGAGATGATCGAACGCTGCATGAATAAGAACAAGTATGACTACGACGATCTTCTGTCTGAAGAACAGCTTGAGGCTCAACGCAACATCGAAGAGATCCTTCGTCGGGAAGCTCAGGAATTGAACACCATCGTCATCGGTATGGGAAAGTAGTACCTCAACTTGAGATTGGAAGCGTGTCGATTGTTGATTGGAGGGACTACGGTCCCTCATTCGATACTCAGGTTGAGATAATGTTTGACGACGATAGTAATTGTATGTATGATGAGGACACAAAGTCGTACTGGGGTACTACAACCTTCCAAGGTGAAAAGACCCGTACAGAATGGCATGACGACGGTCGAACAACCTATCATTGGGGTGGGCCATGTTTGCCAACTACTTACGATTCCAATGGGGAAGAGTGTTAATGAAGATCTTAGTTCTCACCGGCGATACACCGTGGATCAACTCAGGAAAGAGTCAGTTTAATGACCTACTGATTACAGCAATGTCAGAGCAAGGTCATGAGGTGGAGATCATGACGCTGGGCGAATATGCAAAAACGTACCCAGAGCAAAACAATACAGTATTTATTGGTGAAATGGCTGAGCTTGGTGACAAGTTAAAGCATTTTGATTATGTACTTGAACACAGTTACAATGTTCCACATTACAGGGAGTTCCCGATTACAACTAACTTCAAGGAACGCAAACCTAAACCGTATTACAGAAAAGGGGAACGTTGGTGAGATATGAAATTGCAGAGTTGACAAAGTGGGGTTGGTTCATTCATACTTTCGACACGTTCATGGACCTGCACAGGTTCTGCGAAAGTCGGAAAGGTAAAGTCCAATCCACTGTTGAACCATTCAAAACTGAACCATTTTAGGAGAACTAAATGAAACTGATTGATGAACGCACAGCCACTATCAACTACACTCGCGATACTATGAAACAAGGCAAGGTGTATCAGCAAATTGATGATAAAAACGTGGTAATTTATGTTGTTGATGAAGGCAAAGTCGTTGACTTGTGTACCAATGAACTGCTCAGCCTTGCCTATGACTTCGACATAGAAGACCGATTCGTAGAACTGGAAGCCACTCTCACTATCAAAAGAGTAACCGTATGACTATAGTAATCAAAGACAATCGTGAAGAAACCCGGAAAGACGCTTATCCGCAGGAACTGGTTTACGGTCAAGCATATTTCTGTAACAAGCATCAGCAGGCCGTGTTTGTAGATATGGAGGAGAAAAACATCATCTACTTCGATGATGGTGTGGTCCAAGAAATTGAAAAACTTCAATATGATAGGACTTTCACCCCGATCCGTATCACTTTGACTATTGACCATGCGTGAATTTCCGTGTGAGTATACAGTCCAGCTTGGGTGTGTTAGCATCGTCGTCAACGTAACCAGCGATGTTAACCACCCGGGGTCTGGTGATCCTTTCGAAGTGTCCGACTGGGATTACTACGGCTGGCGTGAGACTGAGTGGGAGATCGTATCAGGAGTATGGACACTTGCAGACCACACACGAAACCCTATGACGATTTCAGAATGTGAGCAGGTCGTGAACAACCATTACGAAAAATTCCAAGGACTGGTTCAATGCCTGATTGACAAAGAGAGTGAGATGTGAAATTATTCATGTTCTGGGCAGCTGTCACCCTCGCTGTAGGAGGTTGGAATGTTTCCAAGCATAACGGACATGACCCAGCAGTGGTTGTCGAAACCCAATACAAGAAGTGGCTGATGGACCAACGTCAACTTCCACCGACACCAGTTGTTTACAGGGAATGGCCTGACACATTTGAACATCACGTTAAACGTACAACAGACTAGGAGAAACAAAATGGCTATCAATATCTTTGGAAAACCACCAAAACCAAGCATTCACTTCAAAGATCTGAAGTGGGGACATGCGTACCGGAATATTACATCTAGAGAGATTGTCCTCTTATCAAGCGGGTGCGAGTTCCCAATCGTTCTAAGTGATGAAATGCTTGGAGCATTTACACAGGGATACTTTGAAGATCCATATTTTGAAGAAGTTGACCTGAATGTGGAGGTGTTGGCATGAGTGTTAAATTTGAAGTACCACCAAAACCAGCAAGTAATATCCTCAGCTATGAAGCCTTACGGCAGGCACGAGCCTACCAGAACATTCACTCGGGTCAAGTAGTCATCGCTACGGACGACCTTTACGTTCTTGAAATCTCAACAGGTGAACTACTTGAGGAAGGTCACTTCGATGTGAACGCTTGGATTGACATCTCTCTCGAAATCAAGGTGGTGTGAAATGGATCATATCACCCGTCAATATAATCCTACTCAACATTTTGATGAAATGTTTGAACTACTAAAGTCGATTGCCGTATTTGGTAATGACGAATATTCAAAACAAGCGATGCAGCTTGTACAACGAATTAACATGGAGAAACAAAAATGAACTGCCCCGGCTGCAACAAACCAATGGTTGATGGTCAAGAGTTCAATGGTCTGCTAAAATGTCACTGGGATTGCTCCGATCTCACCCGTGACAAGATGGGTCACCAGAATGCTGACGATCTGGTTCAGTTCCGAATCAACAATCGTTTGGCCATGGATGGTATCTTCCCGGGTCTTCACCATCTGTTTGAACGTCTTGGAGGTAAGATGTGAGTAGTCCAGAATACCGATATAGCATCAATGGTGAAGACTACAACTTCGATGACATTGGTGAGGCTGTTAGTGACTTGCTAGCAGGCGATGAGGAAGGTGTGTTCCAAGTGGGAGACACTGTGACTATTCACAGAGGTACTGTAGTTCCACGTAAAGCGTCCTGCTATTTTAGTGACGCAGCAGGTGAACTGTTGGAGTTTGCTCAGTGTCGGGCTGAAGATATTGCTGGTGAGTGGGCTGAACACTTCACGTATTGCACACCAGATGCCCGTGAGTCATTACAAAAGCTTATTGAAGAATGGGCTGATAACAACCTCACTTGTGATTTCTATGGTGTTAATGACTTGACAGAAATCAAATATGTAATTTCCGAAGACTATTTCTAAGACATGAAAAGCCCCGGTGCAATTAAGCCCGGGGCGTAGTCATTTCTGTTGGGACTTCAAGAAGTCCCTGATGTCTTGTCGAAGTCCAGCAGTCTCACGAATCCAAGACTCTTGAACGTTCTTCAGTTCTTCCTTACTAACCTTTCCTTCCTGAAGCCTTCCGATAGCCCGTCGGTTAGTGGCTACCTCTTTCTCAACAGAAGCAAAGCGAGCCTCTGTAGATGCCTTGTCACCATTGTACATCGTTGCAGCAAGACTGATGAGAGCGATAGCCGCCCAACCGCCAAACTTCTCTATAAGCTGTTGGAGCTTACCTTCACTCTTTGCCTCGCTCATTGTTTGTATTTCCTTTTATGGTGTAGTTTTCAATCAACCCACGCACGAGTTCCTTATGTGCACGCAAGCATCCAGTGTTATTAGCCCAGCTAGCCCCCAGAGACCTCACTGTAAGCCCCGGAGGAGTCTCATCACACTCGATCAGCAACAGGTTTAAGGGTATGTACTGCTTCTCGTAGATCGTCTCTCTAATCGGCTCATTGGGCCTTGTTGAGCAACCTAACAAGATCGTCAGGAAGACGATCATCGAGATCAGCAACAGGTGGACTGGTTTGATCATTCGCAGCATGGTTAGCACCTCGCTGTTTGGTTGGTGGGAGATTCAAAATCTGAGACTCCAACACCTTCCCATTGCAAACTTCCTTAGTCACATCTTTTGTGATGGTCACAACCTTCTCAGGCTGATTTCGAAGTTCATCTCGAAGTTTCTGGTTCTCATCATTGATCCTGTTTACTTTTCCAGTGAGAATTACAACCTGCTCATTCTGAACTGAAAGTTGTTTAGTTACATCATTGAGTGTCAGTGTCTTTGTAACGAGCAGAGTACTGAGAACCAGCACAACCGCCCACAACATCCTCGAAGACACCTTACTTAGCAGTCCTATCAGGAACTTCACAAGTGTGCCCTCCTACCTTATCGAGATCTTCAATCTCTTGGTTCAATAGTTTACCAACTCCGTACATTACCGCGAACAATACACCCCACGACATCAACATAGCAGCAGTGAACGAATCGTTCAGGACACCCAGAAGAGTTAGTCCAGCCATTGAGATAGCCATGAGAAGGTTAGCAATGAATGAATAGAGGTGGTAGTGCTTGCGAATGTTGTTGTAAAGCTTATTTAGCATTCATCCACCTTTCCATTGTTGGTTTGTAATCTGCTGGTTCATCACCCATGCAGTATTTGTATTGCTCAGTTGCTCGAATCTCCAATCCCGGGAGAACAACCTTCTTCCCATTTACGGTACCATACACCCAACGAGTTAGCTGCTCACAGGCTGCGTCGTAACGCTTTCCGTTGAGGTTGGCTAGCAGAGTCGAACTGGCGAGGTTACCCACACCCTTGTTGAAGGTGAAGTCTGTGAAAGCACCTTTCATCCATTCACTACGATATGGTACCTTTACCATCTGATCCATCAGGCGAATATGCTTCGTCCAGTCCTTCACAAAGATATCGATACACTCAGCTTCGGTGTACACCTTCTTGGGCGTCTCACCCTTCTGTACGAGGTGTCCGATGCATGTGGTAGCCTTACCCACAGGGTCCATGTGAAGATTGAGCATGAAGCCTTCTGAGGGCACTGTGTGCTGTGTTGCAATGTAGGCGCTAGGCCCACTAACACCAGCAGCAAGTAGTGCAACAAAGATTCTCTGCTTCACAGCGTCAGTGAGCTTGAGTTTCATATTAACCTCCGTTGTATGCTTTCTTTCCTCCAATGCGAACACCTACCCACATTAACCATGCCCGCCACCTAGCAACACCTTCATCTCTCAGAGCTTCATAGAACACCCTGTCAGCGTCCCTACGACTCATCTGTGCTGTTGTGTATAGGTAGTCATGCACTGTGCTGGAGTAGTTCCCGTAGCCCGCGAAGAGAGCATAGAGAGGAAACAGAAAGACGTTGTGGAAAACCTCAATACTTGCGTAGTTTGTAATGAAGCTTTTGGGGACAATAATGTCCCCATAGACCAAGTCATCAGTCAGCTTCCAGCAGGTACGGGCAATCTGTTCTGTCCGCAACGTGCTTTTGAATTTACGCATCTGCTGGCTTTTCTGGCCAAGTGATAACCTTATGATATCCAACTTGCTGAGGTACACGACTCAGATAGACCCGGTAACGTTTCCATTCAAGAAGTAATGCCGATTCCTCTGGTGTAGCCATTTCCAGATCAACAGCGTCTTGCAAAGGAACGATTACTTTATCAGCTTCCAGTCTTCGTTTCACAAGTTCAGCTTCTACAGCAGCCAGTAGTTCAGCATCCTCTTTCTCAGCTTTCATTTCAGATGTGATCATTTTAGACCAATCAATATAAATGTTACTCATTAATCACCTCCATGACTTCTACATCTGAGTTTTCTAGTTGAACGGGGATGTCGTAGGCAGGTAGGGTAATTTCACCATCTGCTAATACAGTGATTGGTGATGGGAACCGAGTCTCTACAGGAGCATTGGGTCCGTGTGGTAGGCGAATTGTCAATACGAGTTCGCTATCCACTCGTGAAACGTCACCTACAAACCAGTCACTTTGGATAGAACCATAAGGGAGCGTTGCTCCCTCTATCAATTGAGTGAAATCAGCAACGTCACCATTTACATAAATCAGGTTACCTACTTTACTCAAGACAAGCTCAGTGTCCATTCGGACTGGTGAGAAATTAATAATCATTTAAACCTCCTAAATTAGAACCACCGACCAATGGCTACTGCGTCAATGTTTGCAGTTGTCGCATCTGCCGCAACAAAGGCACCAATGGACAAGACTGAGCAGTTTGCAGAAACGGCAGAACGACTGTATGCGGTAACCGCTGTAATAGCTTTCTGTGTAGGTAGAGTTGAGGATACAAGGTTTACACTCACTACAGGAGCAAGTACGAAAGCTACAGGATAAGTCCAAGTAGTCATTAGGTTTGAAGCATTACTGTAAGTAACTGGACGACCCACTACAGTACAGATCATTGTACCGTCAGCGAATTTAATGTAATCACCTGCTGTATTACTACCACGTTCAATCACTGCACCAGTTGGTACACCAGCTGTTTGACTTACTGTACCAAGAAGGTCACCTTTACCAATTAACTTATCCCATGAATTCCATGTTCCACCAACGTTATTCCTCCAAAACACGCCAGCACCATTAGGTCCGCGAGCACCGTAAGAAACTACAAGTTGACCACCAACTTGAGTAGAACGGGCTAGAGAAATACCCATCGGGTATGAGCCACCACCACCATTGGAAATCCAATCTGGTGGGTTAGCGTCTGTGGCCGAAATGAAAGAAGCCCTGTCAAGAGAATCAAGCCGTACTCCAGCTGCTGGGTAGTTTGCAGAACCAACACCATATTCACCAATAGCAGCAACCCCAAGGTTTGTTCGTGCACCACTTGTACTGGTTGCACCAGTACCACCTTGAGCAACTGACAAGCCTGTAGTCAAACCTGTAATCGACGTAATATCATTGTTTGCACCAGACTTAGCGGCACCGATGTTTGAACGCAAACCAGCTGTATCAGTTGGTGTACCCAGCAGACCAAGTGTAGTACCATACTGGTTTGTAATGGCTCGCAATTGGTCAGCCGATTCTTTTACATAGCCTTGCATTGGAGCAAGAGCATACACACCACCAGTTGCAGTTGCGGAGGTGTATGCTGGAAGGATCGAGAGGACTGTCGCGGAAGCAATGTTGGTAATCTCATACCACTTACCATCTGGACCTTGGAAGGCATCACCCACTCGTGAGTTTTGTGCAAAGTTTGTACCAGTACCCGTCACAGTTGTAGAGTTCAGTGTGACAGCTACGGTACCTGTTCTATACCATGGCATATTATTACTCCTTATTATCTAAATGGGAAAGGGTAGTGAGATGTGTCGATCATTTGCATTACTGGATATCGGCTAGTTGGAATATCAACCCAAGCAGGTCCTTCAGTTGTAAAACCGTTCAAAGAGGTTGCTGACATAACCGCCATGAATCTAGGTGACGTTCCTCCCGTGCAACCATCCATAGCGGAAACACTACTACCTCTGTTTACATGACCAAAGGCGCGTGAGAAAGTCAATCTAACAGCAACTTCATCAGCACCATTCTTATCTTGGACTGGGCTGTATGAGTGGTCCCAGTTTCTTCCCTGCTCGCGACTCTGGCTTACATAGTAACTGATTTTTTCATTTGTGCTCCCACTTCCATATACACTCGCGTAATAGACGTTACCGTTCCAACTAGTACCACCAGTTGGTGCTGGTGCTGTGATGGTATTGATAATATTCAGTCCGGGCATGTCTGTTGTAAATGTCAGCGTACCACTTGCGTTGAATATCTGCATGCCTGTTCGACCACCAAGATCTTGCATGAGATCGAATATGTATACCTTTGGGTTATTCCTAACAGACGCAAAGTAGAATGTTGTAGTTGTTCCTGACTTTGAAGACCCAACACTAACATTGTCACCAGCAAGGAAGCAAATTGGAGCAGTGGCACCATCGACACTAATTGTCCAAATAGGAGAGTGGCCAATGGTCTCTCTCGCCCAACTGTTAGGATCGTTAGGGTCCAGACCCTCAGAACGATAGTGCCACCAGTACCACCATTCGGTTTGTGTTAAATACCCCGATTTAATCAAACCATATTGAATTAAATCGGCATCAAACAGAAGTGAACCATCTTCTTTAAAAGCTTGAAATCCTGTAGGCATTGTCAATAGTATCCATAGTGAATTACTGCGTTCTGCGAGTATTGTCCAAACCAAGTTGAGTGTAAGTATTGCCAAGATAAGGTATTACCACTTACCGTTACACCGGGTAATTTACCTTGCCAAGAGTTACTCGACCCAACCGGGACTGTGAAATAAAATCGTTGCTTACCAGCAGGTAATGCTGGCATCGTAGTGCTACCATTAGCAGCACCCGTTGTTACAGATCCTTGATGTTGGCTATATGATCGGGTCATGTCAATTAAAAGACGACCATCCTCATCCCATACTTGGATACCTGTTGGCATCACACCCTCCTTAAATAAATGGGAGACTCATGGTCTCCCTAAACATTACCACGAACCCATGCGCACCCGAAGAACGCCAGCCACATACACCCTAGTACCAGTTTGGTCCATAACAGTGTATGTATTTGCTTCAGTTGCTTTTCGAACTGTAATTGTACCGCTGTTGAAGTTCTGCTCCATAACAGGGCCACCCCAGTTCGTCTGTGCGGTAGACGTTAATGTCGAACCGATGATTGCATTGGTGATGGTGGCCTTGTTGATCAGAGCATCGTTAATGAACACCTGACCACCAGTAACCACAAATGGAGCACTCTTTGTTCCGTTCAAACCAGACACAACAGCAAACCTATCAGCACGAACAAGGAACTGGGACTGAAGACCAGCTGGACCGTTTTCAATACCGAGACCAATACCAGCAGCAACATAGTCACCGTTAGACTGAGCCTCAATTTTCAACGTCCAAGCACTGTTCACTTTTCCGTCAGTCGTTGCAAGTGCAGACTTCGTTTCTTGTATTGCGGCAGTGTTGTCACCAGCAGTAGCCTGAACAGTTTCAACTTGCCTACTAATGGCAGCATCTGCTGTCGCTCGAACCAGCGCCTCGTTCTTAATAGCCGCTGAAAGCTCAGAGTTAGCTGTGTTGAAATCAGCACGAAGAATTTCAACCCGTTGCGTCATAGCTTCGTTTTCATTGGTCCGAGTTTTTACTTCGAGACCATAGTTAGCTGAAGTCTTCCAGTTTCCAAGAGCATCCTGCAACGCACCTTCGTCATTGTCATCACGACCAGCAACGTAGATGGATGAGATGTTGGTTGTGATCCTTGCAACACTTTCTTCAAGGCTAACTTGAGCTTCCTCGACCTGTTGGATGTTGGCTGTGTTTTCACCAATAGCCGCCTCAGTCGTATCGATCCTGACACCAAGTGCAATGTCAGCGTTTGCCCGAGTTGTTGCTTCACTACCAACCGAAGCTTCTCGATCTGAGATTTCTTTGTCAATGGCATCGTTCGTACCATCGATACGAGAGTTAACCAGTTGCAAAGACGAAGCAGTTGTTGAATCTAGGTTTGTAACCGAAGTCTCAAGTGTGCTAATCTTAGACGAGTTGTTGTTAACCGAGGTTTGCAGTGTGCTGATTCGTTCAGCTGTAGCTGAGTTGTTATTCGCAACAACCGTTTCAAGTGTGGCGATGCTTGCCTTGTTATTACCAACTTCAGCACTCAACGTAGTGATACGCTGAGCAAGTGCTTCGTCCTCTTTGGCTCGAACTTTAACTTCGACACCATACTTAGCTGCTGCTCCCCAACCGTTCAAAGCATCTTGCAAGTCACCTTCACCATTATCATCACGCCACATGGCTTGAAGACCTGTGATCTGGTTAGCAGTAGCGGTAACCTTACCGTCAACCTCTTCAATCTTCTGAGTGTTGACGTTTACCTGATTCACTACAGCATTTGCACTTTCAAGGATTGTACCAACGTCCTTCCAGTAATTAATGTTCGGCGGTGTGGTGTTGATCGGTACATCTTGTTGGGCTTGATACAGCTTGCTACCAACACGAACGATATCACCTGTCGAGTATGTCTTTGTCGGATCATACACAAGAGCATCTGTGATGTTGGCGATCTGATCCTCAAGATCACTTACAGCATTGTTGAGGTCATTGTTGGTTTGATCAATTCGGTCATTGACCGTTTCAAGCCTTTCGTTTACACTACCGGGACCGTTTCCATCAATCAATTCTATGCGATCATACAACGATTTGTCAAGCATTGTTTCATTGATCATCTCAGCGAGATAATCGTTATATGCTCCATTATCGTTGATCAGAGAACTGCCAGTGATACCAACATCAGTGGAAAGAGGACTCCACACACTGTAATTACCAGTACGGTCTTGTGTGCGTGCCCAGAACCAGAAACGTTGTCCAGCTTTCAAACCGTGCATTTCATGGTAATCAGTTGGGTATGAGAAGTCACCCAGCAAGACGCTGTTCTCAAAGTTGGTTGTTTCGCTATATCGAATCTCAGTCTTCTGCAAGTCTTCACTGCCGGGGCTAAACTTCCAATCCAGACGAATACCAAAGAACATCGGGCTGGTGATCAAGCTTGCCAGTGGTGGTGGAGCACCAGTTTTACCAGCCAGAGAAGTCATTGGACTAACTGTCCAGATAGATGCTACGTTGATAGCGTTCCGTGCACGAACCCTAGCTGTATAATTACCAGCATAGATCCCCTTCACTTCAACTTCCGTTGCACCAGTGAAACCAAGGTTAACCCAGTCCCCGTCACCAACTCGCCACTGAACCTCATACGATGTGGCATTTACGGTTTGTGGCCAGCTGATTGTCATGGTGGTAACTGCCATGGTTTGCTCAACATAGGTCCTAGACGAAATGCTGACACTAGCCGGTGGGGCTTGCAAGCTTGGTGGGACTCGATTGATTGGTCGGGTTTCCAGTCTTGCACCGCTATCGATTGCACCGTACTTACTTTCGTTGTATTCAACCCCACTGATTTCATACAGACCGTTACCGGGAGATGTAACTTTGGTAACTCGGAAAAGCTGAGACTTTAAATCGCTAGTCTCAAGGTACCACACAGCATTAGGCTGAGGAACCTCTGTGTAGCTAACACTCACTGTCACACTGTTACCTGATGCACGAAGAACTGTACGACCTTCAGTCACACCATTCTTTCGAGTGATGTACAGTACGTCTCCAGCCTTTGCATCAGTTTCCCGATCAAGGATGATCTCTCGGTTCGCTGTTTTAACAGAAGCTACTCGACCTGTAAACGCAGCACCACTCAAGAGAGGGTCAGCTACATGGATCAGGTTGCCCGGGAGAACAGCTTGGTTAAGCCCCTGCAAGCCCGTCTGGAACGTTACTTGACGGTCAAACATGTTGGTCAGCAGTACATACTTACCAC